>Ga0155663_114_pt2 | contig 11202 bp, 9 predicted proteins | sample RifCSPlowO2_01_FD_107320 | JGI IMG/M metagenome (GOLD analysis project Ga0155663, IMG submission 107320) | Elusimicrobia bacterium RIFCSPLOWO2_01_FULL_64_13 | reverse complement strand
CCCTGGGAAACCGCTTTGCTCCGCCGGCGGCGCGGGCGGAGGAAAGCGGTTTCCCAGGGATTTGAGGAGAGAGGCCGCCCCCCACAGGGAGGCCAGGAAGAGGACGGCCCCGGCCAGGAAATAATAGTCTCCCAGGAGGTCCATCGCGCTCATTGCGGGATCCACCACTTCTGGGCCTTGAGCTCGATGAGGAGACCGGGGTCCTGGACCCCGGCGGAACATTCGTCCACCGCCCGGTCGATGACGACGCCCGGAGTCTGGGAGAGGTCCATGACCGGGGAAGCTTTGGCCCGGCTTCCGTCCGCGGCCGCCATGACCTGGACTTTGGGCCGGGTGGGCAGGCTCTTGTTGACCCGTAGCACGCGGGCCAGCTCCCCCGTGTTCAATTTCACGAAACTGCCCGGCGGGAAGAGCGTGAGGGTCTCCCACAGGCTTTTGATCAGGGACCCGTCGAAATCGCGGCCGGCCATCTCTATGAGGACGCGGAGCGCCTCGTGGGAGAGCTTGCTCTTCTTGTGCGGGCGGGGATGGCAGAGGGCTTCGTAGGTATCGCACAGGCCCACGAGCTGGGCCTCCTCGCAGATCTCCCCGTCCCGGAGCCCGCCGGGGTACCCCTCTCCCGACACCCTTTCCTGGTACTGCAGGATGATCTTTTCCACGATCCCGCGGGATTCCGGCGAGAGGGACGCGAGGAAATCGTCGAGGATCTCGAGGCATTGCCGCGGCAGGGCGGTGAGCTCGAGCTTCTCGTCCCGGGACAGGGGCCGCCCGTGGTCGGTGAGGGCGCGGTTGTAGGCGAGGCCGGCGTCGTGCAGGAGCGCGGCCACGCCCACGGCGAGCTGGGTCGCCGCGGGCCAGCCCATTTCCTGGCTCACGGCGATGGAGATGACGGTCACGTTGGCCGTGTGGCCGGCAAGATAGTCGCCGAGCGTGGAGCGTTCCGTCCAGGCCAGTATCGCGGAACGGGATTCTTCCAGGTCCTCCATCAGGATGCCCACCGTCTCGCACATGTCGTCGAGGTCCGGGAGCTTCACGGGCCGCAGGGTCAGGCCGGCGATGATCCTCTCCGAGAGCCGGACCAGGTCCCCGTAGGTCTTCTTGGAGTCGGGCGGCTCATGGACGAGCGCGGAGAAAAGTCTGGGCTCCTCCGCGCGGGAACGCGTCCAGACGGTGCTGCGCGAATTTTCGATGGCCGGATCGGGGGTCCGGAGTCCGGTGAAGATATTCTGCCGGGGAGCGTCGTTCTTGCGGTTCTGTCTTTCTCGGAATATCTCGGAGAGCCGCATTTCTCAAGCTGAATCTTTCCGGAGAGGCGGAATTTTCCGGGCACGAGAGCGTTCCATGCCAAGATTATTACAATAAAACAGAAGCGGAGTCAACCGCCCGCTAAAATAAGGAAACGATTTACTTGTTCTGGAGGAGGACCTTGAAGGTCCCGCCCAGGCCTTCGGGATGGATGAGGGTCTTGGCCGCGGAGGAGGCGCGCAGGCGTGTGCGGGCGTCCGGGGATTCGGAGGCGGACCGGAGGATCTCCTCCATGCCTAGGTCCAGGAGGAAACGGGACTGGGAAACGAGGGGCCGGGACATGAGGCCCTTCTCCGCGCCTTCCTTGGAGAGGACCGTGAAATTGACGTGGGCGGTCAGGTCGGCCAGGCCGATGTCCCGGTAGAAGTCCCGCGAGGCCTGATGGCGGAGGTGGCGGAGGGCCGTGCCCTGCGGCCGGATCTCCGAGTAAAGCTCCGCGGACTCGTAGCCGTAGTCGATGGTCAGGACGGTTCCCCTGGCCAGGGCCCGGGCGAGGAGCGCCGTCCATTCCCGGGCGAGGAGGTGGGCCTCGCCGGCGCAGCCTTCGGCGGGCGCGGCCCCGAGCCAGTCGAAAAAGCTCCGGATGGGAGGCGTGGCCTCCGCCTCGATCTCCTTGAAGCCTTCCCCCACGCGGATCTCCCGGATCCTTCCGTCCCGCCTGACCACGCGGTGGCAGGGCAGGGCGTCGAAGAACTCGTTCGACAGGACCACGCCGTTCAGGGAGCCGGGCCAGAGGGACGACGGGTCGGAGAGGACCTCGACGCGCGGGCCGAATTCCTTTTTCAGCTTCCCCAGGCGTTTGAGCCGTTCCGGACTGCTCTCCAGAACGAGATAGCGCACCCGCTCGAAGCATCCGCGGGCCTCCTGCGAGAGCCAGGAGAGTATCCCTCCCGCCAGCTTTCCACCTCCGGCCCCGAGCTCCAGCACCGTGAAGCGGGGGCCCTCGCGGAAATTTTTTTCCCATTCCAAACGGATGAACTTCGCCAGGACGCGGGCGAAGAGGGGGTGGACGTCCACGCTGGTGAAATAGTCCTCCGAGTCCCCCGTCCGGGCGTAATAGCCGAGACGGGGATGATAGAGGGCCATGTCCATGAATTGCGCGAAGGACATGGGTCCTTCGCGCCGGATTTTATCCGATATCAGGGCGGCAAGATTCCGGTTCCGTTCGTTATCGTTCATCTATGGTTTATGGCTGTGGCTGTAACGGGCCGCGGGGGCGTGCGGCCCGGCTGCTAAGGTCTTGGCAGGAAAATCTCCACGGTGATCAGGGTCCCTTTGCCGGGAGCGCTGGTCACCGTAAGGGTGCCGTGGTGCAGATCCACGGCGCGCTTGGCGATGGTGAGGCCGAGTCCCTTCCTTTTTTTCTTGGTGGTGAAGAACGGCTGGAACGCCTTGCGGACCATGTCCTCGGCGATGCCGGGCCCGCTGTCGGCGATCTTGAACCGCACGGAGCCGGAGTCCGGATCGCCCTCCGTGGCCACGATGACGGCGGAGCCGCCGGGGGAGGCCTCGACGGCGTTGAGGATGAGCTGTTTCAGGGCCCCTGTGAGGAGCGCCTCATCTGCCTGGATGGGGTTGAGGTTCTCCGCGAGACTCTTTTCCAGGCGCGCGCCGGCGGCCTTGGCCGCGTCCTCCGCGCCGCCCAGCGCCGCGGCGGCGATCCGGTTAGGGTCGCAGGGCATGAGCGCCGCGTCGGGGGTCTCGGCCAGGGCGAGGAAATCCTCGATGAGGGTCAGGACTTCCCTGGCGCTCTCCCCGGTCGCGCTCAATCGGGCTTTGTGGGCGTCGCCGGCCTCCGGGTCGGACAGGCAGGAGTTCAGGCTCCCGCTGACGACGCCCATGGTGACGCGGATCTTATGCGCGAAGCCGCGCGCCATGTCCTCGAACGTGCGGAAGTGCTCCTTTTCCCTCTCTTCGATTTGGGAGAGCTTGCGGGAGCGCTCTTCCACGAGCAGTGCCATTTCCTGCTCGAGGGTCGCGCTCTTCTCTTTCCCTTCCCGGCTGAAGGATTCCAAACTTTTGATCTGTTTATCGAGAGCTTGTCTTTCGGACTCGAGGGCCTGGATCTTCTTCTGTCCCTCCTGGGTGATGGCTTCGATCTGGCGCCGGAAGGCCTGGCGCTCCTCTTCCAGGAGCCGGGTCGCGTCGGCGGACGGGGGCGCCGGGGCCGGCTTCGCCGCCGGCGGCGCGGGTTGGGCCGAGCGGACCGCGGAACGGAGGCGCTCGATCTCGTCCCGGAAAAGGAGGGTCTTGTCGTCCCACTCGACTTTCTTTTTTTCCAGCTCCGCCTCGAGCCGGCCGACCTTGGAGCGCTCTTCCCAGAGGGCCCGCTCCGACGCCATCCTCTGCTCGAGCTCCTTGAGCTTGAAGCTCATCTCCCGGATGTTCTGTTCGTCCTCGAGGAACTTGGACTGGATGCGCCCCTGCTCCTTCTCCTTGGCCGCGAGCGCGTCCTCCCAGGAGAGTTTCTCCTCCTCGTACCTTCTCTTCCAGAAATCGGCGACGGAGACCGAGTCCAGGGTCGAGCGGACCTCGCTGTCGGAGCGCAGGAAGGAGTTCTCCAGCTCCTTGATCCGGTTTCTTACGTTATCCCAGTCATCCATGTGTGATCCTCCGCGCACAAGTCATGCGGCATGGTCGGCGCGAAGGAGCTGTTGGGCCAGGTCCTTGAGCTTGTGCAGGTTCATGGGCTTGGAGATGAACCCGTCCACGTTGCCGTGGGCGAGTATCTTCTCCCGGTTCTCCTCGGTGTTATGGTCCGTGACCGCGATGATCTTGATATTGGCCAGATCGCTTTCCTTGCGGAGGAGCTCGATGAGCCGGTACCCGTCCGCCGTTTCGGGGCGCATGTCGATCACGATCAGGTCGGGAATGGACTGGGCGATCGACTTGCCCACCTGGAACTCGTTCGAGGCCTGGACGAACTCGCAGTCGGGGCAGCCTTTCTTGAGGGTCTCCATCAGGACCTCGCTGACGACTTGGTCCTCCACGATCAGGAGGACCCTTTTTCCGGCGATGTTCCCCTCGTGCCGCTTCTCCCGGCCGGGACCCTCCTCCGCCGCGGGGAGGGAGGAGGACGTCAGGGGAACGTCCTTGGGGACGGGGATCTCGTAGAGCTTCAGGAAGACGAGGAGGTCGTCCTTTTTGATGCGCCTGTGGCCTCCCGGCGTCTTATAGGCGTTCAGCTTGCCCGCGTCAATCCAGTTGGAAATGGTGGAATGGACCACCCCGCATATCCGGCTGACTTCGAACGTCGTCAGGGGGCGGTTCTCCTTTATGTGCTTCAAAAGCTGGTTCAAACTGCTTCCGTCTCGCTTTTTCCTCATCAACCGTCCTCCTCGATTTCGTCCCCCGACAAGAGAGTGCTAATATAAATATGGATAATTTTACCCATATTTAAAATTTTACGCATTTTTAAGCAGTAAATATGGCGATAATGCAAGTATAACTTGAGATAAGTTTTATTTCAAGTGGATGTTTATAATTTTCCCAGAGGTTTCCTTAAATAATATCAGGGCGGAGATGACCATTCGCTTCTCCCCTTCAGTAAGGTTCTCACCGGCATAGCGGGTCCTATAGAATGAATCTGTCAGGAAGTTCAGGGTATCTCCCGCGGCCCTGCCAAAATCCATGCATGCGATCCTGGCCGCGAACTCTTTCGGGGTCTCCCCACTTTTTATCGCCATACCTTTTCCAGCCATTATCTTCAGAAATTCTTTATAAAAATTAGTTGTTTTTTCAGCTCTATTATTGTATACGCCTGTAATATATCTAATAAATTGCTTTAAGTATTTTCTGAAGACGATCAGGGCCAGGACCGGGAGAATGAGGAGAACGGGGATTTTGGGGGCCTGGATGCGGGAGGGTTCCGGACGGAAGGCCCTCAAGGCCCCGAGCTTCAATCTCATGACCTTCCCGTCGATGTTCGAGCTCAACCGGGAGGAGCCCCGGCGGACGCTCCCGGCGAAATTCCTCTGGGAATCCATGTCGTAGCCCAGGACGTGGGCGTTCCAAAGGAAGTTCAGGTATTCGATCCTCTGTTTGACGGTCCCCAGGAATGACGGTTTTCCCCCGGCCGCTCGGCGCGCCCTCGGGGTGGGGTCGAACTCCAGCCACATCCCTCCCATGTAGGCCTCCACCCAGGCGTGGGCGTCCTGGGACCGGACCACGTAGTAGTCGCCGGCGGGGTTCTTTTCGTCAACGATGAAGCCGGTCGCCACCCTGGCCGGCACCCCCTCCATCCGCAGCATCAGCGCCATGGCCGAAGCGAAATATTCGCAATGGCCTTCCCGGGAAGAAAAAAGGAAATCCTCGACGGGATTCCTGGACTCCATCCCCTTGATATCCAACGTGTATGAATAATTCACCTGCAGATACCTTTCGATTTTTTTCGCCTTGGAGTAGGGGTCGTCTTCCCGGGCGGCGATGGATCCCGCCAGGTCGCGGATCCTCCTCATGCCCTGGTCCAAGGCGGGATCGTCGGGAATTTCCAGATTTTCGGCCGTTTCCGGCTCGTCCAGGGGCATCACGGAGGGGAACAAAGGCCGCGACGCCGCCTTCCGCGGGCCGCGGTCGAGGAAGCGGAGTTCCGCGACGTCCTGCCGCGACTTCCGGGCGAGCCGGCTTTCCGCCGGTCTTTCCACGAGGGACAGGGCTTCGTAGGCCGTCCTTTCCCCGGAAAGGTCCGCGCGGGAGAGGGCCAGGCCCGGGGAGATGTCCAGACGGGGCAGGGCCGCCGTGACGGAGACCGCCCAGGGCGCGGCGAATATCGCCTTGCTGTCCAGGGACTCGAGGTAGATCTTCTGCCGGAGGTAGGAGCCGCTCGAGAGCTCCATGCCCAGTTCCGACTTCAAGGCCGCCAGGTCCGGCTCCAGGACGCGGTAGTTGTAGCGGACGATCTTCTGCGTCTTGAGGACGCGGCTCCTGTAGGCGTCCTTCACGATTCTCCGCGGTTCCCCCCCGCCGGCCGACCATTCCCTCCCGTCGAAGCGGGACAGGGCCCGGCCGCGGATCTTCCCGCCCCATTTCTCCGCCGCCTCCGCCGGCCGGACCTCCACCCGCATGACGACGGACGGGTCCCGGAATATCTCCCCCGATTTTTCCAGGGTGACTTTTTCCGTGAACCCGGTCCGGCGCGCCGGCCCCAGGACCGCGCCCTGGAACACCGCCAGAGACAGGCGCGGGAAGAATATGAATATGCCCAGGGCGAAACCGAGCGCGAGGGACAGGCTCATCCAGGAGACGCGCCGCAGATGGCGGAAGAGGGCCTTCTCTTCGGCGGGCCCGAGCTCTTGGCGCCCGGGCCCGTCCGTGATGGTGTAGAGCGAAAGGGTCCAGGTCGCGGCCAGGATGTAGGCCGCGAAGCCGAAAAGGAACGTGAAGTCCAGGGCCAGGGTGGAGGCGGAGAGGAGGACGAAAAAGGAAAGGACGATCATCTGGAAGAGGTCCTTCCTGTCCTTTTTGAATGCGCACTTCAGGAGGAGGAAGAGGATCAGGAATTCCGCGACGACCACGAGGAACGACTCCTTGAGGTAAAAAAACCGCGCCAGGGACCCGGCGAAGAAAAGGAGGATGAGCCCGTTCTCGAGCCGGGGGATCTTTACGAGGCGCCCCCTGGAATCGAAGTAGAGGAAAAGAGGGAAGAGGGTCAACGCGCAGGCGGCGGCCGGAGCCCCCATCTCGCGCGTGAGGAGGAGCCCCGCCAGCGAGACGCCCGAGAGGGCCCAGACGGAATAGAGGAGGGCCTTCACCGCGAGGCCCTCCATTGTTCAAGTATGTCTTCCGTCTCTTCGCGCGAATGCCGGCCGATCTCCACGAGGGCGGATTCGTCGTCGGGGTCTTCCCGCCCGTTCCGCGGCTCGAACCGGGCGAGGTAGGCCAGCACCCGCGCCGCCTGGTCCGGCGCGCGGGACGGCTCCAGCCGTATGCCGGGGCCGAAGAAGCCGGCGGCATATCCTTCTCCCATCCTCTTCCGGAAGAGGGAGGCGGCGAAGGAGACGGCTTCCTCCAGCTCGTCGGTCGGGAGGCCGGACCAGTCCTCTTCCCGGCCCATGACGAGGAGGGTCCTCCTCTCGGCCTCCCTTTCCGTCTCCCGCACCATGAGTTTCGAGAACCGGGCCGTGCTTTTCCAGGAGATGTGGCGCGGGTTGTCGCCGTGGAAGAAGTCGCGTATCTCGCGGAACGAGTCGCCCTGCCCCGCGAGATGGCGGGGTTTTCCCTTGTCTCCCGCGGCCGGAGAGCGCCTGGGCTCCCGGATGGGGCGGAGGGCGGGATAGGCCAGTATGGTCCCGGCGTCGCCGGGCTCGAGCTCGACGCCCTTGACGAAGAACCCGAAAGGGAATTCCGTCTCGAACCGGACCCCGCGGAGGGCGTATTCCCCGCGCCTTTTCGGGACGAACTCCAAGTCGGCGCGGGAGCTTGAGCCCGCGGGGATCAGAATGAACCGGGCTTCGAAGGACATGCCGGGGAGGCCTTTCCCTTCCGCCCGGGCCGAGGCCCGTATGCCGAGGGAAGGGGTCTTGCGGCCGCCGTTCCGGACCACGAGGCGGGCGACGGCGGGAGCTCCCGCGAAGGATTCCGCCGGGAGGAGCCAGCCGGCCTCGAGGTTCCGCAGGCAGAGTTCCGAGACGACGCCCGAAGCCGTGATGAAGCCGAGCATCATCCCGAAGACGAGATAGACGAGGTTGTTGCCCGTGTTCATGGCGGCCAGGCCCATGCCCACGGTCATGAACGTGAAGGCGGCGCCGAAGCGGGTGAAGCGGAGCGTGCGGGGCGGCTTGAGGAGGCGGCGGAGTCTTTCCCGAAAGGTCCGCATGGGGCGCGGACCCCTACATGGGGACCGAAACCCTCTCGAGGATCTCGCGGACGATTGTCTCGGACCGGCCGGGATCGCTCCCGCCGTTCAGGGATTTGACGATGACGCGGTGGGAGAGCACCGCCGGGGCGGCGCCCTTCACGTCGTCGGGAACGAGGTAGTCCCGCCCTTCCACGAAGGCGCCGGCCTGGGCCGCCCTGCGGAGGGCGATGGCCCCGCGCGGGCTCGCGCCTATCTCCAGAAAGGGCGACTCGCGGGTCTCTCCCACGATGGCGAGGATGTACTCGTCGAGGGAGGGGTCCACGCGGACGGCCCTGGCCGTCCGGACGCACTCGAACACGTCCTCCTTCCTGGCGACCGGCTCGAGCTTTTCCACCGAGCGGATGTCGATCTCGTCCCGGAGGATCTCCAATTCATGCTCCCGGTCGGGATACCCTATGGATATGCGCATGAGGAACCGGTCCAACTGGGACTCGGGAAGAGGGTATGTGCCGTAATGCTCGTGCGGGTTCTGGGTGGCTATGACGAAGAAGGGTTCGGGTAAAGGCCTGGTGAGGTTGTCCATGGACACCTGCCTTTCGTTCATGGCCTCGAGGAGGGCGCTCTGGGTCTTGGGGGTGGAGCGGTTGATCTCGTCGGCGAGGACCACGTGGTGGAATATGGGGCCCGGCTTGAACTCGAAGGCGCCGGAATTAGAGTTGAAGACGGAGACTCCCAGGATGTCGCTGGGCAGGAGGTCCGAGGTGAACTGGATCCTCTGGAACGAGAGGCCCAAGCTCCGTGCCAGGGCGAGGGCGAGGGTGGTCTTGCCCACTCCGGGCACGTCTTCGATGAGGAGGTGGCCTTCGGAGAAGAGGCAGAGGAGCGCCTGGCGGACGATCCCGGCCTTGCCGCGGACGATCTTGGATATGTTGGATTCAATGGTCTGGGCAACGGACGGCATCCTAAATTTATAACGGATACCTCCCGGTTTGTCAATCCAGCGAATCAACTCATCTAAAATGTTACCGAACCAGGACTGGTCAACTCATATAAGATGTTACCGAACTTTTGGGGGGTATACTTCCCAAAAGGGGGGTCATCGATATGAGCCCAAGCGCCAAATGGGAGTATTACACCATGATGCACGTTCGGTACCACAAAGCTAAAAGCCGTAAAGAAAAGAGCCAGCTCTTAACGGAGTTCTGCCAAAACCACAGCTGCCACCGCAAGCATGCCTTGCGCCTGCTCAATGGGGCGCCTCCGCCCAAGGAACGTCCAAGCCACAAAACGAGAAAGCTTTTTTATAGTGCCCGTGTCCTGTCCATGATCGAATCGGTCTGGGAAGCCGCCGGATACCCCTGGTCGGTGCGGCTCAAAGCGATCCTTCAGCTCTGGATGCCGTGGGTTCGGCAACGCTTCAGCCTTCTGCCCGCGGAAGAGAAACAGTTGCTTTCCATCTCGCCCGCGCAGATTGACCGCAGGCTCAAATCCAGAAAACTCTGGATCAAGAGAAAAGTCTACGGCTCCACCAAGCCCGGAGCCATCCTCAAACATCAAATCCCCATCAAGACCGATTCCTGGAACATCCGCGTTCCCGGATTTGTGGAGTCCGACCTGGTCAGCCATTGCGGAGGCAACGCTTCGGGACTGTTCGCTCACACGCTCAACTGGACCGACATTCAATCTCAATGGGCTGAGCGCCGCGCCATCTTGGGCCGTGGCCAATTCGATGTCTTGACGGCTTCTGCGTCGATGGAAGAGGATCTCCCGTTCCGTTTACGCGGCCTGGACTGCGACAACGACAGCTCTTTTATCAATGAGCATCTCTTCGGCTACTGCAAGGTCCGCAAAATTCAGTTTACCCGCTCAAGGCCTTACAGAAAGAACGACAACGCTCACATTGAGCAAAAGAACAACACCCACGTCCGGGAAGTCCTGGGCTATGTCCGCTATGACACCCAAGAAGCGGTGGACGCCATCAATGATCTCTATAAAAACGAACTCCGGCTCTTCCAGAATTATTTCCAGCCTTCCGTTAAACTGGTCAAGAAAATCCGCATCGGTTCCAAGGTCAAGAAAAAATATGACAAACCCCAAACCCCTTACCAGCGGCTTCTTGATTCCAAAAAGGCTGATCCAATCAAACTTCAAGCTTTTAAAGATCGCGCGGAATCCTGGGACCCTTTCCGGCTCTCCAAAGTCATTGAAGATAGACTCGCCCGCATTTATGCTCTGGCGTCCAAAACTCCAAGGAAGCGGCTTCCGCCTCCCCCTAAACGCACGCTCCCGGCCTTGCCAACCCCCCTCGCGCCTTCAACTGCGTTCCCAGCTGGGATCTTTCCTACCAACCCTCTTAAAGAAATTGCGCGCATTTACACAAGGGAAAAATTCCTTCAGACCTGGTAATTCACAATGTCCACAACATTCACAAAAAGAAAAAAAGAACCAAAAAAAGAAAAATCTACGGCTACTGCTTCGGTAACATTTTCAAATGAGTTGACACGCCCGGCTTGCCAGCCCCGAAGGATTGAGCTAAAATATCCCGCATGAAAATCATCCTCTGGCGCCACGGCCGGGCGGAATCCTCCTCCCCGACGGGCGAAGACCGCGACCGCGTCCTCTCGCCCGAAGGGCGCAACGACCTCATCGACGTGGCGGACGCCGTGTTCACGCGGGAAGACCGCGGAAAGCCCCAAAAGATTTTTTCCAGCCCCTTTGCCCGCGCCCTGGAATCCGCGGAAACGATCCAGGGTTACCTGGCCTGCGAGCGGGGATTGGAGGTGCTCCCGGAGCTGGAAAGCGGGACGCCTCTGCCGGACCTCCTGCGGGCGCTGGAGAGCGCCGCCGCCGCGCATCCGTCGCTGGTCCTTTTCGGGCACATGCCCGACCTGGGACGCCTGGCGGACATGCTCCTGGACAGGACCCCGGGAGAGACGAAGCTCCGGCCCGGCGGCCTGCTCTGGCTGGAACTGGACGGGTTCGGCGGGCCTTATCGGGGGCGGCTGGTGGAAGCGGTCAACCCGGAGGAGATTTCAGGGTAGGATTGCGAAGACCCGGGCGGGGAATCCCGCCCCTTTCTCCGGCTTGGGGAAGGCGATGAC
>Ga0155663_111_pt2 | contig 11347 bp, 4 predicted proteins | sample RifCSPlowO2_01_FD_107320 | JGI IMG/M metagenome (GOLD analysis project Ga0155663, IMG submission 107320) | Elusimicrobia bacterium RIFCSPLOWO2_01_FULL_64_13 | reverse complement strand
AGCCGGGGGTGGTCCAGTTCCACCAGGCCCCTGTCGGAGGGGCGGTCTGGACCGCCACGCGCAGGCGGTCCACCGTGGATTGCGGGCTCACGGGGTCCACGGCGCTTCCCACGAATGAGGAGATTGAGGTGATGAACGTGTCGCCGGGGATCGTGACGGTCGATGTCGGCGGCCGCACGTCCCAGCGGAAGTCCTGTTTGGACGCTCCCGCTATCTCGTCCCCGCCCGGATCGGGGTCGGTGATGTTGCCGCGCCAGTTGCCGGCCGCGTCCCTGGCCCGGGCATAGAGCGAATAGTCCTGTCCTCCCGTCAGGTTCTGCTGGAAGTTGGTGGGGACGTAGGTCCAGTTCGTGGTGGCCAGGTCCATATTGTCCGCCACAAGGTTCCAATGCACGCTGGACTGGACCACGCTGAAGAAGGACCCTCCGCCGGCCTCGTTCCACCAGTTCAGGTTGGGGTAGGTGCCGGATGATATCCCGATCCATATCTCCTTGATCTTGGATTCGTTGGGGCTGTTGGGATCGGCGGAGGTCCCGGAGATCGTGGCCAGGGACCGCGCGGTGTTGCTCGAATAGGACGGCGGGGTCAGGATCGGCGTGGGGTTCGGAGGCCGCACGTACGCGATCGCGGGAGAAGACGCGTCGACAGTGAAATTACGCACATGCACGGGATCCTGGAGGTTGCCTGCCCTGTCCGTGGCCCTGGCGCGGATGACGTAGGCGTTGTCATCCGTCCACATGCTTCCCGGGTAGGGATTCACGGAAGCGTCGATCGTGAGACTGTATTCCCAGGATGTTCCCGTCAGCTTCGTGGCCGTGGAGTAGAGGTCCGAGGCCGTCCAGGAGGAGCCCGCCCAGAACATGCCGTCCTCCCTTTCAATCTGCACCTCGAGCTTGGCCGTCAATCCCGCCAGGAACCCGGCCAGGTCCGCGTCCACCGTGCCCGATATGACCGGCAGGGAGTTGGCATGGACCGTTCCCGGGGCCGGGACCGTGATGGTGGAGACGGGAGGGGTGCCGTCCACGATGAAGGAGCGCGCGGCGGTCCATTGCGAGACGTTGCGGGCTGCGGCCGAGGAGCCGTTCACGGCGTTGTCCCTGGCGCGGGAATGGACGTAGAAGGTCCTGTCGGCGGGCCCCTGGGCCTGCTCCTTCCAGGAATCGGCGCCCGATTCAGGCGGCATCCAGCCGCTGCCTACGGTCCAGTTGGAGGCGCCCATGACCTCGGAGCGCGTGCTCACCACGGCGGTCCAGGCCGCGCCGTCCCAATAATACGAGGTGCCGGAATTCAGGTACCAGAGCTGGATGTCCACGTCGTTCGAAACCCTCTGGAAGCCGGCCTGGGTCGTGGTGGGCTCGTCCTGGGCCGTGCCGATGATCTGGGACGCGTTGATCGAGGCCGGGCTGTGCCTGGAGTCGTCCAGGGGCGAGTCGATGCCGACGGTCGGAGAGCTCTTGTCTATGCGCAGGGTCATGGAGGAGATCCCGGGGGAGTAGAACGTCTGCTGGTTGCCGGCGTTGTCAACGGAGCGGACGCGGAGGACATAAGTAGTGCTGCTTTTGAAGGCGTCCGCCAGGCCCGCCGAGGTATAGCTCCAGGTCGTGTCCCAGACGATGTCGTCCTGGGAGGCGTCCGGCACGTTGCCCACGTCGGCCGCCAGCCAAAGCTCGGGCACGGAATTGAAGTTGTTCCCGTCGAAGTAGCGGCCCGCGTCCTGGCCCGTGAGGCGCTGGATGGAGATCTCCACTCCGCTCGACGTGAGGACGGTGGGGATGCCCGAGCCCACGATGTCGTTGTCCAAGGCGTTGGGGTCGGGATCGAGCGCCGTGCCGGAGATCGTGGCCAGGGACGATAGGCCCAGGATCCCCGATTTGGGGATGGTGAAGGCGGCGGTGGGCAAGCCGACGTCGTAGCGGAACGTGGCCACGGAATTCACCGCCGCGTTCTGGGCCTTGTCCTGGCCCTTCATGATGACGTGGAACTTGTATCCGTCCATCCACGGGGCCTCGCCGGCCATATAAGGAGGCGCGCTGGAATAGGCCACGCCGCCTGCGAAAGCCGCGAGGATGTTCTTGTCCGCCGGGTTGTTCTGGAAGGCCTGGGCGGCGGGGCTCCAGAACGTGAGGGGGGAGGCGGCCGGCTCGGTCCCGTAGGCGATGTTGAAGAGGACGGTCGAGTTGTTCATCTGGCCCGGCGTGCCGGCGGGAAGGTCCTGGGCGGTCCCCGCGAGGGACGTCAGGATCCCCGCCTTATATCCCGTCTGGGAGGGGCTGGGCAGGACCATGGCCGCGGCGGGGGCGGTGGAGTCGAGCACGAAGAGCCGGTCCTCCTCCCCGGAGGTGAAGTCGCTCTCCGGGGTCGTCCCGTTCATGCCGCGGGACTCGATCTTGTAATTCCGGTTCCCCCTGCCGTCGAACATGTCGGAATTGAAAGGTCCCTGGTTGAGCCGCCCCTCGAAGTTCGGGCCGCTCACGGAGTTGGCGCCCAGAAACCCGTTCGTGGAGTAGGCCACGTTCAGGGTCGTCGTGGACAGCCAGGAGCTTCCGGTCCAGACCTCGTCCGGCTCCGCCGTCAGGTCCGTGATGCGGAACTGGGCCGTGGTGGAGTCCGAAGCCGTGCCGGAGATGGTGAGCAGGCGGTTCGTGGAAGGAGAGGCGGGGAAGTCCGGCGGGGTGTAATGGCCGTTGTCATCGGAGGGGAGGGTCAGGAACGATTGGGGCTCGGCCGTGACGTAGTTGAACTCGACGAACTCCGATTTGGAAGGGAGCTGGGTCACGGCCCCGTGGCCGGGGAAAGCGGTCTTGTTCCCGGTGAAATCGGTGGCCTGGACGAAGATCCTGTAGGTCCGGCCTGGGGTGAAAGAAGGGATGGAGGAGACGTCGATGTACCAGCTCTCCCAGTTGGGGTTTGGAGTGGCAGTGGTCATGGCGACCTCGGGAGGGGAATCGCTGCCCGCGCCTTGGTCGAACGCGCCGGACCCCTTGCTCCACCAGCGGTCGGCCCCGCCTCCGGCGGAAGTCTCGTAGTAGGCGACCCGGACCCGGGTGATCTTCTTGCCCGTATAGGAGGAATTGACGTCGTCCGCCGTTCCCGAGATGGTGGGCAGGGTCGTTTCGTTCAACGTGTCCGGCTGGATGACCACGGCGGCCGGGGTCGAACGGTCGATGCGGAAGAAGGCGATGTTGTCCTTGGGGCTCGACCCCTCGGCGGATTCGGTCAGGTCCTCCGGGGACTCCGTGTTGGAAGGCGTGCCGCCTATGGCCAGGACCACGTCGTTGGTGCCCTTGGCCTTGTCGGAAAGCCGCGAGAGAACCCTGTAGATGCGTCCGTTGATGACGGTAGCGGCATCGGCCGCCATGAAATTGGGGATGGTCACGGCCCAGCTCGTGCCGTTGACCGTGCCTTCGTTCCATACCTGGGCTCCCCAGGCGCCGGCGGATTCATCCCAATATCGTGTATTGGGATTCAGGTTGGTCTCATCCCTTATCTCGATCTGGATCTGGTTCAAGCTGTTGCCTGAACCGGGGTTTCCCGTGATGGGGTTCTCGATGCCTGTGCCGGAGATGGTCGGCAGGTTGAATCCGGATACCAAACTGTAGGGCGTGGTCACGCCCTGAAGAGGGGTCTGGATCGTGGAGGAAGGAGGCGTGACCTCGTACACGAACACGGCCTTGATGTCGTTGACCGTGTTGGAGCTTTCCAGGTTCCTGTATTGGCTGCCGGGATTGGAAACGTTGTCCTGGGACCAGGCATAGACCGTGTAAGTGTTGGGATTAACGGAGAAGAAGTCGCCCGGGATGGGGGTCCAGGTCCAGACGCCGGTGACAGGGTCATAGGTTCCGTTCACGCTTCCGGAGGTCGAGATGCGCACGTCGTCCCGCGTTTGGCTCCAACCGGATATGCGGTTGTACCAGTAGCCGTCCGATTCTCGCCGTACCCCTATGTTGATGCGTCCTCCGGACCCGGCGGCTATGCCGGCGTTCCTGGATGTGCCGGAATTGGGTTCGTCCAGGGCGGTGCCGGATATCACGGTCAGGGCCTGGCCGTAGAATCTCCCGTTCGTGCTATTAGGAAGGGTGACGCCTGTGACGGGGGCGGAGGAGTCGAAGACGAAGGTCTGGATGGAGGTTTGGAGGGAGTTGCCCGAGATGTCCGAGGACTTCATCACGAGCTGGAAGGTGTCGCCCTTGCGCGAGACGAAGTCCACTCCGCTGGCCACCCACACCATCCAGGGGGAAGGCAGGGTGAAGGTCGTGCCGGCCACGTTCCAGATCTCCGTCCCGCCGAGCCAGTCGTTCGCGGTATCGTCCCAATACTGGTCCTGGCTCGCGTCGTAGAGCCGGTACCAAACCTGGCTGATCTTCGAATCGGCGGCGTTGAAGTAGACCCGGTCGTCCGCCGTGCCGGATATGGTGGCGAGGGAATCTCCTCCGTAGGCGCCGCTCATGGCGCCCACGCTGGGCGTGGAGATGCCTATATCCACGATCAGGTCATCGATGGTCACCTCCCATTTATGGACTCCCGAACCTCCGGGTGTGGCGTTCGTCTCGAGCCCGGCGCTGGCTCCCGAGCCGCGGCTTCCGTCGTCCGCCCGGACCCAGACCTGGATCTTCTGCCCGACCGAGAGGGAATCGCCGAACCAGCCCGAGTCGCCGCTCTTCCAGATCCAGGAATTGTCCCCCAGCTTCAGGCGGCCGTTCCCGACCGTCATGTCGTACCAGGTCTCGGACACGCCGGTGAAGTCGGAGCCGTTCCACCAGCCGACGTTGGGCGAGTCTCCCACGGACACCTGTTTGACGGCCACCTGGACCTTGGAGAGGTTGACGCTGATGGAGAGGTTGTCCGAGTAGGCGCCGGAGAGGGTCGTGATGGACGGGACGAAGGTCTGGTTCGTGTTGGGAGTGGTCAAGGTGGAAGTGGGCTGGATGGTGTCGAACGTGAATCGGTTGATGTTGGCGGCGGTGCTCGTGTTCATGTTGTCCATCATGTCCCGCGCCTGGACCAGGACCTCGTACTGGTTGCCGTTCGTCCAGATGGAGTTCAAGGCCCCTAGGGCGTCGTAGGCCCAGTCATACGTGGTCTCGCCCCTGGGCGGGGTTCCGCTGATGGAGGAGGCGTCGTTCGGGTTGACCGTGTTCGTGGAATGGGCCGTCCAGTCCCTGCCGTTCCAGGTGGTGCCGGCCGTCAAGTCCCCGATGGTGATGGAGGCGATCTTGACGCCGCTCGTCTCGTCCGCCACCTGGCCGACGAGCTGGTCGAGGAAATCCCTCTTGGTGACTCCCTGCGAAGGGGTGGCGACCGTGTTGGTCCCGGACATGGTCTGGTCGAACGTGACGAATCTTTCCATGGCGGGGACCGGACCTCGGCCGTAATCGGTGGTGGAGGAGCGCGCCACGATCCTGAACGATTCCCCGTCCACCTGGGTGGCCTGGGTCCAGCCCCTGAACTCCCATTGGTACGTGGAGCCGCCGACGAGAGGGGCGGCGAGCCAGGTCTGGTCGGTCTGGGTGAACGCCCCTCCAGCGGAGGCCAGCCACCTCTTCGTCGAGTCCCTGTAAACCGCCACCTCGCCGCCGGCGTTGAAGCTGTCGCTGCCGCCGTTCGAAAAGGCGTTCATGACCCCGGTGACGGAGGGGTTGTTCGAGCCGAGGGAAAGGACGGTGGCGTAGGTGGTGACGGCGTTGGGCAGGTTGGCGTTGGGAAGGGTCATGGTCGTGGTCACGGCGGTCACGGTGAATGTGGAGTTCTGCTGGGTCTCCAGGCGGTCCGGCATCGTGACCGTGACGCCGCGCAGCCCCGCGCTGACGCCGGCCTGGATGCTCACGGTGGCGGTGAAGGAGCTCGTGTCGTGGTAGGTGATGGAGGACACCTCGACGCCCGACCCGGACACCGTGATGGACGAGACGACTCCGGGCCCCCAGCTCTCGAAGTTGGAGCCCCGGACGATGATGTTCCTGTAGGGCTTGAACTCGTTGTCCATCGTGGTCCCGGCCCCCCACCCTCCGGAAAGCTCGTTCCCGTCGTCGTCCGATATGCCGGCTATCGTGGGCGGGTCGATGGTATAGCCGCCGTCCAGGTATCCGTATCCCGAGCCGCCGTCCGAGCCCGTGTCCTGGCCGTCGGCGTTGACCACCTTCACGGAATAGGTCCGCGTCAGGAGGGTCCCGCCCGAGACCAGGTTCACGGTGGCGTGGATGGCCGTGCTCGTGATGACCTGGACCGTGCTCACGGTGATCTCGCTCTCGGCGGAGGCGTAGGCCCCTGTGGTCCCTTTGAGGAGGACGACCTCGGGGGCCTTCCCCACGATCTTCATGAACCCCGTTCCCAGGATCTCCAGCTTGTAGGTCCCTGTAGAGAGGTGCTCGGTGGGAGTGGGGTACTCGTAGACCGTGTCCAATGTGGGCTTGGTCATTGTGGAGGTGATGAGCTTCTCGAACTTGACCGCTGTCCCTTCCAGCCAGACGAGGGGCATGGGGTCCGGCCTGGTCACGCGGTAGGCGAGGGAGGGATAGCTTCCGGCCACGTCCGAGACCCAGGTCGGGTTGGTCGCTCCCCACGCACCGGCCGTGGAGGCTCCCGTGCTGGCTTGGAGCATCAATATCTCTCCCGGGGTGGTCGTGCCTCGATAGACGATGAAGACCTGGTCCAGGTCGATCCCGTTGCCCCGGCGGGCCACGCCGATGGTCACGTCCGTTATGAAGTTGGGGGTCCCAGGCCCGTCCACGAGGGGCTGGATGTTGACGTCGAGGGCGTTGGTGGCCTTGTAGCGCTGGTACTCGATGTCGCCCACGGAGTTGATCCAGACGAAGTGGCCGTTGTTCGAGCTGTCGGTCACCATGGAGACGTTGATGTCGAGGTTGGGCGGGTTGGCGCCGTTCAGGACGTCGAAGACGGCGGAGATGGTCGTGTTCGTGGGAGTATTGTTCGTGTTGTTGACGAGCCCGCTGGTGGTTTCCTCGGTGGAGTCCGGGTCCCGCACCCCGTACATCCAGAACCCCGTCCCGGGCCTCGGCACGATGGCGCCGTCCGCTATCAGGTCCTGGTCGCGGGCGTCGTTCGTGCAGACGGTCGCGTAGTCCGCGATGGGCTGGACGCTGGCCACGTTGGGGAAAATGACGGTGTTCGCGGATGCCGCTATCCTGTAGACCTGGATGTGATCGGCGGCGCTTTGTTCCCCCGCCATGGCGATGTAGGCATAGGTGCCGCCGGCCCCGTCGTCGTCCTTGGCGATTCCCGGCGGGTTGTTGGTGCCCTGGTAAATATTCTTGTTGTTGATGCTGACGCCGCAGCCGTGGGAGGCGACGTCGTCCTCCGTCCAGGTGATGGTCCCGTCCGCGTTCAGGGTCCCGAGGGCGAAATGGAGGTTGGGCGTGAACGAGGCCGACCAGTCGGCGTTGGGCGGGGCCACGACGGCCACCTGCCCGAGGGTGGGGTCGAACCAGATGCTCGCCTGGCCGGAGTAGTTGGCGTGGGCCGCGGAGTAGCTGTAGCCGGAATCGGTGAAGACGCCCCTCGGGGTGGACCAGGTCCCTTCCTCGCCCGTTTTCGAGTAGGAATAGACGACGGAGAGAGTGGCTCCCGAGCCCGTCGAGAAGAACGTCCAGTAGCCCTGGGCCGTCCCGCTCGAGTAGAGGACCTTCCTCTGGTTCGAATAGCCCAGGTCGGCGCTGCTTCCGCTGAATATCTGCTGGGAGAGGGCCCGCGCCGGGGAGGGGGCCAGGAGCGCCAGGCCCAATGCCCCGGCCAGGGCGAAGGCAAATGGGATGCCGGAGCGGGAAGGGCCCCTGCCCGCCGGGACGGATTCCATGTCTATTTTCGCCTCGTTTTCTCTCATTGGGTTCCGCGTCTTTTATCGTCTGTATCCCGAACGCGCGCGCCTGCGCGCGCATAAAACGGCCTTGAGATGAAATCGGTGATTTCCATCAATTTACGGCCCTTTCCTGGTCTTGGCTTTCTGGTTCCGGAGATTCGCTCATCAATTCCTTGTCCCGACTTCTATGGATTTCCCGCGAGAGAAATCCCCAACGATCCTTTGAACTGACAGGACTCGTGGCGGGGGGTTAAGGAATTAACAGCGCAGGGGCAGGTTGACGGCAGGGTGGTTGGCTTTGACCGGCAGGAAAAAGGCGCAAACGATGAATAAGGCCGAAAGGGAATGGATCAGGCGGACGAGATCCCTGCCCAGGAGGTCGGTGAATCGCTTCAAGTTGAGGATGAATCCTATCTCGAGGGCGTGGAATATCTTCTGGAGGGCGCGGGTGATCCTCTCCCGAAAGGGCGTGAGCCCTTCTTCCAGGACCTGCCGGGTCCGCGCCACGAGGGGGAGGTCCCGGGTCAGGAGGGAGTGGAATACCGTCCCTAAAAAGAGCTGCTTAAGGGAATCAAGGGCGGCGGATGCGCGGATGGGGCGGTTGGAAGCGTCGCGGACGTCAAGGCCGGACGACCGGACGGCGCTATCGAAAAATCGGGTCTGCCAAAAAACGGAAATTTCGACCGGGTCGTTGGCGGTCAGGGTGGAGGAGGAAAATAAGAAAAAGAGGCATCCCCCCGCAAGCAGGGAGAGCCAATTCGGACTGTGATAGAAGGTCTGTCGTTTAGTCATGCTCCCTCGGCGTAGATGGTCTGACTAACGTTCAGGACCGCAGGTGTACAAAAAATCTGGTGTTTCCGCCGTAAAGCCCAAGCAATCGCGCGGAAAAACCAGTTTCACCTGCTGGATTCTCGGATTACTTCGGCAGCCTGCCGTCCCGCCTGACGTGTGGCGGGCGCACGGCTTTGCGGCCCCTGGTTGCCCAGGGTGTGCTATTGTCGTGTAAGCCCTTTCAAAGATCAGATACCAGCAATATACCCCTCAATGTCCATTTTGTCAAGGGGTAAAATCGGGAATTGTTATTTAAGAATTAAAACAGGACCCCCCCCAGCCGATTTTAGCGGTCTAAAGGGTTGCGGACTGTCGGAAATTTGATATTATTGATTTTGCCATGAAAGCAAGGGTCCTTTGCCTTCTTATGTCCTTGGTTCCGGTCTGGGCGGTTCCCTTGGCGGCCCAGCCCAGGGAGGTCCGCCAGGGCGGCTTCAAGTTCATCAACCCTCTCCTGGAATGCGAGGACTTTGACCCGGCCGGGAACGTCTTCCTTCAAAACTTCAAATACAAGGTCCAGGAGTTCGTCGACAGGAAAACCGCGCTCAAAAGCGTGATCCACATATCGGTCTATTTCCGGGACATGAACAACGGGCCCACGTTCGGCATCAACGCTGATGAAGGCTTCGTCCCGGCCAGTCTTCTCAAAGTCCCTCTCATGATGGCCTATTTCAAAGTGGCGGAAGAGGACCCGGACGTCCTGGACCAAAAGATCCTATACAAAGGGCCGCAGAAGAAATACGACATCGAGCAATACGTGTCTCCCGGCCAGACCCTGAAAAAGGGCCGGAGCTACAGCGTCGAGGACCTGATCACCAGGATGATCGTCTATTCGGACAACCAGGCGGCCTTTCTCGTCTATCGCAAGAGTCTGCTGGATAGGTTGTTCACGGACCTGGGGATGGTGGCTCCGGGGTCCCGCAAACCGCGGGGGAGCATCACCGTCAAGGAATATTCATCATTTTTCAGGATCCTGTTCAATTCCACCTATCTCAACAGGTACTTTTCTGAACGGGCCTTGAGCCAGCTGTCCAAGTCGGAGTTCAAGGAAGGCCTGTTGGGAGGGGTTCCGCAGGACATCATGGTCGCCCATAAATTCGGGGAGAGGGTCGACAAGGATGAGAAACAACTCCACGATTGCGGCATCGTCTACCACCCTCGCAGGCCCTATCTCCTGTGCGTGATGACGCGCGGGGACGATTTCGAGGAACTGGAAGGAGTCATCCGCGGCATTTCCGCCCTGGTCTATCAAGAGGTCGACGTCCAATACCGCGACTCTCCCCCTTCCGGACCCGGAACGCCTTCCGGGAATCCTCGCGAACCGTAGATTCAACCGAGGCGCGCCGACAGAAGGGCTTCCGCCTTGTGAAGCGACTCATCGTATTCCTTTCCCGGATTGGAATCCGCCACGATCCCGGAACCGGCTTGGAGGATGAGCCGACCCTTGCGAATCAGCCCCGTGCGGATGAGGAGGTTCAATTCCGCTTCCCCCTGACCGCCGAGCCAGCCCGCGGCCCCGAAGAAGGGCCCCCTGGCAACCGGTTCGATCCCGTCCAGGATCTCCATGCACCGGACCTTGGGGCAGCCGGTGATGGTGCCGCCGGGAAAGACCGCCCGGATGGCGTCGAAAACATCCCGGTCCTTCCTTAACCGGCCCTCGACCTGGGAGACGATGTGCATGACGTGGGAATATTTTTCCACGGCCATCTTCTCCGTGACCTTGACCGTTCCCGCCCGGCAGACCCTGCCCAGGTCGTTCCTCTCCAGGTCCAGGAGCATGACGTGCTCCGCCCTTTCCTTGGGGCTTAAAAGGAGACGTCCCTCGAGCCGCCTGTCCTCCGCCGCGCCGTTCCCCCTGGGCCTTGTGCCGGCTATGGGTCTTGTCGAGGCCATCCCGCCCCTTACCTTAATAAGGAGTTCGGGCGAACAGCTCGCGATCTCAAAACGGCCGAGATTGAAGTAGCAGGCGTAGGGCGACGGGTTGATGTCCCGCAGGCGCGAATAGAGTTCGAGGCCGCTTTCCTTATATGGGAGCTCGAACCTTTGGGAAAGGTTGGCCTGGTATATGTCCCCTCGCGATATATAGCCCTTTATTTCCTTGACGGACCCAAGGTACCAGGCCCTGTTCTTGTACAGGGACGCGGACGCTGGTTTTCTTCTCGACGGATCTGTTCCGGGGGATGCCGGTTCCAGGTCTTCAAATCGCTTTCGGAGGATCTTCATGCGGTCCGCGTCCCTCGCGAAAAAGTGGAATCGGTCTTCGCGGTGGTCCAGGCAGGCCAGGTCGCGGTAGATGCCGAAGCGCAGGAGGGGGAACCGCAAGGGGTCGGGCGGCGGCTCGGTCCGCCAGCCCTCCTCGAAGGACCTTCCCGCGTCGTAGGAAATGACTCCCGCCGCCCCGCCCGTGAAAGGCGGTCCGCCCGGCCCGCCCGCCGGGGGGGATAGCCGCGCGGTTTCCTTTTTGAGACTCTCCCAACGTTCGGGAAAATCTTCGGGGGAGGATGCCGAGATGATCTTTTCGGGAGGGCTTAAGGGAAAATAAGAATAGCGCGCCCCGCCTCCTGCCCTGAAGCTGTCCAGGAAAAATGAGCCGTCGAACGGGCCGTATCTTTTCCGCCAGGCCAGGAAATAGGGAAAGAGGTCAAGGCTCAAGCGAGCGGAACACGAGGCCCGTGATCACCTTGGGATAGAAGTAGGTGGACTTCT
>Ga0155663_114_pt3 | contig 11806 bp, 14 predicted proteins | sample RifCSPlowO2_01_FD_107320 | JGI IMG/M metagenome (GOLD analysis project Ga0155663, IMG submission 107320) | Elusimicrobia bacterium RIFCSPLOWO2_01_FULL_64_13 | reverse complement strand
GGCCGGGCGCCGGCCGGACGCGGCCGCCGAATCTCCGAAGAAGATCCTCCTGGCGGAAAGCAACATGGAGACCCACCAGGTTCTGCAAAAGGCGCTCATCGAAGAAGGGTACATCGTCCTCGGCGCCCAGAACAGCGCCGAACTGTTCGAATCGGTGCGCAGGGACATCCCCGACATCATCGTCATGAACATCACCTTGAGCGGGCTGGACGGCTATTCCGTGGTGCGCGAACTGGCGAAGGACCCCCGGACCAGCTCCATCCCTCTGGTCCTGATCGTGTCCAACCCGGCCAGCCAGCATATATTCACCCAGGACATGCAGACCGCCGTCAAATCATTCCTAAGCAAGCCCTTTTCCATCCAGGAACTTGTCTCGTCGGTCCAGTACGTTTTTCTCTCCAGGGGCTTGAACTGATCTTGGCCAAACCCTGCCTTCTATACCTTTTCCTCGCCCTCCTGCCGGCGCTGGCCCATTCCGAGCCTTTCCAGTCCATCCACGCCCAGGCCAATCCGGACGAGAAATCCCGTCTCGCGCGCCAGGCCGCGTCCCATCTCGCGGCCGCCAGGGCCGCCTACGACGCCGGCCGTCCGGACGAAGCGTCGGCGCTTCTGGAAACCTATCTGGCGGAACACCCGCAAGACCCTCAAGCGCGCGGTCTGCTCACGGAGGTCCTGGTCGCGTCCTCGGTGGAGGCCTATCTCCTGGGAGACGAAGAGGCCTCCTATAAGCGCCTTTCCCGCGCCATGGAGGTGACCCCGGATGTGGCCGCCGTCAACGGCATGTACGAAAAGGTGAAGCGCTCCCGCTTCAGCGGGACGGCCGGACCCGCGAGGCCGGCAGCCCAGGCCTTCCCCGATCCCGATGCTTTCGGCAGGATGCTGGAGAAGGTCGTGGCCGGCCAGGCGCAGATTCTGGAAAAGACCCAGGGAACTCTCGGGGAGATAGTCAAGAACGCCTCCGAGGAGAAGGCCGGCATCCTCCGGTCAATGGAAAAAAGGGATTCGGTCCTCCTGGATCTTGTGAAGTTCACCCGCAAGATCTCCTTCTGGACCGTTCTGGGCGGGTTCGCGCTGGTGATGGCGGCGGTCTCCGCCATATTCTGGCTCGTGCATAAGATCGCCGCGCGCCGGGAACGGCTCCTGCGCGAACAGGGGGAGCGGTTCTTCGGCCTCATCGAGGAAAAGTCGGAAAAGGTCCTGGACCGGATCCAGGAGAGCCTGAAGACCCAGCAGCAGATCGCCGGGAGCGCGCTGTACCAGCGGCTCGCGATCGAGACGAACACCGCGGCCAAGCTGCGCCAGATCGACATCATCGACGCGGAGATCGTCAAGGACGGAGGGGAGAGCACTCCCTGGACCCCGGACGCCATCAAGATCCTCCTGGAGGACTCCAATCCGGAAGTGCGCGCCCGCACCATCCAGGTGCTCCTCAAATACAATCCGGACGAGGCCTACCGGCGCATCCAGGAGATGATCTCCGGCTCCGACGCCGATTCCCGCGCCCTGGCCGCGCGCCTCCTCGGAGGCATCGCCACGCGGAAGTCGGCGGAGATCCTCATCCAATCCATCAAGAAGGAAGAAGACCACTCGGTCAAGCGCCAGGCCATGTCCTCGCTGCGGGCCTTGATGCGCGAGAACCTGCCCCGGGAGACCATAGACGAGATCGATAAAACGGTCACCCTGGTTGCGGAGACCGAGGGATGGATTGTACAATAGTCCCATGGCCAGAAAGAAGATCCTGGTGGTGGACGATGACAAGGAATGGTCGCTCCTGATCCGGCTGCGGCTGGAGATGGCCGGGTTCGAGGCCGAACAGGCCTTCAACGGCCAGGAGGCCCTCGACCGGATCAAAGCGGGACGGCCTGAACTGGTCCTCTTGGACATCACCATGCCGGTCTTGAGCGGCTGGGAGGTCTGCCAGGCCCTGCGAAAACAGGAGTCCACCAAGGACCTGCCCATCGTCATCCTTTCCTCCTACACCCAGCCGGAGGACATCCGCCAGAGCAAGACGTACGGAGTGAAGCGTTACCTCATCAAACCCTGCCTGCCCGAGACCGTCGTCCAGAACGTCCAAGATGTCCTTAGCCAGAAAGGCTAAGTTTCCCTTCCTTCTTTTCTGTTTCATCCTTTCCGTCGCGGGACCGGCGTCCGCGGAGGACTTCGATTCCGGCCCGGCGGATCAATCCGACCCGGCCAAACTCTATCAAACCCTGCTCGACCAGGGCCTCTCCTATTTCGTGAACGAGCAGGATTACGCCAAGGCCGCGGAATGTTTCCAGAAGGCGCTCGACATCAATCCCAAGGACCCCGTGGCGCGGAAGTCGCTGCGGCTGGCCCGGGAAAAGCTGGAGAGCCAGATCCCCGATTACAAGAAGATCGAATCGGAAGAGCTCGACAAGGCCGGGCAGCATCTCCGCGCCGGGCAGGACATCCTGGCCGTCACCGTGCTGCGGTCCCTCATCGAGAAAAATCCCGCCCAGGACAAGGCGCGCAGGATGCTCGGCAAGCTGGCGGACAAGATCCAGGACCGGATCAAAGGCGAACCGGAAGGGTCCTTCCAATGGCACGCCGACCAGGGGACCCTCTCCTACTCGAAAGGGGACTATGAGGATTCCGTCAGAATTTGGGAGGAAGCCCGGAAACTCGACCCCCTGAATCAGGAGATCGAACTGGTCTTGGAGCAGACCCGGACGATGATCGCCCAGGGCGGGAAAAAACCGGAACCGCCCGCGCCGAAAGAGGAAATGGCCGCGTTGCCGAAGGAGCCCGAGCCCTTGCCTGAACCCGTCCCGGCCCCCGAGGAAAAGAAGCCGGCGGCGCCCATGAAGGAAATGGCTTCCTTGCCTCTTCCCATGGCGGTCGCCGTTCCTCCCGAAGAGGCCGTGATAAAAGAACCGGTTCCGGCCGCGCCTCTCCCCAAGCCGTCCGCCGTCATCGTTGAGCAGGAGACGCCGGTTGCGGTGATGCCGCCGCCCGCCCCTGTCAAAGAGATTCCCGAAGAGGCGGCGCCGGCGCCTGAACCGGAACCGGAGCCGTCACCCGGGCCGCCCGCGCAGCCGAAACCCGTGGTCGCGGCCGAACCGGAACCTTCGGCGCCACCCCCCGTCGTGGCGAGTCTTCCCAAGGAACCGGAGCCGTCACCCGAGCCGCCCGTTCCGCCCCCGGAGGCGAAGCCCTCCGAAGCGCCCGAACCCCGGAAGGAACCGCCGGAATTCATCGAGGCCGGGCGCCTGGCCGCCATCAAGGATTATCCCAACTCGATCAGGATCCTCACGGACTACATCCGGTCCCATCCCACGGACTTCGAGGCCGGGCGCCTGCTGGAAAGGGTCGTCGAAGACCAGTCCAGGGACGTGAACCTTCACTACCGGGAGGGGCTCCTCGCCTATGCCGAAGGCGATTTCCCCAAGGCGTTCCAGGAATGGCAGAAGGTCCTCAAGCTCAATCCCGACCATCCCAGCATGAAGAAGATCATGCTGAAGGCCTTTTTCAACCGCTAAGCCACCCCTCCGTCTTCAAAATTGACTTAAGAATCCTTAGATAGTAAAATAGGTTCCCATGAACAGATTGAAGCTGGGGCTTCCGAAAGGGAGCCTTCAGGAATCCACCATCGAGCTTTTCCGCAAGGCGGGCATCCGCATCCGCTCGACGGAAAGGTCCTATTTCCCCGCGAGCGACGACGAAGAGCTGGACATCATGATGGTGCGCTCCCAGGAGATGGCCCCGTACGTGGAGGAAGGCACGTTCGACGCCGGGCTCACGGGCTACGACTGGATCGTGGAGACGAACGCCAGGGTCCGCGAGGTCTGCGAGCTCGTCTACGCGAAATCCGGTTTCCGGCCCGTGCGCTGGGTCCTGGCCGTCCCGGAGAACTCGAAGATCAGGTCGGTCAAGGACCTCCGGGGGAAGAAGATCGCCACCGAAGCCGTGAACATGGTGAAAAAGTACCTCGCCCGGAACAAGGTCAAGGCCAAAGTGGAATTTTCCTGGGGAGCCACCGAGGCCAAGGCCGGCACCCTCGTGGACGCCATCGTGGAGCTGACCGAGACCGGTTCGAGTCTCCGGGCCAACCACTTGAAGATCGTGGACGAGGTCCTGTCCTCCTCCACCCGCTTCATCGCCAACGACGCCGCTCTGCGGGATCCCTGGAAGAAAAGGAAGATCGAGAACATCGCCATCCTGCTCAAGGGCGCCCTCGAGGCCGAGGGCATGGTCGGCCTGAAGATGAACCTGGAGGAGAAGGACCTTTCCGGGATCATGTCCATCCTGCCCGCTTTGAAGAAGCCGACCATCTCGCGCCTGACCCTGCCCGGGTGGATCGCCATCGAGGTCATCCTCGAGGAGAAGACCGTCAAAAAGATCCTGCCCGAGCTCAAACGCGCCGGGGCCCAGGGAATCATCGAATACCCTCTCAATAAAGTCATTCCCTAAGAGCCGCCCGGCCCCGAAGACAGGGGTTCTCTTTCATGAACGTTCTCTTCGTCCTGTCGCAGACCACGGTCACCGGGGCCGAGACCTACGCCCTGTCCCTGGCCTCGGCCTTGAAAGAGCTGGGGCACTCCCTCATCTTCGTGTCCGACACCCTCCGCTCCTCCGGCGGTTTCAAATACATCCCCCTGCCCATCCACCAAGGCAACGAGAGTCTCCTGGGGCGGGCGCGCAACATCCTTTCCCTGCGCGAGATCATCGAGCGGGAGGGGGTGGACCTGATCCACGCCCACTCCCGGGCGGCCAACCTGGTCAGCGCGGCCGCGGCCCGGTCCCTCCGGTCCCGCAGGGTGCCCCTCGTGGTCACGGTCCACGGCCGCTGGCGCAACCATTTCGCCTTCCGCCGGCTTCCCTGCCTGGGAGAGAGGACCATAGCCGTCTGCCCGGCCCTGAAGCGGTATCTGGTGGAGGAGATCGGGCGTCCCGAGGCCGGCATCCGCATGATCCCCAACGGCATCGATACGCAGGCGTTCAGCCCCGGCCGGCCGCGGCCCGGCGCGGAGCCGACCCTGCTCATGGTGGGACGGTTCACGGGACAAAAAGGCGAGGCGGCGCGCCACCTCATGCGGTCGGTCTTTCCGGAAGTCCTGGGAAAAATGGCGGAGGTCTCCATCACGATATTCGGGACCTCTCCCGGGGAGCAGGACCGGAGACTGGCGGAGGAATTGAACCGCGGATGCGGCAGGCACGCGGTCACGCTCCTCGACCGCGAGGACGACCTGCCGGGCCTTTACCGCAACGCCACGGCCGTCATCGGTTCCGGCCGCGTGGCGCTTGAAGCCATGTCCTGCGGCAGGCCCGTGATCGCGATCGGGGAGTCCTCCGCTCCGGGGCTCGTCACTCCCTCCGGCTTCGACAAGGCCTTCGACTCCAATTTCGGGGACTGCGGGGAATGGGACCTCTTCAAGGGCCAAAAGCACCTGGCCGGGGACATCCATAACGCCTTCAGGAACAAGTCCCTGTCCGCCTCGCTCGCCGATTGGGGGCGCAACACCGCGCTCTCCCTCTTCGATTCCAGGAAGATCGCCTTCCAGATCGACGTGCTCTACCGCGAGCTGGCCGTGGAGGCGCGGTAATGAAGCCGGACTGGGTCCCCATCCTCTGCTACCACCGGGTCTGCCCGGAATCCGAATTCGGCCCGGATCCGGGGTCGCTGTGCGTGACGCCGGGGCAGTTCGGAAGGCAGCTGGCGCTCCTGAAAGCCCTGGGCTACCGTACCGTCACGCTTGCGGACCTGGCGGCTTATCTCAAGGCCCAGAAGAACCTTCCGCCCAGGTCCGTGGTCCTCACGTTCGACGACGGCTACGCGGACAACTGCGTCCACGCTTTTCCCCTTCTGAAAAAACACGGGTTCACGGCCACGGTGTTCCTCGTGACGGATCGGATCGGCGGGACGAACGTCTGGGATTCGGGGAAGGTGCCTCTCCTGAACGAGGATCAGATCGTTCGGATGAGGGACGGGGGCGTCCATTTCGGGTCGCATTCGGCCGGCCACGCGGACTTGAGCCGGTCGGACCCGGGAACGATCCGGAGGGAGCTTTCGGATTCCTTGGAGAAGGTGCGGGGATTGTGCGGCAGGATGGACGTGCCCTTCTGCTATCCCTACGGCCGGCCGGGCCCGGCGGCCAAGGCGGCCGCCAGGGAACTCGGCTACCTCTGCGCCTTGAGCACGGACACGGGCTCCGATACCGACCAGTCCGGCGACCTCTTCGAGATGAGGCGCGTCCAGGTCTTTCCTTCCACCACGCTGTCCGGGTTCTGGAAAAAACTCCAGCCCTGGTACCCCCGCTGGCAGAAGTTCCAAAAAAAACTGAAGTCTAGTTTTTAGAAAGCAGGCGGAGGAGTATCGCCTTCTGGACGTGCAGGCGGTTGGCCGCCTGCGGGAAGACGATGGACCGGGGGCCGTCAAGGACTTCGTCGGTGATCTCCTCCCCGCGGTGGGCGGGCAGGCAATGCATGACGACGGCGTCCGGCTTGGCCAGGGCCAGGAGCCCGGCGTTCAATTGGTAGGGCCCGAAGACCTGCTTGCGGTGCTCCCTTTCGTCCTCCTTCCCCATGGAAGCCCAGACGTCCGTGTAGAGGGCGTCCGCCCCCCTGACGGCCGCTTCGGGATCCGGCTCGATGATGATCTTCCCCCCGCTTTTGGCCGCGAGGGCGTTCCCCTTCTCGATGAATTCTTTTTCCGGCTCGTATCTCTTGGGAGATGAGACGGCGATCTCCATGCCCAATATCGCCGCGCCCAGGATGAGGGAATGAGCGACGTTGTTCCCGTCCCCCAGATAGGCGAGCTTGACCCCGCGGAGGCCTGCGGCGCTCTTGAGCTTCTTGTGCTCCTGGATGGCGAGGAAGTCGGCCAGGGCCTGGCAGGGGTGTTCCTTGTCGGAGAGCCCGTTGATGACGGGAATGGAGGCGTGCCGGGCCAGCTCGCAGACGTCCTCGTGGCGGTTGGCGCGGACCATGACCGCGTCGGCGTAGAGGGAGAGGGTGCGGGCCGTGTCCGCGATGGATTCCCCCCGCTTCATCTGGAGTTCCTGGTAATTGAGCACAAGGGGATGCCCGCCCAACTGGACCATGCCCACGGAGAAGGAGACGATCGTCCGCGTGGAGGGCTTCTGGAATATCATCGCCAGGGTCTTGCCGGCCAGAGGGCGGTCCGGTCCGGCCGCTTTACCCGCCTTGAGGGCGGCCGCCTCCGCGAACAGGCCGGAGATCTCCTCTTGGGAAAGGTCGGCGATCGAGATCAAATCTCTTTTTTTGTCGTTATTCATCATTTTAGGTTTCTTGCCGTGCCGCGGAAGGACGTAACTATAACGTTATTCTAGCTTTTACTGGGCGGGATTGCAACGGGCCTAAAATCGGGCTTCGAGGGCGGTCCCGAAGTTGGAGCTGGCCCCGGTCAGGCCCAACAGGAAGGCGCCGTGGAGCTGGAACCCCCAGGGGGTCTTCCACAGGGCTCCGGGCGCCAGGTAGAGTTCGTCGGCGGTCGAGCCCACGCTCGACCCCTTCAATTTGTTGCGGGCGTGGTTGAATCCCTTGAGCTCCCCCGTCACAGCGACGTCTTTTTTCCCGGCCCGGTCCAGGGGCAGGGACAGGCCGGCGTTATAAGAGAAGACGCTCCCGACCTTGACGTCGTCGGAGTTCTCGGTGTTGTAGCGGAAGCCCATGCCGAAATGCGCCCGCAGGGGGTCGAGAGGGAGCACCACCCCCCAGTTGAAGAGGATGCCCAGCCCGCCGGTGCCCAATCCCTTTTCATAGCTCGCGGTCGGGAACGAGAAGCCGAACTCGAGGTCCAGACCGGGCATCCGCGTCGCGCGGTCGGCGTCGTAGAGGCGGTACCGGCCCGCGGCCGTGAAGTCCGATATGCCGAACTGGGCGCTCCGACCGTCCCGGTCCGCCCACAGGAGGCCCCACGACGCCCCGATCTCCGCCTGATCATGGACCCCGTAGGCGACCTGGTAGGGGACGTGGAAGAAGTTGGCCCCGCGGTCCGCTCCCGGAGGAGGGATGCCGTCCCAACCCAGGCGGAACCCGGCGGACTGGTCCAGGCCGCCGCGCGGCGTGGCCTGGCGGTCCTGAAAACTCCAGTCCGAAAGGGACGATATCCTGGCCTCGGCCCCGCGCGACAGCGCGAGGACCAGTCCCAAAGCTGAAAAGGCGATCGCGTGATTTCGTTTCATCCCGGCCTCCCTTCATCCATAGTCATCCTTCCAGACTTTCGATAGATTCTTTCAGGACGGCGTCGTTGACGGTCTCGGCGCGGCGCGCCATTCCCGTCAGCAGGCACATGTCGCAGATCTGGTTGATGCGTCTGGGGATGCCTCCGGAGCGCAGGTAGAGGAGAGTGAGGGCGGGCTCTTCGAAGACCGGCCGCTTGGCCCCGGCGATCAGGAGACGGTGGTGGACGTAGCTCGCCGTCTCCCCCTCGTTCAGCCCCTCGAGGTGGAAGCGCATGGAGATGCGCTGGTTCAGCTGCTTCGAGGTCTCGATCTTGGGCTTGAGCTCCGGCTGGCCGAGGAGGAGGAGGGTCAGCAGGAACCGGCTCTCGGTCTGGAAGTTCAGGAGGAGCCGGATCTCCTCGAAGATGGACGGGTCCTCGATGGCGTGGGCCTCGTCGATGACGACGACGTTCTTCCTCCCTTCGCGGATGTTGGCGAGGAAATTCTCCTCCAGGGCCCGCAGCACGTCGGATTTCCGGTCCGGCGGCGCGCCCGCCCCGAGCAAGTGCAGGATCATCCGCAGCATCTCCGTGGCGTCCAGGCGCGGGTTGGTGACGAAAGCCACGCGGTAGACGTCGCTCTCGAGTTCGCGCGCGAGGGACCGGCTCAAGAGGGTCTTCCCGCAGCCGTAGACCCCGGTCAGGAGGCCCGCCCCTTTCTCCTCCCGGACCACGTACAGGAGGCGCGAAAGGCCTTCTTCGTGCTGGGCGGAATGGTAGAGGAACTTCGGGTCCGGGGTGTTCTCGAACGGTTTTTCCGCCAGGCCCCAATGCTTGAGATACACGCTAACCGCGCTCCGCCCGGGCTTCGCGCAGGAGGGCCCTGGGGCTGAATCCTTCGTACATCAGGATGGGGACGCCCAGCGCGATCACGTAGACCAGCTGGATCGCGTGCACGAGAAGGACGAAGGACAGGGAGAGGGTCTTGTCGAAGCCCATGAGGGTGAGCGCCGCCACTCCTCCGGCCTCGTAGGTGCCGGCCGAGCCCGGGGCCGCCGGCACCATCACTCCGAGGATGAGGCCGACCATCGTCATGGCCCCTTCCCTCCAGCTCAAGTCGAGCCCGAGCGCGCGGGAGACCAGGGCCAGGATGGCGATGTCGATGCTCCAGATCACGGGGGAAAGGACCGCGACCTTGGCGAACTCCCTCCTGTTCCGGAAGACCCGGAACCCCGTGGTGAATTTTTCCAGGAGCGCTCCGGCCTTTTCCGGGAGCGAGGAGCGGAATCTTTCCAGGACGGCGGTCCCTTGGGGGCGCGTCAGGAGGAACCGCGCGGCGGCGGCTCCGGCCGCCAGGAAGACCAGGACGGCGATGAGCTTCCGCGCCGCGAACGCTTCGCCGGAGTTCCCGCCCGGCCATAACAGGACCGCGGCCGCGATCACGGCCAGGAACCCCACGTCCATCACGCGCTCGACCACGATGGTGGCGAACACGGTGCTTTTGGAGAGCGAGCTCTTATGCCCCGCCCAGTAGGCCCGGGCGAACTCCCCCAGGCGCAGGGGCAGGAGGTTGCTGATCAGCAGGCCCCCCACCTGCCAGCGCAGGAGCGTGAAATCGGGGATCCTCTGGAACGGCGAGAGCAGGACTCGCCAGCGCACGGCTCGGAGCCAGTACGTGATGAGCGAGAGCGCCATCCCCAGCAGGACCGGGAACAGGCGCGCGTCGGCGAGTATGCCGCGGAGGCCGGGCCAGTCCACGTTGCGCGTGGCGAAGAAGATGCAGGCCGCCGATACCGCCAGGGACGCCAGGACGCGCGCGATCATATCAGGAAACCGAGCACCAGCCCCAGGCTGATCAGGAACCCCACCCAGGGCAGGACGCGCTCGCGCCCTCCCATTCTTTTTGTGATGGAGCCCTTTTCCGGCACCAGGACCTGGTCACCGGGTTTGAGCTGGACGTCCTCCTCTGGTCTTCTTTTGAGGATATCGTTCAGGTCGTATTCCCACGAGACCTTGGTCCCCTGGTCGCTCCGGATGAGGCGGATGCGGTCGACCTTGGCGTCCTTGTCGAACCCGCCCGCGAGGTAGATGGACTGCATGAGGGTCAGGTCCCCGCTCAACTCGTACGGGCCCGGAGACTTCACGGCCCCCAGCACATAGACGGAACCTTTCGACTTCGGGGCCTCGGCGGGCGGCGGAGCCGGCTCGGGCGGGACGGGTTCGGGAACGGCGGCCTGGACCGTCGGCCCGGCTTTCAGGACCGTCAGGATGATCCTGCCGTCCGACTGTTCGGTCCGGAAGGGGCGGTCCTCGCGCAATGAGACGGAGACCTTGATGACGGGAGGGTCCGCGGAGACCGTCCGGGTCTGGACCTGCCTGATGAGGCCTTCCTTGACCCTGAAGTTCTTGAGAAGCGGTTCGAGGTCCTCCCGCGCCCCGCGGATGTAGAGCAGGACCACCGGCGGCTGGGCTCCGGCGGGGTCCCGCGCCGAGTCCTCATCGAATTCGACCGGGCCGGGAGCGGCCGTGAGGGTCAGGCGGGAATAGCCCGTGGATTCCGTGGCCAGGATGTCCGAGAGGACGGCGAGGCGGCGGGCGGGCCGGGTCTTTTCCGGGGCCTGGGCCGGCGGCTCCGTCTCGGCGGCGGGCGCGGTCTTCTTCAGTTTCGCCTTGGCGGCGCTCCAGCGGTCGATCTCGCGGTAGAGATCGGTCAGGTCGAAATCGGCGTCCCGGTATTTTTTCCTCAACCGGTCGAGGATGTAGAGCCGGTCGTTCGGGCCGAGGCCTTTGTCCTTGGATACCTTGTAATAGTAGGCCATGTCCCGGGCCAGGGTCTTTTTCGTCGCGGCGGCCGGGGCAGGCGCGGCGGACAAAAGCGCCAGGAGCGCGAGGATCCCGGCGAAGACCGCGGCGCGGAGCGCGGCGGCCCCGCTCCGGCGCGGGAGATCCGGATTCACCTGGGCCGCACCTTGAGGAGGGAGCTGGGGATCTTCCGGCCCGCGTCCGTCGAGTCGCGGTTGGAGGGATCGCGGATCATCTTTCCGTCCACGATGAAGTTGTAGGCGTATTCGCCCGGTTCGAGGAGGAGAGCGATCTTCCACAGATAATTCTTGTCCTTTTTCATGAGCTGCGGGCTCCAGTCGTTGAAATCCCCCGCGATCGCGACGCGCTTGGGCACGGAGTCGCGGTACTGGAAGAGGATGTTCCTGGCGGCGGAGCTCCTGGCCGGCGGCGTCGCTTCCTTCACTGTCGGGGTGCTCGCGGCCGGGGCCGGAGCGGGCGCCGGTTCGGCGGGCGCCGGTTCGGGCGGCGGCCGGGGAGGCCGCAAAGCTTTCGGCGGAGGCGCCTTCGCGCGCGCGCGGTCCCACACCACGTAGCCCGAAGCTCCCATCACGAGGAGGTCCAGGGCCAGGATCAGCATGAGGAATTCCCGGCTCATGGGGGCCGCCTATCCCCCCGACGAGCCCGAAAGGGAGGCGAGGACCTCATAGATGCGGTCGATCTTCGACGCAATCTGGCTCGAGGATGTCCCGCCCGCGGGACTTCCCGGACCTGCCGCGGGACCTTCGGGGGAGCCGGTCCTGGACCTGGCCAGAGCCGTCTTGATGTCGATGAGGGATTCTTCGATGCGGTCGAGCCGGCGGGAGATGTCCTCGAGAGTGG
>Ga0155663_154_pt2 | contig 12115 bp, 19 predicted proteins | sample RifCSPlowO2_01_FD_107320 | JGI IMG/M metagenome (GOLD analysis project Ga0155663, IMG submission 107320) | Elusimicrobia bacterium RIFCSPLOWO2_01_FULL_64_13 | reverse complement strand
GCCGCGGAAGAGAACCCGATCATCGAGGAAGGCAAGGACGGGGTGGCCTGACATGCTGATGCCTAAAAGGGTCAAATACCGCAAGAGCCAGCGCGGCCGCCTGAAAGGCTGGTCCAAGGGCGGCAACGAGGTCGCCTTCGGGGAATACGGCCTGCAGGCCATGACCTCCTCCTGGGTCACCGCCCGCCAGATCGAGGCCACCCGCGTGGCCCTGACCCGTTTCATCAAGAAGGGCGGAAAGCTCTGGATCCGGATCTTCCCCGACAAGCCGATCTCGAAGAAGCCCGCGGAGACCCGCATGGGCAAGGGGAAAGGGGCTCCGGAATTCTGGGTGGCGGTCGTCAAGCCGGGACGGATCATGTTCGAACTGGAAGGCATGACGCCGGAACTGGCCAAAGAAGCCATGACCCTGGCCACGCACAAGCTCCCGTTGCGGGCCCGGTTCGTGCAGAGGTGACCATGAAGACCCAGGATCGCGCCCTGATCCAGGCCCTGCCCAGACCCGAACTCCTGGCCCAGCTGAAGGAGACGGAAGAGAAGCTGTTCAAGCTCCGGCTGACCCACTCGGTGAGCCCGTTGAAGAACGGCCTGCAGATCCGCAATTTGAGGAAGCACAGGGCGCGTCTGAAGACCTGGCTGCGTCAAAACGAAATAGGTGGAAAATCATGAAACAAGAACGCGTCGGTTTCGTCCTTTCGGACAAGATGAACAAGACCCGCGTCGTCCGGGTGGAGCGGACGGTGCGCCACTCCATGTACGGGAAGACCCTGAATATGCGCGGCAAATTTTACGCTCATGACGAGCAGAACCAGTCCAAGACCGGCGACAAGGTCCGCATCCGCGCGACCCGGCCGCTGTCGCGGACCAAACGCTGGACCATCGTGGAGATCTTGAAAAAATGATCCAGGAACGCTCCATCCTCAAGGTGGCGGATAATTCGGGGGCCCGGTCCATCCGCTGCTTCCGGATCCTGGGAGGCACCCGGCACCGCACGGCGTCGTTGGGGGACATCATCATCGCCTCCGTCCAGGACGCCCTGCCCACCGCGGCGATCAAGAAAGGCCAGGTGGTCCGCGCGGTGATCGTGCGGACCGTCAAGGAATGCCACCGCGCCGACGGCTCCCTCGTCAAATTCGACGACAACGCCGCCTGCGTCGTGGACGAGGAAGGGGAACCGAAGGGCACCCGCATCTTCGGCCCGGTGGCGCGCGAGCTGCGCGAAAGGAATTTTTTGAAGATCATCTCCCTGGCGCCGGAGGTCGTGTGACCGGCGCGGGAAAAGCAGAGGCATGTATCCCGTGAGACTGAAGAAAAAAGACAAGGTCATGGTGCTTTCGGGCAAGGACCGCGGCAAGCGCGGCGAGATCCTTCGCAGGGAAGGCGGGGAAAAGTACATCGTCTCCAAGATCAATATCGTGACCAAGCACCAGCGCGCCAAGCAGAACGAGCAGGGGGGCATCCTCAAGGTGGAGGCCCCGGTGCACCAGTCGAAGCTCATGCTCATCTGTCCGAAGTGCGACAGCCCCACCCGCCCCAAGACGGAGATCTTGAAGGACGGCGGGAAAGTGCGGACTTGCCGGAACTGTTCGGAGATGATCGAATGAGCGGGACCGGCGCGGTGGCGGAAAGAATGGAACCCAGGCTCAAGCAGCACTACCTCCGGGAAGTCGTGCCCCAGCTCAAGGAGAAGTTCGGCTACAAGAACGACCTGGCCGTGCCCAAGCTCGAGAAGATCGTCGTGGGGGTCGGGCTTTCCGAGGCCAGGGAGAACGTCAAGGTCGTGGACCAGGCCTCCGAAGAGATCGCGGCCATCACGGGCCAGAAGCCCGTCGTGACCCGGGCCAAGCGCTCCATCTCCAATTTCAAGGTCCGCCAGGGCATGCCCATCGGCATCAAGGTGACCCTGCGGCGCTGGCGGATGTATGAATTTTTCGACCGGCTGGTCACGATGGCCATCCCCAGGATCCGGGACTTCCGGGGGCTGGAGGACGGAGCTTTCGACGGACACGGGAACTACAACCTGGGCCTGACCGAACAGCACATCTTCCTCGAGATCGACCTGGAAAAATCCGAAAAGATCCGCGGGATGAACATCACGATCGCCACCACCGCGAAGACGGACGATGAAGCGCGGACGCTCCTGGAGCATCTGGGTTTCCCGTTCAAGAAAAGGAAAAAATAGGGTTTTAGGAGATTTCATGGCAACGATCGCTTGGATGGCGAAGATGAAAAAGAAGCAGAAGTTCGCGTCGCGCTTCCGCAACCGCTGTTCCCAGTGCGGGCGCGCCCGGGGCTTCTACAGGGATTTCGGGGTCTGCCGCATCTGTTTCAGGAATTTGGCGCTGCGCGGGGAGATCCCCGGAGTGACCAAGTCCAGCTGGTAGCGGGACTTCCAGGGAGAGTCAAATGGATCCGATAGCTAATTTTTTGACGTCGATAAGGAACGCCAGCGCCAAAGGGCACGAAAAGGCCGACGTCCCCCAATCCAAGATCAAGCTGGCCCTCGCCAAGGTCTTGAAAGACGAGGGATATATCGCCGGTTACCGGCTCATGGAAGAGCATAACGTTCCCTTTCTGCGGATCCAGCTCCGATACACCGACTCAAAAGAGCCGGTGATCAGCGGCGTGAAGCGGGTGTCCCGGCCGGGCCTGCGGGTCTACCAGCCCGCCGACCGCATCTCCCGGGTGAACGGAGGGCTGGGCGTGGCCATCCTTTCCACGTCCAAGGGACTGATGAGCCATAAGAAGGCCCGCGCGGCCAAATGCGGCGGCGAAGTCCTCTGCCACGTGTGGTGAAATCATGAGCAGAGTCGGAAGGAAACCCATACCGATCCCGGACAAAGTGACCGCCAGGGTCTTGGGGTCCGTGATCGAGATCAAGGGCCCGGGCGGGACCCTGTCCAAGGCGATCCCGGCGGAACTCGAGGTCCGGGTGGACCAGGGGACGATCCTGGTGTCCCCGAAGACCCCGGCCTCTTTGAACGCTCCGCTCCTCCACGGCCTCACCAGGACCCTGATCGCGAACATGGTGTCCGGGTTGGTCCAGTCCTGGAAAAAGGAGCTGGAACTGCAGGGAGTGGGATACCGCGCGGCCAAGAACGGACAGGTCCTGAATCTTCAGCTGGGTTTTTCCCATCCGATCAATTTTCCCGTGCCCCCGCTCGTGCAGTTCAGCGTGGACCCGAAGCAGACCCTCGTCACCCTGACCTGCCCCGACCGGGACCTCCTGGGCGTGACCGCGGCCAAGATCCGCTCCCTCCGCCCTCCCGAGCCCTACAAGGGCAAGGGCATCCGCTACCTGGGCGAGCGCGTCGTGCGCAAGGCGGGGAAGGCGGCCGGAGCCGCCGGAGCCGGAGCCGGAGCGGCCGGGGCCAAGAAATAGAGAGTGAAAGTAGAAGTAGAAAGAGGATAAGGAGACAGAAAAGTGGGATCGAGGTCTAAGAACTATTCTTTCAGGAAGAGCAGGGTCCGCAGGAAGGTCTTCGGGACGCCGCTGCGTCCCCGCCTTTCCGTTTACCGGAGCCTGAAGCACATCTACGCCCAGGTGGTGGACGACGCGTCCGGCAAGACCCTCGTCTCCGCCTCCTCGCGCGAGGCCGGCGAGGGCGCCAAGGGTTCCGGCGGGAACATCGACGCCGCCAAGAAGGTGGGCAAGCTCATCGCCCAGAAATCCATCGGCGCCAGCATCAAGAAAGTCGTTTTCGACCGGGGGGGACGGGTGTACCACGGCAGGGTCAAGGCGTTGGCCGACGGCGCCAGAGAAGCAGGACTGGAGTTCTAAATGAGAATCGATTCGACGCAGTTCACTCTTTCCGAGACCGTCATCACCATCAATCGCGTCGCCAAAGTGGTCAAGGGCGGCAAGCGCTTTTCTTTCAATTGCCTCGTGGTGGTGGGCGACGGGCAGGGGCACGTGGGCGTATCCATGGGCAAGGCCCGGGAGATCCAGTCGGCCATCGCCAAGGCGGCGGCCCGGGCCCGCAAGGGACTGATCCATGTGCCTCTTGTGGGTTCCACCATCCCCCATGAGGTGATGGGCGTTTTCGGGGCCGGGCGGGTCCTCATGAAGCCGGCGGCCCCGGGGACCGGGGTCGTGGCCGGAGGCGCGGTCCGCGCGGTCCTGGAAGTCCTCGGAGTCAAGGACATCCTCACGAAGTCTTTGGGAACGACGAATTCCTTCAACGTGGTCTACGCCACCATGCAGGGGCTGGAGAGCCTGCGTTCCAAGGAGTCCGTCGCGAAGCTGCGCAACAAGGAGCTGGCGGAGGTCTGAACATGAAACAGAAAGCCGAGCTTTCCTTATCGAATCTCCGGCCCGCGGACGGGTCGCGCCACCGCAGGAAGATCGTCGGCCGCGGAGTCGGCTCCGGCCACGGCAGGCACGCCACCCGGGGAATGAAGGGACAGCGATCCCGCTCCGGCGACGGAAAGATGATCGGTTTCGAGGGCGGCCAGATCCCTCTCATCCGCCGCATCCCGAAGCGCGGTTTCACGCCCCCTTTCCCCGAGAGGAACTCCGTCGTCAACGTCGCCGAGTTGGGCAAGCGCTTCGGTCCCAACTCGGAAGTCACTCCCCAAGTCCTGGCCGAGGAGGGTCTCGTCCGCTCCAACCGCGCCGTCAAGGTCCTGGGCGAGGGCGAGATCACAAAACCGCTCAAAGTCTCCGCGCAATCCTTCTCCGAGAAGGCCAAGGCCAAGATCTTGGCGGCGGGGGGGACCGTCACGGTTCTCTAGAATTTCCTTCGGGAAATTCAATCACGCCCTATGGGCAGAATCCCGATAGCCCGTGAAGGGTTCCCCTTCATCCTTTCCTTTCTCGCCGGGGCTTGCCTCCTCATTCCCATCCCCATGACCGTCTGCCGGGTCCTGGGCGCCATCCTCCTCATTCTGGCTCTGTTTTCAACTTATTTCTTCCGTGACCCGGCGCAAGCCGTCCCCCAAGACCCCGGCGCCATCCTGGCCCCAGGGGACGGACGCGTCCTGGAGGTGGCAGAGGAATGGAGCCCGGAGCTGGGGGGCCGGGCCAAGGTCATCCGCATCTTCCTTTCCATCTTCGACATCCATGTCCAACGTTCCCCCATATCTGGTATAATAGGCGATATCCGATATATTACGGGAAAGTTCTTGGACGCCAGGGACCCTCGCGCCTCGTTCGAGAACGAACAGAACCTGATCGTGATCGAACAGTCCGGAGGACGGGTGGTCGTCAGGCAGATCGCGGGGTTCATCGCCCGCCGGATCGCCTGCTGGGTGCGTTCCGGCCAGCCGGTGGACGCGGGGGAACGCATCGGCCTCATCCGGTTCGGCTCCCAGGTGGACCTGGCGGTGCCGGAAGACTCCGTCATCTGCGTGTCCAAGGGAGAGCGCGTGATCGGGGGGGCGTCCGTGGTCGCCTGGAGGAAGCGGGCCGTTCCTCCCGCCTGACATGATCTCCGGCGTGTTCGTCCTTCCCAGCCTGATCACCGCCGCCAACATGGGCCTGGGAGTCTATTCCATGGCGGCCTCCATCCGGGGGGAGTGGCACACGGCCGCCTGGTGCACGATCGTGTCGATCCTCCTCGACATCCTCGACGGCAGGGTGGCGCGCTGGACGGGGTCCTCGAGCCGCTTCGGGGTCGAATTCGATTCCCTGGCGGACCTGGTCAGTTTCGGGATAGCGCCGGCCTTCATGATGTATCTCCTGGTGCTCAAGGACTACGGCCGGATCGGGTTCGCCCTCACGGTGCTCTACATCATCTGCGGGGCGCTGCGCCTGGCGAAATTCAATTTGAAGGCCCTCGCGGAGGAAGAGTCCTCCCCGTATTTCATCGGCCTGCCCATCCCGGCCGCGGGCGGCATCCTGGCGAGCTTCGTGATCCTTTACGATATCTGGTCCGGCGGAAAGAAGGCGCGGACCATCGCCCTGGTCATGAAGCAGATACCGATCTTCTTTCATCTTTTGCCGGGCATCATCTTCGTTCTGTCGGTCCTCATGGTCTCGGGGCTGCGTTATTCGTCGCTGAAGCGGATGAACCTATTCAAGCCGAGGTCCCTGCGGGCCTTCCTCATCATGGTCCTGGTGTGCCTGATGATCTACGCCTATCCCCAGAACACCCTGTTCGTGGTCTTCGTGGGCTACATCGCTTCGGGGATCATCGAGTATCTCTGGCGGACGTACCGCTTGAGGCGCATGGCCGCCTCCCGCGGATCTTGAAAAAGGAGGGAAAAAAAGTGGATCGCGTCATCATCTTCGATACGACCCTGCGCGACGGGGAGCAATCTCCGGGCTGCAGCATGGATGGAAACGACAAGCTGGAGGTCGCCAAGCAGCTCGCCCGTCTCGGCGTCGACGTCATCGAAGCGGGTTTCCCGATCTCCTCTCCCGGCGATTTCGCCGCGGTCAAGCGCATCGCGGAGACCGTCGGCCGCGCCGGGCGGAAGAACGGCGAGGGTCCCGGCCGCAACCCCCCCGAGATCTGCGGCCTGTCCCGCGCGATCCCCGGCGACATCGACGCCTGCTGGAACGCGGTCAAAGGGGCCAGGCACCCGCGCATCCATACCTTCATCGCGACGAGCGACATCCATATCAAGCACAAGCTGAAGATGACCCGCCAGCAGGTCCTCGACCGCGCGGTGGGGATGGTGAAGCACGCCCGCCGCTATACCGCGAACGTCGAATTCTCTCCCGAGGACGCCGTGCGCTCCGACTTCGACTATCTCTGCCAGGTGGTCACGGCCGTGATCGACGCCGGCGCCTCCACGGTCAACATCCCGGACACGGTGGGTTATTCCATCCCGTCCGAATTCGGGAGCCTGATCCGCGCCCTGTACGAGAAGGTGCCCAACATCAAAAAGACCGTGATCTCGGTCCATTGCCATAACGACCTGGGCCTGGCCGTTTCCAATTCGCTGTCCGCCGTGCTGAACGGCGCCCGCCAGGTGGAGTGCACCGTCAACGGCCTGGGAGAGCGGGCGGGGAACGCCTCATTGGAAGAGATCGTCATGGCCCTGCGGACCCGCAGGAAGCTTTTCAACGTCGAGACCGGGGTCCGCGCCGGGGAGATCTACCGCTCCAGCCGCCTGGTCAGCCAGATCACCGGGATGGCCGTCCAGGCCAACAAGGCGGTCGTCGGGGCGAACGCGTTCTCCCATTCCTCCGGGATCCATCAGGACGGGATGCTCAAGCATCCCATGACCTACGAGATCATGAACCCGTCCGACGTGGGCATCGAGGAGAGCGTCCTCTTGCTGACGGCGCGCTCGGGGCGGAACGGCCTCGACAACCGCCTGAAGCACCTGGGCTACCGCCTTTCCGCCAGGGAGCTGGACCAGCTCTTCGGGCGGTTCAAGGCCCTGGCGGACAAGAAGAAGTACGTCTTCGACGACGACCTGGTCGCTCTCGTGTCCGAGGACAAAAGCGTCGCCCGCACGGTCTTCTCGCTGGATTACCTGAACACCTCTTCCGGGACCGGGACCATTCCCACGGCGACCGTCAGGCTGAAGCGCGGGGGCAAGGTCACGCAGGAAGCCGCCTGCGGGGACGGTCCCGTGGACGCCACGTACCGGGCCATCGACAAAATGACGGGGTGGAAGCCCGTCCTGGAGGACTATTCCCTGCGCGCCATCTCGAGCGGCAAGGACGCCCTGGGGGAGGTGACGGTCCGGCTGGACGACAAAGGCCGGAAATTCCTCGGCCGGGGGGCCTCGACGGACATCATCGAGGCGAGCGCCAAGGCGTATCTGGCCGCGGTGAACCGGATGCTGACGGCCCCGAAGAAGAAGGGTGGCAAAACCGTTCAGGAAAAGATATGATACAGGCGATTGTGAAGAACTCCGCCCGTTTGAGTCTTTCTCTGGGCTTGGCCGCGGTCCTGTCCGTCCCCGCCGCGGCGGTCAAGGTCTCTCCCGTCATCAACGCCCGGCTCCTGGGCGGGCAATACTTCTTCGAGAATCAGGATTCCGACCTTTCCGGGAACGTCGGAGTCACGGCGGCTCCCGCCGTCACCCTGAACGAGCAATGGACCCTCATCCCCACCCTCTCCGGCTCCTGGCGGGGGACCAAGTCGGTCAAGGACCTGGTCGGAGGCGGGACCCTGTTCCAGCAGACGCAGGACCACGCCGTGAACTTCAAGGCGGTCTGGAGCCCGCTCCGGGCCTGGCAATTCAAGACCTCCGGCGGCTACCGCATCCAGCTCCTGAAGGAGACCGCCGACGAAAAGTGGGGCAAGGGCCTCTTCGACTTCGAGAAGGAATCCACGAACCTGGAAGCGGAACGGTCCCTGGGCGAGGAGTCCTCGCTGCGGCTGGGCTACGATTTCTACCACATCAATTTCCGCAACTACGCCAGCCTCGAATCCCAGGAGAAGAACCTGGGCCGGGAGAACGCGGGGTCCAAGACCCTGAACACCGACAACCACGGCTTTTACCTGGCCTACCGGACGCCTTTCCCGTTCTTCGGCGGGCAGAAGGCGCGGGCGGAGGGATCGTATTTTTTCACCCGCCGGGGCTTCACCGACCAGAAGATCGTGCTCCTTTCCGGCGACCTGTCCGGGAAGGGGCGCCGGGATTCCAGCCACATCCTCTCTTCCAGCCTCGAGCTGCCGTTCGCTTTCAGCGAGAACGTGAAACTGCTCTCCACTCTCGGAATGACCTTGAACCTGCTGTCCTCCAACCAGAACAATTACGACGCCGGCAAGACCCGGTTCAACTCCAATTATTACGCCTACAAGGAAGTCTCCGTCGCTCCCGGATTCAATCTCCTGCTCGGCCAGAGGCCCTGGATCCTGTCGGCCGGCTTCACCTATGTCCGCCGGAATTACTCCGACCGTCCGGTCCAGGATTCCGGGGGCGCTTACGGAACGGACAAGATCCACGCCAACGAATATTACGCCAATTTCGGCCTGACCTACCCGGTGACGCGCAACCTCCGGTTCCAAGCCCTGAACCATCTCGGCTGGTCGCGTTCCAACATGAAATACGAGCAGACCTACCGTTATAATTACAGGACTTTCTCCTATCTTCTGGGTGTGGTCTACGATTACTAAGTTCTAGCGCTCCGCCGGCCCTTCGGATGAACCTCAAAGACATCGAACCGCTCCTCAACGCGAACCGCATCCTCGCCTCCACCCTCGACATCGACCGGCTGCTCAAGGTCGTTCTGGAGCTGGCAGCGCAGGTCGTGGGCGCGGAGACGGGGTCCCTCCTCCTCCTGGACCAGAAGACGAATGAGCTCGTCTTCGACATCGCCCTCGGCGAGGCCGGCCGCGAGCTCAAGACCATCCGCCTCAAGATGGGCGAGGGCATCGCCGGCTGGGTCGCCCAGGAAGGGAGGCCCCTGATCGTCAACGACCCGAAAACGGACCCGCGCTGGACCCGGCGGGGGGACGAGAAGACCAAATTCGTCACCCGCTCGATCCTGTGCGTGCCCATGGTCTACCAGGGGAACCTGATGGGCGTGGTCCAGGCCATCAACCGCAAGGACCCGAACGGTTTTTCCGAAGAGGACAGGATGCTCTTGGAGGCCTTCGCGGCCCAGACGGCCGTGGCCATCCAGAACGCCCGGCTCTTCTCCTCCCTCCGCCAGGAGAAGGAGAAAGTGGAGACCATCTTCGCGCAGATGGCGGAAGGGGCGGTGCTTTCCGACGAGGAAGGCCGGTTCCTGGCCGCCAATCCCGCGGCCCGCGCGCTGCTCGGAGTCCAGGAAGACGGTCAATCCCCCGAGAACATCTGGGAGCTGCTCTCCCATTTCCAGACCGTCCCGGCGATCCCGTCCCTCCGGTCCGAGAAGGCGTCCGAGTCGGCTTTCGAGGCCTCCCGCGCGGAGGGGAAGACCCTCATCCTCTCCGGCCTCGTGAAGCTCATCCAGTCCGACAAGGGCGAATTGATCGGACACCTGACGGTCTTCCGGGACGTGACCGCTGAAAAAAAAGAGGAAAGGCTCAAGCGGGATTTCCTCTCCCTCATGTCGCACAAGCTGAAGACGCCTTTGGTGGCCATCACGGGATATACGCCCATGATCCTTGAGGACGAGGCGATCATGGGGGCGAGCCCCTTCACCAAGAAGGGGCTCCAGGCCATCCACACGCAGGGCCTCCACTTGAAAGGGCTCGTGGAAAAACTGATCTCCTTCTCCATGGTCGAGGCCGAGCAGATGACCCTGGACCTGAAGCCCTGCTCCCTCAAGGCCCTGGCGGAGGAGTCCGTGGCCGCCATGGAGACGTTCCTCGCCGAGAAAAAGGCCAGGGTGGCGCTGGACTCCTCCCTGGATTCGGCCAGGCCGGTGAACGTCGACGCGGAGAAGTTCAAGGAGGCCATCAAGGGTCTCGTGGAGAACGCGGCCAAATTCAATTCGAAGGAGGAGAAGATGATCACCCTTTCCTCCGCGGAACGGGGGAATGAGACATCGCTTATCGTGGAAGACGACGGGGTGGGCATTCCCTCCGAAGAACTGGACAAGATTTTCCAGAAATTCTACCAGGTCGAGGAGTCCTTCACCGGCCAGGTGGAGGGGGCGGGGCTGGGGCTGGCCCTGGTCAAGCGCCTGGTCGAATCCCACGGCGGGAAGGTCCGGGTCGAATCGAAGATCGGGGCGGGCAGCCAATTCACCATCACGCTGCCCGCGTCCGGTTGACCGCCATGGAACAACCGGACCTGGGGACGCTTTCGCGGCACCTCTCCCACGGGGACTACGCGGAACTCTACGCGGAGGACTCCCGCGGGACCGGCCTCACCTATGAGGACGGCCGCGTCGACGAGATCCAAACCGGGGAGGCCCGCGGGATCGCCCTGCGCTTCATCGCGGGGGAAGAGACCCGCTTCGGGCACGTGGACGGCTGGGAAGACCGCGCCGTGGAACGGCTGTCCCGGGACCTGTCGGCGGGCCTGACCCGGAGGACCGGCGGGCAGGTCCGGACCCTTTCCCAAAACCCCCGGACCGAGCGCCACGAGATCCGCAGGGACCCGTCTGAAATCCCCCTGGAGGAGAAGGTCCGGCTCCTCTCCAGGGCCGAGGCCGCCGCCCGCGCCCATCCCCGGGCGGGGGTCATACGCCAGATCAGCCTCACCTACGGCGAGAGGCGCAAGACCGTGGCGGGCGTGAGCCTGAACGGCGGGAACGGCCTCTCGGCCTTCTCGGAGGAGAGGGTCTATCTCGTCTTCGCCGCGACAGTGGTCGCCGAATCCGGCGGGGTCCTCCAGACCGCGACCGAGGTCCTGGGAGCCCTGGCGGGCTATGAGCTCTTTGATGCGAACGATCCTTGTAAAATTGCGGTCATGGCGGCGGACCGGGCCATCCGGAAACTCTCGGCGCCCCCGGCCCCCGTGGGGGAGATGCCGGTGGTCCTCGAGTCCGAGGCGGGAGGCACCATGATCCACGAGGCCATCGGCCATTCCCTTGAGGCGGACGGGGTGCAGAAGGGGATCTCCCCGGTCTATTCCGGCAAGGTGGGGAAGACGGTCGCCCATGAGAAGGTCACGGTGGTCGACGATCCCACTCTCAAGAACCATCGCGGCTCATTCATTTTCGACGACGAGGGCACCAGGTCCGAGAGGACGGTCCTGGTGGAGAAAGGCGTTCTCCGGACCTATCTCTACGACCGGCTGACCGCGGGCAAGGACGGGAGGCCTTCCAACGGCCACGGCCGCAGGGAATCCTACCAGCACAAGCCCATCCCGCGGATGTCGAACACTTTCATCGGCCCGGGCCCGGACGATCCCCGGGATATCCTCGCGTCCGTGCCCAAAGGGCTCCTGGTGCGGCGGATGGGCGGGGGCCAGGTCAACCCGGTGACGGGCGATTTCGTTTTCGAAGTCGAGGAAGGTTACCTGATCGAGTCCGGCCGCGCTCCGGTGCTGGTGCGGGGAGCGTCGCTTCTGGGCAACGGTCCCGAGGTCCTGGGATCCATCGATCTGGTCGGGAGGGACATCGGCTGGGGAGTGGGGACCTGCGGCAAGGACGGCCAGGGGGTCCCGGTGTCCGACGGACAGCCGACGCTCCGCATCCCCAAGCTTTTGATCGGAGGGCAGTAGGTCCGGACATCCAGCGAGAGGGAGGCATGAGATGCGAAAATTGAAGGGATGGTTGATCGTGGGAATGGTCGGGATGGCGGCGGCGGGGAACCTGTCGGGAGAGGAGAAA
>Ga0155663_108_pt7 | contig 12177 bp, 13 predicted proteins | sample RifCSPlowO2_01_FD_107320 | JGI IMG/M metagenome (GOLD analysis project Ga0155663, IMG submission 107320) | Elusimicrobia bacterium RIFCSPLOWO2_01_FULL_64_13 | reverse complement strand
GCCCCCAGGGCTTGCCGGGCCATGGCGAGTAGGTCGTCCGAGCCCGGCTCGAGCCAGGCCAGGGCGCGCGCGGCCGAACCGCCGGAGGCCCGCGCGGCGCGGTCCAGGGCGTCCTTTGCGAACGCCTCTTCCTTGCCGGCGTTCTTGAGGATCCTGCCGATCTCTCCGGGCTCCAGGGTCCCGAACGGTATTTTCCTGCAGCGGGAGCGGACGGTCGGAAAGACCCGCTCCTGGCTCACGGAGATGAGGATCCAGCAGGTTCCCCGCGGAGTCTCCTCCAGGGTCTTCAAAAGAGAATTCGCGGCGTCGGGGCTCAAGAGCTCCGCGCCGTCCACGATGAACACCTTTTTGTCGGCCTCCAAGGGGCTCACGTAGGACCGGCCGGAGAGGATGCGCAGGGAATCGATGCGGTACTCCTTCTGTTTTTCCGCCTCGTCCGGGTCGAGTTCCAGGAGGCGCGCCTGGGAATCGAAATCCAATATGAAGACGTCGGGATGGTTCCCCTCGCCGATCTTGCGGCAGGAGGCGCAATGGCCGCAGGGATAGGGAGCGGTCATGCGGTCGGGGATCAGGGATTCCCTCCGGCCGCGCTGGCAGTTGAGCGCCTTGGCGAATTCGACGGCCGCGGTCCGCTTTCCGACCCCGGCCGGCCCGGTGAAGAGATAGCTCGAGGCGCGCCGTCCGGTCTCGAGGTCCGCCGCCAGCCTGCCCACGGCGCGCGCCTGGCCTATCATGTTTTCCAGCATGGCTATCCGGTCCGGAGAGCGCGCCGGCCGCAGGCCTTCCCTAGTCGGGCGGCCACCGCCGCCAGGACCCGGCGGTGCACTGCCCCGGGCGATCCCAGGGCCGGGATCACCCGGATCCTTTCGGGGTGAGCCCGGGCCAGGGCCAGATACCCTTGCCGCACGCGCCGGTGGAAATCCATGGTCTCATTCTCCATCCTGTCGTTCTTTCCCGGCCTTCTCGCCCGGGCCAGTCCCGTGCGCGCCGGCAGGTCCAGAACCAGGGTCAGGTCCGGAACGATGCCGAGGGAAGCCGCGGCGTTCATGTCCCGGACCATGTCTAGGTCCAGCTTCCGCCCGTAGCCCTGATAGGCGGTCGTCGCGTCCGTGAAGCGTTCGCAGACCACGACCCTGCCGCGCCGGAGGGCGGGAGCGAGCACGTCCCGGACGTGCTGGGCGCGGCCGGCTTCATAAAGGAAGAGTTCGGTCATGGGCGCGATGCGCTGCCGGGAATCCAGGAGAAGGTCGCGCAATCTCTCCGCAAAAACGGTGCCTCCCGGTTCGCGGGTATGGAGGGGGCGGCAGCCCATCCTTGAGAGAGCCCGGACCAATTTTCCGGCCTGGGTGGTCTTGCCGCAGCCGTCCGGCCCATCGAGGGTGATGAAAAAACCCCTCTTCACGGGGCCGTTCCGCCTCCTGCAGCCGCGGAAAGGTCCTGAAATATGATCCCCGCCCCGAGCGCCAGGTCCCCGTCAAGGATGGGAAAGACCGAGAACCCGAGCCTGAATTTCCTTCCAGCCGGGCTTTGGCAGTCGGCCTCTTCCCGGACCCTGGCCTGCCGGGTGGACAGGGCTGCGGAGAGCGCCTGGGAAAGAGGCGGGTAATCGTTAAGCGCCTGGCCCGCCGGCTTGCCGACGCAATCGGAGCTCAAGATGCCAAGAAGGGCCTCGCCGGTCGGGTTCAGGCGGCGGAGGACTCCGGCCTCGTCCACGGAAGCGAACCCGCTGGTGAGGTTGGCGAAGACGCAGTCGGTGAATTTGCGCGTCCTTTCGATATCCGCGTAAAGCCGGGCGTTCGCCAGGGCGATGGCCGTCTGCCGCCCGAGGAAGGTGACCAGGTCCAGGTCGTTCTTGTTGAAGACGGCGCTTTTCTTGTTGAGCACCTCGATCACGCCCAGGACCTCGTCCTTGTTGGCGATGGGCGCGCACAGGATGCTCTTGGTCTTGTATCCGGTGAGGGTGTCCACCTGGGGATTGAAGCGCGGATCGGTCTGGACGTTGTCGATCATGACCGGCTGGTGGAATTGCGCGACCCAGCCGCACACGCCCTTGCCGTAAGGGAACGGCAGCTCCTCGGCGATCATCTCCAGGGTGCTCTTCTTGGGGCCGATGCAGGCGCGCAGGGAAAGCGATCCCTTCGCCGGGTCCGCCACGAAAAGCGAGGCCGCGTCCGCGTCCAGGGCCTTCATGATGTTCTCCAGGAGGTAGCCGTAGATCCGGTCCGTTTCGTAGAGGAAATGCAGGTCCTTGAGGGTGTCGTAAAGCACGGAAAGATGATAGGTCCCGAGCATGTTGTCCCCCTAGTCCCCGAAAGAGATCCCGAGCGACCGGGCGGAGCGTACGACGTCGGAGCCGGGATGGACGCGCTTCATTTTCGCGATGGCCCTGGCGATGGGGACCGCGACGATATTCGGGGGTTTGAGCGCCGTCATCTGCCCGAATCTGCCCTGGTCCACCAGATCGACCGCGGCCGTCCCCAGGCGCGTCGCCAGGAGCCGGTCGAAGGTGGTGGGTTCGCCTCCGCGCTGCAGGTGTCCCAGAACGAGGCTGCGGCTTTCCCGGCCGGTGCGGGACTGGATCTCCCTGGACAGGAATTCGGCCACGCCTCCCAGGCGCGGGTGCTCCCTCCCGGATTCCTTCTTCCCTTTGGTGATGAGTCCTTCCCCTCGCGGGGCCGCGCCCTCGGCCGCCACCACGATGGCGAACTTGGGGCCGTAGCGGTAGCGTTCCTTGATCTTGGCGCAGACGGACTCCAGGGTGAAAGGGATCTCCGGGATGAGGATCACGTCGGCGTTGCCGGCGATGCCCGAATGCAGGGCGATCCAGCCGGCGTAGCGGCCCATGACCTCGATCACCATCACCCGCTGATGGCTTTGCGCCGTGGAGTGGAGCTTGTCGAGGGCGTCGGTGGCGGTGGAAACGGCGGTGTCGAAGCCGAACGTCACCACGGTCTCGGAGAGGTCGTTGTCGATGGTCTTGGGCACGCCCACCACCGGCAGGCCTTTGCGGTAAAGTTTCTGGGCGATGGAGAGCGATCCGTCCCCTCCGATGGCGATGAGGGCCCCGAGACCCATCTTCCGGAAATTCTTCACGGCCAGGCCGGACAGGTCCCGGTTGGGTCTTCCCTTGGCGCCGGCGGGATAATCGAAGGGGTTGCCGCGGTTGGTGGTGCCCAGGATGGTGCCTCCGGTGCGGAGGATGCCGGCCACGTCCTCGCGCAGCAGGGTGCGGGCTAGGCCGGGCTTGAGGAGCCCTTCGAAGCCTTCGCGGATGCCGACCACTTCCCAGCCGCGCTGGTGGGCGCTGTGCACCGCGGCGCGGATCACGGCATTCAATCCGGGAGCGTCGCCGCCTCCGGTCAGGATCCCTATTTTTCTCACTTTGGATTTTATGGCCATTTTCGGACCCAAAGTCATTTTATCTCTTGCCGGGGCCGAACTCAACCCGCCGGGGGCCTTACGGGTAGAAGCGGACCCGGGCGCCCCGGAGCCGGCCTTTTTTATACGTGAATTTCGCGGAAAAAAAGCGCTTGCCTTTCAGCCAGCGGAGAAAAATCCTGTCCCCTTCCCAAAGCGGCAGGGACGCGACATCCCGGTCGGGGATCCAGCGCAGGAGCCCTTCGGGGGTCCGGCCGAGCTTCCCCGAAAAACGGCGCGCGGTATAGACGAAGACGAGCCAGTCGTTCTCTCCGTCGAAACCGGGGAAGGTGAGGACCCCCCGGAAACGCGGACGGGATATCTTGAGCCCCGATTCCTCCCGGACTTCCCGGACGACGCATTCTTCCGGGGTCTCTCCCGGTTCGAGCTTGCCGCCGAGACCGTTCCACTTGCCCGCGTGGATGTCTCCGGGACGCTTGCCGCGGTGCAGCATGAGGGTCCTGCCCCGCCCGGAAAGATAGCAGAGCGTAGAGCAGATCCTCAAGAACGGGCGGTCCAGTCCTTCAAGGCGTCCCGGGTGCTGCGGAACGCCACTTCCTTCCAGGGGATGTCCCCGGCTGAAAATTTCGCTACGGCTTCCGCCTCGCGCGAGACGGCGGGGACTCCGCCCTCGACTTTCGCGCGATAGACCACGGTCACCACCCCGGTCTCGGCGTAGGAGTAGACCCCCAAAAGCCCCGTGATCCTTATCGTCACGCCGATCTCCTCCCGGGTCTCGCGGACGGCCGCCTCGGCGACGGTCTCGCCCAGCTCCACGAATCCGGCGGGGAACGTCCAGCTCCCCCTGGCCGGCTCGATGCCCCGGCGCAAGAGAAGGATGCCGTCCCGGTCCTCCGGGACGGCTCCGGCCACCAGGAGAGGGTTCGTGTAGGCGATGAAACCGCAGGCGGGACAGACCAGCCGGTCGCGGTCCTCGAATTCAGGCCGGCGGAGCTCCAGAGGCGCTCCGCATTGCCGGCAATGTTTGGGGATGAAATGGATCAGGGGCATCGGCCCGGACCCTTCCGGCATCAATAACCCGACAAGAGCTCGGAGAAGGTCTTCAGGACGCAGGTAAAGGTCGGCGTGTCCCGCAGGGTGAATCGGGACGCCTGGCTTTCACGAAGCTCCATGACCAGGTCGAGGAAGTCCGCCGGCTCATCGGTCTCGAAAGCGACGACGAACTCCTGGTCGTCGAGCCCGTAGGAGTAGGTGGTGTTGAGTTTGACGGAAGGGTACTTATTGCCGGTGCGGATGTGCTCGTCCATCATGGCCTGCCGCTCCGGGAGGCCGAGGCGGTACCATTCCCGCGTCTTCACGAAGGGATAGACGAAAAGATATTTGTGCTTGCCGGGGAGGATCCGCGTCCGCGATTCCCCGTGCTCGGGAGAGATCTTGTCGATATAGAGCGAGCGCCGCGTCATGGACAGGTACGAATAGACGGGCGAAAGATATTGTCCGAACCCCGTTCTGTGGATGTCCCGGCCGAGCTCTTCGAAATCCTCCAGGCGGAAGCTCACGCCCCAGAACATGAGGTCGCACTCGGGGCGGATCCCGGCCGTGGAATAGGACAGCAGGATCATCTTCGAGCGGGCGGCCTCCAGCAGGCGGGCCAGCTCCTCCTTGGCCCTGGCCCGGGACGGCTGGTCCAGCCGCCACCACTCCGGGCGGACCCGGAGGAACCGGAAGCTGACGAATTGTCTTTTGGCCGGCTGGGTCTCGGTCATGTCCGGGAGGTCAGATGTCCAGGTTGCGGACTTCCAGGGCGTGCTGCTCGATGAAGAGCTTCCGCGGTTCCACCTTGTCGCCCATGAGGGTCGTGAATATCCGCTCGGCCTCGACGGCGTCCTCGAGCTTTACTTGGAGAAGTTTCCTCCGGGACGGGTCCATGGTCGTCTCCCAGAGCTGCTCGGGGTTCATCTCGCCCAGACCCTTGTAGCGCTGGATGGTGGCCTCGGACCGGCCGAGTTCCTTGATGACCTCGAGCAGGCCGTCGAAGTCGGCCGCGTCCTTCTCGCGGTCGCCGGAAACGACCTGGTAGGCGGATTTTTTGTCCCCGCCGTCGGTCAGGTCCAGTCCGGCCCCTTCCAGCTTCTTAAGGAGCTCCTCGATCTTGGGGATCTCCCAAAGCTCCTTGACCTCGGGGCCTAGCTCCTCGTCCGCCACGTCCAAGAGTTCCTCCCCGGAGGCCTGCTTTTCGGCGTGGATGCGGGCCTGCCTTTCCTTGAGGTAGGCGGCCTTGACCACCTTCCATTCCTTCTCGGTGAAAACGTACAGGGGCTGTTCCCCCTCGCGGTCCAGCCGGTAGATGGGCATCTTCCCCGATTTCCTGAATCCGGCGAGATCCTCCCAGGACAATCCCTTCTTGGCCAGCTTCTTGCGCAGAGATTCCAGTTCCGTGAACCAGCGCACGATGTTCTTCAATTGCGCGGAATCGACTTTCTGCACGGGTTTGCCCTTGGTCACCCGGTTGATCGCCGCACCCTCCAGCCCCTGCTCGAGCAGGAACGCGTCCAGCTCGTCCTCGTTATCGAGGTACATCTCCTTCTTGCCCATCTTGATCTTGAAGAGGGGGGGTTGCGCGATGTAGATGTGGCCTTTCTCCAAGAGGGGAAGCATCTGCCGGTAGAAAAAGGTCAGGAGGAGCGTGCGGATATGGCTTCCGTCCACGTCGGCGTCGCTCATGAGGATGATCTTGTGATACCGCAGCTTGGCATAGTCCAGGCCGCCGTCGTTGGAATCGGACTTCTCGGCGTTCAGGTCGATCTCCCTGCCCACCCCGCAGCCGATTGCGGTGATCATGGTGCGGATCTCCTCGTTGGCGAGCATCTTGGTGAACCGGGATTTTTCCACGTTCAGGATCTTCCCTTTCAGGGGGAGGATGGCCTGGAACTTGCGGTTGCGGCCCTGCTTGGCGCTCCCGCCGGCGGAATCGCCCTCGACGATGTAGAGCTCGGACCGGGCCGGATCCCTCTCCTGGCAGTCGGCGAGCTTGCCGGGGAGCGAAGCGGAATCGAGCGCGCCCTTGCGGCGGGTGAGCTCCCGGGCCTTGCGGGCGGCCTCCCGGGCCTCGGCGGCGTTCAAGGCCTTGTCCAGGACCCGCTGGGCCGTGTTCGGGTTCTCTTCGAGGAATGTCCCCAGGCTGTCCCCCACGATCGATTCGACGATCCCCTCCACGTCGGAATTGCCGAGCTTGGTCTTGGTCTGTCCCTCGAACTGCGGGTTGGGCACCTTGACCGAGACCACGGCCGTCAACCCCTCGCGGACGTCGTCGCCGATCAGGCGCACGTCGCGTTTTTTCAGGGCGTCGTTGTTGGCGATGTAGCGGTTCACCACGCGGGTGAGGGCCGAGCGGAACCCGGCCAGGTGGGAGCCGCCTTCGATGGTGTTGATATTGTTGACGAAGGTGAAGACCTGCTCGTTGTAGCCGTCGTTGTACTGCATGGCGACCTCGGCGGTGACTCCGTCCTTCTCCTTGGAAAAATAAATGGGGTCGGCGTGCAGGGCGGTGCGGTTGGCGTTCAGGAACTTCACGAATTGAACGATCCCGCCTTCGTAATTGAAGGCGTGCTGCTTGTCGTCGCGCTCATCCACGATGGTGATGCGGGTGCCGGCGTTGAGGAAGGCGAGCTCGCGCAGCCGGTTGGAGAGGGTGTCGAAGGAGAATTTCGCCCCGCCGAAGGTCTCGATATCGGGCTTGAACGTCACGCGCGTGCCGCGCTCATCCGTCTTGCCCAGCGTCTTCACGGGATACTTGCATTTCCCCAGGGCGTACTCCTGCTTATAGACCTTGCCGTCCCGATAGACCTCGACGCTCATGTCCTCGGAGAGCGCGTTCACCACCGAGATCCCCACGCCGTGCAGGCCGCCGGAGACCTTGTAGGCCGCGTGGTCGAACTTCCCGCCGGCGTGCAGGGTGGTCATCACCACCTCCAGGGCGGGCTTGTTGCGGAACTTGGGGTCGCGGACATCGCGCATGGGGTCCACCGGGATGCCCCGGCCGTCGTCCAGGACGGTGACGGAATCGTCGGCATGGATGATGACGTCGATGTTCTTGCAATGTCCGGCCAGGACCTCGTCGATGGAGTTGTCCACCACCTCGTAGACCAGGTGGTGGAGCCCCTGGGGCCCGGTGCTGCCGATGTACATGGCCGGGCGTTTCCGGACGGGTTCCAGCCCTTCCAGGACCTGGATCTTGGAGGCGTCGTAGTCGCCCGATCCCGAGGATCCGTTCCGCCCTTGGCGGGCGCTCTTCTTCTCGTCTTCTTTGATGTCTGGCATGTTCTTCGGGTCCTTTCCGGTCAGTTTTGCGCCGGACCGCGCTTCCTGGCGCCGGGGCGGGCGCTCCCCTTCAGAAAAAAGCGGAGCTCCGGGCAGGATTCGATCCGGCAGTCCGCGAGAAGACGCCGCAGGCGCCGGAGGATGCCGCTCTTGTGGATGCCGATCTCGTAAAGCTCGGCCGAGGATTCGACCTCGACGTAAATGACCCCGTTGCGGTAGCCGACGAGCCGGGCCGACGGATTCACCGACTGGATCTCCCGCTCCGCGAGCGAAAGCACGGAAAAATTGTCCGGAGTGACCCCGATCCTCCTGACGGCGACGGAAACGGCTTCTTTGAGGGAGAGGGCGCTCATCGGATCACTGCAGACGCATGGGCATGACGACGCAGAGATAGCGGGCGTTGTCGGACGGCCGGATGAGCCCGGGATTCAGGGGGCTGGAGAACTCGAAGCGCACCTCGGCGGAGTCGCTGTTCTTGAGACAGTCGAGCAGGAAGGCGGGGTTGAAGGCCGTCTCAAAATCGGGCCCCTGGTAGCCCACCTCAAGGTCTTCCTCCTCTTCGCCGATGCCCTGGGAGTTGGCCGAGATCTTGAGCAGGCCTTTGCTCAAGGAGAAGCGCACGGAGCCCCCGCGGTCCTGAGCGAAAAGGGCGGCGCGGCGCACGGCGGAAAGGATCTCGGGAGTGCGCAGGTTCAGGGTGATCTCCGTGCTTTTGGGGATCACCTGCTCGTAGTTCGGAAAGGTCCCGTCGATCACCCGGCTGACCAGGACGATCTCCTCCGTTTCGCTCGCCCATTTGAACGAGACCTGATTATCGAAAGGCGCGATCCGGATGGTGCTCTGCTCCCCGTCGGCCGAGATCTGCAGGAGCCTCTGGAGCTCGGTGATGGCCTTGGTCGGGATGATGACGCTGGCGTTGGCGGCCTTCTCGCCGCTTTCGCGGGAGACGAAGGCCAGGCGGCGCCCGTCCGTGGCCACCATCTTGAGTTCTCCGGAGCCGGCCCCGAAAAAGATGCCGTTCAGGACGTAACGGGTCTCATCCGTGGAAACGGCGAACGAGGTCTTTTTGATCATGTCCCGGAAAATGTTCCGGTTGAGCTCAAAGGATTTCTGCTGGGGGAACTCGGGAATGACCGGAAAATCCTCCGGGGAGAGGGACGCGAGGCTCGCGCGGATCTTTCCGCATTTCAAATCAACTTTCTTCCCGTCCGCGGACGAGATCTCGATCTCCTGGCCGTCGGGCATCTCGCGCACGATCTCCCCGAATTTCTTCGCCGGGATCGTGACCCTTCCCTCCCGGTGGATCTCCGCCTTGACGGTCACCCGGATGCCGACCTCCAGGTCCGTGGCCTCCAGGCGCACCCGCGGGACCGACTTGCCGCTTTTTTCAACCTGAAGCAGGATGTTGGACAGGATAGGCAAAGTGCTCCGCGTGGGAACGGAGGATTGGACCATCTGAATGGCGTTCCAGAGGTCCGGCTTGGAAAAGAGAAGTTTCATGGGGCCCTCCTAATATTAACTTTATATATAAAAGTCGTCGACTTCCCTGGCGTTGTGAATTTCAGGATAAGCCCGGGCCGTGGTCCGCGAACGCGCACAGACCGGTTTTTTAGCGGGAACCTTCATGTGGAACTTCATGTGCTTAAACCTTGCGGGTTATCCCGAAAATCCCCAAGGCACGGACTTGTCCCGGTCCAATCCCCCGAAACCCCGCGGATGCCCACAGGAGAATCCCGATCGCCCGGAGGCCGCTCATCCTCAAGTCCGGCGGCCGTCCGAGTCGGTCTCGTTCCGGATTTCCTGGATGATCTTGTTCACCAAGGTGGAGATGAACGGGCTTTCAGCCAGCTTGACCTTGACCTTCTCGCAGGCGTGGAGGACGGTGGTGTGGTCCTTGCCTCCGAAAGTCTGGCCGATCTCCGTGGTGGAAAGTTCGGTCAGGGTGCGGGCCAGGTACATGGCGATCTGCCTCGGCCAGGCGATGGCGTCCGTGCGCCGCTTGGACTTGATCTCCTTGACCTGGAGGTTGAAGTGGCGCGAAACGACTTCCTGGATGACTTCGATGGTGACCGGGCGCTCGAGGTCCTCGTGCCGGATGATGTCCTTCAAGGTGGCGCGGGCCGCGTCCACGCTTAACGGGGTCCCGGTCAGGGAGGAGAAGGCGACGATGCGGATGAGGGAGCCCTCCAGCTCGCGGATGTTGGACTTGACCTGGCTGGCCACGAACAGGATCACGTCGTCCGGAACATGGATGCATTCCAGCTCGGCCTTCTTCCTTAGGATGGCGATGCGCGTCTCCAGATCGGGCGGCTGGATGTCCGCCACGACGCCCCATTCGAAGCGGGAGATGAGGCGGTCCTGCAGGGTCCCCATCTCCTTTGGGGCCCGGTCCGAGGAAATGACGATCTGCTTGCGCGAGTCGAAAAGAGTGTTGAAGGTGTAGAAGAACTCCTCTTCCGAGCGGCCTTTGCCCATGAGGAACTGGATGTCGTCGATGAGCAGGCAGTCCAGGTTGCGGTACTTGTTGCGGAAGTCCGCCGGACGCTCGAACCGGATCGAATCGATGAATTCGTTGATGAATTTTTCCGAGGTGATGTAGAGGACGCGCGAGCGCGGGTAATGGTGGAGGATGGCGTGGCCGATGGCGTGCATGAGGTGCGTCTTGCCCAATCCCACTCCCCCATATAGGAAGAGAGGGTTGAACCGGACGCCCGGCTCCTTGGAGACTCCTTCCGCGGCGGCCTTGGCGAAACGGTTGGCCTGCCCCTGGATGAAGGTCTCGAAAGTATACTTGGGATTGAATTGGGCTTCGATGGAAATGCCCTCGGAGCCCGACACGTGGGCGGCGTAGGCCAATTCCAGCTGGGGTTCGGGAGCGGCGGCGGGCGCGTCCTGGCTGATGTCGATCTCCAGATTCATTTCCCTGCCGAGGATGTCCCGAAGGAGCGACTCGATCTTCTGGCGGGAATGTTCCCCGATCCATTCGCTGAAGAACCGATTGGGGACTTCGATCGCGTAGCGCCGGTTCTCGCAGGAGACGGGTTTGACCGGTTTGAGCCAGAGATCGAAGGTCTCGAGGTCCATCTCGGATTTCAGGATGAGACAGAGCTTGTCCCAGAGGTCCGATGCGGAGGGGGCATTTGTTTCTGAAGCCGGTGTCGGACCGTCCAGATTCAGGGTGGAGGCATCAATATTCTGGCTCATTAATCACCTCAATTTAGTTATCAACAAGTTATGCGCACCTGTGGATAATTCATGTGGGAAATGTTCATAACGTTATCTATTGCTGTTTACTATCATTGAGTGCCATACTCTACATTCAGAGGAGGAGGGACCGGCCCGGATTTCCAGCCGGTTTCTCGTCACTAATCGTGCATCATAGCACTTGCTAAAACCCTTGTCAATACCTCCAGGAACTATTTTGCCGGATCCCCCCGGATGGCGGGGACCGACTGAAAGAGGGACGTTCTTGACAGGGGCTCCGGCTTTTGATAATTTGTATGTCGAACCCGAGTCATAAGGAGACCCTTCATGCCCAAACGAACGTTTCAGCCGCATCGCAGGAGAAGGAAAATGGTCCACGGTTTCAGAGCCAGGATGCGGACGCCCGGAGGGAGAAGAGTCATCAATGCCCGCCGCAGAAAGGGCCGCAAGAAACTCATCCCCTGAATTCCACCGCCCACCCCTACCGGTTCAGCCGGCTCGAGAGGATCACTAGAGACAAGGAGATCGCGCGCGTCCTCAACGATGGGGCCCGCGGAGTGAACGGTCCCTTGAGCGTGGCCTGGCTCGCGAGGACCGGCCCCCACCCCGGGCCGCGCCGTCTGGCGATCCGGGTCCCTCGGGAACTGGACGAGGCGGTCGGGCGCAATCGGGTGAGAAGGCTCTTGAGGGAGATATTTCGTCATGAAAAATTCAATCTTCGTTCCGGGACCGACCTGGTCGTCCGGGTCCGGCCGTCGCCGCGGAGAGGCCGGACCGCCCTGGCGGACTTGCGGAACGCTTTCCGCGCCGCCTGCCGGGAGGCCGGTCTATGGGAAGGCCGTGATGCGCGCGATCTCCAATAGCGTCATCTTCGCCATCCGCCTGTATCAGGCCGCGTTCCCCCTCCTGCGCCAGGGGCTGGGGATCCGGGGTCATTGCCGGTTCTCCCCCAGCTGTTCGGAATACGCCGTTCTTTCCATAAGGAAACACGGGGCGGCGACGGGGATCTGGCTTGGGATCCGGAGGCTGGCCCGCTGCCATCCGTTTGCTTCCTCCGTTCCGGAGGAGGAGGTGGAAACCCCATGGAAAAGAACGTAATCTGGGCGGTCGCGCTGTCGGCCGCCGTCCTCATGCTCTGGTACAAGTTCTTTCCGTCCACGGGCCCCGTTCCGGCGATGAAGCCGCCGGCCGGAGAGTCCAGGAGGGCCCCGCCGGCGCTCGCGCCGTCCGACATCCAGGGACCGGCGCGGGTCGGCCGGAAAGAACCGGAGACGG
>Ga0155663_106_pt1 | contig 12588 bp, 12 predicted proteins | sample RifCSPlowO2_01_FD_107320 | JGI IMG/M metagenome (GOLD analysis project Ga0155663, IMG submission 107320) | Elusimicrobia bacterium RIFCSPLOWO2_01_FULL_64_13 | reverse complement strand
CTGCTCGGCGATCTCCCGCTTGATCGACTGGTAATGCCTCTGGATGTCGGACAGGATCCCTTTTCTTCCGTAAAGGTAACCCTGCTGGATCTTGAATATCTCGTCCTCGAGGGACCGGATCTGTTCGATGGGCGGCAGGCGGTAATCCGGGTTGATGGTGGAGCCGCGCAGGAACAATATCGAGTGGAAGGACGGATTGAAATTTTCCTTGATCATGGCCATGAGCGGTATGATGTCCTTCAAGTTGCGCTGGTTCAGAACCGTGTTGATCTTGACCCTTAAATTCGGGAAACGCCGGCGGACCGCCTTGTAGCTCTCCGTGAGTCTCTCAAAGCTTCCTTTTTTCACCCGGATCTCGTCGTGGGTCTCGGGAAGGCCGTCAACGGACATCGTCAGGATGAGGCGGTCCAGCTCGATCGATCTTTCGATGGAGGCCAGGGTCTTGAGTATCTTCTCCGTGAACCACCCGTTGGTCGGGATGGAGATCTCCCGGGCGTTGAACTTGGAGACGATCTTGTCCAGGTCGTCGCGGATGAAGGGCTCCCCTCCGCCGATGTCCAGCCAGATGAGGTCGTTATAGACCCCGGCCACCTGGTCGACCTCGTCCAGAGAGAGGTCGATGGGTTTTTGCGCGAACTCGACGAAACAATGGTTGCACCTGAAATTGCAGATATTGGTGACGTGCAGGATCAGGTGGGACACTTTCGAGCGGACCCGGAAGAGCGCGGCTTCTTTGAGTACTTTGAACATTCCAGCCATGAATTATCTCCTCATTATAACAGCTAACCCGGCCCAAAGCAAGGAGGGAACCCGGCGGCCACCGTCGGCGCCGCTTGGGACCGCTTCATTTCAGACCCAGGATTTTCCGCCAAGCGGCCACAAGCAGGGCGCCCCGGTAAAGGACTTTTCCCCGCAACCGATACCTTTGCCCGTCGAAGGAGATCTGGCCCAGTTCCCGCAGGCGTTTCAGGCGCGTGTCCAGGACATCTTCCTCCGAGTAGGAGGAGGGGACCCCGGAATCCCGGATCTCGTGCAGGAGCCGGATTCTCCGGGCGGTCTCTCCCATGCTGAAGACGAAGAAATAGACATAGCCGGTCGACAGGTTCACAAGCAGGGCGTAAGCCAGGGCCAGGATATTCTGCGTCCCCGGCGGCGATGAGCCGCGGATGAGCAGCCAGGCCAGAGCGAGCGTCGCGGGCTGGAACAGGAGGATCAGAACGGTCAGGACCGCCTGGGGCGGAGGGCCGCGGAAGCTCCTTGAAACCGGGATATGGACCAGGTAAAGCAGGACGGGCGAGAGCAGGACCAAAGCCAGGACCCTTTCCAGGGCCGAAAAAGGCATCATCCCCCCCTCACGCTCAATCCCAGACTTTTCCGGTACAGAGAGTAAAGGCCGGCAACGGCGCGGCCGCGCCAGGTAAGGGCGAAGCCCCGGCCTTGCCTTTTGATCAGGTTCGAATCCTCCAGGTCCCGCACCCGCGCGGACACGATGGAGGTTGGGTCGAAGCCCTGGAAGATCTCGGCGCGGCTCAACCCCCCGGACCCGCTGGTCTTGAAAAGTTGGAGGATTTGAAGGGACGGTGAAACGGCCTGAAAAGCGGGGTAGGAAGAGATATAGACCCCCGAAAGGCCGAAGTGCAGGAGGTAAGCGGCAAAGGCTTCTTCCAGGTCCAGGACGCCGGGGCCGATGGGAAGAAAGGGGATGGAAAAGATCAGAAGCGCCGGCAGGATCAAAAAAGTCGCGCACAGCGCGACCACGTCCCGGCGCGGCCGCTTGATCCTCCAATGGAGCACGTGCGCGCCCAGGGCGGCCAGGAAGACCGGCAATCCCGCCGCGAAGATGAGCTCGAAGTTCATTTATTTGACCCAGGAGAAACCCAGAAGCGTTCCCCAGGCCCGGACCACCAGGGCCACGACGTAGAGCGTCCGGCCTTCCATCACGTAAAGGCCCCGCTTCCGCCCGAGCTGTTTGACCGCGATCAGTCTCCCCAGCCGCACCGAGATGATCTCGTTGGTCCCGTACAGGGAGATGATCTGCCCGGCCGTCAGGGAGCCGGCCTTGTGGATCTCGTAAAAGATTCGGATGCGCCGGGCCGTTTCGCTCATGTTGAAAAGGTGGAAGTAGGAATAGGCGATGCCGCTGTAAACGATGAACGAGTACAGGACCGCCGCGCAAAATCCGCCCTGTCCCGTCAGGTGGCGGAGCGCCGAGACCCAAAGGACCGTTCCCACCGGGACGTAGGTGAGGAGCATGGAGAGCGACACCACGATCTGGGGCGAACCATTCTTCATGAGCCGGGAGACGGCGATATGGACCGCGAACAGGATGAACGGCGACGCCGCCAGAACCAAGACCATGATCACCAGAAGGTCCATAGCGGCGTCTTATCCCCCCTTGAACCGGAGCCCGAGGATCCTGCGGTAAACGACGAAAAAGCGGATGATGCGCTCGGCCACGGGAGAAAGCGAGTAGCGGCCGTCCTTCTCGACCATGAGTCCCGTGTGCAGGAGGTCATGGAAACGGGAATGGACCAGCTTGCTGTCGTCGAAAAGCCTGGCCAGCTCGCTCTCGGAGACGCCCTGGGGCATGTGTCTTGATACGATGAGCATCATTTTGAGGGAGGGCGACTCCGCCTGGGCGCAGGGATAGGTCTGGATGTAGGCCGACGACAGGGCCAGGTGGAGCAGGTAAAGCGCGCCGACCTCGGGGAATGAAAAAAGCCCGGGGGCCGCCCATCCCGCCGCCCCGGCCAGACCGTACAGGCCCAGAAGGACGCTGGGCGCGATCATGAATATCATGAACAGGGAGAGGATGTCGTTCTTCGGCCTGCGGCGCCTCCAGACCAGTATATGGGCGGTCAGGCAGGCGAGGAAGCCGGCGAACCCCGCCAGGAGGACGGCCGTCCTCATCGTCCCCTCACTGTCTTCAGTTTCCAGCGCAGGACGTTCTTCAGCATTTGCAAGGCGGCCGCCATGTTGATCTTCGACCTGCCTTCCTCGCGCTTGCGGAACTCGACGGGGAATTCCCGCATCCTCCCCCCGGCCAGGTGGGTCTTGAGGATGATCTCCCCGTCCAGGAACCAGTCCCGGGAGACGAGATTCATCTTTTCATACCAGGATTTGCGCAGGATCTTGGGGTTCGAGCCGACGTCGTAGACCGGGCAGCGGAAGAAGAAGTGGAATATGAAGTTATAGAAGCGGGTGTTCATCCGGCGGAGGGGTGTGTCCTTGCGGATGCGCCGCCCCTGGACGAAATCGAGGTCCAGCTCCCTGGCCTTGAGGAACACGCTGGCGATGTCGCCGGCCGGGACCTGTCCGTCACCCGGGGAATAACCCACGTAGGTCCCCCGGGCGCTCCGGAGCCCCGCAAGAATGCCATGGCCGTAGCCCTGGTTCACGGGGACGGTGACCTTGCGGATGGCCCCGGGGTCGCGGGAGATCATCCGGTCGATCAGCTCCGCGGTGCGGTCGAAGGAGCCGTTGTCCACCGCGATGAGCTCGAAGGAAAAACCGGCCCCGCGGAAGGATCCGGTCATCTCCTCGAGGACCCACTCCACGTTCTTTTCCTCGTTGTAGAAGGGGAGGACCAGGGAAAGGTCGGGCGCGGAGCTCACCGGGTGTTCCTGTGGGACCAGCGGATGGATAGGATGTCCCGGAGCATCTTCGGGCCGTCCCGGAAAGGACGGACCGTGGTGGCGGCCGAATAATACCACTTGACCGGGAGCTCCTTGACGCGGTAGCCGAAGCGGTGGGCGAGGAAGAGGATCTCCACGTCGAAGGCGAAGCGGGAGATCTTGAGGAGCGGAAAGATCCTCTGCGCCGCTTCCCGGGTGAACATCTTCGCCCCGCACTGGGTGTCCACGAACCCGGGGACGCAGGCGAAGCGCACGAAGGCGCAGAAGATCCTGCCCAGCACTTCGCGGTAGAAGGGCTCATGGATCATGATGTTGGCGCGGTCGATGGCGCGGGAACCGATCACGATGTCGTGCCGCTGGATCTCCGCGAGGAAGCGGTCCAGCTCCTCGATGGGAGTGGAGAGGTCCGCGTCCGTGAAGTAGACGGTCCTTCCCCGGGCGGCAAGCATGCCCTTGCGGACGGTGTCGCCCTTGCCCTGGTTCACGGGATTGCGCAGCAGCTTCAGGCCGGGAGCCCGGCCCGCGAACCTCTCGACCACGGCGGCCGTCCCGTCGGAAGAGCCGTCGTCCACCACGAGGATCTCGAAGGACTTGTGGCGGCGCCCCTCCACAAAATCGATGACCTTCTCGAGGGTGGGGACGATGCGCCTCTCCTCGTTGTAGGCCGGAATGACGATGCTGATGTCCATGTCGTCAGGCACGGGAGCCCCCCTGCTCCAGGAATTCGGAGAGGTCGTGCACCTCGATGAGGTTGGGCCGGAACACCTCGGGATCGAGCTTGTTGTACTCGTCCACGAGGACGGGCTTGAACTCCCCGATGCCGACTTCCGCGGTGAAGACGGGGCGGGACCGGGCCAGGGCCTCCTCGAAAGGAGGGATGGGGGCCTCCAGGGCGGTGTTCTTGTGGATGGAGGGGACGAAGAGGAAGTGGCGCACTCCCTTCTCGCGGTAGAGGCGCCTCGCGTCGCCCGGTTTCAGCTCGTAGACGTTGTGGGACCTCTCGTTCCCGGCGTAGAAAGCCGAGATCTCGATCACGTTCGTGAAATGGCCGCCGTCCGAGTTGGCGCGGATGAATTCGATCGCCTTTTTGTATCCCGAGCGCTGCGCCAGGATGATGCGGGCGATCCGGAGCCCCCAGATGAAAGCAATCCCGAGGGCGGCTGCGAGCAGGGGCTTTGGCAGGAGGTTCAGGCCCGCGCCCGCGGCGATCACGAACCCGTAAATGAAGCTCGAGATCAGCCGCGGCACCGCGTATTGATATTGTCCCATTGATCCCGCCCGGACAGAGCCCGGGGAGCGCGGCCGCGAAGACCAGATCAGGATGGGGACCCACAAAAGACACAGGAGAATAAAACCCTGGAAGTTGAGTTGTTGGAGGATGACCCAGCTCCCCGCCAGCGCGAAAAGGGGCGCGACAAGACCTTCGCAGCGCAGGATTGTTTCCGCGTAGTTAAGGGCGGAGCGGAAGAGAAGGTCGGGCCGGGTCATGTGGCCGGAACGCTCATAGATCTGCTTGAGGAACGTCCAGTAGGGGTAGCCCAGCTCCCGCAGGATGCCCAGGAACCCATCAATCAAATAGAATGGCAGTAACATGCCGGACGCCAGGACCATCCAGCGCCAAAGATCTAAACCGGGAGCAAAATAGGATTGTCGGGCGAGCTCGAACAGGATGAAGAGCAAGGGAACGTGGAATTGCCGCACGTTCGCCGAAAACGAGCAGACGGCCAGACATCCTGCGGCGAAAATGGACAACGCCGCCAGGTTTCCCCCCGCCGGGAGGACGCAGCTCTTCCAATAAAAAAACGTCGCCCCGATGAGGAATGTTCCGGACGTGACCTCGGCATGCACGGAACGGGAATAGAGCAGGTGGTAGCCGGAAATCGCCAGAAGGAAGGCCGCGATCAGACCGACCTTCAATCCAAACATGGCCGCGCCCACTGAATACACCAACCAAATTCCAAACAGGGAGAAAAGCCAGTTGATCACGTAGGCCGAGTTTTCAATGTCTCCCGTGGCGCGAGAAGCGATGGCGTAGAGAACAATGTTGAGCGGGTTCTCGAACAGAAAACGGCCGCGGAAATTCTTGGCGGCGGCCTTAAAGTCCACCTGTCGGGAGAAGAGGCCCTTAAGGTTACCTTCCAAAAACAGGGAGAGATCATGGACGAAGAGGACTTCCCTAAGGCGCAGGCCGTCGTCCCACAGGAGGATGCCGCGCTCGCGGAGGCGGTAGAACCGCAGGAACGCGGCCAGGACCAGGATCGCGGCCAGCGCGACGCCGGGGTCCATCAATGCGACATCCCGAGGATGAAGCGGAATCCCTTCCAATACCGCGTGAGGTCGGTCCAGGAGCGGATGGAGAGGACCTTCTTCAGGATGAATTTCGGGCGGAAATAGAACCGCCGGAAGGCCTCGGCCTGGATGGCCTTCACTTCCTCCGCGTCCTTGTAGCCCTTGGGCACGAAGACGGGAGTCCATTCGTTGAAGGCGCTGTATTCCTTGCGCAGGGTGCCCCACTTCTCCGCCTCGCCGTAAAGCTCGGTGCCGGGGAACGGCGTGGTGATGGTGAACTGGGCGTAGGTGGGCTCGAGGTCGATGGCGTAGCGGATGGTCTTGCGGGCGAGCTCCGGCGTCTCCCCCGGCATGCCGACCATGAAGGACCCCCGGATCTCGATGCCGAAGGACTGGACCAGCCGCACCTTCTCCTTCATCTGCTCCACGGTCATCTTCTTCTTGATGTTGTCGAGCATCTCCTGGGCGCCGGACTCGATGCCGAAGAACATGGTCCAGCAGCCGGCCGCCTTCATCTTCGCGAGCAGCTCCCTGTCCACCAGGTTCAGCCGGGAGTAGCAGCCCCAGACGAGGTCCATGTCCTCCCGGATCATGGCGTCGCAGAACTCCATCACCCATTTGCGGTTCACGGTGAAGGTGTCGTCCCAGAAGGAGATCTCGCGCGCGCCGTACTTTTCCTTGAGCATCTTGAGCTCGGCGATGACGTTGGCCGCGCTCCTCTGGCGGAAGCCGGAGTTGGCGTCGAAGCAGAAGGTGCAGGGGTAGGGGCAGCCGCGCGACGTGACCACGTGGATGGAGTTGGGCGTGCGCTTGTAGTTGTTGGGCAGGGCGGTGTAGCGGGACAGGTCGATCAGGTGCCGGGCCGGGAAAGGCAGGGAGTCGAGGTCCTTCACCTTGCCCGCGCGGACGATTCTTTTCCGCGCGTGTTCCGGAAAGTTCTCCACGAGGTCCAGGATGACGGATTCCGCTTCCTCCGTGATGACCACGTCGGCCCGCGTCTGCGCGAGGACCTCGTCGGGCAGGATCGAGGGATGCGGACCGCCCACGAAGATCCGGACCTCGGGGAACTTTCCGCGGATGGCGGCGCAGAGCCCCTTGGTCTTTTCAGCGAGGGAGGTGATGGCGGATATCCCCACGAAATCAGGCCGGAAGCCCCCGACGCGCTCCAGGGTCTCCTCCAGGTCCAGGTTTTCGGTGGGCGCGTCCACGATCCTGACCTCGTGGCCGCCCTGCTCGAGGACGGAGGCGATGTGCAGGAGCCCCAGGGGCGGAAGATTGCCTCCCGCGTCCCCCACGTCATGGGCGTAGCGATGCTCGAGGAGCAGCGGAGGGAATATCAGCATCACTTTCATGCGGTGGCCTCCGGCTTATGGAGCAGCACGGCCTTGATTTTAGCAAATTCGTCGCGCGTCACCAGACGCGAGGCGAGAACGAAGCACAGGAACGCCGGCAGGGAAGAGTAAGGCAGGGCCCAGAGCTCCAGGGCGACGCTTAGGATCATTCCGGCCATGAGCGTGAGGACGGTCCGTAGGACGTTGATCCGGTTCCGGAGGACCAGGTACGTGATGACGAGCGTCTGCGCGGTCAGCATGAGGACGTTGGCCAGGGCGGCCCCGGCGGCTTCCATCCGCGGGATGAGCCACAAGTCCAGGGGCGCGAGCAGCGCGATCGTCAGTAGCATCATGGCGACGGAGAGGTGGGGTTTGTTTATGGCCGCGAAATAGGGCCCGGAGAATATCTGCAGGCTCACCAGGAAGAGGACGAAACCGTAGATCTGGAGCACCGCCACGCTGCCGAGATAGGCCTGCGAGTAGAACAGGACCACCAGGGGGCGGGCCAGCGTGAAAAAAAGCAGGGAGATGACCCCGCACAGGACCCCGGCGAGCTTGGTCCCCATCTCATAGACGCGCTCGCGGGTGTGGAACGTGTCCTGGTGGGAGAAATAGTAGAGGAAGGGGATGGAGAGGGGCGAGAGGAGGAGCGTCAGGAGGATCAGCGGGATGCGGACCCCCGCGAAATAGTAGCCGACCTGGGAAGTGTCCTTCAAAAGGCCGCGCAGGAGGGCCGCGTCCAGGGTGGTCGCGGCCATGAAGAGGACGGACCCGGCCAGCATCAGGAGGGCGTAGCGCACGACGTTGGGAGGCATGCGAAAACCGGATGGCCGGAAATAGGGCTTCAGGCGGAAGGACGCCAGCGCCGTCCAGAAGAGGAGCGCCAGAACGAACGGGGTCAGGACGGCGTCGTAGCGCCGGGAGATCCAGACGATGACCCCGAGCGCGCCCAGCCGCGCGGTGAGGTCGTTGGCGCCCTCCATCCAGGACCAGCCCACGAATTTCCCTATCCCGCGGAACGTGCCCTGCGCCCAGTTGAAGACGGCGAAGAGCCCGGCGAAGGCGACGACCAGGGTCTTGGCGGAGCGGAGTTCGGCCGGGAAAAGGGCGGGAGCGGCTGCGGCGAGCCCCAGGAAGGCCGCCGTGAACAGAGCGAAGGAGACGAGGATCCATCCCAGCATTTTCGACGCGAGGGACCCCTGTTCGGGAACCGCGGGGATCTCCGGCAGGAATTTCCCCAGCGTCGAGGAGGATCCCCAGGACAGGATGAGTCCGGCGGTGACGGCGATCTGGAGGGTCAGGGAAAGCTTGCCGTATTCCTCCGGTCCCAGAAGCCGGACCACGAAGATCATGGAGGCGGCCGTGGCCACGGAGAAGAAGATCCGGATGGAGCTGTGGGCCGCGGTCGAGCGGAACATGGCGCTGTAGATCGGGAGGTTGGACATGTCAGAGAAGGGCTTTCAGCCAGCCCAGGCCCTTGGCGGAGCGGACCCTGGGCAGGATCTTCAGGGCGCCTTCCAACAGGTCGCGGAGGTCCTTGAGCTGTTTCAATCGCTCCCGGTAGAAGGGTTCGGGCGGGACGAGGGACTCGATCAGGCGCAGCTTCTCATCGGCGTAGTTCAGCCGGCGGGAGAACCCCTGGGAGAGGCGCTCGGATACGACCTTCACAAAATCGGGCTCGGCCGTGTAGAAGTCCTTGCGGGAGCCGGACACCACGACCTGTTTCACCGCGCTCCAGTCTTCGAGGATGCGGATGTTGACGCTGGCCGACCCTTTGGAGATCTGGAGGGTCCGGGCCATGTCGTCGAGGGAGACCGGTCCGGGGCGGATGTAGAGCAGGGCGTAGATCTGCCCTACCAGGCGGCTGATGCTCAAGCTCTCGGCCATCTCCCCGGCGGACTGCAGGAGGGCGGCTTCGAAGGATGGGAGGGATTTGGACGTCATTTTTTATCGTTTAGAAAGTTCTAAACGAAGTATAACATGTCGCCGGCCGTTTGTCAATGGATCATGATGCCGGCAGGGGCTAGAATTTTCCGGAGAAGCTGATGCGGTAGGTATTGCCCAGGTCCCCGAACGGGGCCCAGGCGAAATCGACGTCGTAGGGGCCCCAGCCGTAGCCGACCCCGGCGCTCACGGAGGAGATGCCGTCGGACAGGTCCGCGGCGGAGCGGGTCTGATAGCCCAATCGCCCCGCGATCTGGCTTTCCCCCCCGGCCGAAAGGCGGTATTCGGTGCCGAAAGCCGCGTTCAGGTCGTTGTCCCGGGGAACGTTCAGGTCGGCCGCGATGGTCCAGAAGGGAGTCGCTTCATACGAGGAGCCGAGCTTGATATTCATGGGGAGGCTGTCGCTTTCGTTCTTGAACTTGAGCTTGGGGCCCAGATTCTGCCCCGCCAGGCCCAGGCGGAGGCGAGCGACCGGTTTGTAGCTTAGCCCCACGTCGAAGGCGCCCGTGCTGGCCGTCTCGATGATGCGCGAACGGATGAATTTTCCCGAGACCCCGAAGAGGAACGGGACATCCGAATCCCATTCCCGGATCTCCCGCGCCCAACCGAAAGTCACGGCGAGATCCTGCGGGCGGAAGGAGCCGGCGTTATTGCCGAACTCGTCCGTCTCATCGATGGCCCCGGCGTTCAGGTACTGGACTCCCAGGCCGAACGTCCCCAAAGATCCCAGCTGATGGGCGTAAGAAGCGTAATCGTAAAAGATGCTCTGGAAATAGACCGCGTGCATGAGGGACAGGGATTTCCCCTCCACGCGCGCTAGAGATGCCGGATTCCAGTAGAGGCCGTCGGACCCGTCCGCAACGGAGGAATAGGCCTCGCCCATGGCGATGGCGCGGGCGTTGACGCCGAGTTTCAGGAACTGCGCGCCAGAGGTGGCCAGGTTATCCCTGGAACCGGCGGAGAGACTGGACGTGAAGGCCGGCATCAGGACCTGGCCGATCGCCAGACACGCCGCCAGTTTCGCGAGAGAACGGAATTTCCGCGTCATTTCTCCACCGCCAGCTTCAAGATCTTTCTGCCGCCGGCGCCCTCGATAACGGCGACATAGATGCCGCTGGCCGCGTCCTTGCCGAACTGCGTTTTCCCGTCCCACCTCGCGGTCCCGGTGGCGTCCGCTTGCAGTTCCGCCACTTTTTCTCCGAGATACGTGAAGATCCTGACGCTGGCGTGTGCTGTGAGGTTGGAGAACGTCATATCGGTATTGCCCCGGTGCCGGCGCAGGGGGTTGGGATAGACCTTGGCCGCATCCACGTCGGTGGCGGCGGTCACGGCCATGAGCTGGAACTTGCTGAAATGTTTGGTGGTTCCCGTAGCCGACCGGCCGGCGGCGTTGATGGAAGTGGGTAAGGTAACCCACTTCTGGATGGTCTCATCGAAACGCGCAACGACGAGGTTTTCAGGGTTGGAGCCGGAGATGTCCGAATCCCGATAGGTGACCGTGATCGAAACCGCCTTGGAAGGCTGGATATTCTTGTCCAAAGTAATTTCAAGCCCGATTCCCTTGGCAGCTAGGATTGATCCGGCGGCATAGGGAGCACCGGCGTAAGCTCGTTGTAGGTCCCCCACGGCGGGCGCAAATGACCCGGCAGCCGTCACGGTCGGGAACGAATCAGGCAACTTTACCCGGACTCTGACTTGCTCCAAAAGAGCTCCGGGCGGTATGCTGGTCTTGATCGCTCCAGAAGGCGGATTCAACGTGATCGCCACGGTCTTGGCCGAAGTCGTGGGTATGGCCGTGACCACGTTTTGAGGCGCGTCGGTCGCAAGACTGACCGTAAGAGTGTCAATGGAAGATTGGATGGTCAGCGTGCCCGAAGTCGCTTCAATAGTGACCCCGGATTCCGTCATGGGAACCGTTCCCGTGCTGGTCAATCTTACGCTGTCGGCCGTAGCGACCACCGTGGCCACGACGCCGGCGGGAAGCTCCAAAGAGATTCCGCTTCCATAAGTAACCGTCTTGGTTCCCGTGCTTGAGAGGGTCTGTTGAACCGTGCCATCTGCGAGCGTCGTGTTCGTGATTGTGACGCCCACATCCGCGGTGATCGTGGTCTGTCCGGCATCCACGACGCCTCCCGTGGATTGAACCACCTCGGAAACGGAGGTGAACGTTGTAACATCAGCGGAGAAAGAAGTGACGACGCTGTCGGCGTTCCGGGCGCGCACCCGGAAGAAGTACGTGTCTCCCGGTGTCAGCGATCCAATAGAAGTGAAAGAGCTCGTATGATTGGCGGAAAATGGCACAGGTGTGGAGGTGACCGCCGAGAAGTAGATGTTGGAGGTGGAGGTGCTGACTTCATAGGCGACATTGGAAGGATTATTGCCTATGTTCCATTGAATAAAGGCCTGGGTTCGAGTCGTCTGCGTGAAAGCCAGACCGGACGGCGGCTCCGCCAACGTGTATTTGGAGACGGTCGCCGAAAAGGTCGAGGAGCCGGCCGAATTGAATGCCGTCACTCCGGTGGCGGTGATTTGTTGATTGGGAGACAATCCGGAAAGAACCAAGGTGGTCACACCCGGACCAACGCTTCCCAGGATTCCCGCGGTCGAATTCAAAATTTTGAAGCCGTCTTCATTGTCGGAATTGTCCGTCCAAGTGAAGGTGATCGAGCTGATTCCCACGTCGCTGACCGCCAAGACCGAGGCCGTGCTCGGCGCCGTGGGCGGCGTGGTGTTCGTGACGGTGGAAGCTGCGGTATTAAAGCCGCTGGTGCTGCCTCCGATCCCAAATGTGAAGACGCGGAAAAAATATGTCGTGCCGGGCAGAATGGAGGAAGAAGTCATGGATAGAGCGAAGGTGTTGCTTGTCGTAAATTCAGAGAAGGTGTCCGTCTGACCTGAAGCCACTTGCACTTGGTAGCTGGTCGGGGGCGTCAATGGGTTGGAGTTGTTGCCCCATGAAATCGTTATGGAGTTGTTGGCAACCGAGGTGAACGTGATGGCGCCGGGAACAGCGGGCAGGGTCGCGGTGGACGCGACCAGGGTGGTCGTGCTGGCCAGGGTGCTTGCGGCCCGGGTGTTGACGTTATACATCGTGTTAGGAGCCAGGTTCGAGAAGGTTAGGGTGATGTTCCCGGCATCCAGGAGACCGGAAGAGCTCGCGGAGGCTTCAAAGGAACCTGTAGTGATGGAGACCGTGGTGCCGGCCGGATTGCCGTTCGGCGCGAGGGTGACGGTGATCGAAGTGGAGAAGACGCCGAAACTCACCACGCCGGGAGAGTTAGCCCCTTGCGGGACCTCTGTGGAGATGGTGACGAATCCGGAGGCGTTCTGAAGGAGGTTGGCGCCCCCGCTGTTCCACAGGGCCCTGGCGCGTATGTAGAAGGTCCCGC
>Ga0155663_105_pt2 | contig 12703 bp, 9 predicted proteins | sample RifCSPlowO2_01_FD_107320 | JGI IMG/M metagenome (GOLD analysis project Ga0155663, IMG submission 107320) | Elusimicrobia bacterium RIFCSPLOWO2_01_FULL_64_13 | reverse complement strand
GGTCTTTCCCGCCATGAAGGACCTGCTCGCCTACCGGCACCGCGTCATGAGCGGAGGGGAAGTGGTGGGGATGCTGTCCATCTCCAGGCAGGTCCAGGGCATATTCTTCGGGTCGCTCTTCGTCCTGGGCCTGGGGATGTGGGACGACAGGTTCAAGGTCCCGGCCGGGGTGAAGCTCCCTCTCCAGATCATCGCGGCCTACATCGCCATGGACTTCGGGTTGCGGCTTTCAGGCATCTCCCATCCCTGGCGGGGCCATTACATCGCCTTCCCCCTGATCGCCAGCCAGGTCATCACCGTGGCCTGGCTGACCGGATTCATGAACACCGTCAACCTCGCCGACGGGCTCGACGGGCTGGCCGCCGGCATCTCCGCGATCGCCGCCGCGACTTTTTTGGCCGTGGCCCTCCTGCAGAGCCAGACGGGGGTCGTGTTCTTTTCCAAACAGCTGAACCTCGCCTCGGTCCTGTCCGCGGCCGTGTGCGGGGCCAGCCTCGGATTCCTGTGGTTCAACTTCCATCCCGCGCGCGTCTTCATGGGGGACGGCGGGGCGCTGTTTTTGGGGTTCATGCTCGCCTCCGTCACCGTCATCGGGACCTTGAAGACCGCGGCCTTCATCTCGTTCGTCATTCCGATCCTGGTGGTGGCCCTGCCGGTGCTGGACGTGGCCTTCTCCATCCTGCGCCGGCTCCGGTCCGGGCGCGACGTGTTCAGGCCGGACCGGGACCACCTGCACCACCGGCTGCTGCGGCACGGCTGGAGCCAGCGCGAGGTCGTTCTGGGCATCTACGTGATCACGCTGGTCCTGTCCGGCGCGGCCGTCGTCCTGACCGCGCTCAAGGGGAGGGTCGGCTGAAGTGGCGAAAAAGATCCTGTGCGTGTTCGGCACCAGGCCCGAGGCGGTGAAGATGGCCCCCGTGGTGCGCGCCCTGGAAGGCGCGAAAGGACGTCTCCGCGTCTCGGTCTGCGTGACGGCCCAGCACCGCGCCCTCCTCGACGACGTGCTCCGGGTCTTCTCCGTGCGGCCGCGCTGGGACCTGGGCGTCATGCGCGAGAACCAGACCCTCTCCGACCTCACCCGCCGCGTGGTCGGGAAGATCCCTCCGGTGCTGGAGAAGGCCGGGCCGGACCTCGTGCTCGTGCACGGCGACACGGCCAGCATGTTCCTCACGGCCCTGGCCTGCTTCCATCACCGCGTCCCCGTGGGTCACGTGGAGGCGGGTCTGCGGTCCTTCGATATCGGCCGCCCTTTCCCCGAGGAGGCCAACCGGCGGCTGGGCGACGCCGTCTCTTCCGTCCATTTCGCGCCGACCCGGACCGCGAAGGAGAACCTCCTCCGGGAGAATATCCCCGCCTCGAACATCTACGTCACGGGGAACACGGTGGTGGACGCCCTGCTCTGGGCGGCCGGCCGGCCCCACCGGTTCGCCAACGCCCGTCTGCGGTATTTCCTCCGGTCCGCCGTCCCCGCCCGCGCGCGCCTCGCCGTCCTGACCGCGCACCGCAGGGAGAACTTCGGGCGCCCCATGAAGGACGTCTTTTCCGCCGTGCGCGCCGCGGCCGGCCGGTTCCCCGGCCTCCGGTTCGTCTATCCCGTGCATCCCAATCCGAACGTCCGTCTCGCGGCGGAGAAGGCCCTTTCCGGGCACGATAGGATCCTTCTTCTGCCCCCGCTCTCCTACCTCGACTTCTGCGGGCTCCTCAAACGCTCGGACTTCGTCGTGACCGATTCCGGAGGCCTGCAGGAAGAAGCCCCGTCCCTGGGGAAGCCCGTCCTGGTGCTGCGGGATGTGACGGAGAGGCCCGAAGCCGTCAAGGCCGGAACGGCCCGGCTGGTCGGGACCGGGTTCGAGAAGGTGCTCGGGGAGATCTCGCGCCTCGTGCGCGAGCCGGAGACTCTCCGGCGCATGTCCGGCGCGGTCAATCCCTACGGCGACGGCCGCGCCGCCGCCCGCGTCCGGGACGGCGTACTCCATTATTTCGGAATGGGCCCGCGTCCGAAAGACTTCTCCCGCATTTGAGCCGGGCCAAGCGCCTCCTCCCCGGCATCCTCGCCGCCGTCATCGGTCTGGGCGCGGAGCTCCGCGCGGCCGATCCCGGAGCGGTCCGCGCGCCTCCCTTCTTCTGGCATGAATCCGACCCGGAAGCCGGGACCAGCTTCTCCATGGCCCTCCTCCTGTATTGGAGCGGCGCCGAACGGGACAGCCGGTTCCGCATCGTCGCGCCCCTCTATTACGACGCTTCCGAGCCGGGAGAAGCGGTCCGGGTGCTCTTTCCCCTGCACTTCCAGCGAAAGTCGGCGGAGGCGGAATCCGGGCTATGGGGACCGTATTTTTCCAGGACGTCCCTCCGGGCCAGGACTTCCCTCCTTTTTCCGGTCTATTTCCGCAGGGAAACCGGCGCCGATTCCGCCAGGGTCCTCTTCCCTCTCTATTGGAAATTCGCCTCCCGCTCGCCGGACCCCCGGTCTCTCGAGGTCTTCCTGCCCTTCTATGTCCGCGTCGCGGACGGGAAGACCAGGTCGCTCTACTCCTGGCTGGGAGGCTCCTTCCGCGACGAAAAAGTCTCCCAGGGGCTGATCGTCCCCTACTTCTGGCGGAAGGCCGGCGATTCCGCCACGGAAGTCGGGTTCCCGCTTTACTGGAGGTTCAAGCGGCAGAGGGCTGCCGGCCCTCTCGACGTCCAGGTGGCGGTCCCCTGGTTCCGGGTGCGGACGGCCTCGTCTTCCCTGCGGTCTTTTTTCCCGGTCTATTGGGGACGGACCGACGCGGCGCGCGGCGCCCGTTGGGACATCCTTTTTCCGCTCGCCTTCGGCGCGGAACGGCCCGACGGGAGCCGGAGCCTGATCACGCCGCTCTATAGCCGCTTCCGCGATCCCGACGGCAGGACCTACGGCCACGCCGGACTTTTCACTTTTTCGCGCGAGCCCTGGGGCGGAAAGTCCGAGAGCATCCTCCCTTTCGTGTCCTACCGGGAGGAGCCGGACTCCTTCCGCTTCCGGTTCCTGACGTTCATCGCGCGGCGGGACCGCGGCGGGGCCCATTCCGACACCATCCTCTGGCCCCTGGCCAGGTTCAAGCGCGACGCGGACCGCAGGCAGGTCCTGACGCCGGTCGCCTACTGGGACCGGGATCCGGAGATGTCGCGCGGTTTCCTGTTCCCTTATTTTTGGCTGCGTTCGCGCTCAACGGGAGAAAGGAAGAGCGTGGCTTTCCCCGTCTACTGGAATTTCCAGGACGGGGAGGGCCGCACCACCGTGGTCCCGCCTCTTCTCGCGTTCCACAGCCGGCCGGGCTACGACCTGGCCCTGGCCGCCCCCTTCTATTTCCGCCGGCGCAAGGGCGACGACACGTTCACCCTCATCCCGCCCTTCCTCTCGCGGGAGAACCCGCGGGGGAGATGGTGGAGCGTCCTGGGCCTCTACTGGAACAGCGGCAGGGAAGGCCGGACCTCCGTGGCCCTCCTGCCCCTGTTCAGGAAGTCCCGATTCCCCGACGGGAGCAGCCTTTTCCTGCCGGGGTTCTATTACTTGAGGGAAGGGAAGGAGACCCAGGGCTGGGCGGGGCCCTATCTCTGGGATCATAGGGGGGAGACGCGCTACGAGATCTTCCCGCCTCTCCTCTGGCGGTTCCGGCGTCCGGCCTGGGAGATCCGCTCGATATTCCCGGCCTACAGTTTCCGCTCCGCCCGGATCCGGGAAAAGGGGTTCTTCCCTCTTTGGGCGAGGACCGAACCCGTCGACCCTTCGACGGGTCCGGGCAAGCATTTCCTGGCGGATTCCTCGCGGTTCCTTCCGTTCTATTTCTACAGGAAACTCGATCCGGGCTACGACCTGTGGGTCCCGCCCCTCCTTGGCCGGTTCGAGTCCGGGAAGGATGCCAGGGGATTGCCCTTCAAACGGAGGCGGACGCTTCTCGTGAGCTATTGGGAGAGGACGCCCACGAGCGTCGTGAACCGCCTCGACCCGCTTTTTTCCTACCGCCGCAACCCCAGAGAAATGGGTTTTGCCGCTCCCACAGCGCCCCTGCCGCTTTGGCGGTACGAGGTCAAGGGATTGGACGGCGCGGACGAGCGGGTGGTGCTGGGCTCTTTCTTCCCGTACTTCTGGAAGGAGACGAAGACGGCCAGGAAGGATTTCGTGCTCCCGCTCTTCTACCGCTCCACGGAAAGGTCCGAAGACGCCAAAACGATCGCGTCGCGCAAGACCTGGTTCCTGAACGCCTACGCCAGCCGGAAGGCTTCGGGAGAGAGGGTCTCCGTGTTCTTTCCCGTTTACTGGAAATTCGCCGACGCCCGGAGGACGCGGGTCCTCCTGCCACCCTTCTGGTCCGAGGACGGGCCCGGCTTGAAAAGGAGGGTCGCGTTCCCGCTCTGGTGGCGGTCGGTGGAGGACGGGAGGAGCCGGACCGCTTTTTTCCCGCTCTTCTACGCGGAGGAGGACGGGTCCGGAGGGAGGAAGGTGCTGGCGCTTCCCGGGATCTGGCGGTCGGCGCGGGACGGAAGATCGGAGACGGCGGCGGGGATCTATTTCTCGAGGCGCGACGAAAAGTCCGGGGAATCCTCCGATTTCGTCTTCCCGCTCTTCTGGCGGTCCGTCAACCGGGAACGGTCCCTCGCCGCTTTTTTCCCTCTGTTCTTCCGGCGCCATACCGACCGGCTCGATCTCCGGATCTTCTTTCCGCTCTTCTGGAAATTCTCCACGAAAGAGTCCTCGGTCCTGGTGCTGCCGCCTTACTTCCGGTCGGAATCCAAGTCAACGGGAGAGACGGTCTCCGGATTCGCGCCCCTGTGGACGCGGAGCAGGAACCTGGAAAAGGACGCCTCCGGCTTCCAGGTCCTGGGGGGACTGTTCGGGATCGAGAGGGAAGGGCAGGCCCGCCGCGTGACCCTGCTCTATATCTTCAAGATATGATTGTTCCTTCCCCCCTTGCGGGGGAAGGTTAGGATGGGGGGGTACTTCAGGCGGAGAGTTTCTTCAGGGTGGCGAGGAAATCCTTGGGGAGGGGAGCCGTGAATTGGACGGGCCGGTCCGTGGCGGGGTGGCGGAAGCGGATGCGCCAGGCGTGCAGCATGAGGCGGGGCGCGGCGCCGGGGTCCTTCGAGTAGAGCGGGTCGCCCAGGACCGGATGGCCGATCCCGGCCAGGTGCACGCGGATCTGGTGCGTGCGGCCCGTCAGGGGAGTGACTTCGAGATAGCTTCGGCCGGAAAACCTTTTGAGCACCTTGAAATCGGTGCGCGCGTACCTGCCCGCGGGCGTGATCCCCATCCGCAGGGAACCGCTCGCCCTGCCGATCGGACCTTCGATCTCACCCCGGTCGGATCCCGGGTTCCCGGACACGAGGGCCCGGTAGGTCTTCTTGACCTCCCTCTTTTCGAACTGGCGCCCCAGGCGTTCCAGGGACTGGGGGGTCTTGGCCACGATGAGCACGCCGGAAGTGTCCTTGTCCAACCGGTGGACGATGCCGGGCCGCCATGGGTCGCCGGGGAGGCCGGAGAGATGGTGGGCCAGGGCGTTGGCCAGAGTGCCCAGGGCGCGGCCTCTGGCGGGATGGGTGATCAGGCCGGCGGGCTTGTTCACGGCCAGGATGTGGCGGTCCTCATGGAGGATGTCCAGGTCCAGGTCATGAGGGATGAGCCGGGTCTCCTCGGGAGGGACCGACCCGGCCACGCGGTCGCCCTCCCGCAGCCTGTCCGAGGGGGCGGCCCGTTTTCCGTTCAATGTCACGGCCCCGGTCCTGATCCAGCCCTGGATGCGGTTGCGCGAGAAATCGGGCGAACGGCCCTTCAGGAACCGGTCCAGCCGGCTCCCGGCCCCGCTTTCGGGGACGATGAAATCCAGCTCCGGCGCGGGGAGGGAGCTCATCGATTCAGGGGCGGTTCCGGGCCGTTTTTCCGACGGTAAAATGGATATATCCTGGGGATTGACAAAAAAAAGTTTCGGGGTTAGACTTGGAACGCATGGGCGCTAAAAAGCGGATCCTTGTCGTCGATGATGAGCCTTCCACTCTCGGCCTCCTGCGGGCCATCCTGAAGCACGAAAAGTTCGAAGTCCTCGAAGCCCGGTCCGGAGAGGAAGCCCTCGAGATCTTGGAAAACCAGACCGTGGACCTGGTCATCAGCGACCTGCGGATGCCGGGCATGAGCGGGGTGGAGCTCCTCGACGAACTGCGGGAATGGGACGGCGAGATGCCCGTGATCTTCATCAGCGGCTGGGGCAAGGAGAAGGACTGGCTCGAGGCCGTGCGCGCCAACGCCAGCGCCCTGATCGAAAAACCGTTCCGCAAGGAAGTCCTCCTCAAAGCCGTGCGCACCGCTCTGACCGAGAAGCAATACCTCCGCTCCGCCTGACCTTCCCTTAGACTTAAGACGGATTCCTCGTCAACAGTTTCCAGGAGTTGTCTCCCAGGATCTTCCCCAGGTCCGCGAGCAGATCGCGGTTCGGCCTGATCTTGATGCCGGGGTCCATGGCGAAATCCCCGTGGGAAGGGGTGCGGAGCACGAACTGCACCGGGCAGGGCCCGGGGTGTTCGGCCAGGACCTTCTTCAATTTTTCCACCACTCGCTCCTCCAGGCCGGCCGTGGAGAGTTCGACCAGCATCTTCCGCACCAGGGTCTCGCGCGCCTTCTCCAAGGGATAAATCTCCTCCACGATCAGCTCGTCGCCGGCCTTCTCGCCGATCTGGTTCGTGTTCAGACGGCCGGACACCACGACCATCTGGTTGATGTTGATCCGCTCGGCCAGGCCCTGGGAATAGGTCTTGGGGAAGACCACGCAGTCGATCTCGCCCTCGAGGTCCTCCAGCTTGAAGCGGGCGTACGGGGACTTGTGCTGTTTGGAGATGAGCCGGCGGACGTTGGCGATGATGCCCGCCACCCGCAGCCGCCCGTTCCCGTTGGACGGCAGGTGGCCGAGGTCGCAGGTGGAGTAGGCCTTGAGCTCGTCTTTGAACTTGGCCAGGGGATGGCCGGACACGTAGAAGCCCAAGACCTCCTTTTCATAGGAGAGCAGTTCGTGCTCGGACCACTCCGGCGCGTCCTCGGCGCGCGCGGAGCCGGCCAGGGCCGGCCTCGGCCCGGCCTGCGGCGCGTGGAGTTCCTGGTGGGAGAAGAGCGTTCCCTGGCCGAGGGCGCGGTCCTCCCTCGCGGCGCTGGTGCGCTCCATCACCGTCTCCAGCTCGCGCATCAGGCGGGAGCGGACCCTGGTATTGGGCTCCCCGCAGAAATCGAAAGCCCCCGCCTTGATGAGGGATTCCAGCACCTTGCGGTTGACGGTCCGGGTGTCCACCCTCTGGCAGAAATCCTCGAAGGACAAGAAAGGCCCCGTCCGCGCCGCGCGCAGGATCTCCTCCACCGCCCCCTCGCCGACGTTCTTCACGGCCTGCAGCCCGAAGATGATCCTGGTCCCCTCCCCCGTCCCGGAGAGGGTGAACTGCATGCCCGAGCTCTGCACGTCGGGCGGCACGACCTCGATCCCCATGGATTTGGCGTCCTCGATGTACTCGACCATCTTGGTGCCCTCTTCCCGGGCGACGGAGGAATGGCCGATCACCGAAGAGATCAGGGACGCCATGTATTCGGGCGGGTAGTTGGCCTTGAGGTGCGCCGTTTGATACGCGAGGAGGCCGTAGGCGGTGGCGTGGGACTTGTTGAAACCGTACCCGCCGAAATGCTCCATCTGCTCGAAGACCTTCTCCGCGGTCTTGTGGTCGACGCGGTTCTTCTTCGCGCCTTCGAGGAACGCGGCGCGGAGCTTGGTGATCTCCTCGGGGATCTTCTTGCCCATGGCCTTGCGCAGGACGTCCGCCTGCCCCGGGGTGAAACCGGCGAGGGCCTGGGAGATCTTCATCACCTGCTCCTGGTAGACGATGATGCCGTAGGTCTCCTTGAGGATGGGTTCGAGCACGGGGTGGTCGTAGCGGACCTTGGTCCGGGCGTGCTTGCGCGAGACGAAATCGTTGAGCATCCCGCTGCCCATGGGGCCGGGGCGGTAGAGCGAGATGAGGGCGATGATGTCCTCCAGGCTCGAGGGCTTGAGCTTCCGCAGGAGGTCCCTCATCCCGGAGGACTCCAGCTGGAAGACGCCCTGGGTCCTGGATTCCTCCAGGAGCGAGAAGGTCTTGGGGTCCTCGAGAGTGATCTTGGAGAGGTCGAAGGCGGGGTCATGCCTCTCCCGCACGAGTTTTTCCGCGTGGTTGAGCACGGTCAGGGTGCGCAGGCCGAGAAAATCGATCTTGAGGACGCCCAGTTTCAGGAGGCTCTCGTCGTTGTACTGGGTCGTGACCACGTCCTTGGCTCCCTTGGACAACGGGACGATGTCGGTGATGTCCCCGCCGTCATGGGCGGGCACGATCACGGTGCCCGCGGCATGGACGCCCGTGTGCCGTTTCAATCCCTCCAGCCGCTGGGAAATGTCGAGGAGACGCTGGACCTGCTCGTTGGACCGGTAGAGCGCCTTGAGCTCCGGCACCTGCTTCAAGGCGTGGGCGATGGTGATGCCGGGTTCTTTCGGGATCATCTTGGCGATCCGGTCGCACTCGGGGAGCGGGATCTCCATCACGCGGCCCACGTCCCGCACCACCAGGCGCGCCAGCATGGACCCGAAGGTGATGATCTGGGCGACGGAGCCCTTGCCGTACTTCTCCATCACGTAGCGGATGACCTTCTCCCTGCCGTCGTCCGAGAAATCGATGTCGAGGTCCGGCATGGTCCGGCGGTCCGGGTTCAAAAAACGCTCGAAGAGGAGCCCGTAGCGGATGGGGTCGATGTGGGTGATCTCGAGGGCGTAGCTCACCAGGCTCCCTGCGCCCGATCCCCGGCCGGGGCCGACGGGGATGCCTTCGCTCCGGGCGAAGCGGATGAAGTCCCACACGATCAAAAAGTAGGCCGCGAAGCCCATCTTGCGGATGGTGCCCAGCTCCGAGTCCAGCCGGTTCTTGAGCTCCGGGGTGGTCTGGCCGTAGCGCTTGCGGATGCCGTCCAGGCAGAGCTTCTCCAGATACGAGTCCAGCGACTCGCCCTGGGGAACTGAATATTCGGGCAGGAGCATGCGGTCGAACTTGAGCTCCACGTTGCATTGGGAGGCGATCTCCACCGTGGAGCGCAGGGCCTCGGGCAGCTCGGCGAAGACCTGTGCCATCTCCTGCGGGGACTTGTAGTAGAACTCCTCCGTCGCGTACCTCATGCGGTTCGCGTCGGAGAGGAGGCGGCCCGTGCCGATGCACAACAGCACGTCGTGGGCGAAGGCGTCGTCCTTTTTGAGGTAGTGGCAGTCGTTCGTGGCCACGAGCGGGATGCCGGTCTTCTTGGACAGTTCCGCCAGCGCGCGCGCGACCTCCTTTTGCTTGTCGATGCCGTGGTCCATGACCTCGAGGTAGAAGCCGCCCTTGCCGAAGATCTCCTGCCACCTCCCGGCCAGTTCCATCGCCTCATCGGGCTTGCCGGAGAGGATGGTCTCGGCGAGCTTGCCCTTCAGGCAGCCGGAGAGGGCGATGAGCCCTTCGCGGTGTTTTTCCAATAGCTCCCAGTCCACCCGCGGCTTGTAGTAGTAGCCCTCAAGGTAGGAAAGGGAGGTCAGCTTCATGAGGTTGCGGAACCCGGCCTCGTTCCTGGCCAGGAGGGTGAGGTGGTTGTTGGACGCGGATATGGCCCCGGTCCGGTCCGTTCTGGACCCGGGGGCGACGTAGGCCTCCATGCCGAGGATGGGCTTGACGCCTTCCTGCTGGCAGGCGCCGTAGAACTCGATGGCGCCGTGGAGGTTCCCGTGGTCGGTCATGGCGAGGGCCGGCATCTTGTGGGAGGCCACCCAGCGGATGAGCTCGGACGGCTTGCCCTTGTCGTCCACGATCCGGCAGGCCCCATCGAGGAGCGAGTACTCGGTGTGGGCGTGGAGGTGGACGAACTGCGGCGTATTGGGCATCGCTATAAATCCCCGTCCGCCAAAATCAAATCGCGCGCGTATAGTCTTCTGTTATCGGAGTTGAATTCGAACTTAACGTCAACTTCCAGGTTTTCTATAGAAAGAATTTTCCAAGCTTTGCAGCGGTAGATATTATTTCCATTTCTTCGGCCACCTACGAATATCTCATAGGAAATGACAAAATGGTGGGCATCGTGTGTGACTTTGAACTCGTCCGATGGTGAAAGATAGAAGGAACGCTGTGTGGTAGCTATATTGCTTTTATTATAGGTCTTACACTCCAAATAGTTGATTCGTTTCAGATGATCAGTAAAGGCAATATCAGGATATCCTGCCGATTTTTTATCTCCGCCTTTCGTCAGGGGCGTTTCCGATTTGTATCCTGCTTGTTTTAAGGCAGCTTTTACGAACGGTTCGATATCATTGCCGACTTCATTCGGCCTAGGTCTTAATATCCCAGTCCTGTTGACATTTTTCCCAGCAATGACAGCAGCCTTCTTCAGACATTCTAGAATCTTCAAATCATCTTTGTTCCGTAGATCAAATGGAATAATCCTCTTGCCTGAAAGTACTTCGATGACCAGGTTAAAAGGAATATTTTTTAAAGGGATGAGAAGCTGCTTTACAACTTTTTCCAGTCTTTCTACGTAGTCTCCTCTGTTCATTTGTTTTTTGAGAAAATGACCACCCTGTTGGAATTAGTGCCCTTCTTGTTGTTGGCTATCCCCCAAATATTTGAGGTCTTCGTAAATTCCTGCAGGTTGATCAATATGCCTTCACAGTGAAATCCGGCCTTCTCTCCGCACGATACGACATGTTCATCCAACTTAACCTTTCCTCCTCGAACTTCGCCGACCTCAAAAGCCACATAGCCCTCCTTTCTAGTAATCCTGTACAGTTCCAGGAATACTTCAGACATGAATGATGACCATAATTCAACCGATTTGATCATGGTCATTTTCTTTTCAATTTCACTAATAGCGATATCATTAAACCAGCAGCGCAACCAGTTGTCGGCCGTATATTGAACTACGTCCAAAAACGGCGGTGAGGTTACCGTTAAGGTGACCGAATCGCTGGGGATTACCCTTGTTTTTCTCGCATCGCAGTCTAAGAACAAGGAACGGTCGCCGACTTTCTTGAAGCGCTCTCTAAGCTCATCGTCGATATCCGATGTCAATTCAATGCTCTTCTTTAGAATTAACCGCTTGACGTCACGATATTCGGGTTTCTGCCTACGTTCCCTATTGATCTTTTTTTGGCTTTCCTGCGAAACCGCCTGATTAGGGGGGAGGGTGTATACTGAAAAGAAACCGGAAGAATGTCCGGTCAAGCGATTTGTGGCTATCATCCTTATCCACCGGTCCAGGGCATCCTCCGCCCCTGTTTCCTTTCTAGATCTCAAGTAGTTTTTGAGTGATACGATCTCGGACTCGGTTTTTGCATGATAGAACATAGACAAATCAATTTCCGCAGATATGTCGTGCCGCAATGGCAGACTGTCCAATCGTTTTTGTAGATCGCTCATCTTGGGGATATAAAAGCGTGGATAGGTAAGGATGATGCTTAGAGGATTGGCGTCATTGGCTATTGCACCCCGATCCAGGAGGGCTGCTTCCAACGCCGTGGTGCCTCGACCGCTGAAAGGATCGTAGACGATATCGCCGGCGCTTGTCAGCAGGTTGATGAAGAAATTGGGAAGCTGTGGTTTAAAACATGCTCGGTAGGCAATCTCATGTATGGAATTGGATTGTCTCTGTCTGGACGTCCAATACTCATTAATGTATTTTCGATAGGTTTTGCCACCAATCGTTACGGGCTCAACGGTAGTTTGTATGGATGAGGCGGGAAGAAAAAAATCCTTTTTTTCAACAAATTGGAACGTTCGCAGATACTGTCGAATATTGACTTTTTCTATTGTTGATGTCGTCATATTAATGGGGGTGCTTCATGATCTCTATTATAGCAACTTGAAGTTAATGTTCATTCAGAGTCTACCCTTCTAACATAAGATTGTTAGAGGTTCTTGCCGAAGTCCAGGGGATAGACGTGGCCGCTCGCGCCGGTCGCGGCCGCCAGATACAGCACGAGGAGAGCGAACTGCTCCGAGGCCTCGCGGTCGGACATGAGGATTTCCAGGACGGAGCGGCGGACCCTGCGCCATTCGGACGGCGATACGTCCGCGGGACGGAGGACCGGGCCGGGAGCGATGGCGTTGACATAGATCCCCTTCGGGCCGTATTCCACCGCCAGGGCCCGCGTGAGGGAAGCCACAGCGGCCTTCGTGGCCACGTACGGGACGTAGCCGGGATAGATCTTTCCGATGGAGGTGCGGTCGGCGATATTGATGATGTGGGACCCCCGGGGCATGAGAGGGACGGCGGCCTGGGCCGGCCAGAAGGAGCCCAAGATATGGGCGGAGACGTTCGCCTCCCAGTCGGGTTCCGACACGCGGGAGACCTCCACGGGGGAAAAAACGGAAGCGAGGTTCACGAGGATGTGCAGGGCGCCGAACTCTTCGCGGATCGCGCCGGCGGCGCGGCGGGAATCCTCGCGGCTCGAGACGTCGGCCCGGACGGCCAGGGCGCGGACGCCCGCCCTCTTCGCCCGGCGGACCGTTTCCAGGGCTTCCCGTTCGGAGGAGCGCCAGCTCGCGGCGATGTTCACCCCCTGCCCGGCCAGGGCCAGGGCCACGGTCCGGCCGATCCTCCTGCCGCCCGTGATCCAGGCCGTCTTGCCCTTCAAGCGGGCGCAAAGGTTTCGAGAAAGAAGGTCCATTTATTGGG
>Ga0155663_123_pt10 | contig 14254 bp, 16 predicted proteins | sample RifCSPlowO2_01_FD_107320 | JGI IMG/M metagenome (GOLD analysis project Ga0155663, IMG submission 107320) | Elusimicrobia bacterium RIFCSPLOWO2_01_FULL_64_13 | reverse complement strand
CCGTTCCGGCCCCGCCCATTCATGAGACTCTTAAGTTCTTCCAGGGATTCCGGCCGCACGACCCCCACCGCGTCCGGCCGGAATTCCCGGATCTGTTCGGCGAGCAGAGGGACGTTCCTGTCCGTGGTCAGCCCGGCCACCTCGAACTGCCCCCGGAAAGCGGACACGACCCGCAACGCGCTTTTGCCGATGGAGCCGGTGGAGCCGAGGATGGCGATGCGCTTGGGAGATGTCACGGGGCCCCCGAATGGCCGGCGAACATCACCAGGACGTAATAGTAGACGGGGGAAGTCAACAGGAAGGAGTCGAAACGGTCCAGGATGCCGCCGTGTCCCGGCAGGAGGGACCCGGAATCCTTCACCCGGACGTTCCTCTTGAAAAGGGATTCGGTGAGGTCGCTCAACTGGGCCAGGACCGCCAGCCCGAGCGCCAGTCCCGCCGCTTGCCGGAGCCCCATCGTCCCCAGGAACGCCGCCCGGCAGGCCAGACCGGCCGATACCGCGGCCGCCGTCCCGGCCAGGGCGCCTTCCCATGTCTTTTTCGGGCTGACCGATTCGTGGAGTTTCCGCCTCCCGAACCTCGATCCTCCCGCGTAGGCCCCGATGTCCAGGGCCCAGACCACGATGAGGAGGAAGAACGTGTATTCCCGGCCCAAGGGACGCAGGTCCCGGATGAGGATCAGGTGGGAAAGGGTCCATACCACGTACAGAAGCCCGATGAGGGTGACTCCCGCGTTGAGGAAGGCCGATTCGCGGTCCCGCCGGGAGAAAAGCGGCTTGAGGACCAGCACCAGGATGGTCCCCGTGAGCATGGCCGGGAGCGCGGTCTCCGCCGCGCCGGCCCAGCCGCGCGTCCAATCCGTCCTGGTCCCGAAAAGATAGACCGCGGCGATGAGCCCCGCCCCGAGCAGGAGGCCGGTGAACTTGGACAGGGGCCAATCCGCTTCCCCCGCCAGGGTATAGAACTCATATAAGGAAAGCATGACGACCCCGAATATAAGGACAAAGAACGGGATATGTCCCCACCAGACGGCGAGCACCAGAAGCGGGACGCCCACGAGGGCGGTCAAAAAACGGGGCAGGATCATCAGGCCGAGCCTCCGAAACGCCTCTGCCTGCCCTGAAAGTCCAGGATGGCGTCGTAAAAGTCCTCCCTCTTGAAATCCGGCCAGAGGGTCCTGGTGACATAGAGCTCGGAGTAGGCCAGCTGATAGAGGAGGAAGTTGGAGATCCTCTGCTCACCGGACGTGCGGATCATCAGGTCCGGGTCCCGCAGCTCCGCCGTGTACAGGTTCCGGGAGAACTCGTCCTCGCCGACTTCCCTGACGCCGGACCGGATGATCTTGTTCACCGCGTCCACGATCTCCTGCCGGCCCCCGTAATTCAGGGCCAGATTCACGATCAGCCCGCGGTTCCCGGAGAGTTTCCGGATCGCGCGCTCCAGTTCCTGGCGCACGGCGGCGGGCAGGCCCTCCAATCTGCCGATGGCCCGGAGCCGGACGCGGCTCCGGTCCAGCTCCTCCACTTCGCTCCGGAGCATCGCGCTCAAAAGTTCCATCAGGGCCCTGACCTCCGTCTTGGGGCGGACCCAGTTCTCCGTGGAAAAGGCGTAAAGGGTCAGGACCTCCAACCCCAGCTCGCCCGAGGCCCGTATGATCTCGCGCACGGTCTTGGTGCCGGCCCGGTGGCCGAAGATGCGCGCCAGGCCCCGTCTCTGGGCCCAGCGGCCGTTCCCGTCCATGATGATGGCGATGTGCCTGGGGACCTTGTTCCGGTCGATGCGGCGCAGGAGCTCGGCTTCGCGGGAGCCGGCGCGGGGCGGAGTCAGCGGGCCGGGACGAGGGGAGGACGCGGACGGAGGCTTGGAAGCGAGAGACACAAAGACCGTCAAACCTCGAGGATCTCTTTTTCTTTCGCCGCCAGCAGGACGTCCACGTTCTTGACGTAGTGATCGGTCAGCTTCTGGATGTCCTGTTCGCCGCGGCGCAGATCGTCCTCGGAGATCTTTTTATCCTTTTCCGACTTTTTCATTTCCTCAAGAGCGTCGCGCCGGACGTTGCGCAGGGCGACCCGGAACTCCTCCGCCTGCTTTTTGACCGAACGCACGAGCTCCTTCCGCCTTTCTTCCGTCGGGGCCGGGAGCACGATCCGGAGCAATTTGCCGTCGTTCAGCGGGGTGACGCCCAGGTCCGACTTGAGGATGGCCTGCTCCGCGGCCTGGAGGCCTTCCTTGTCCCAGGGCTTGATCTCCAGCGTCCTCCCGTCCGCCACCGAGAGGTTCGCCACCTGGTTGATGGGGAGGAGGGAGCCGTAATAGGACACCTTGATGCCCTCCACCAGAGAGAGGTTGGCCCGGCCGGTGCGCAGAGAGGCCAGCTCGGACTGCAGGCGCGCGATGACCTTCTTCATCATGTCCTCGAACTTTTCCATGCCCGGAGCGCCCATCAGTTCCCGAGGAGGGTCCCCAAAGAATCTCCGCGCAGGGCCCGGCGGATGTTCCCGGGCACGGTCATGTCGAACACCCGGATGGGAAGGCGGTGTTCCTGGCAGAGGGCGAGGGCCGAGGTGTCCATGATCTTGAGCTTCTTTTGGATCGCGTCCTGATGGCTGATGGACTTGAACCTTCTGGCCTTGGGGTTCTTGGCGGGATCGTCGGAATAGACGCCGTCGACGCGGGTGGCTTTCAAGAGGAGGTCCGCCCCGATCTCGACCGCGCGCAGGGCGGCGGCCGTGTCCGTGGAAAAATAAGGATTGCCCGTCCCCGCCGCGAAGATCACCATCCGCCCTTTCTCCAGATGCCGGATGGCGCGCCGGCGGATGAAAGGCTCGGCGACCTTGGCCACTTCCACCGCCGAGAGCACCCGGGTGTGGACGCCGACCTGCTCGCAGGCGTCCTGCAGGGCCAGGGCGTTGATGATGGTGGCGAGCATGCCCATGTTGTCGGCGATCACCCTGTCGAGCTGGAGGCCCTGGTCCCGGCCTCCCCGCCAGATGTTCCCGCCGCCCACCACGATCCCGACCTGGACCTTGTCGTCGTGGGCGTATTTCAATTCGCGCGCTATGGCGAAAAGGGACTTGAGATCGATGCCCCAGCGCATGGGGCCGGCCAGGGACTGTCCGGAGAGCTTCAGCACGACCCTCTTGGGAAGCCGCGGAGCGGTCGCCACTGGACTATTCCTCGCCCAGTTTGAACCGGACGAATGACTTGATCTCTATTTTTTTGCCCGTCTGGGCGGAGGTCTTTTCGACCAGGACGCGGATCGGGGTCCTGCCGGAAGCGTCCCGGACGTGCGGCTGCTCCATGAGGCAGAAGCTGCGGTAGAAGTCGGCGAGCTTGCCCTCGATGATCTTGTCCCAGGCCTTTTCCGGCTTGCCGGATTGTCTGCATTGCTCCTGATAGATGGCCTTCTCCTTCTCGACGACGGCGGGGGGGACGTCGGACTTGCCCACCCATTTGGGCGGAACGGCCGCCACCTGCATGCACAGTTCCTTCAGCAGTTCGGCCGTCTCGCCCGGAGAGGCGGCCGAATCCAGCTGGACGAGGACCCCGAGGCTCCCGCATTGCGGGGCCTTTTCCAGGGGGTTATGGATGTAATGCCCGATCAGGGAACCGTTCGCTCCCTCCCCGAGGAGGACGGCCTTTCTCAATTGGATGTTCTCGCCGAGTTTGGCCACTTTTTCCTTGAGGGCGCTCTCCACGGTCTCCCTGGAGTCGAGCGTCTGGGCCAGGAGCGCGGCCGCGTCCCCGGCGTTCTTCTCGACCGAGAGCTTCGCGAGCCGCAGGGCGAGGGACTGGAAATCCTCGGTGCGGGCGACGAAATCCGTTTCGCAGTTGAGCTCGACCAGGCTTCCTTTTTTCAAGTCCGGGTCCAGCCAGGCGCAGACCAGGCCCTGGCCGGTGACGCGTCCGGATTTCTGGGCCGCGGAGGCCTTGCCCTTCTCTCTTAGGAACTGGATGGCTTTATCCAGGTCGCCCCCGGAACTCTCGAGGGCGCGTTTGCAGTCCATGAAGCCGGCGCCGCTCCTTTCGCGCAATTTTTGAACCTGCTGCGGAGTGATGGATGACACCTTGTCCTCCCCTGTGATCATGATCCGGGTCCGGTTCGCGCCGGAAGCGTCAGGACGGCCCGGCGGAGCCGGACCGGACCACCGCTTCTCCGAACCGGGCGGCGCCGGGAACGCCCTCTCCCGCGGGAGCGAAGGTCCCGGCCGGGTCCGTTCCGGAGCCGGCTTCGGCGGGAGCGACCGGCGCCTCGGGAAGGCTCCCGCCGGACGCCTCTTCCTCCTTCTTGACCTGGGCGAGCTTTTCCTGCCTGTTCTTTTCGGCCAGCGCCTTGCCCTCCAGGATGGCGTCGGCGACGTACCCGCAGAAAAGCTTGACGGAGCGGATGGCGTCGTCATTGCCGGGGATGGGATAATCGATGAGGTCGGGATCGCAGTTGGTGTCGCTGATGGCGACGATGGGGATCTCCATCTTCCTGGCCTCGAGCACGGCGGTCATCTCGATCATGGGGTCGATGATGAACATGGTGGAAGGGAGCTCGGCCATGTCCTTGACCCCGCTCAAGGATTTCTCCAGGCGCACCCGGACCTTCTCCAGGCGCGCCCGCTCCTTCTTGTTCAGGACGTCGAGGATCTTCTCCGTCTTCATCCTTTCGATCTCCTTGAGGCGGGCGATGGACTTCTGGATGGTGTTGAAGTTGGTGAGGGTTCCGCCGAGCCAGCGTTCCTTGATGTAGGGGCATCCCGTCTTCTGGGCGGTGTCGGTGATGGCCTCCTGCGACTGCTTGGTCGTCCCCACCAGGAGCACGGTCCCGCCTTCCTGGACGGTATCGCGCAGGAATTTCAGGGCTTTCTTGAGTTCCTTGACGGTCTTGGAAAGATCGATGATGTGGATATTGTTCCGGGATCCGAATATGTACTTGGCCATCTTCGGGTTCCAACTGCGGGTCTGGTGCCCGAAGTGGACCCCCGCTTCCAAAAGACTTTTCATCGAGATATTCGTCATTCCCTTACCTGGACCTCATCGGGGCGGACGTCCGCGCCGGACGGCATGCGGCTTGATTTGAATGTTTGCCTGTCATGGGTTCTCCTTTGGGACCGCGGAACGGCTCTCTCCGGGACGCGTCCCTATCCTCCCGGTTGGAAGCAGGTATTATATCAAAAAACAGCCGGTTCCGGACAGAGGGGCAATATTTTTTCCCGCCACAATTCAGGCGGGAGGCGGGCCGGCCGGACGGGCCGCCTTCGCGGACAGGATGGAGCACTCGAAAAGGGCGTAGGTGGGGACGGCCAGCAGCATGGCCGTGACGGGGTCGGGGCCGGGGGTCAGGAGGGCGCTGGCGGCGTAGACGACCAGCACCGCGACCGCCCGTTTTTCCGCCAGCCATTTCGCGTCCAGGACGCCGAGCCGTCCCAGGAAATAGGCCAGGAGGGGCATCTGGAAGACGGCGCCCAGGGCTAGGCAGACCGCTCCGACGAAATCGAGGTATCTCCCGACGGAGATCATGGGGCGGATCTCCGGGGTCGAATATCCCAGCAGGAACCGGATGCCGGCCGGGACCAGGACGAGGAATCCGAACGACAGCCCCAGAACGAAGAGGACGTACGAGGCGGGAAGGAGCCAGTACAAAGGGCGCCTCTCCCCGGGAGAAAGCGCCACGGCCACGTACTTCCAGGCCTGATAGAGCACGACGGGCATCGCCAGGACCGCGCCGCAGGCCAGGGCGACCTTCAGGCGGGACATGAAGGCCTCGGTGGGCTCGAGGAACACGAACCCGCCCACCGGCCGGGACAGGAACCCGATCGCCCTGTCGGCGTAATGGTATGCCGCCATGGCCCCCAGAGCCACCGCCGCCAGGGCCTTGATGAGCCGGACGCGCAGCTCCTCCAGGTGTTCCAGGAACGGCTTAGGGTTGTCTTCCACGACGGGAGGAGATGAGGGGGGGAATCAGAGGGGAACGGCGGCTACGGCTTGTCCGCGGGAGGGGTCCCGGGGCCGTCCAGGTCCTTCTTGACTTCATCCTCGCCTTCCTTGAGCCCCTTCTTGAAGGCGCTGATGGACCTGCCCAGCGAGCGGGACAGTTCCGGAAGTTTCCTGCCGCCGAAAAGGACCAGCACGATGGCCAGGATGATGACCCAATCCCAAATGCCCAGGTTCTGAAACATGTTCGTCTCCTTGAACGGCGGTTAAGGACATTCTATCAAAATCGGGGCGCGGAAAATCAATAATCCCGGTACAGGAGGAACCGGGACAGCTGTTCGAGGGGGACGCGGACGCCGGGGTCGAAACCGGCGATGGCGCGGCCGGCCCTGTCAAAATATTCCAGGGCGCGCCTCTCGGCCTGCTCGATGATATCGCGGCTTTGGATCCAGCGCTGGAAATCCCGGTCCTCCCGGGACGGGGAGCGGATCGCGCGTTCGAACGCGTCCCGGTCCGGACCCCGGAGGGACTCGCGCAGGAGGATGAGGGGCAGGGTCATCTTGCCGTTCCCGGCGTCCGTGCGCAGGGTCTTGCCGATGCGGGACTCGGTTCCCACGAGGTCGAGGATGTCGTCCACGATCTGGAAACTGATCCCCGCGTTCCTGCCGAAGTCCGCGAGAGATTCCTGCTCCCGCTTCCCCAGCCCCCCCAGCCGCCCGCCGGCGCGCGCGCAGCAGGCGATCAGGCTCGCCGTCTTCCGGTCGATGAAGGAAAAATATTCCTCAAGGGTCAGGTCCGGCTGGAACCGGTGGCGGAGCTGGTCGAGCTCGCCTTCGCACATGACGCGGGTGGTGCCCGCGATCCACGAATCGATCACGGGGTCGCCCACCCGGGCGATCATCTCGAAAGCCTTGGAGTAGAGGAAATCGCCCAGGAGGACCGCGACTTCCTCCCCGAAATGGATGTTCACGGCGGGCTTCAGCCGCCGGAGCACCGCCCGGTCGACGATGTCGTCGTGCACGAGGGTGGCGGAATGGATCAGCTCGACCGCCGCGGCGATCGCGGCCGCGTCCTCGGCCGACGCGGCGCCGGCCGGCGCGCGGTCCCCGGGAGCTTCGGGCGCGACGACCGCCCCGAACAATACCAGCGCCGCCCGGATCCTCTTGCCTCCTCCGCACAGGACGTAGCGCGAGGACTCCGATAGGATGCCGTCCGAATCCCGGGCGACGGCCTCCAGTCTCTCCTCGACCTTGAGGAGGTGGGGAAGGATGGGCCGGACGATCTCCTTGAGAGGCAGGCCCGGCCGGTCCGGCGAATAGGAGAAAACGGAGGCCGCGGCGCCTGGTTTCATTGCAGGGCCCGCGACGCCTGGCCGACCCAGGACGCGATCCGGTGGGGGAAAACGCCGAAGATGAGGAGGGCCGCGGCCGAGGCCCCGGCGGCGATCCGCAGGCTCCAATTCGCAGGGGACGCCAGGGAAAGTATCCGGCTGTCGCGGAAGAACATCTTATGGACGATGCGGAAATAATAATAGACGGAGATGACCGAGTTCAGGAGACCGATGGCGACCAGCCAGCCCAGACCGGCCTCGATGGCGGCGGCGAACACGTAGAATTTACCCAGGAACCCCAGGAAAGGCGGGATCCCGGACAGGGACAGGAGGAAGATGAGCATCAGCATCGCCAGGCCGAAATGCTCGCCGGCCAGGCCCTCGATCGCTTCGAGGGAATCCGACCCCTTGATCCGCGCGACCGCCGCGACGACCGCGAAGGCCCCGATCCCCATGAGGGTGTAGGCCAGGGCGTAGACCATCACGCCCTCCCGCCCCAGGGGGTTGGCGGCCACCAGGCCGATGAAGAGGGTGCCGGCGTGGGCGATCGAGGAATAGGCCAGGAGCCTTTTCAAGCTCTCCTGCCGCAGAGCGGTGAGGTTCCCGATCGTCATGGTCAGCACGGACAGGAGCGCGAAGAGGTCCGTGAGGCCGGCGCGGCCGATGGGAACGAATTCGCCGAAGAGCCGCAGCATGACCACGATGACGCCGGCGTCCCTCGAGACGGCGAAGAAGGCGGTGATGGGGGTGGGAGCGCCCTCGTAGGCGTCCGGGACCCACTGGTGGAAAGGCACCAGGGTCAATTTGAAACCCAGTCCGGCCAGGAGGAAAAAGAGCCCGACGAGGTCCAGGGTCCGGTTGGCGGGGACGTCCGCGGACCACACGGACGCCAGCGCCTGGAAGTGGGTCGAGCCCGCCGATCCGTACAGGAAGGATATGCCGTAAAGCATGAGTCCCGTGGAAAAGGCCCCCATGAGGAAGAACTTGATCGCGCCCTCGTTCGAGCGGAGGTCCCTTCTAAGGAAACCCGCCAGGATGAAGAGCGGAATGGTGGTGAGCTCGAGCGCCACGAAAAGGATCAGGAAGTCCTCCGCCGAAGCCAGGAGCATGGTCCCCACCGTGGATAGAAGGACCAGCCCCGCGAAAGTGCCGGCCGATCCCCCCATCAGGGAATCATCGTCCTCCGCGAGCAGGAGGACGAGCCCGGCTCCCAGGACGGAGACGAGCTTGAAGAAATGGGAGAATTCGTCGATGGAAAGCATCCCGAAGGCCCGGCCGGAGTCCGGGAACCGCAGCAGGCAGGCCAGGGCGGCCGCCAGGGACGCCAGCGCCGCGGCCAGGGCCCATCTTTTCAGGGAGCCCCGCCCGACGGAAACGTCCAGCGCCAGCAGGGCCAGCGCCGCGCCGGCGAGGATGATCTCCGGTTTAAGGAGCCGGGCCGATTCGATCATTGGCGGATGAACGCCACCATCTGTTCCACCGTCGAGTTCATGAGGGACAGGAGCCACTGGGGCCACACCCCGATCCATATCGTGAGCGCGGTCAGGGGGACCACCGCCGCCAATTCCCTGGGGGACATGTCTTTCAAACTCTCCCACTTGGCGTTGAAGGGACCGAGGAAGACCTTCTCGATCATCCTAAGGAAGAACGCCGCCGTGACCAGGATGCCGATCACGGAGAGGGCGGTGAAAAGCTTGAAGGCCGGCGTGTTCCCGAAAACGACCGCTTCCGGATTGGCCGAGAACGCTCCCAGGAAACAGAGGAATTCGGAGATGAACCCGGCCAGCCCCGGCAGGCCCAAAGACGCCATCGACGCCAGGACCATGATGCCGGTGTAGACGGGGAGTTTCGCCCCCAGGCCTCCGAAAGCGCCCAGGTCCCGGGTGTGGGCCCGGTCGTAGATGACGCCGACGAGAAGGAAGAGCGACCCGGTGATGATGCCGTGGTTGACCATCTGCAATATCGCGCCGTTGAAGCCCGTGACCGTGAAGGCGGCCATGCCCAGGAGGGCGTAGCCCATGTGGTTGATGGAGGAGTAGGCCACCATCTTTTTCATGTCGGTCTGCGCCATGGCGACCAGGGCCCCGTAGACGATGTTGATGAAGGCCAGGATCAGGAGCGGGATCGCGAACCAGAGCGCGGCGGAGGGGAACATGGGGAAGGAGACGCGCATCATGCCGTAGGTCCCCAGCTTCAGGAGGACGCCCGCCAGGATCACCGATACCGCGGTGGGCGCCTCCACGTGGGCGAGGGGCAGCCAGGTATGGAACGGGAATATGGGCACCTTGATGGCGAACGCCACGAACAGGAGCAGGAACACCACCGTCTGGAACCTCCCGCCGAACTGCGCGCCCTGGCTGATGAGCTGGGGGATGTCGAAGGTGTGCGGGTCCGCCCGGAAATAGAGGGCCAGGATGGCGATGAGCATGAAGATGGAGCCGAACAGGGTGTAGAGGAAGAACTTGATGGCGGCGTATTCCTTCTGCGGGCCGCCCCAGATGCCGATCAGAAAATACATCGGGACCAGCATCACTTCCCAGAAGATGTAGAAGAGGAAGAAATCGAGCGCGACGAAGACCCCGAGCATGCCGGTCTCCAGCACCAGGAACCAGAAGAAATATTCCTTGACCCGCAGCTCGATGTTGAACGAGGCGATGATGGAAAGGAGGGAGAGCAGCGTGGTGAGGACCAGGAGGGGCAGGGAAAGCCCGTCGACGCCCAGGTGGTAGTTGATCCCGAAGGAAGGGATCCAGGAGGACTTCTCCGCGAGCTGGAGGGCGGACGTGGCCGGATCGAAGACGCGCAGGATCTGCAGGGAGACCAGGAAGGACAGTCCGGAAAAAACGACGGCGGCCGTCCGCTGCCAGTTCACCTTCTCCTTGGGGAGCACGAGGATGAGCAGCGCGCCGAGCATCGGCAGAAAAGTGACGAGGGTCAAGAGCGGCATAGAAGATCTCCTTTCCTATTCATGAGATAAGTTCTAATAAAATCCTATCTTCAGCTTCCAGTAGAGCAGGAGGCCGAAGCCCGCCGCCAGGATGAAGATATAGTTCTGGACCAGTCCCGTCTGCATCCGCCGCAAATGTCTTCCGAAGAATTGGATCAGCGCCCCCCAGAAGTCCACCAGGCCGTCCACCACCACCCGGTCGAACCAGCCCTGGACCGAGGACAGCCGGAGGGTGAGCCAGCCCGTCCCGTCGATGCCGAACCGGTCGAAGATCTCGTAATCGAACCGCGCCAGGGAGCGGGCCAGGGCGTCCCCGGGCCGGACGAGGCAGGCCAGGTACATCTCGTCGAAGGCGAAGCGCTTGAGCAGAAGCCGGTAGGCCGGCGCGAACGTTTCGGCCAGGGATTCCGCGGAGAAGAGCTTTCGCAAGTAGAAGAGGAACGCGAGCACGATCCCCGACAGCACCGCCGCCATCGACACCGCCGGGATGAACCAGCCGGGCACCGCGTGGGTGGAGGCCTGGTGGGCCGAGCGGACCATGCTTTCCGGGGCGCCGCCCAGCAGGGCCTCCATGTCCAGCCCGTACTGGAGCAGGATGCCGCTCCCGAAGGAGAGGAGGGCCAGGACCACGAGAGGGACCACCATGCTTCCGGGGGATTCCTTGACGCGGCTGAAGACCGGGATGTTGCGCGGTTCGGTCACGAACACGAGGAGATAGAGGCGCGTCATGTAGAAGGCCGTGAGGAAGGCCGTGAACGTCCCGAGATAGAAAAGGGAGAGGTGTCCGGAATGGAAGGCCGCCTCCAATATGGCGTCCTTGCTGAAGAAACCGGCGAAGGGCCAAAGCCCGCATATCGCGATCCAGCCGAAGGAGAACGTCCAGAAGGTCCAGATCATCTTCCTGGAGAGGCCTCCCATCTCGCGGATGTCGTTGGTGTGGACCGCGTGGATGACGGAACCGGCGCACAGGAACAGGAGCGCCTTGAAGAAGGCGTGGTTGGTGAGGTGGAATATGCCGGCCGTCCGCCCGCCGACGCCCATGGCCAGCATCATATAGCCCAGCTGGCTGATGGTGGAAAAAGCGAGGACGCGCTTGATGTCGTTGGCCACGAGCGCCATGCAGGCGGCCAAGAGCGCCGTGATCCCGCCGACCCAGGCCACGACCTCGAGCGACGCCGCCCCGTATTCGAAGAGGAAGGTCGTCCGGGCCACGAGGTAGACGCCGGCGGCGACCATGGTGGCGGCGTGGATGAGGGCGGAAACGGGGGTGGGGCCTTCCATGGCGTCCGGAAGCCAGATATGGAGAGGGGCCTGCGCGCTCTTGCCCGCCGCGCCCAGGAAAAGGAGGAGCGCTATCGCCGCCGCGGCCCGCGGCGAGACCAGCCCGTCCGCGAGCCGGGCCTGGACCTGGGCGAAGTTCAGGGTGCCCAGAAGGGAAAAAACCAGCAGGATCGCGATGAAGAACCCCAGGTCGCCGAGCTTGGTGGTGATGAAGGCCTTCCGCCCCGCCGCCGCCGCCTCCTTCTTCTCGAACCAGAACCCGATCAGGAGGTACGAAGCCGCTCCCACCAGCTCCCAGCCCAGGAATATCTGCAGGAAGTTATTGGCCGCGACCAGGAGGAGCATGGCGAACGTGAAAAAGGAGAGATAGGCGTAGTAGCGCTTGAAGCGCTCGTCGCCGCGCATGTAGCCCAGGGAGTACACCTGCACCAGGAAGCTGACCAGGGTGACCACGACCAGCATGACCGCGGCGAGGCCGTCGATCAGGAACCCGAGCTCGGTCTGGAAAAGCCCGAAGCGGAACCAGGGGACGCTGAATTCCCGGGGGGCCCCGTGGGCGCCGAGCATCTTGAAGAAGATGCCCAGGGAATGGACCAGCGCGTAGCCGGAGGCGAGGATTCCGAGCGAGGCCCCGCGCAGGGGCAGCCACCGGCCCAGGAAGAATATGACGACGGCCGAGACGAGGGGGAGGAGGACGATCCAATAGGCGTGTTCGATCATGAGGCCCCTATCCTTTCAGGAGGTCCATCTTTTCGACGTAGACGGTCTTCAGGTTCCGGTAGATGGCCAGGACCAGCGCCAGCCCCACCACCGCTTCCCCGGCCGCGAGCGTGATGACGAATATCGCGTCCCCCTGGCCCCACAGGTCCCCGCCGTAGAGATAGCGGTTGAAGGCCACGAGATTCAGATTGACCGCGTTGAACATGATCTCGATCGACATGAGGATGCCGATGATGTTCCTCCGGGTGAGCACGCCGAAGATCCCGATGGAAAATAGGACCGCTCCCAGGACCAGGAAATGGGCGAGTCCGATCATTTCGCGTCCCCGGCCGCGCCGTCCGGCCTCTCTTTCCTCGAGAAGAAGACCGCTCCGACCAGCGCCGCCAGCAGGGCGAGGGACACCGCCTCGAAAGGCAGGGCCATCTCGTTGAAAAGGAGCATCCCCAGGGCCCCGGTGGTGGGCGCGGCCTGGACGTCCGCGGCCGCGAAAGAGGAGCGCCGGACCGCCTCGACGACCGCGACGGCGACGGCCAGGGAGACGGCCAGCGCCGGAAGCCATTGCGCGTTGATCTGGCTCCGGACCCGGCCGTCGCGCACGCTGGAGAGCATGACCGCGAACACGATGAGCACCAGTATCCCGCCCACGTACAGGAGGACCTGCGCCGCGGCCAGGAAATCCGCCCCGAGGAATCCGAACAGCCCCGCGACGAGCGCCAGGACCGCCGCGAGGTAGAGGGCCGCGTTGAAGACCTGGCGCTCCGTGACCACGAGGACCGCCGCGGCCGTCGCCAGGGCCGCCATGAGGTAGAACGCGAAGGCTTCCATCACGCCTTCCCCGCGGGGTCCGGGGACCCGCGCTTCCATTTCACGAACATCTCCCCGCGCTCGGCCATGCCCCATTCGTACTGGTGCGTGTGCCGGACGGACTTGACGGGTTTGGTGGGGCAGGCCTCCTCGCACAGCCGGCAGTAGTTGCATTTGCCGAAATCGATCTGGTACCAGGAGACCTTGGCGATCCGCTTCTGGGTGACGGGGTCCGCCGCGGGCTCGAGGGTTATGCAGGCGGTGGGGCAGGCCTTGATACAGAGGTTGCAGGCCGTGCAGGTCTCCTTGTCGAACGTGAGCGCCCCCCGGAACCGCTCCGGCGGGGTCAGCTTCTCGGCGGGGAACTGGACCGTAACGGCGGGCTTGAAGAGCCAGGAGCCGGTGACCGCCATCCCCTGGAGGAGGGCCTTGGAGACGCGGTAGATGGTCCGGAAATATTCGATCATGAGCGGAAATGGATGAAGAGCCCGGCCGCCAGGATGTTGGCGAAGCTCCAGGGCAGGAGGAACTTCCAGGTGAATTCCATCAGCCGGTCCACGCGCAGCCGGGGGAACGTCCAGCGGAACCAGAAGAAAATGAACACGACGCCGAAGCTCTTGAGCAGGAACCAGAACCAGCCCGGGAGGAACGGCCCGCTCCCTCCGCCCAGGAAGAGCGCCGCCGCCATTCCCGCCGACAGGAAGACGAACGCGTATTCGGCGAGGAAGAAGAAGGAGAACTTCATGCCGGAGTATTCCGTGTGGAACCCGGCCACGAGCTCGGATTCGGCCTCGGCGATGTCGAAGGGAGTGCGGTTGGTCTCCGCGACGGAGGAGATGAGGAATATGAGGAACGCCGCCTGGCCGATGAAAGGGGTGAAGATGTACCACCTGGGCAGGACCGGGACGCCCGCGACGGTCCAGAAACCGCTCTGCGCCCGGGCGATGTCGGTCAGTTTCAGCGAGGAGGCGAACATGAGGACCGGCACCACGGACAGGACCCTGGGGATCTCGTAGGACACGGACTGGGCCGCGGCGCGGAGGCCGCCCAGGAGGGAATACTTGTTGCCGGACCCCCAGCCGGCCATCACGATCCCCAGGACCGAGATGCCGGATATGGCGAAGATGTAGAGGACGCCTATGTCCAGGTCCACGGCCAGGGTGTCTCCGAACGGGAGGACCGCGTAGCAGAGGAAGGAGGGCACGAAGGCCGCGACCGGGGCCAGGCGGTGCATCCAGGGAGTGGCCGCG
>Ga0155663_121_pt4 | contig 14985 bp, 7 predicted proteins | sample RifCSPlowO2_01_FD_107320 | JGI IMG/M metagenome (GOLD analysis project Ga0155663, IMG submission 107320) | Elusimicrobia bacterium RIFCSPLOWO2_01_FULL_64_13 | reverse complement strand
CGTGGGTGGAGATGAAGTATTCGAGCACGGTCAGCCCTTCGCGGAAGTTGGAAAGCACGGGCTGTTCGATGATCTCGCCCACGCCTCCGGTCAGCTTCTTCTGGGGCTTGGCCATGAGGCCGCGCATGCCTGCCAGCTGGCGCACCTGGGCGGGAGAACCGCGGGCGCCGGAATGGGCCATCATGTAGACCGAATTGAACCGGGATTCGCCGGGCTTGTAGGGCTGCTCGTCGATCTTCTTCATCTCGTCGAACATGCCGCTGCCGACCTTGTCGGTCACCTGGGTCCAGATGTCGATGATCTTGTTATAGCGCTCGGAGTCGGTGATGATGCCCTGCTTGGCCTGGTTCTCGATCTCCCGGACGGCCCCCCGCGCCTTCTTGATGAGCTCGACCTTGATCTCCGGGATCGTCATGTCCGCGATGGAGATGGAGATGCCGGCCACGGTCGCGAACCGGTAGCCGAGGTTCTTGACGGAATCCAAAAGCTTGATGGTCTCGTAATGCCCGAGGGTCTTGTAGCAGCGTTCCACGAGGCCCGCCAGCTCCTTCTTGGAGAGGACGACGTTCACGTAGCCCAGCTCCTTCGGGACGACCTGGTTGAAGATGATCCGCCCCACCGTCGTGAACTGCTTCCAGTTCGCGGGGCCTTTCTGCTCCGTCTCCGAGAGCTCGGGCTCGCGGATCGGCGTGACGCCGGCCACCTTGATCTTGGCGTTCAGGTCCACTTCCTTGTTCTGGTAGGCGGAGATCACTTCGTCGGCGGAGGAGAAGATCTTGCCTTCGCCCTTCACCCCGGGCTTGAGCTTGGTGAGGTAGCAGCAGCCGAGCACCATGTCCTGGGACGGCGTGGCCATGGGCTTGCCGCTCGCGGGAGAGAGGATGTTGTTGGTGGACATCATGAGGATGCGGCACTCCAGCTGGGCCTCGAGCGAAAGGGGCACGTGCACGGCCATCTGGTCGCCGTCGAAGTCGGCGTTGAATGCCGCGCAGGTCAGGGGGTGGAGCTGGATGGATTTTCCTTCGATGAGCACCGGCTCGAAGGCCTGGATGCCCAGGCGGTGCAGCGTCGGGGCGCGGTTCAGGAGGACCGGGTGGCGCTTCGTGATGCGCTCGAGGATGTCCCAGACTTCGGGCTTGGCGCGCTCGAGCATCCGTTTGGCGGCCTTGAGGGTGACGGCGCCGCTTTTCATGAGCTCCCGGATGATGAAGGGCTTGAAGAGCTCGAGCGCCATCTCCTTGGGCAGGCCGCACTGGTGCATCTTGAGATTCGGCCCGACCACGACGACGCTGCGGCCCGAATAATCCACGCGCTTGCCCAGGAGGTTCTGGCGGAAGCGGCCCTGCTTGCCTTTGAGGATGTCGGAAAGGGATTTGAGCGGCCGGTTGCCGGCGCCGACCACCACTTTCCCGCGGGCGCCGTTCTCGATCAGGGCGTCCACGGCTTCCTGCAGCATGCGCTTCTCGTTATGGATCATGACGTCGGGAGCGCGCAGGGCCTCGATGTGCTTCAAGCGGTTGTTGCGGTTGATGATCCGGCGATAGAGATCGTTCAGGTCCGAGGTGGCGAAACGCCCGCCCTCAAGGGGCACGAGGGGACGCAGGTCCGGAGGGATCACGGGGAGTACCGAGAGCACCATCCACTCGGGGCGGTTGCCGGACCCGGCGAAGCCTTCCATGACGCGGAGCTTCTTCATGAGGCGCGTGCGCTCGGCGTCGGATTCGACGCCCTTGAGCTTGTTCCTTAGATCCGCCGCCTGCTTTTTCACGTCGATCTTCTCGAGCAGGTCGCGCAGGGCCTGGGCGCCGATGCCCACCTTGACCTTGGCGCTCCACTCCGAGCGGGCCTTCTGGACCTCTTCCTCGGTCAGGAGCTGCTTTTCGTGGTAGACGATCTTGCCGTCGGAGTTCCTGAAATCCTCGAGGACCACGTGGCGCGCGTAGTAGGTCACGCGCTCGATGTCGGCCAGCTTCATGTCCAGCAAAGCGCCGATGCGCGAAGGGGACTTGCGCAGGTACCACAGGTGCGCCACCGGCACGGCGAGCTCGATATGCCCCATGCGCTCGCGGCGCACGAGCGATTCCGTGACCTCGACGCCGCAGCGGTCGCAGACCGTTCCGCGGTGCTTGATGTATTTGTATTTGCCGCAGTTGCACTCCCAGTCCCGGACCGGCCCGAAGATGCGCTCGCAGAACAGGCCGTCGCGCTCGGGCTTGAAGGAACGGTAGTTGATGGTCTCGGGTTTGCGCACTTCCCCATAGGACCAGGCGCGGATCTGCTCGGGGCTGGCGATGCCGATGCGGATGGCGCCGAAGTCCGAGAAGTTCATGCCCCACTGGGCCTTCTTCTTGGCCTTGGGCTGGCTGCCGAACTTTTTGCGGCCTAAGAGTTCAAGCTGCATGCGGTCTCCTTTAAAATAGGGAGGCTCAATTCGCCTCGACCTTCTCCTTGCTCTTGGATTCCGGCCTGGACTTCTCGCCTTCGTCGGGGACGGCGCTCTTCTTCAGGAGTTCTATGGACAGCCCCAGGGACTGGAGCTCCTTGATGAGCACCTTGAAGGACTCCGGCACTCCGGGCTCGGTCATCGTCTCGCCCTTGATGATGGATTCGTACATCTTCGTGCGGCTGGCGACGTCGTCGGACTTGACGGTCAGGAATTCCTGCAGGGTGTAGGCCGCTCCGTACCCTTCGATGGCCCAGACCTCCATCTCGCCGAAACGCTGTCCGCCGAACTGGGCCTTGCCGCCCAGGGGCTGGCGCGTGATGAGGGAGTAGGGTCCCGTGGACCGGGCGTGGATCTTGTCCTCCACGAGGTGCGACAGCTTGAGCATGTACATGATCCCGACCGTGACCTTCTCCGCGAACGGCTCGCCGGTCCTGCCGTCGTAGAGCTGGATGCGGCAATAGTCGTCGGGGACGAACTTCTCGGGGACGCCCTTCTTCATCAAGAACTGTTTCGCCTCCCGGACCTTGGCGATGACCTGGTCCTCCTTGGCGCCGTCGAAGACCGGCGTGACCATCTGGATGCCGAGCACGTGGCCGGCCCAGCCGAGCATGGTCTCGAGGATCTGCCCGACGTTCATGCGGGACGGCACGCCCAGGGGGGAAAGCACCATGTCGATGGGCGTCCCGTCCGGAAGGTAGGGCATGTCCTCCTTGCCGAGGACTTTGGCCACCACGCCCTTGTTCCCGTGGCGCCCGGCGAGCTTGTCGCCGATCTGGATCTTCCGGCGGGAGACGATGTAGACCTTGACGATCTTGTTGACCGTCACGGGCATCTCGTCGCCGCTTTTCAGTCCTTCCTTCTCGCGGGCGAATCTTTTGCGCAGCATCTGCTCCCGCTTCTCAAAAAGGGCGAGGATCTCCTTTTTCTTGTCGGAGACCTCGCGGCCCGAGAGTTCCTTTTTCTTGGCCTGGTCGTCGCAGTGGGCGATGGCGTCCTTTTTTTCGCGGCGGAGGGAATCCAGGTCCGAAGCGAAGGCCTTCTCCAGCTCGCTCTTCCGCGCCTCATCCTCCTTGCGGCCGAGTTTTTCCCTGCGGATGAACACTTCCACGGAAAGGACCTTGCCCGTCACGCCGGGAGGGACCACCAGGGAAGCGTCGGAAACTTCCTCGGCCTTCTTGCCGAAAATGACCTTGAGGAGCTTCTCCTCGGGAGAGACCTGCTGTTCCCCCTTGGGCGTCACCTTGCCGACCAGGATGTCCCCCGGGACGACTTCCGCGCCGAGGCGGATGATCCCGTTCTCGTCCAGCTGGGTCAGGGCGTCGGCTCCGACGTTGGGGATGTCCCGGGTGATCTCTTCCGCGCCCATCTTGGTGTCGCGGGCCTCGATCTTGAATTCCTGGATATGGTTGGAGGTGAAGACGTCGTCCTGGACCAGCCGCTCGCTCACGAGGATGGCGTCCTCGAAATTGTACCCCTCCCAGGGCATGAAGGCCACCAGGATGTTCTTGCCCAGGGCGATCTGGCCCTGGTCGGTGCAGGGGCCGTCGGCCAGGACGTCGCTTTTTTTGACCTTGTCCCCCACCATGACGACCGGCTTGAAATTGACGCTGGTGTCCTGGTTGGAGCGCATGTATTTGCGCAAGGAGTAGGAGTCGATGGGGTTCTTGGAATCCTCGTCGCACCAGACCGAGATCTGGTCCGAAGTCACGGACACCACCTTGCCGGGGCGGTGGGCGGTCACGGTGGCGGCGGAGTCCCTGGCCACGCGGTCTTCGATGCCGGTGGCCACGATGGGCATCTCGGACTCCATGAGCGGCACGGCCTGCCGCTGCATGTTGGAGCCCATGAGCGCCCGGTTGGCGTCGTCGTGCTCGAGAAAGGGGATCATGGCCGTGGAGACGGAGACGACCTGCATGGGGGAGATGTCCATGTAGTCGATGTCCTTGGGGTCCTTGAGGGGAAAGTCGCCGCGGTGCCGGCAGGCGATAAGGTCGGCGGCGAACCGGCCGCTCTTGTCCAGGGGAGCGTTGGCCTGGGCCACGACGTATTCATCTTCCTTGTTGGCGGTCAGGTACTCCACTTCATCGGTGACCTTGCCGTTCTCCACCCGGCGGTACGGGGACTCGATCAGGCCGTACTCGTTCACGCGGGCGAAACAGGCCAAAGAAGTGATCAGGCCGATGTTGGGGCCTTCCGGGGTCTCGATGGGGCAGAGCCGCCCGTAGTGGGTGTGGTGGACGTCCCGCACCTCGAAGCCGGCGCGCTTGCGGTGAAGGCCGCCGGGCCCGAGGGCCGAGAGCCGCCGCTTGTGGGTGAGCTCGGCCAGGGGATTGGTCTGGTCCATGAACTGGGAGAGCTGGCTGGTGCCGAAGAATTTCCTCACGATCCCGACCACGGGGCTCGTGTTGAGGATGGTGCGCGGGGTGAGCAGGGCCTTGTCCTGGAGGTTCATCTTGTCCCGGGCCAGGCGGGCCATCTGCATGAGGCCGATGCGGAACTGGTTCTCCAGGAGCTCGCCCACCACCCGGACCCGGCGGTTGCCGAGATGGTCGATGTCGTCGATCTCGATCTTGAGGTCGGTCTTTCCGACGGTCATGCGCGTGAGGCCGTTGTTCAAGGCGATGAGATACTGCAGGGTCACGATGATGTCTTCGAGGGTCAGGGTGCGCTTGCGGTCGGTGGGCACTTCGAAATTCAAGTCCTTGCGGGAGGCGAGCTGTTCGAGAAGCGGCTGGAATTTTCTCAATACCTTGTAGCGGCCCACCCGGGTGAAATCGTACTTGCGCACGCTTTTGAAAAGCAGATTGTCGAGATAGGACTCGGCCTGGTCGGGAGCGATGTATTCCTGGGCGCGCAGGATGCGGTAGAGCGCCTGGGTGGCCTCTTTCTTGGTCTTGTGGGGGTCCTTGGCGAGCGTGTTGCGGATGGAAACATCGTTGAGAGCGGGGTCCAGCTTGAGCACCTCGACTTCCTTGATCTTCTTTTCCTGGATCTTGGCCAGGAGGTCCCGGGTGAGCTCGCGGTTGGCCTCGGCCAGGACCTCTCCGGTGGACTTGTCGACGACGTCGGAGGCGGTGATGCGGCCGACGAGACCCTCGACGCGCGCGCCCTCGACGTGGACGCGCTCCACCTCGTGGAAGAGCCGCAGGATCTCCGCGTCGCTCACGATGCCGATGGCGCGCAAGAGCGTGGTCGCGGGGACCTTGCGCTTCTTGTCGATGCGGACGTAGACGGCGTTGTTCAGGTCGTACTCGAATTCGACCCAGGCGCCGCGGTAGGGGATGATGCGGGCGTAATAGAGCTTTTTGCCGTAGGAGGAGATGTTCTTCTCCTCGTCCTCTTCGAAGATGATGCCCGGGGAGCGGTGGAGCTGGCTGACGACCACGCGCTCGGCGCCGTTGATGATGAAAGTGGCCGTGTCGGTCATGATGGGCAGGTCGCAGATGAAGACGTCCTGTTCGGCGATCTGCTTGACCTTCCCGCCTTCCTTCTTTTCTATCAGACGGATATGGGCCTTGATGGGGGCGGCGTAGGTGGCGTCCTTGACGAGGGCCTCGTCCATGGAATATTTGGGCTCGCCGATCTCATAGCCCATGCATTGGAGCTCCAGGGTGTCGTCCGCGTTGGAGATGGGGAAAACGTCGAGGAGGGTGGCTTGGAGGCCCTGGATCTTGCGCTTGTCCGTGGACAGGTCGGCCTGGAGGAAATCCTTGATCGACTTCTTCTGCATCTCCAGAAGCTCCGGCAGAGGCAGGATGGGCGGGATCCTCGCGAAATTATTCTTTGTCATTTTATCCTCTTAGGTCGTATTTCAAGCGCCGGAAATCATTCTCCAAATGCAATTCATGCCCGGGACACAGTGTAAAACCCCAAACCCCGATTCATGGATCAATCGAGACTTTGAGAGGTCTTCCAACCCATATATAAGGAATCCGCCTGGTGAAACTCCGGACATCCTGATGGGTTAAGTCTATATTTTATACACCTGACAGGCCATTGTCAAGCCCTGTTTAAGGAAATCTTATAGCGCGGCGCGCGGATCAGCCGTCCCGCCGCAGGGCGGCGGACCCCCTCCATTCGCTTTCCAGGTCTCCGAGCCCTCCCCACTTGCCGGGATAGGCGTCGCGGAGAGCGTCCTCGACCGGCCGGCCGCGCTTGAGCGCCTCCATAAAAAGATAGAAATTGTAGCGACCATGGTCCAGGATGAGGAACTCAACGAGGCTCCGGGACTGCCAGTACCAGACGTCGATGTTGGTGTAGAGAACGCTCCGCCCCCCCGCGGAATAGCTCCCCAGGGCGGAGGCGCTTTCCAGGAAGGGATTGGCCGACATGACCCGGGGGAGGGGCTGGGCGTGCTTGCGCAGGAGGGGCTGGGTCATCCTGAAAAACTCGCTCCGTTCGCTCTCGGAGCAATATTCGAGTTCTTCGAACGTGGCCAGGCCTTCGTTCAGCCAGCGCACCCGCTCCGCGATCCTGGCGTCCGCGAACTCCATGAACTCGTTGAAGACCAGGTGGACGATCTCATGCGCCATGAGCCGGGGAGTCAGGACTTCCTCGTAGGTCGCGATCGATGTCCGGGCCTTCTCTTCCCTTTCCCCCGGGATCCCCCGCCCCAGCAGCAGGGTCGTGGTGACCCCCCCGCTCCAATCGGGATTCCCCGTCAGATCGCGGTACTGGTCCCGGTCCTCATAGATGGTCACGCGATAGCTCTCCCTGGGCTTGAAGGAAAGAAGATTGGTGTCGAACATGACCTTCCGGTAGATCTCTTCCGAGGACTCCGCCACGTCCCGGGCGAGGGAGTAGTCCCTGGCCCGCACGACGAAATGGAGGCTCTCGTAGGATTGGAACGGGACCGATCCCGCGGACGCGGGCAGGCCGGCTTCCCCGGGACCGGGCTGGACCTCGAATCCGGCGCAGCCCCCGAGACAGAGGGAAAGGAAGAAAACAGGCCAGCCCCTGGGATTCATCGGCCGCACATGCGGGCGGCCGTCAGGATCGCTTCCGTCATGGGGCCGGGATCGGCCCGGTTCTTTCCGGCGATATCGAAGGCGGTCCCATGGCCGGGAGAGGTCCGCGGGAACGGGAGACCGAGAGTGATGTTCACCAATTTTTCGGCGCCGACCAGCTTCAGGGGGATGAGAGACTGGTCGTGGTAGAGCGTCACGAGGCAGTCCACCTCGCCGTCCCGGTGCGCCCGGAAAGCGGAGTCGGCGGGCCAGGGACCGGAGATCTTCGCCTTGAGGGCCTTTTCCGCCCTGCGGACCGCCGGGACCAGGATCCGGATCTCCTCCGTCCCGATCAGCCCCTTCTCCCCGCCGTGCGGATTCAAGGCGCACAATCCTATCCTGGGCCTGCGCAATCCCAGGGCCTTCATCCAATTCCAGGCGTGGCGGATGGTCTCCGCGATCTCTCCCGGATCGAGCTCCGCGGCCACGCGGGAGAACGGGATATGGCGCGTGACCAGCACCGTCCGCAGGGGTCCCGCGGCGATGGCCATGGCGACGCTCGGGACGGAGCAGAGCTTCTGGAGCAATTCGGTGTGGCCGGGGAACCGGACGCCCGCCATGTTCCAGGCAAGCTTCGAGATGGGGGCGTGGACCACTCCCTGCGCCAACCCGGCGGCCGCGAGTTCCACCGCCTTGACCGCGGCGCGGAATGAGTTCTCCCCCCCGACCGGACCCGGGACGCCGGGCCGGATCCTGGAAAAATCGGCGGACGGGACATGGAGGACGTCAATCACTCCCGGCTCGTATCTCGCCTGGGCGGGATTGAGGATGGGGCGGATCCTGGCGGAAAAAAGAAGCCGCCTTAAAGAGAGGGATTGAGCGTCCCCGACGGCCAGCGCCCGGCACCGGCGGGAGACTTCAGGAAGGCAGAGACTTTTCGCCGCGACCTCCGGCCCGATGCCGGCGGGATCTCCCAGGGCGACGGTCAGGATGGGTCGTCTCATGATCGAAGGAAAGAGACCGGCGGCGCCGTTCTCAGTCGATGGGGTTGATCTTGATGCTGGCCTTGCCGCGCAGGCCCTTGAGGTACGCCTCCAGTCTTTGGGTGAACGTTTTCTGCGCGATGTAGTTCTTGAGATCGTCCTTGACCTCTTCGTACTCGAGAGGGTGAGGGGCCTTCTTCTCGACCAGCTTGATGAGATGGAATCCGATCTCCGTCCCGATCACGCCGCTCATCCGGCCTTCCCCGAGCTTTTTAAGGACGGCGTCGATCTCGGGCAGTCCCAGGTCGCCGAGAGCCACGAAGCCCAGGTCCCCGCCGCGCGCGGCCGAGATGGGGTCCTCGGAATGCTTCTTCGCCATGAAGGCGAAATCCTCGCCGCCGTTGATCTTCTGCGCGATGCCCTCGAGGGACTTGCGCGCCTCGGCGCGCTTCTGGACGGGATCCGTCTTCGGCGAACGGATGAGGATGTGCCGCAGGCGGTACTGCTCCCCCGTCATCCGCTCCAGATATTTCGAGATCTGGATCAGGTCGTTCTCTTCTTCCTTGTTCGCGGACTGGACCGGCTGGCCGGCTATCTTCTGCCTGATCTTATCGAAAAATTTTCTGACCTGGTCATCGGGAGGCATCTGGACCTTGGCCTTGACCTCGGTCTCAATCAGGCGGACCTTCATGATCTGCTCCTCCACGCGGTCGCGGAACTGCTCGAGCGTCAGTCCTTCCTTCTCCAGCTGCTTGTGGAACTCTTCCTCGATGTCCTTGGGGCCGCGGGGCTGTCCGTCGGGACCGGCCGAGAAGGGCTCCTTGAACTGCTCCATGCCCCGTTCGACCTCGGCCTTGGTGACCCGGAGCTGTTTCCTTTTGGCTTCCTGGAGGAGGAGCTTCTCTTCGATCAGGCGGTCGAGGACCTCCTGCTTCAGGGAGGCGAATTTCTCCCGGGTCTGTTCCTCTTCGGGAGCGGTCTTCTTGTAGCGGTCCAGAAAGGGTTCGGCTTCCTGATCGAGCTCGCTTTGGAAGATGGGGTCGTTGTTGACGACGGCGGCGGGGCGGCCCACCACATGGGACTGTTGAGCCGCGCCGGGGTCCTCGGCCCGCAGGGGAAGGGACCAGGCGAAGAACAAGGCGGAAAAGGCCAGGATATGGGACGGGACGGTCCGGGAAAAGCCGGTCTTCAAGGAACGAGCTCCTCGCCGGAAGGGTCCTCGGAGACGGGAACGGGCACGGAAGCCAGGACCTGCTCATCGATGAAGACCTTCTGTTCCTTCTTCGTCCTCTGGATCCACTCGTCGAACTTGCGCTTTTCGATCATGCGGTGGATCTGGGGGGCGGCCTGTTCGAAGGATTGCTTGGGGAGCCTGATCTCTCCGGTCTTCTTGATGATGTGATAGCCCAGCTTGGTCTTGACGATGCCGGAGACCTGGCCGCTCTTGAGGGAAAAGAGGTTGCCCTCGAATTCGGGCAGCTCGGCCAGGTCCCCCTTGGAGACCTCCCCGATCATCCCGCCCCGGGAAGCCGAAGGGTCCGTGGAGATCTCCCTGGCCACCCTGGCGAAGTCCTCGCCTTTTTTGACGCGGCGGAGGACCGCTTCGGCGGCTTCCTGCGTGGGGGAGAGGATGTGGCTGGCGGTCACCTTGACGGGCCTTTCGAAAACGTCCTTGTTCTCATCGAAATACTTGCGGATCTCCTCGTCCGTGACGCGCAGGTCCTTGTCCTTGAGCTCGCGCAGGTACTCGCGGACGATGAGGCCGTTGCGGAACTCGATCTCCTTCTCGCGGGCGCGCTTGCGGTAATCGCGCAGGTTCTTCTGGATCTCCTTGTTCCTGCGCGCGATCCCGGACCGCTCCGCCGAGTTCATGAGGATCTTCTCCCGGAGGAGGATGTCCAGGAATTGCTTCTTCCCCTCGACGGTCGAGAGGTAGTTCTGGTAGGCGGCGGGAGCGTTGTCGAGCTCGCCGGCCAGGTCGTCCACGGTGATCTGGATGGACCCCGCCCGCGCCACGACCCGGGTCTTTTCTCCCCGGCACCCGGCCAATCCCGCCGCCAGGAGCCCCGCCGCCAGAATCGCCGCCGCGAACGTTTTTCGATCCGAATAAATGGATGTTTCAGGCATGCCCGTGGATTTTAGCATAAGCCGACCCCATCTGCAAGAATTTTTTGGCGGATTCGAACGGGTCCCCGCCGACGCTCACCTTGAACAGGATCTTCAGGACCCGTCCGTCCCGTTTTTCGTCCGGGGGCAGGATCTCGACGGTCTCGGGGTGTTCCCGGGCCAGCCGGGCGAAATCCACGGCGACGCGGCCGCCGGATTCCGGCCAGCCGATGGCGATCCCGGACGCCGTCTCGTGGACGAGCGCGGCGCCGCATTCCCGGGCCAGGATCTTGAGGTCCATGACCGCGAAAAGGGAGCCGGCGGGTTCGGGGAGGGGGCCGAACCGGTCCAAAAATTCCCGGCGGAGCGCCTCCAGGTCCTCCCCGGAGGCGCAGGCGGCCAGTTTCTTATAGAAGGCGATCCTCTCCCCGGGAGAGGAGACGGCCGTATCGGGGATGAACGCGGAGACCCCGATCTCGATCTCGGGTCCGGGAAGGGAGGCGGGCCTGGCGGGAGAGGCGGCGAACCCTTTCTCCGCCTTCAATTTCTCCGCCTCTTCCGCGAGCATCTGGCAGTAGAGGTCCAGGCCCACCGCGTTCGCCCAGCCGTGCTGCTGGCGCCCGAGGAAATTCCCCATCCCGCGGATCTCGAGGTCGCGCACGGCCAGCTTCATGCCGGAACCGAGGGCGGAGAACTCGCGGATCGCCTCCAGGCGCTTGCGGGCGTCCGGTGCGAGCCTGGCCCAATCCGAGAAAAAGAGCAGGCAGGCCGCCTTTTCCTTCTGCCGGCCCACCCGTCCGCGCAATTGATACAGCTGGGCCAGGCCGAACTCCTCGGAATCCTCCACGATCAGGGTGTTCACGTTGGGGATGTCCAGGCCGGACTCGATGATGGTCGTGGACAAAAGCACGTCCCACTTCCCGTGCAGGAAATTCCACATCGCCTTCTCCAGCGAATCGGCTCTCATCTGACCGTGGGCGATCCCGATCCTGACTCCCGGAAAAAGCTTTTCCAGGGAACTTTTCCGCGCCGCGATGGAGGCGACGCGGTTATGGACGTAGAACACCTGGCCGCCCCGGGCGAGCTCCCTCCTGACGGCCCCGGCCAGCACCTTCTCGTCGTAAAGGCCGAGGTGCGTGTCGATGGGCAGCCGCCCCAGGGGAGGCGTCTCCACGACGGAAATGTTGCGCACTCCTCCCATGGCGAGAGAGAGGGTCCTGGGGATGGGGGTGGCGGAGAGGGTGAGCATGTCCGCGGAAAGCCTCATGGATTTCAAGGCCTCTTTCTGCTTGACTCCGAAGCGGTGCTCCTCGTCGATGACGATGAGGCCCAGGTCCTTGAAGCGGACGTCCTTCTGGATCAGGCGGTGGGTGCCGATGACGATGTCCACGGCTCCGCGGGAGAGGTCCGCGAGGATCCGTTTCTGTTCCGCCGGCGTCTGGAACCGGGACAGCATCCCGATCTTGACCGGAAAGGCGGCGAAGCGCTGGCTGAAGCTTTTGTGGTGCTGTTCGGCCAGGATGGTGGTGGGCACCAGCACCGCCGCCTGCCTGGATTCCAGGACGACCCTGAAAGCGGCGCGCATGGCGATCTCGGTCTTGCCGTAGCCCACGTCCCCGCAGACGAGGTGGTCCATGAGCCGGGGAGAATCCAGGTCGGCGAGAACGGCGGCGATGGCGCGGGTCTGGTCCGCGGTCTCCTCGTAAGGGAAGGACTCCGCGAACTCTTTTTCCAGGCGCGCGATCCATTCCGCCCGCGATCCGCCCGAAGGCCGGGCGACGGTCTCGCGGAGCGCCGCGGTCCGGAGGAGTTCGCGCGCCAGTTCCGCCACTTCCTTGCGGACCCGGCCTTTCAAGCGCTCCCAGGCGGCCCCGTCCAGGGAGTTGAGGGAAGGCCGCCTGCCTTCCGCCCCGACGTAGCGCTGGACCAGGCGGAAATCCTGCACCGGGACCAGGAGCCGGTCCCCGCCGCGATATTCCAGGACCAGGAATTCCGCTTCCTTTTCCCTGCGGGACCGGCCTCCCGCCTTCCAGCTCACGCGCTCCAGGCCGCGGAACCTGCCGATCCCGAAATCCTCATGCACGGCGTAATCGCCCGGGGCCATCTCCGCCAGGCTCTCGAGCGCGTGCCCCGCGCGGAACTTGGGCAGGCGGCGGACGGGAGGCGGCGAATCCGTCCCGGTCAGGTCCGCGAACGTCCAGGCGGCAAGACCGAGCCGCGGTATGAAAAAACCGCCGCTCAACGGCGCCACCGCGATCTCGGGCCGGGAGGACTTTCCGCAATGGACCTCATCGAGGACGTCCTCCAGGCGGTGGGCCTCGCCCATGTTGCGGCAGAAGACGAAGCGGCTGATCCCCGCGGAGACGTGGGAGTCGAGCTCTTTTTTGAAGAGGTCCCACTTCAGGCGGAACCGGGATGGGGGCAGGACGCCCGTGTCCGTTCCCTGGGGAGACACTTCAAGAGTGGGACGGGAAAAGGACGTCGGGACGGACGGCCCCGCGCCATCCGCCAGCACCACCACGGAATTTCCGGGGAAGACGTCCATGACGTTCCCGCTGGCGGCCCGGTCCGAGCAGGGGACGAAGACGGTCTCCGCCAGAAAGGCCGAGGTCCTCTGCGTGGCCGCGTCGAAGGCATGCATGGATTCCACGATGTCGTCGGCAAAGTTGATGCGGACGGGCCGTTCCGCCGAAGGGGACCACACGTCGAACACCTCGCCCCTGGGAGCGAACTCCCCGGATTCCTCCACCAACCCCGTCCTGCGGTATCCTTGGGACGAAAGGCGGGCCAGGAGCCGGGAATACGGCAGGGGTCTGCCCACCTTGACCGGAAGGCAGGCTTCGCGGAACGCGTCCGGGGAGAAGCAGGGGGCCAGGAGGGACGCCCGCGTGCCGAACCAGCCCAGCCCCTTGGCTTCCGAAGCGCGGAGGAGGAGGGCGTTCCTTTCCCCGGGGGGTTTTTCCGGAAAAAGCCCGAACGACCAGGGACCGGGATCCTCGAAGAGGCGCGCGAGGGACGCCACGTCCTCGGCCGCGTCCTGGGCCGCGTCCTCGTCCATGACGGCGAAGAAGCTGCGGCCGGCCCCGGCCAGGCGGAAGAGGAAAAAGGGAAGGCCCGTCCCGAGGATATTCGCGCTCCCTTCCGCGTCCAGCCGCCGGAGGACCCCGTCAAGGTCCGGCCAGGGCGCGAGGAGGCCGTTCAGCACGCTTTTTCCAGGAGAGAGACCGACTCGATATGGGAGGATTGAGGGAAAAGGTCCACGGGCCGCACGGAGGAGAGCCGGTACCCTTTCGCCGAAAGGATCCCGGCGTCCCGCGCGAGGGTGCCGGGATCGCAGGAGACATAGACGATTTTTTTCGGCCCGAGCGCCGCGAGACCCTGCAAAACAGGACCCGGGCAACCGGACCGCGGAGGGTCCAATACCGCCGCGGAGACCGGCGGGCCGGCGCCCCGAGGGACCTTTTTAAGGAACTCACCCGCGTCGGAATGAACGAACTCGCAATTAACGATGCCGTTGAGGCCAGCGTTCCCGGAGGCGTCGGAAACGGAGGACTCCGATTCCTCCGCTCCGACCACTCTCGCGAACGCCGGAGCGCAGGCCAGCGCTATCCCGCCCACTCCGGAATAGAGGTCGAGGAGTGTCCCGTCCGTTTTCTCCCCCGCGTGAAGGAGTTCCCGCACGGCGCCGTAGAGCTTCGCGGCCATGAACGCGTTCACCTGGAAAAAGGACCCGGCGGAAACTTTAAGCTTCAAGGCGCCGCCTCCGGGCCCGAGCCCTTCGATCTCTTCGATGAGGTGGTCCTCGCCGGATATCTTTTTCCATTTCTTTCCCAGGATCACGTTCGTCCTGTCCGGATTCACGTTCTGGAGCAACCCGGCGACTTCCGGAAAATCGCTCTGGAAGAGCCGGAGCCAATCGTCCTTTTTGGGGAACGAAGCGTCCAGGGTGACGAAGACGGCCAGGATCTTTCCCGCGGATTCCGACCGCCGCAGGAGGAGGTGCCGCAGCCAGCCCGCGTGCAGCTTTTCCGAATAGGGCGTCAGACCCCATTCCCGAAGGTTCGAGAGGACCGAGCGGACGATCTCCGACATCCTTTCCGGGTGGATGAGGCAGTCCTCGAAGCTCACGATCCTGTGGCTGCCGGGGGAGTAGAACCCGGCCGCGGCCACGCCCTTGTCCGGGTCCAGCCCGAAGGGGACCTGCATCTTGTTGCGGTAGCGCCATTCCCTTCCCTCGGGCGGCGACAGGGTCTCCTGGACGGGCGGATCGGGGATGCAGGCGATCTTGGCGATGGTCTCGCGGAGTATCCCGCTCTTATGCTCCGACTGCGCCCGGCGGACCAGGTGCTGGAAGTTGCAGCCGCCGCACCAGGCGGTCTTGGACGGGGCGAAGTAGTAGGGACAGGGCGGGGAGGCGCGCTCCGGGCCGGGCGAGAGCACCGAGACGATTTTCCCCCTGGCGAAAGTCTTTTTTCTCTCCGTGATCTCGACTTCCAGGCGGTCG
>Ga0155663_176_pt4 | contig 14997 bp, 13 predicted proteins | sample RifCSPlowO2_01_FD_107320 | JGI IMG/M metagenome (GOLD analysis project Ga0155663, IMG submission 107320) | Elusimicrobia bacterium RIFCSPLOWO2_01_FULL_64_13 | reverse complement strand
GCCCGTTCGGGAAGCCGGACCCGTCCCAAAGCTCGTGGTGGGCCTCGATGAGCGGGGCCGCGTTCTGCAGCAGCCGGATGGTGCCGACCATCTCCGCTCCGATGGCCGGGTGGATATGTTCTATCCTTTCTTTCGTGACCTGGGCCTTCTTTTCCTGAAGCTGGCGGACGGCCCCGAGATAGCCGATATCGTGCAGGAGCGAGGCGTAATAGATGTTCCTGTAGCTTTGGTCCGCTATCTTCAGCCGGCGGGCGATGGAACAGCTGGTCTTGGCCACGCGCCAGCAATGCCCGAGGGAGTTCTTGGAGCCGGATTCCATCGCGGAAATGAGGATCTCGATGATATTGGCGAAAAAATTCTTCTGGTCGAGCGTAAGTTTCGAGTTGACGATCGAGGCGGCGGCGAATCCGGAGAGGCTGCTCAGGATGTCCCGGTCGTCCTCGGTGAAGCGGCCGCCCGGGGCATCGGCCCGTTTGTTCAGGACCTCCATCACCCCGATGACCTCGTCCTGGAAGATCATGGGCACGCACAGGATGCTCCGGGTCTTGAACCCGCTTTTGTCGTCCGCCAGGGCCGCGGAGAACCTGGGGTCCTGGGTCACGTCCTCGATGAGCAGGGGCTCGGCCTGCCGGGCCACCCAGCCGGCGATCCCGTGCTGGATGGGGATCTTGATGGTCTTGATGTAGCTGCCCTTCTCCCCCCCGGCGGTCTTGAAGTAGAGGTATTCCTTGTTGTCATCGAGCAGCATGACGCTCGAGGCCTCCGCCTGGGTGAGCTTCTCCGCGGTGTTGGAAATTTTTTTCAGCAGGACCTCAAGATCGGAGACCGAGGAGAAATTCCGCGCGATGTCGAAGAGGTCGCGGACGGCCACGCCGGCCTTGTCCGTGAACCCCGAACCCAGGACGCTCAAACCGCAGTTGGGGCAGAACTTGAACGGGCGCTCGAAGGGTTCCGCGCAGTTGGAACACCTGGCCAGGACGCTCATGAGTGGATGGGACCGCGGGCTCGCCCTATTTGGCCGCCGACATGATCTCTTCGAACGTGGTGAGACCCTTCGTCACCTTCACGAGCCCGTCCTGCACCAGCGTGCGCATCCCTTCCTTGACGGCCACGGCCCGGATATCGTCGTTCTTCACCCCCGGCTTGCACATGGCGCGCATGCCTTCGGTCATGGACAGGAATTCGTGGATGGCCGTCCTGCCCTTCATGCCCTTATTGCCGCACTTGGGACAGCCCTTCGGTTTCATGAAGGTCGCGTCCTTGTAGTCGATGCCGTTCTCCTCGAGGACCGCCAGGACCTCGGAATTGGGCTTGGGGTCGGCCTCCTTGCAGGACTTGCACAGCGTGCGGATCAGGCGCTGGGCGAGCACGCACTCCAGCGTCGAGCCGATGAGGTAGGGCGCCACGCCCATCTCCGCCAATCGCCCGATGACGGACGTGGCGTCGTTGGTATGGATGGTGGAGAGCACGAGGTGCCCCGTCATGGCGGCCTCGCAGGCGATGTGGCCCGTCTCCTCGTCGCGAATCTCGCCGACCATGATGGTGTCGGGATCCTGCCGGAGGAAGGCGCGCAGGGCCGCGGCGAAGTCGAATTTTTTGTTCTCCCCCAGCGACAGGTCCGGGTTGACCTGCACCTGGACCACGCCTTCGAGGTTGTATTCCACCGGGTTCTCGGCGGTGAGGATCTTCTCCTCGGGATCGCGCACGGCGGCCAGGGCCGCCATGAGCGTGAAGGACTTCCCCGAGCCCGTGGGCCCGCAGACCAGGATCAGGCCGTAGGGCTTCATGAGGGACTCCAATAATCTCTGCTGGGTGTCGGGGAGGAAGCCGAGCTGGTCCAACGTCAGGTTGGCGCCGGACCGGTCGAGGATGCGGAGCACGGCGCTCTCGCCCATGACGGTGGGCACGATGTTGACGCGGAATTCGTAGGGCTTGCCCTGGGCCTTGATGGCGATCCGGCCGTCCTGGGGGATGCGGCGCTCGGTGATATTCATCCCCCCCATGATCTTGATCTTGGCGATGAGGGCGTTGCGGAAGGTGAAAGGGACCTTGAAGGTGCTCTTGCGCAGGGCGCCGTCCACCCGGTAGCGGATGAGCAGGCGCTTCTCGAACGGCTCGATGTGGATGTCGGAGGCCTTGAAGCGCAGGGCCTCGAGGATGATGGCGTTGATGAGCTTCTCCACCTCGGGCGCGGAGGTGTCGACCTGCATGATGTCTTCCATCTCCGCCTTGTCCACCTGGACGCCGGCTTCCGCGGCGGTCGCGTTCAGCCCTTCCAGAAGCTCCTTGGTGAGCTCCTGGGCGTCTTCGGCCAGCTCGGCCTGGGAGACCTGGGGCTGTTGCTGCTGCTGTTCCTCCTCCTCGGTCTCCTGCGCGGCTTCCTCCACTCCGTGGATCCGGGAGACGGCCTGGCGGATGTCGGAGGGCATGGCGAGGTAGGGCGTGACCTGGATGCCGAAGCGCAGCTGGATGTCCTCCACGGCGAAGACGTCCCTCGGGTCGCGCATGGCCAGGAGGACCATGCCCTCCTCCTTGGCGAAGGGGATCACCATCTTCTGCTTGGCCAATTGCTTGGGCAGGATCTTCCCGATCTCGGGGTCGATGTCGAGCTCGGAGAGGTCCACCGCCCGGACCTTCCATTCCCGCGACACCACCCGCAGGATCTCCGCCTTGCTCGCCAGGCCCGCGTCGAGGATGGCCTGCTGGAGGACCTCCCCGGAGCGCTTGCATTCCTCCTGGGCCTTCTTCAGGGTCTCCTCGTTGAGGAGCCCCGAGTGCGTGAAGATCTCTTCGATCGTGCGTCTTTTCGGGATGACCGCCATGTCCGCTCTCCTTCCGGGCCGAACCGGCCCGAGATACCCATTAACTATAGCGGGAACATCCGCCTTTTGTCAACGGGTGAGGTAATTTGCTATCATCCCGAGCATGGGAGCGGTTCTCCGGGAATGGTCGGCGGGAGGCGTGGTCCTGCGGCGCGGGAAGGTCCTCATGGTCCGCGTGAGGAACCTCCTCGGCCGGACGGTCTGGACCTTCCCGAAGGGGCACCTGGAAAAAGGGGAGACCCCCGTCCGCGCGGCCTTGAGGGAGGTCCTCGAGGAGACCGGCTGGCGCTGCGCCCTGGCCGGCGCCGGACGGCGCTTCCACCGGGCCCGCTACGGTTTCAACAGAGGCCCGCGCCCGGTCCGAAAAGAAGTGTTCTGGTACCGGATGCGGGCGCTCCGCCGGACCGGGAGGCGCGACCCGGAAGAGATCCTGAAGGTGGGGTGGTTCTCCCCTTCCGCCGCGCGCGAGACAGTATCCTACCCGTCGGACCGGCGGCTGCTGGAACTGCTGGAAGCGGTCAGACGCCGTTGATCGCGCATTTGCATCCGCCCCCCCCAATATAGGATAATTCTTATTCGCGATGGATTACGAGAGCGTGATCGGTTTGGAAGTCCACGTCCAGATCAAGACCGACAGCAAGCTTTTCTGTTCCTGCCCCACCGTTTTCGGCGCGCCCCCGAACTCGAACATCTGCCCGGTCTGCTCCGGGTATCCCGGCTGCCTGCCGGTCCTCAACCGCAAAGCCGTCGAGTCCGGCGTCCGGACCGCGCTTGCCCTTGGGTGCGAGGTGCGCGAGGAGTCCGTCTTCGCGCGCAAGCAGTACTTTTACCCCGACCTTCCCAAGAATTACCAGATCTCGCAGTATGAAAAGCCCCTCGCCGAAGGCGGGGAACTGTTCGTGGAGACCGCCGGGCGGCCGGAGCCGCTGCGGGTCCGAATCCTCCGCGTCCACCTCGAAGAAGACGCCGGCAAGCTCATCCACCCCGAAGGCGCCGGGGGAGCGGAAGGATCCCTCGTGGACCTCAACCGGACCGGCATCCCCCTGATGGAGATCGTATCCGAACCGGACCTGCGGAGCTCCGAGGACGCCCAGAGATATCTGGAAGCGCTGAAGAGCTCGCTCGAATACCTCGGAGTGTCCGGCTGCGACATGGAGAAGGGCTCGCTCCGCTGCGACGCCAACGTCTCCATCCGTCCGGCCGGCTCCCGGACGCTCGGCACGAAAGTGGAGCTCAAGAACATGAACTCGTTCCGCGGCGTGCGGGACGCCGTCGATTACGAGATCGCCCGGCAGACGGCGGCCGTCGAATCGGGTGGGCGCATCGTCCAGGAGACCCGACTTTGGGACGCGGAAAAAGGAGAGTCCCGCCCGATGCGCTCGAAGGAGGAGGCCCACGATTACCGTTATTTCCCCGAACCGGACCTGCCGCCCCTGGCGGCTCCGAAAGAATGGGTCGAATCCCTGCGGGCCGCCCTCCCGGAAATGCCCCGGGCCCGGCGGGAGCGTTTCACCCGCGACTACCATTTGACCGGCTACGACGCCAGGGTCCTCACCGCCCAAAAAGAGCTCGGAGACTATTACGAAGCCGCCTGGCAACTCCTCCGGACCGTCCGCGGGGACGGCAGGGAAAAGCTGCTCGCCAACTGGGTGACCACCGAACTCCTGGGCAGGCTGAACGCCGGCAAAATGGAGCTCGCCTCATCCCCCGTGCCCGCGGAAAGTATGGCCGGACTCGTCCGCTTGATCCTCGACGGCACCCTTTCCGGCAAGATCGCCAAGACCGTCTTCGACGAGATGTGGGCCACGGGCGGGGAACCGGCGGAGATCGTCCAAAAGAAAGGGCTCGTCCAGGTCCTGGACGAAGGCAGGATCCGCGAGTGGGCGAAGGAGGCCCTGGCCCGGAACCGGAAAGCGGCGGATGAATTCAGGAGCGGCAAGGAGAGAGCGCTCGGATCCCTCGTGGGAGCGGTCATGAAGGCCTCGGGAGGAAAGGCCAATCCCGAGATCGTCAACCGGATTTTACTGGAAGAGTTGGGAAGCGGGAAGACGGGCGGCTGACCCGGTCAGCGCGGGGAGTGGAGCCAGCGCGTCTGGCTCAAGAGTTCTTCGGGAGAAGGAAAGGTCGCGGCGCGGGCCAGGGATTCCGGCCGGAGTTCACGGCCCATCCTTTGCGCGATCTTTTTGACGGATTTTTCCATCAGCAGGTTGGCGACTTCGGTGACCTCGCGGCGGACGAAGGCCGTGTGGCCGGTCTTCTCGCGGACGCCCCAGAGGACCTTCCCCGTGGGCACTTCCACCAGCTTCACCGTCACCACGATGGACCCCTGGTCGCCGAGCACCGTCTTCAAGGTCTGAACGGAACCCACCAGGAGCGCGTCCACGCCCAGGACCGTCCCCAGGCCGGCCAGCCCGCGCGCGCGGACCACGCCGGAAATCGAAAGCCTCTGCTCGGCCAGGATCCTTTCCAGGTCGCCGCGCTCGATGACCTCGAAGCCGGGAACGTCGCTCAAGATCTGGATGGCCATCTGGTCCCCGAATACCGTCCCCGGAATATAAGGATTGGAGGAACGGAAGGGAAGGACCGCGATCCGCGGGGCGGCGGCCGGCCGGACGACGGAGGGTCCGCGCAGGGCCTGGCTCCGGGCCGCGCACCCTCCCATAAGGAGAAGCGCCAGGACCCCGGCCGCGGCCTGGGTGATCTTGCTGCTGGAGAAGACAGCTTTTTTCATAAAATCGGTTCCACGCCTTCCTGACGATACTAGTGTAGCAAAATCCCCCTTTGCCCCCCATAAAGTTTCTGTAAAACCTTTGTAACATTTTCTTCAACGGCTTCCCCCCTCCCCGGACCCCCATCCGCCGTCCCGGCCGGTTGATTGACAGGAGGAATATAAATTGGTATGTTGGTGCCGGAATGATTCCCATCCGATTCGGCACCGCGGGCTGGCGCGCCGTCATCGCGCAGGACTTCACCTTCGCGAACGTGCGCATCGTTTCCCAGTCCATCGCGGACCATCTGAAATCCGAAAAGCTCCACCACCGCCAGGTCATCGTGGGGCACGACACCCGTTTTCTCTCCGAAGAATTCTCCCGCACGGCGACGGAGGTCCTGACCGCCAACGGCATCCAGGTGCTGCTCTGCACCAAGGACATGCCCACGCCGGCCATCGCGCTCCAGATCCTCCGGCGCAAGGCGGCGGGCTCCGTGAACATCACCGCCAGCCATAACCCGCCCGAATATTCCGGGATCAAGTTCTCGACGTCCTGGGGCGGACCCGCCCTGCCGGAAGTCACCCGCGCCCTGGAAGAGCGCTGCGCCACTCTCATGAGCGAAGGCCGCTCCATTCCCAGGATGGCCCTGAACGACGCCCGCAAAAAAAAGCTGGTCGTGGACATCGACCCCACCCAGGAATATCTCAAGCACCTGCGGGGACTGGTGGACCTCAAGGCCCTCAAGCGCTCCAGGATGACCGTGGTCTGCGATCCCATCTACGGGACCTCGCGCGGGTTCCTGGACCGGATCCTGAACGAGACCTCCTGCAAGGTCACCGTGCTGCACGATTGGCGGGACGCGTTCTTCGGCGGGCATTCCCCCGAACCGTCCCTGGAAAACCTGAAAGAGCTGATCGCCACCATGAAAAAGCAGAAGGCGCACCTCGGCCTCTCCACCGACGGCGACTCCGATCGGTTCGGGATCGTCGATTCGGACGGGACTTTCGTCACCCCGAACGAGATCCTGCCCCTCCTCCTCGACCACCTGGTCAGGACCAGGGGCTGGAAAGGCGTGACCGCGCGGTCCGTCATGACGAGCCATTTCCTCGACGCCGTGGCCCGCTCGCATGGTATCGAGGTGCTGGAGACCCCCGTCGGATTCAAGTACATCGCGGAAGTGATGCTGAAGGAGAATTTCATCATGGGCGGGGAAGAGTCCGGCGGCCTCACCATCAAGGGCCACATCCCGGAAAAGGACGGCATCCTCGCCTGCCTGCTTCTGGCCGAGATCCGGGCCATGGCGAAGAAACCCCTGCGCCAGTGCCTCAACGAACTGCAGAAGAAGGTCGGCTTCTTCTACACCGAGCGCATGAATTTCTATCTCCCTCCGGAAAAGATGATCGCCCTGCAGGAAAAGCTGGCCACGCATCCGCCCACGTCCCTCGGGGAATTCTCGGTCAAGCGGATCGTGGACCTGGACGGATCCAAGTTCATCCTCAAAGACCAGTCCTGGGTCGGCATCCGCCTCTCCGGGACCGAGCCGGTCGTGCGCCTTTACGTGGAAAGCGATTCCCCGAAAAAGGCGAACCAGCTTCTTGCCATCGGAAAAAAAGTCATCGGCGTCTGACCCCGCAGGACTCCGCCTCCCCCGCGCGCCCGGGCCCCGGCGGTCTTCCGGACCGGGACCGGGGACCCTGAAGTTTACAACGACACGGGAAATTGCTACACTCTGCTTGCGGATCATCGGCAGACCGCTCTCCGGCCCGGCCTGCCGGACCCACATGCTTCGGCCCGCGCGGAACAGAATCTCCGGACGATCAGAAAGAGGATGGGAGGATGAACCTTTGAGCAAGATCCTATCGGTGCGAGCGCGCGAAATCCTGGACTCCCGCGGCAACCCCACGGTGGAAGTGGACCTGGTCGTGGAAAAGAACATCCTGGGCCGGGCCGCGGTGCCGTCCGGGGCCTCCACGGGAGAGCACGAGGCCGTCGAGCTGCGCGACGACGACAAGTCCCGCTACAAGGGCAAGGGCGTGCGCAAGGCCGTCCAGAACGTCAACGAAAAAATCGCTCCCGCCATCCTGGGAATGGACGCCTCGCGCCAGGCCGAACTCGACCGGAAGCTGATCGAGCTGGACGGGACCCCCAACAAGGGCAAGCTCGGGGCCAACGCCATCCTGGGCGTTTCTCTGGCCGCGGCCAGGGCGGCGGCTTCGGCGGAGGACCTCCCCCTATATGAAAGCATCCGCCGCGCCTACGGCCTGCAGGCGAAGACCACCCTGATCCCCGTCCCCATGATGAATATCCTGAACGGCGGCGCCCACGCCGACAACAACGTGGATCTCCAGGAATTCATGATCATGCCGGTGGGGGCCCCGACGTTCGCGGAGGCCCTGCGCTGGGGAGCGGAGATCTTCCATGAGCTCAAATCGGTGCTGCGCAAGAAGGGCCTGAACACCGCCGTCGGGGACGAGGGCGGGTTCGCCCCCGACCTCAAATCGAACGAAGAGGCCGTGGAAGCGATCCTCGAAGCCGTGCACGGGGCCGGGTTCAAACCCGGGACCGACGTCGCCCTGGCCCTGGATCCCGCCTCGAGCGAATTCTACTCCAAGGGCCGCTACGTGCTCGAAGGCGAGACCGCGGATCGCGAGAAGAGCCCGGCCGACATGGTCAGATTCTACGAGGGCTGGATCGCCAAATACCCCATCGTCTCCATCGAGGACGGCCTCGCGGAGAATGATTGGGACGGATGGAAGCTCCTCACCGAAAAGCTGGGCAGGAAAGTCCAGCTCGTGGGCGACGACCTTTTCGTGACCAATACCGTACGGCTGTCGGAAGGCATCCGCAAAGGCATCGCCAACTCCATCCTCATCAAGCTCAACCAGATCGGCACCCTGACGGAGACCGTGGAGGCCATCACCATGGCCCAGAAGGCGGGCTACTCGACCGTGATCTCCCGCCGCTCCGGAGAGACCGAGGACACTTTCATCGCGGACCTCGCCGTGGCCACCAACGCCGGGCAGATCAAGACCGGCTCCGCCAGCCGCTCCGAGCGGATCGCCAAATACAACCAGCTCCTGCGCATCGAGGAACAGCTCGGATCCCGCTCCGAGTTCGCGGGGAAGTTCGCCCTGGCGCTTGCCTAGGACCGCGGGAGCCGGGCCGTGTCATCGGGGAAATGGCTCCTGATCGCCGCCGCCGCCCTGGGCATCCTGTTCTCCAGCGAGAACATCCGCTCCTTCTGGCAGAAGAGGCGGACCCTCAAGGAGCTTGAGCGCAAGCTGGAAGCGACCCGTTCCGCCAACCGCAAACTGACCATGGAGATCCACCGCTACCAAAACGACCCCGGGACGATCGAAGAGATCGCCCGCCGGGAGCTCGGTCTGATCCGGCCGGGGGAGATCGAGTACCGTTTCCTGGTCCGGGAATCCACGGAGGGGGACCGGCGGCCGTGACGCTCGACTCCTCCTTCATCTGGCTGGGCGCGCTCGCCGCGGCCATCCTGCCCGTCTGGAACATCCCCCTCGTCATCAAGATATTCAGGCGCAGGTCCTCCCGCGACATCAGCCTGGCATGGGTAACCGGCGTGGAGTGCTGCCTGCTGGCCATGCTGCCCTCGGCCATCCTCTCGCGCGACCTGGTGTTCAAGGTGTTCGGCATCGCCAACGCCGCACTTTTCAGCGTCGTCTTCGCCGTGGTCTGGACCTTTCATCGCCGTGGCTCCGACGGTCCTCCGCAAAAATAAGAGGCCGGACGGCCTCCGCTTCCCGGAGATCCGGAGGGACCTCCTCCGGGACCTGAATCCCGACCAGGCCGGGGCCGTTCTGCACGGCGACGGCCCGCTCCTCATCGTGGCGGGCGCCGGAACGGGGAAGACCACCGTCCTCGCCCGCCGGATCGCCAATCTCATCGTCTCCAAACGCGCGCGCCCGAACGAGATCCTCGCCCTCACCTTCACGGAGAAGGCCGCCGCGGAGATGGAGGACCGCGTGGACCGGCTCCTTCCCTACGGTTTCAACGACGTCTGGATCTCCACCTTCCACTCCTTCGGGGACCGGATCCTGCGCGAGTTCGCCTTCGAGATCGGGCTCTCGCCGGACGCGCGCGTCCTCTCCCAGCCCGAGGCGGCGGTCTTCCTGACGGAACACCTTCCCAAGCTGGGGCTCAAGCATTACGCTCCCTTGTCGGACCCCCACCGGTTCATCGCGGCGCTCCTCTCCGTCTTCAGCAGGGCCAAGGACGAGGACATAGCGCCCCGGGACCTCCTGGCCGAAGCGGAGAAGTCCCGGAGCGCGGCCGCGTCGCCGGAAGAAAAGGAGGACGCCCAAAGGACCCTCGAGGTCGCCCGCGCCTTCCAGGCCTACGAGGACCTGAAGGCGAAGAAGGGCTTCATCGATTTCGGGGACCAGGTGCTCCTGGCGCTCAAGCTCCTGCGCGGCCACCCGTCGGTCCGCGGGAGGATCCAGGAGCGCTACCGCTACGTGCTTGTGGACGAATTCCAGGACACCAATTACGCGCAGTTCGAGCTCTTGAAGCTGGCCGCGGGCGCCTCCCGGAACATCACCGTGGTGGGCGACGACGACCAGTCCATCTACAAGTTCCGCGGGGCCTGCCTCTCGAATATCCTGGGTTTCCGCTCGGCCTATCCCGACGCCGCCCAGATCGTCCTGGCGGACAACTACCGTTCCACCCAGGAGATCCTGGATTCCGCCTACCGGATCATCCAGCACAACAATCCCGACCGGCTGGAGTACCGCGACGGGCTGAACAAGATGCTGCGCTCGCACCGCGAGCCCGGGCCGGGCATCCGCTGCGTCCGGCACGAATCCGTGTTCTCCGAATCCGAAGCCATCGCGGACGAGATCCGCGGGCGCGTTTCCGGCGGCGGGAGCTCCCCCAAAGATTTCGCCATCCTCCTGCGCACGAACGCGGCCGCGGAACCTTACGTCAAGTCCCTCAACCTGGCGGGGATCCCCTGGAGGTTTTCCGGGAACGCCGGGCTCTACGACCAGGAGGAAATCAGGGTCCTGCTCGCTTTCCTGCGGGCGGTGGACGACCCCGGGGATTCCGCGAGCCTCTACTACCTGGCCGCTTCCTCCCTCTACGGCCTGAAGGGATCCGACTGCGCCGTCCTCACCCGGTCGGCCGACAAGGAAAAGCTCCCTTTGGGGGACGTCATCGGGAGGGCGGCGGAACGGCCCCTGCCGGGACTCTCGCCCGGATCGGCGCCGATCCTCAAGGAGATCCGTTCCGACCTCGAACGCGCCCGCGAGCTCGCCTCCAAGATGCCCACGGGCCGGCTCATCTACCAGTACCTCGAATCGAAAGGCACCCTGGAGCGTCTGGCGAGATCCTCCGACGCTTCCAGCGCGCGCGAGGCGCAGAACTTGGAGAAATTCTTCGAGATCGTCAAAAGGTTCGGCCACGTCTGCCTCTATGACCGATTGCATCTCTTCGTCCGCTACCTCGAACCCCTGCGGCTGGCGGGAGAGGATCCCTCGAGCGCGGAAGCGACCCTGGAGGAGAACGCGGTCCATATCCTCACGGTCCACGCCGCCAAAGGCCTGGAATTCGACGCGGTGTTCCTGGCCGGCCTCGAACAGGGGCGTTTCCCCTTGAGCGACAGGCCCGACCTGATCGACCTGCCCGAATCCCTCATCCGGGACATCCTCCCGTCGGGGGACTACCACATCCAGGAAGAACGCCGGCTTTTCTACGTGGGCATGACCCGCGCCCGCAAGGAGCTCCACCTGTCGAGCTCCATGAACCTGGGAAAGAAAAAACAATGGAAGGCGTCCCAATTCATCTCGGAATGCCTGGACAAACCCCGCCTGGCCGCCTCACCCGGCCCCAAGCCGCCCTTGGACGCGCTCGGCATCTATTCGGGCGGGGCCGGGAGCGCCCCGGCCTCCCCGGGAGAGGGTCCCGCGGGAAGTCTGGTCCTGCCCGCCACGGCCGTGGAGGACTACCTGGCCTGCCCGCTCAAGTACAAGTTCGCCCGGGTGCTCCGGATCCCGGTCCTCCTGCACCATACGACGGTCTTCGGCATCGCCGTCCATGAAGCCCTGAAATTCTACCATCTCGCCCGCCGCGACGGCAGGAAATTCAAACTCGCCGAACTCCTGCGGGTCTTTGAATCCGCCTGGAGGTCGGAAGGCTTCGTGTCGCGGGAGCACGAGGAACGCCGGCTCGAAGAAGGGAGGAAGGTCCTGACCGCGTACCGGCGGAAGGAAGAGAGGTCGCGCCGGCGGCCGGCGCTGGTGGAGGAAAGCTTCCGCATGACCCTGGGCGGTCCCGCCGGGAGCGCCGCGATCCGGGGCCGATGGGACCGCGTGGACATGTCGGAGGGCGGATCCGCCATCATCGATTTCAAGACGGGCGACGTCAAAAGCGCGAAGGAGGCCGGGAAAAAAGCGGCGGAGAGCTCCCAACTCGCGCTTTACGCCCTGGCCTTCGAGCGGAGGTTCGGCCGGCTCCCGGACCGGCTGACCTTGTCCTTCGTCAAGAGCGGCCTGGAAGGGAGCGTGGCTCCCCGACCGGAATTCCTGGAAAAGGCCCTGGCAAGAACGGAGGAGGCCGTCGCGGGGATCTCCCGGCGGGATTTCCCGGCCAAACCGGGCTTCGCCTGCCGCTGGTGCGCCTACGAGAAGATCTGTCCGGCGATCAAATGACCCAGCCCATCCTCCTCCTCGTCCTGGCCCTTCTCCTCCTCCTTTTCTCCGCCGTGGCGGCCCTCGCTCTCTGGCTCTACCGGGAGCTGCGCGGCAGGCGGGCCGAATCCGTCCTGCCCCTGACGCTCCTCCAGCAGCAGGTGGAATCCCTCCGGTCCCAGGTCTCGGAAAGTCTGTCGCGCTCCGCCGACCTCACCCAGAACCGGATCGGGGAGATGGCCCGGGAGGTGGCGCAGAACCTCCAGGCCAGCGCGGGCCAGATCCATTCCCGCCTCGACAGCTATTCCCAGGTGGTCCAGAACGTCAGCACCCAGCTCGGCTCGCTGGAGCAGGCCACCCAGCGGATCTTCGAGACCACCAAGAACATCGCCAGCCTGGAGGAGATCCTCAAGCCCCCCAAGCTCCGCGGGGCCATGGGCGAGATCCTTCTGGGGAACATCCTGCGCGAGATCCTGCCGTCCGAGGAATTCTTCTCCCTGCAATATTCCTTCCGCACCGGCAACACGGTGGACGCCGTCATCCACTTGAAAGACGGGCTCATTCCCATCGACGCCAAGTTCCCTCTCGACAATTTCCGGCGCATGTCGGAATTGCCCGATGAAAAAGAGCGGGACCAGGCCCGCAGGGAATTCAACCGCAACATCAGGAAGCACATCGACGACATCTCGTCCAAATATATCCTCCCCGACGAAGGGACCATGAACTTCGCACTGATGTACCTCCCCGCCGAGAACGTCTACTACGAGACGATCGTGCGGTCCGGAGGGACCGAACCGGGCGACGACCTCTACGCCTACTCCACCCGCAAGCACGTCTTCCCGGTGTCGCCCAATTCCCTTTACCCCTACCTCATGACTCTCGCCCTCGGGTTCCGGGGCTTGAAGATCGAGAGCCAGGCCCGCGAGATCCTTTCCGAGCTGGGACGCCTCCACGGTGACTTGGAGAAGTTCAACGAGGATTTCGAGACCGTGGGCGGCCATATCGCCAACGCCCAGAAGAAATTCGCCGACGCCTCGAAGAAGCTCGACCGCATGGACCAGAAACTTCAATCGCTCAAAGAAGGACTGCCGGAGGCGCCCCGGATCGGACCGCCGTGACGCGCCGGCCAAGGAGGCAGACATGGAGACCATCCCCTATCTATTGCTGGGACTGATCGCGGGAGCGTTCAGCGGGCTCATCGGCATCGGCGGAGGACTGATCATCATCCCCGCCCTGGTCCTCTTCTTCGGCATGGGCCAGCACCAGGCCCAGGGAACGTCCCTGGCGCTCATGGTCCCGCCCATCGGTCTTTTGGCCGCCTGGACCTATTACAAGGCGGGGTACGTGGACCTCAAGGCCGCCGGCCTCATTTGCCTGGCGTTCTTCTTCGGGGGACTGCTGGGGGCCAAGGCGGCGGAGCACCTGCCCGACCTCATGCTCCGGCGGATCTTCGGGGTCACGCTCCTCGTCGCGTCCGTCAAGATGATCCTGGGCCGGTAAGAGGGGCTGAACGCATGGCCATCAGAAAAATAGTCAAATACGGCGACCCGGTCCTGCGCCGGAGGTGCCAGCCGGTCAAATCCATCGACCGGGAGGTCCGGAAGCTGATCGGGGACATGTTCGAAACGATGTACGACGCTCCGGGCGTCGGGCTTGCCGCCAACCAGGTGGGGGTCTCCCTCGCGCTGGCGGTCATCGACATCCAGGCCGAGGGGCGCCAGTCTCCCATCGTGCTCATCAATCCCAGGATCACCGAGTTGAGCGGCCAACTGAAAGAAGAGGAGGGATGCCTGTCCATCCCCGGGTTCCTGGCCCCGATCAAACGCTTCGCCTCCGCCAAGGTCTCGGCCCTGAACGAGAAGGGCCTGCCGGTCGTCATCACGGGAGAAGGCCTCCTGGCCCGCGCCCTCCAGCACGAAACCGACCACCTGAACGGGAAATTGTACGTGGACCATCTCTCATTCGTGAAGCGCGTCCGGATGTTCTCCCTGATCAAGAGATCGGCCCGGAGCGAAAGGTGGAACGCGTAAATGCCGCGGACCGTTTTCTGGGGAACTCCCCAGGCCGCCGTTCCTTTCCTGGAATACCTGGCCCCCCGCGTCCAACTGGTCGGGGCGGTCACGCGGACCGACAAGCCGGCCGAACGAGGGCGGAAGGTCCGTCCCTCTCCCGTGAAGGCCTTCGCCGAATCGAAGGGCATCCTCGTGCTCCAGCCTTCCGACCTTCGCGACCCGGATTTCCTGGGAGCCCTCGCCCGGCTCGAGCCGGAAGTGGGGATCGTGGTGGCGTACGGCCGGCTCCTGCCGAAGGAGGCCTTCGGGCTTTTCCCCAGTGGCTGCTACAACATCCATTTTTCCCTCCTGCCCCGCTTAAGGGGTGCGGCCCCCATCCAATGGGCCATCGCCCGCGGGGAGGCGAGAACGGGCGTCACCTCCTTCAGATTGTCCGAGACCCTGGATACGGGACCCATCGTCGCCCGGATGGAGATCGGGATCCGGGAGACCGACGACGCGGTCTCCCTGGAGGAAAAACTGATCCCTGTGGGGATCCAGGTCCTGGAAGAGACCCTCGCGCGGGTGGGACGGAACGAGGCGGCCGGCGAGCCGCAGTCGGGCGAAGCCACCTCGGCGCCTCTCGTCAAAAAGAGCGATCTCCGCGTCGATTGGAAAAGCCCGGCGGACGAGATCGCAAGAAGGGTGCGGGCCTTCGTCCGGTCCGGCTGCCACGCCTTCATGCCCGACGGCAGGCTGCTCAAGATCCTCCGCGCCGAGCGCGGCGACGACGCCCCGGAACCGGCCGCGGCCGTTCCCGGGA
>Ga0155663_119_pt2 | contig 15138 bp, 15 predicted proteins | sample RifCSPlowO2_01_FD_107320 | JGI IMG/M metagenome (GOLD analysis project Ga0155663, IMG submission 107320) | Elusimicrobia bacterium RIFCSPLOWO2_01_FULL_64_13 | reverse complement strand
CGGAGGCGGGCCGCCAGCTGGACCGCGTTCCTCCTGACGGGGCTGTGCGCGGCCTTCACCATCGGCGTCCTTTTCTTCATCCTGGGATACATCGCCTACCATGGTTTCTCCTCCCTCAACTGGGACTTCTTCACCAAGCTGCCCAAACCCGTGGGAGAGACGGGCGGGGGCATGGCCAACGCCATCGTGGGGACGGGCAAGCTCCTGGGTCTGGCCTCGGCCATCGGGGTGCCGGTCGGGTTCCTGGGAGGGGTGTACCTGTCCGAATACGGCCACAACAAGACCGGTTTCTTCGTGCGCTACGCGGCCGACATCCTGAACGGCGTCCCCTCCATCGTCGTGGGCATATTCGCCTACACCGTCGTGGTCCTCCCCATGGGCCATTTCTCGGCCCTGGCGGGCGGCTTCGCCCTGGGAGTCATGATGATCCCCATCGCCGTCCGCAGCACGGAGGAGTTCCTGAAAGTCGTCCCCCACAGCGTCCGCGAGGCCGGGTTCGCCCTGGGCCTGCCGGAGTGGAAGGTCATCTGCTTCATCGTGATCCCGACGGCCGCGCGCGGGCTGATCACGGGCATCCTCCTGGACCTGTCCCGGGTCGCCGGGGAGACCGCGCCCCTCCTCTTCACCGCTTTCAGCAACCGGTTCTGGGCGGAGGGGTGGCTCGAGCCCATCGCTTCCTTGCCCGTGATGATCTTCACCTACGCGATCTCCCCTTACGACGACTGGCACCGCCAGTCCTGGGCCGCCGCCCTCGTGCTCATGATGCTGGTGCTCTTCACCGGGCTGGCCGCCAGGATCTGGCTTAGGGAAAGGCGCTGAAGGCCGCGGCATGACGGAAAAAATCGCGGTCGAAGTCGAAAAGTTGAACGCCTATTTCGGGGCCCTCCGGGCCATCAAGGACGTGTCCCTGGACGTATTGGAGAAAAAGGTGACGGCCCTGATCGGCCCTTCCGGCTGCGGAAAATCCACGTTCATCCGCTGCCTGAACCGCATGCACGAGGTCACGCCCAAGGCGCGGATGGAGGGGAAGATCCTCATCCACGGCGAGGACGTCATGGAGCGGGACCCCGTGCTCCTGCGCAGGGACGTCGGGATGGTCTTCCAGAAACCCCAGCCCTTCCCCTCCATGTCCATATTCGACAACGTGGCCGCGGGCCTGCGGCTCAACGGCATGAGGAACAAGGCCGTGCTGGCGGAGCAGGTGGAAAAGAGCCTGCGGGACTCGGCGCTCTGGGACGAGGTGAAGGACAACCTCGACAAGCCGGGGACGTCCCTTTCCGGAGGCCAGCAGCAGCGGCTCTGCATCGCCCGGGCCCTGGCCGTCCGGCCCAGCGTCCTACTCCTGGACGAGCCCTGCTCGGCCCTGGACCCCATCTCCACGGCCAAGATCGAGGAGCTCATCCTCGAGCTCAAGTCCGGCTACACCATCGTGATCGTCACCCACAACATGCAGCAGGCCGCGCGGGTGTCGGATTTCACGGCTTTCCTTCTCCTGGGGGAAATGATTGAATACGGCGTGACCTCGAGGATATTCACCAATCCAGGGAACAAGAAGACGGAGGACTACATCACGGGAAGGTTCGGGTGAGCCCATGAAAAGACAGATCCAGGAAGAGATCAACCAGCTCAAGGCCAAGATCCTCCACATGGGAGGAGTGGCCGAGGACATGATCCGTTTCTCCATGAAGTGCTTCACGGAGAGGGAGACCGGCGCCGGCGACAGGGTCTTCCGGAGCGAGGAGGAGGTCAACCGGCTCCAGATAGAGGTGGACGAGCTCGCCTGCCGGATCCTGGCGCTCTACCAGCCGGAGGCCTCGGACCTGCGCGCCATCCTCGCCGCCATGAAGATCAATTCGGAGCTGGAGAGGGTGGCGGACCAGGCGGTCAACATCACCCAGACCTGCACCTACCATCTTTTTAAGGAAGTGCCGGTGAAGACCATGATGGAGATCCCCCGCATGGCGGCCATCGCCCAGGAGATGATCAAGAACTCCCTGGACGCCTTCTCCCGTAGCGACGTGGAGCTGGCCCAGGACGTGCTCAAGAAGGACGAGGAGGAGGACACCCTGAAATCCAAGGTCTTGAGCGAGGTCATCGGGATGATCCGCAGGCAGCCCTCCCAGACCAACCAACTCGTGGACCTGATCCTGATCTCCCGCAACCTCGAGAAGATCGGGGACCACGCCACCAACATCGCCGAGGACGTGATCTTCATGGTACTGGGCAAGGACATCCGCCACCACGCCCAATAGCGGTCCGCCGCCGGCGGCCGCCCCCTCCCATATCCACCCCCCTTGACAAAACGCCTAATTGGTGTTAAACACCTATTAGGTATAAAACAGTTAAATCATATGAAAAGAAATGCGCTCGGCACCCACGACATCGCCCAGATCTGCCAAGTGACCCCGGCCACGGTCGGGAATTGGATAGAAAAGGGGCTCCTGCCCGTCTTCACCACGGGCGGGGGGCACAGGCGGGCCTGGCCGGAGGACGTGGTGGCGTTCCTCAAGACCCATAACATCCCCGTGCCGGAGGAGCTGAAGGCCCAGGCCTCCCCGCGGATATTGATCGTGGACGACGAGGAGCCGGTGCGGAACTTCATCAGGCGCGCCCTGCAGAAGATCTACCCCGCGGTCGAAATACAGGAAGCCGCGGACGGTTTCGAGGCGGGGCACAAGCTCGGCCAATTGACACCCTCCCTCGTGGTGCTGGACCTGAAACTGCCGGGAATAGACGGGTTCAAGGTCTGCGGCCTGATCCGCTCGGACGAGCGGCTCAAAGAGACCAGGATCCTGGCCATCTCCGGCCACAACCAGCAGGAATCGGAGAGGCAGTCCCTCGCCGCCGGGGCGGACGCTTTCCTGGGGAAACCATTCGACGCCGCCAAACTCCGGGAAAAGGTCTCCCTTCTCCTGTCATGACGCCCCTACCCGGCTCATTCCGGAACTGGTCCATACGCAAAAAACTCCGCGCGATCATAATCAGCGTCGGCGCTTTCATGATCGCCTCGATCGGCATCTGGTTCCTGACGCTGGAGATGCGCACCCGCCATATCCATCGTCTGACGACCGCCATGGAGCTCGATAACGTCCTCCACGAATATGAGATCGAAGTCATGAACAACCTGGTCCATCTGCACCGGCTTGCTCACCTGGGTCGGAAGTACGAAGGCGAATTGGACCCGGAGACGTGCGGGTTTGGAAAGTGGTACAAATCGTTCCGCCCACCCTATCAGGATGAGAAATTCATGACCCCATTCGGCAGATTGGGACACATCCATTCAGCCCTGCATCATACCTTCGATGAAATCGTCAAACTGCACCAATCCGGGAAAAGAGTATTGGCTTTTAAACTCGTTTCAACGGCCTTGACGGATAACATCGATATGGCTAAATCGAATTTCAACCTTCTGACAGAATTCATGGATACGAAGGAGGAAAGGGCAAAGGAGATGATCCGCCTCCTGACCCTGATCCAGTACGGTCTGATAGTCCTTTTCGCCGTCGTCTGGGCCGTTTTCCTCTGGCTGGGAGTCAAGTTCGCGAAGTCCGCCTCGCGGACCCTAACCGAGCTCAAATCGGCCGCGGATGCCGTCGCTTCGGGAAGCCTGGGAAAAAAACTTCAGGCCGCGGAAGCCGGAGGGGAGATCGGCGCCCTCATATCCTCCTTCAACAATATGTCGAATAGCCTTCGTAGGATAACGGGGTTCCTCAACGCCATCACTTCATCTTCGCCCGTGGCCCTGATATCGAGCGACCTGGACGGCAAGATCACCTTTTTCTCCCCCTCCGCGGAAACGGTCACGGGCTATCCTATCGGAGAAGCCATAGGTCAACCCCTCACCATGCTGATACCGCAAAGGTACAGGAAAGCCCTCATGGAATCCTTCAAGCGCGCCGTGGAGAGCGGAGACTTGAATAAACTGAATTCGTCCGCAAAGGGAGGAACGGAGATCTCGATGAGGATGAAGTCCGGCGAAGAAATCCCCTGCGAGATCTATCTTTCCTCCATGCGCGGCTCCAACGACCCGTCCCACGCGGGAGAATTGATAGGTTTCGTGGCCGCCGTCCTCGATCTAAGGGAGAAGAAAAAACTCCAGGGCCAGCTCTTCCAGCAGGACAAGCTGGCCGCTGTGGGCCAGCTCGCGGGCGGCGTGGCGCACGAGATCAACAACCCCCTGGGCGTGATCCTCGGCTTCGCCCAGAGTCTCCTGAACCGCATGGGGAAGGAGGACCCCATGCGCATGCCCCTTGAATCCATCGAGCGCGAGGCCGGGCGGTGCCGGGACCTGGTCCAGAACCTCCTGACCTTCTCCCGGATGAGAAAACTGGAAAGGGAGGAATGCGACCTGAACGAGGAGGTGGGGAAGGCCTTGAGCATCGTGGAGGCCTCGACCAAGGCCCATTCCGTGGAGCTGGAGAGGGATTTGGCGGAAGGCCTGCCCAAGCTCACGGCCAACGGCACCCAGATCCAGCAGGTCGTCATCAACCTGGCCAACAACTCCATCGACGCCATGCCCAGGGGCGGGATCCTGACGGTCCGGACCCGCCGGGCGGAGAACGGGGGCCGGGAATTCCTCCAGATCCAGGTCGAGGACAACGGCGAAGGCATCCCCGAAGAGATCCGGTCCCGGATCTTCGACCCCTTCTACACCACCAAGGAAGTGGGGAAGGGCACGGGGCTCGGCCTCTCCATCGTGCATGAGATCGTCCAGATCCACGGCGGCGGCGTCGCCGTGCGGAGCGAGGCGGGGAAGGGGTCCGAATTCACCGTTTCCATCCCCCTGTCAAAGGAAGCGCCGCGAGGTGACCAGCCATGACCGGAGAAAAAGCGAAGATCGAGCCGCCCAAGATCCTCGTCATGGACGACGAGGAAGGCATGCGCGACCTGCTCTCCTACGAGCTGGGCGCCAGGGGCTACGACGTGGACACGGCCGCGAACGGCCAGGAAGGGGTCCAGAAGATCGCGAAAGGCGACTACCGCCTGGTCATCAGCGACGTCAAGATGCCCAAGCTCGGCGGGCTGGACGCGCTCGAGTCCATCAAACAGATGCACCCCTCCGTCGAGGTCATCATGACCACGGGATTCGCCACCATCGACATGGCGGTCGAGAGCATGAAACGGGGCGCTTACGATTTCATCACGAAGCCCTACAACATCTCGGAGCTCGTTTCAAGGGTCGAGAAAGCCCTGGAAAAGCAGGCGCTCGCCAGCGAGGTCGCTTCCTTAAAGGAGATCAACCGCCTGAAATCCGAGTTCCTGGCCAACATGAGCCACGAGCTCCGCACGCCCATGAACGCCATCATCGGCTACAGCTCCCTCATCCTGGACCGGCTCTACGGGGACCTGACGGAGAAACAGGACACGGCACTCAAGCGCATCAGCGCCAACGCCCAGAACCTTCTCCAGCTCATCAATAACATACTGGACATATCGAAACTCGCCGCCGGCAAGATGCCCCTCTATTTGGAAAAGTTCAACCTGAAGGACCTCGCGACGGAAACGGTGGAGATGATGGAGGCCCTGGCCCGTGAAAAACATGTCTCTCTCGCTCTGGATAACGCGCCCGACTGCGCCATCATGAGCGACAAGACCAGGGTCAAACAAATATTGATCAACTTGATCGGCAACGCGGTGAAATTCACCAGCCAGGGCGGGGTCGCCGTTTCCTGCGAGCCCGATCCCGCCGCCGGGACGGTGAAGATCCGCGTGAAGGACACTGGAATAGGCATCCAGCCCGGCCACCTGGAGCTGATCTTCGAGGAGTTCCGCCAGGAGGACGCCTCGACCACGCGGGAGTTCGGCGGCACCGGTCTCGGGCTGTCCATCGTCAAGAAACTGTCGGAGCTTCTGGGAGGCGGGATCAGCGTCGAGAGCGTCCCGGGGGCGGGGTCCACGTTCACCGTCTCCCTGCCCCTAAAAGCGGCCTCATCCGTCGATGGCGCCGGGGATATCCTCCGGGAGGCCCCGCCCGCCGACGAGGGTCTCCCCCCCAGAAAACAGAAGGTCATCCTCTCCATCGACGACGACCCGGAGGTCCTCCAGCTCCTCAAGGACAGTCTGCAGGGCACGGAATACAGGTTCCTCGGGGCCCAGAACGGCGACGAGGGCATCGCCCTGGCCAAGCAGTTCCGCCCCTTCGCCATCACCCTGGACATCCTCATGCCTCACCGCGACGGCTGGTCCGTCATCCAGTCCCTTAAAAGCGACCCGGATACCCGGTCCATCCCCGTCATCATCGTCTCCATCATGGAGAACAGGTCCCTGGGCTATTCCCTGGGCGTATCGGACTACCTCATCAAGCCCTTCGACCGGAAGACTCTCCTGGAAAGCCTGCGGCGCTCCGCTCCGGCCGAAAAAAAGAAGATCCTCATCGTGGAGGACGACGCCGAGCTGAACTCCTTCATGCGGACGCTCCTGGAGAGCGAGGGCTACAAGGTCAGCTCGGCCTTCGACGGCGAGCAGGGCGCCGCGATGGCGGAGCTGGACAGGCCCGATCTGATCGTTCTGGACCTGATGATGCCGCGTCTCGACGGGTTCGGCCTCCTGGAGAGGATCCAGCTCAACCCGGCCCTCGCGGACGCGCGCGTGGTCGTCATGACGGCCAAGAACCTCACCCCGGAGGAGACGGAGGCCTTGAGGAAGCGCGCCGAGCTCATCATCGAGAAGGGGTCCAAGAGTCTGAAGGAGATCCTGGAGATCATCAAGCGCAAGCTGGAATGGGCGGAAAAATCCCTGGAGGAGAAGGTCTAGTGGGCCGCGCGATCCTGGTCGCCGACGACGACGCGGATAACCGGACCATCGCGTCCGATGCCCTTCAAGCCGCCGGCTTCGAAGTGCTCGCGGCCTCCGACGGCCATGAAGCCATCGAGCTGGCCGTCAGCCGGAAGCCGGAGCTGATCCTCCTGGACCTTTCCATGCCGAAATTGGACGGCTGGCAGGCCGTCAGGCGCCTCAAAACGATCGCCGAGACCCGCGGGATTCCCGTCATCGCCTTCACCGCCCACGCCATGACGGGGGACGACCGCAAGGCCAGGGAAGCCGGGTGCGACGACTATATCTCCAAGCCCTGCCTGCCGGGCAAGATCATAGAGAAGGTGAAGGAATGGCTCCCAAGATCCTGATCATAGACGACGACTTCCAGAACCGCGAGATCGTGCGCGAACGGCTCACGCGGGCGGGCTACGACGTGGCCGAGGCCGCGAACGGAGAAGAGGGGCTCCATCTCATACTCAAGGAAAAGATCGACCTGGTCATCCTCGACATCATGATGCCCAAGAAGGACGGCTGGCAGGTCTGCAAGTCGCTCAAGACCGCCCCGAAGACGAAGGACATCCCCGTCGTGGTCCTGACGGCCCGAAACCAGTCCATCGACGAGCTGCGCACCTGGGAATGCGGCGCGGACGACTACGTGACCAAACCGGTGGACCACGTCCGCCTCATGTCGATCGTCCGGGGATTCCTGCCCCAAGGGGAGGATCCCAATGGAACGTGAGAAAGCCCCCAAAGTCAACCTGGCCGCATTCAAGATCTCCAGGGAGGTCCTGCGGACCGTCCCGGCGGAGCTCCTCTTGAAGCACCTCGTGGTCCCTTTCGACCTCCAGGACGGCCGGCTTTCCCTGGCCATGGACGACCCCGAAGACGCCTCCGTGGTGGACAAGGTCCGGCTCGTCTGCGGCTACGAATGCGACCTCTTCCACGCTCCGAAGGAATCCATCCTCGATTGTCTCAAGCTCTGCCTGCCGGAACTGGCCGCGGCCGGCCATGTCAAGGAGTTCCAGATCGAGGAGGGCCCCGCGGGCCGGGACGGTCTCCCCCGGGAAGTCGATATCGTCAAGGCGGCGGACAAGCTCTTCGAAATGGCCGTGTCCCAGGGGGCGAGCGACATCCACATCGAACCCCAGGAGCACAACGTGTTCGTCCGCTTCAGGATCGACGGAATCCTGACCACCATCCACAAATTCCCCAAGAGCGTCCAGGCCCCCGTCACGGCGCGGATCAAGGTCCTCTCCAACATGGACATCACGGAGAAGCGCCTTCCCCAGGACGGACAGTTCTCCGGCGTCGTCATGGAGAAAAACATCGATTTCCGGGTCTCCACCCTCCCTGGCAAGTACGGGGAGAAGGTGGTGATCCGCGTCCTGGACAAGTCCAGTTTCGCCCTGGAACTCTCCCAGCTCGGCTTCGAGCCGACGGTGCAGAGCATGTTCGAGACCCTGATCCAGAAGCCCCAGGGCCTGCTCCTGGTGACCGGCCCCACGGGGTCCGGCAAGACCACCACCCTTTATTCCGTGCTCAACCGCCTCCGCTCCCCCCTGAAGAACGTGATCACCCTGGAGGACCCCATCGAATACGAGCTACTCGCCGGCAGATCGAACGAATCGGGCATCACCCAGGTGCAGATCAACCCCAAGATCGGCATGACGTTCGCCGCCGGACTCCGCTCCTCGCTCCGGCAGGACCCGGACATCATCATGGTGGGCGAGGTCCGCGACAAGGAGACGGCGGAGATCGCCATGAAGGCGTCCCTCACGGGGCACCTGGTGCTTTCCACCCTCCACACCAACGACGCCCTGGGCACCCTCCTGCGGCTCCGGGACATGGGCATCGAGTCCTACCTGATCACCTCCACGGTCATCGGCGTCCTGGCGCAGCGGCTGGTGCGGGTCATCTGCCCCGCCTGCAGGGAACCCTACCGCGTGCCCCAGAAGGCCCTGAAACACCTCTTTCCGGGAGCGGAGAACCAGTCCAAGGAGGCCGCGCTCTACCGCGCCAAGGGCTGTGAAAAATGCCATTTCACGGGCTACCACGGCCGGATGGGCATCTTCGAACTCCTGGTCATGACGGAGGACCTCAAACAGCTCATCCATTCCAAGTCGTCCCTCGACGGCTCCGAGGACGCGGTATGCCGCGCCGTCCTCAAGACCCTGCGCGAGAGCGGGCTGGACCTGGTCAGGCAAGGCGTGACCACCGTGGAAGAGGTCTTCAGGACGACGGCGGAATAATCCCGAAAGGAGAGAAAACCCTTGTACGACAGGCAGAGCGCCAGGATCCTGATCATCGACGACGAAAAGGGGATGCTCGACCTCTTGAGCTACGAGCTCGGCGGGCAGGGCTACCAGGTGGTCACGGCCCAGAACGGCAGGGAGGGGCTGGAAAGGGTCAAGCGGGACCGGTTCCAGCTCGTCATCACCGACGTGAAGATGCCCGGGATGGACGGCGTCGAGGTCCTCCAGGAGATCAAGAAGCTCGATCCCGACCTGGAAGTGATCATGACGACCGGCTTCGGCACGATCGAGACCGCCGTGGCCGCGATGAAAAAGGGCGCCTACGACTTCATCCAGAAGCCCTTCAATCTGAACGAGGTCACGAACCTGATAGAAAAGGTGCTGGAGAGGTCCGAGCTCAAGTCCCTCGTGGCCCTTTACGAGGCCTCGAAGGCGATATTCTCCTCGGTCAGGATCGATTCCCTTCTGCCCATCCTCGCGGACCTGGCCCAGAAGCTCCTCCGCGCGGACGACGCCTCCATCATGCTCCCGGGGTTGGACGGGAAACTGGCCATCGCGGCCTCCCGCGGCCTCGAGGGCGAGGCCGAAAAAGCCGCGCGCCTGGCCCTGGGAGAGCGCATCGCCCTCGGCCAGGCGGCGCAGGAGCCCGTCATCTTCGAAGGGCCCATCCACAGGGACCCCCGGTTCTCCGACCTCCGGCTCAAGGACTCGATCCTCTCCGCCGTGGTCTGCCCGCTGCGCTCGAAGGACAAGGTCCTGGGGGCGCTCTGCGCGGCCCGCACCGCGAGCGACGTTCCCTTCAATTACTCCGACCTCCGCCATGCGCAGATCTACCTTTCCCAGGTCGCCCAGGCGATCGACAACGCCCGGCTGGTCCAGGAATTGGAGAACAAGATGGAGGACCTGAAGGGGGCCTACGCCGAGCTGGAAAAGATGAAGGACGAGCTGGCCCAGGCGGAGAAACTGCGGGCCATCGGGGAGCTCGCCGCCGGGGTCGCCCACGAGCTCAACAACCCCCTGACCACCATCATCGGGCTGGCGGACCTCTTGATCGAGGACGGCGACCCCTCCGCGGAAAGGATGCAGGACTTCTCTTCCATCAAGAGCCAGGCCGACCGCTGCCGGAAGATCATCGTCAACCTGCTCCATTTCGCGCGGAAACAGAGGTTCGAGATGCGGCAGGCGTCGGTCAACGAGATCATGGAGAACACCCTGGAGCTCGTGAAGTACGAGCTTCAGTCCTCCGGCATCGAGATGGTCAAGGAACTGGACCAAGCCGTCCCGACCACCCGGCTCGACCCCAACCGCATCCAGCAGGTCTTCCTGAACCTGGTCACCAACGCCCGAGACGCCCTGGCCGGCAGGGAACGCCCTAAACTCGTCGTCCGCAGCTCATACGCCGGAGACCTGATCCGGGTCAGCGTCTCCGACAACGGCTCGGGGATACCGGAAAAGGTCCTCCAAAGGATCTTCGACCCTTTCTTCACGACCAAGGACGTCGGGAAAGGCACGGGACTGGGATTGAGCATCTCCTTCGGGATCGTCAAGGACCACGGCGGCGCCATCCGGGCCGAAAGCCGGGAGGGCGAAGGCACCGCCTTCACTGTCGAACTGCCCGTCACCATCTAACCCCCCAGCGCCTCGCATTCGTCTCCCCTTCATTTCCGTTCAGATAAATCGATATGATAAACCATATCGTTTTTTTTAAGCTTGCTCTGTAAAAATATTTTTGATTTAGACCTTGACAAAAATTCTAACCCCTGGTATATATAGATTGGGATTATTGGTTTAGATAGATTTACTAGGATACATTGAAATTCTGGAACCAGGAGGAAAGAGTCCGATGATCGCGAGCGAGATGCCCCCCCTCACCACCTACGAAATCAGCCGCTACCTCCACGTGGACCTGACCACGGTCATCAGTTGGTGCGAGCTGGGGAAGATGCGGGCCTACAAGACTCCGGGGGGCCACCGCCGGGTCCAGCCGGGGGATTTCCTGGACTTCCTTAAACAGTTCGGGATGCCCGTTCCCAGGGACTTCAATAGCAAGATGAACGGCGCCCTCAAGGCGCTCATCGTGGACGACGAGGACAATATCCGCAGGGTCATCCGCAGGGCGCTCACAAAAAACGTGCCCAAAGTCGAGGTCTTCGAAGCGCGGGACGGTTTCGAAGCGGGCAAAATGCTTTTGGACGCCCATCCTCATCTGGTCGTATTGGACCTCATGCTTCCGGGGATCAACGGGTTCCGGGTCTGCTCCAACATCAGGAAGGACCCCAGATTTATGAAAACGAAAATCCTGGCCATCACCGGCCGGGACACGGACGAGAACCGCGAGAAGATACTCAAGGAAGGCGCCGACGCTTACCTTGCCAAGCCGTTCGACGTGGACGGCTTCATGGAGCAGGTGCGCCGGCTCGTAAAAATCGACGAGGAGCAGGAAAAATGGACATTGGCGGCGCGGTAATTCAGGGGGCTTTTCTCAAGGGGCTGACGGCCCGCGTCTTCACGCCCGGCCGGAAGTCCACCCTCGTGTCGTTCCGGACCATCATCTCCCTCGTCCTCCTTTTCTTCGCTCTCTACTGCCAGGAGAACCCCCTTACCTCCCAGGCCGCCGCGGGGCTCCTGGCTCCTGAAATGAAGGCAGTCGCCCTCCACTTCTTAAGCAACTTGTTCGTCCTCATCCTGCCTTCCAGGTCGCTGGGGAAGGGCATGGTGATCGGGCTCTTCCTGTTCGACATCGCGGCGATCTCCGCCGTCGTCTACCTGACCCAGGGGTTCCAGAACGACCTTTTCTTCACTTACTTTCTGGTCGTCTTCATGACCGTGATCGCGCGCAAGCCCTCCGTCAGCTTCCTCGTGGCGGGGATCTCCTGCCTCCTTTACGGGTTCTTCTTCTTCAAGTCGCACGCCTGGACCGATTTTTTCCAATCCTTCATCATCATCCGGTTCTCGCTCCTCCTGGTGGTGGCCTTCTTTTCCTCCACGATCGTCGAGGACCTGGAGGCGCAGGAGGACGTGGTCCACCACTTGAGCCACGAGCTGCGCAACTCCCTGGCCTCCATCCACGTGGCGTCCCGGCTTCTCCTCCAGGAGACCTCCGCCGGGAACCCCCGGCCGGACCAGGCCGGCCAAGCGAAGATGGCCTCCATCATCGCCCGGAGCTCCGCCAGGATGATCCAGATGGTGGACGACATCCTCGAGCTTTTCCGCTACGAGACGGGGAAGGTCTCCCTGAAGCGGACGCCGGTGTCGGTCGGCGGCATCGTGCGGGAATGCGCGGAGGAGTTCTCCCTCTCCTGCCGGGAGCACGGGCTCACCCTCTCGGAGGAGACCGAGCCCGTCCTGCCGCAAGTCATGGCCGACCCCGTCAAGCTCCGGCAGGCGCTCCTGAACCTGCTCGGCAACGCTCTCAAGTTCACCCCGGCCGGCGGTGTCATCGCGGTCGGAGCCCGGCTCTGGGATTCGGACCCCAAGGCGCGGACGGTCGAGATCTACGTCGCGGACACCGGGACCGGCATGGCGCCGGAACAGCTGAAAAGGATCTTCGAGAAGTTCTACCAGGCGAACGGCCCGGCCGCGCATGGCAAGCTCGGGATCGGGCTGGGGCTGGCCCTCGTCAAATCCATCATCGAGGCCCACGAGGGCTCCATATCCGTGAAGTCCGCCCCGGGGAAGGGCACGTCGTTCTCCATACGCCTCCCCGCCGCGGCCGGCGCCGCCGACGCGTTTTTGACAAACCTTCGAAAGGACAAATCCCATGTTTAACTCGAATAAGGACGTCAAGATCATCGTGGTGGACGACGAACCCGAGATCCTCCGGACCCTGCAGAGGGCCCTGTCCCGGAAGGGCTACGGCGTCGTCACGTTCGAAGACCCCTTCCTGGCGCTGGAGCACGTCAGAAAGGAAAAAGTCGACCTGGTCTTGAGCGACCTCAAGATGCCCAAGATGGACGGCCTTCAGCTCCTTTTGCAGGTCAAAGCGGCGCGCCCCGGCGTCCCGGTCATCATGCTGACGGGGTTCGCCACCATCGAGTACGCCGTGACCGCCATGCAGCAGGGGGCGTTCGACTTCCTGCGCAAGCCGTTCGAGATCAGGAACATCTACGAAGTCGTTCAAAGCGCTCTTGATTCACGCAAACGCTGAAGGGAAAACAGTTTTTGCGGGTAAAATGCCATGGAAACTAAAACGAAATTCCTTTTCTGGCTCGCTCTCGCCGCTTCCCTCGCCGGATGCGCCGCGGAAAGGGCATCCATCCAGAGGCCCGGCCTGCGGGGCCCATCCCACCGCCTGGCCGTCCTGCCGTTCGAATCGGCCAATCCCTATATCCCCGGCGCGGTGCTGGGCGACTATTTCACGGTCTCCATCCTCCAGAATCTCGACGACGTGGACGTGATAGAGCGCAAGGACCTCATGAAGGTGCTCCAGGAGCAGAAGCTCTCCCTTTCGGGCGTCATCCGCCCGGAGAAATGCCTGGCCATCGGGTCCATCCTGGGAGTGGACGCCGTCATCGTGGGTTTCGTGCAGACCTTGGAGACCATCCAGAGCGCGAGCGGGGCCATATCCGTCACCGTCAAGATGGTGGACGTCGCGACGGGCAAGGTCCTCTGGGCCGACAGGGAGAAGATCTCTCACGCCACCTGGTCCGCGCGCGAGGTGCCGGAGGTGGCGGCGATCATCATGGAGAAAGCCGCGGAGAAGATGGTGAAGAAAATGGCGGGCCGCCTGCCGCCGCGTTCGGAACTCACGGCCGGGCTCGCGGACGAGCTCATAAGGACGGCCGCGCCGAAGATCGCCCAATCCAGGTGGACCGGAGGACGCCATGAAAGATGAAAAGGCCATGCAAAACACGGTTCTTATCGCCGACGACGAGCCCGAAGTCCGGAACGTCGTCAGGAGGGTCTTGAGCCGGCACGGCTACGACCCCGTGGTCGCTTCCGACGGCAGGGAGGCCCTCTCCATGGCCAGGGTCCGGAAGCCCGGCCTCATCCTTTTGGACGTCAACATGCCCGGCCTGGACGGCTTCGCCGTGTGCAAGGAGCTCCGGGAGGAGCCCTCCACGCGGCTCATCCCCATCCTCATGCTCACGGCCCGCATGTCCACGGACGACAAGGTCACGGGCCTCGGCCTGGGCGCGGACGACTACCTCACCAAGCCCTTCGACATGCCCGAGCTCCTGGCGCGGATCGACACCCTCCTGCGGCGCAACCACAGGATGGTCTCGGCCAACCCCCTGACCCGGCTTCCCGGAGGCCCCGCCATCCAGGAGGAGATCGAGTCCCGGATAGGGTCCGGGGAGAAGTTCGGCGCGGCCTACATCGACATCGACAATTTCAAGGCCTATAACGACGCCTACGGCTACCACCAGGGCGACGAGGTGATCAAGTGGACCTCGCGGATCATCCAGGAAGAAGCGTCGCAGGGGGGTTCGAAACGATTTTTGGGGCACATCGGCGGGGACGACTTCATCCTCGTGGCGGACGCCGCGTCCATGAAGGACCTCTGCGGGCGCATCGCGGACCGGTTCGACAGGGAGATCAAGGCCTGGTACAACTGGTCGGACAACTTCCGGGGATACGTCCAGGCCAAGGACCGGCGGGGCGGCTTGAGGAAGTTCCCCCTCGCCCGGCTCTCCATCGCCGTCTCCACGAACGAGAAGAGGCCGCTCACCCACTACGCCCAGGTCGCCCAGATCACTTCGGAGCTCAAGGGGTTCGTCAAGGGGCGGGCGGAAAAGAACAAAAGCGCGGTCGCCTTCGACCGCAGGACGTACTGACCCTCCAATACGCTTCCCTGTCCGTTACCGCCTCGGAGGTGGTAACGGTGTAAGGAAACCGCCCCTCGAACGACCAATCCAGCGAATCCCCGCACCTTTAAGGAGGAATGAGACATGACAGCGGCTCTCATATTATCGGCGATGCTTTTTCTCGCCTATTCCAACGGCGCGAACGACAATTTCAAGGGAGTGGCCACCCTCTTCGGCAGCGGCGCGTCGGATTACAGGCGCGCCCTCCTCTGGGCGACCGCCGCCACCTTGGCGGGGTCGCTCTGCGCGATCTTCCTGTCCGGAAAGCTGGTGGCCGCTTTCAGCGGGAAAGGACTGGTCCCCGACGAGATCATCGCGTCTTC
>Ga0155663_174_pt3 | contig 15572 bp, 19 predicted proteins | sample RifCSPlowO2_01_FD_107320 | JGI IMG/M metagenome (GOLD analysis project Ga0155663, IMG submission 107320) | Elusimicrobia bacterium RIFCSPLOWO2_01_FULL_64_13 | reverse complement strand
AAGTATCCGGCGGCTCGTGATGCGGCTGGGAAGGGACTGGAGGTCCAGGGCGCTCTCCACCCCGACGATCACGCGGACGTTCTCCAGGCCTTCCTTGGGACCCACCGCCAGGATCACGTCTCCCTTCCGCAGAATGGAGTCCGGCTCGGCGACTTCAAGGGAGCCCTCATGATAGATCCGCGAGACCACGACCCCGCATTCCTCCAGGTTGGGAACGGATTTCAGGGGCCTGCCGAACAGGTTCTCGTTCCTGACTTCGAGGTTCATGGTCCTGACCTTGCTCCGCCTGTCTTCGAGGGTCATCTTGTCTTTTTCGTCCTTGAGGTCGACCCGGAACGCGGCCCGCACCAGGAGCATTACGATGATGACGCCCAATATCCCGAAAGGGTAGGCGACGGCGTAGCCCAGGCCGGGCATATCGGAGCCCTCCAAGATCTGCTGGGCCGCGGCCAGACTGGGGGTGTTCGTCGTGCCGCCGGCCAGGAGGCCCGCGGCGATGGGAAGCTCGATCCGGCCGTACCGGCTGACGAGGAGGGTCATCCCCGTGCCCAGGAGAACGATCGCCAGGGCCATCAGGTTCAAGGGCAGTCCCTGGCGCTTGAGGGAGGCGAAGAACCCGGGGCCCACCTGCATGCCTATGGTGTAGACGAACACGATCAACCCGAACTCCCGCGCGAACTCCATGACCGTGGGGTCGATGGTGATCCCGAAATGCGCGAAGAGGAGCCCGCTGAAAAGGACGCCGGCCACGCCCAAACTGATGCCGAAGGCCTTGAAGCTTCCCAGGGCCAGACCTCCCGCTATCACCAGGGACAGGACCAGGATGGAGTGCGCAACTGAATTAGCGGTGAAAATTTCCAATAGCCAGTTCATGGGAGACGATCAGGAACGCTTGTGGACGAAAAGGAGGGGGAAGACGATGTCGCTCACGCAGCAGGGAAGCCACACTGCCGCGAAAAGGAACAGGAATATGACAGGGTAGGTCCACCAGGCCAGCTCGATTCCCACCGCCATCATCATGTGGAACAGGGACGCCCAGGTGCTGATAAGGACATGGGCCGCGTGAGGCATCCTGGACATGGGCTTATAGAAGGCGATCAGGATCCCCAGGAAGGCCAGGGGATTGACGATCCACCATTCCTCGATGAATCCGATATGAAGCTGCCTTTCCGGAAGGCCGAGAATGACCTCTCCCAGATAAGGGATCAGTGAATCGCTCAATGTCCCCAGGCCCACCGCCCCCACGAACGCCACAAGGATCAGCTTGCGCAGGCCGCATTTCCTGGGCAGCCCGGAACATTCGTGGAGGGAATAGATGGACGCCGCCGTCAGAGAGCTGAAAAAAACGTGGAGGGGATGCAGGGTATAGAAAAGCTTGTAGGAAGTCTCCCTGGGCAGGTGGGGGAATCCGGCCATGATGAGGATCCCGGTCAGGGCCCCGAATATCGTGAACGGGGCGTGGTGAGAGAGCTCGTGGCGGATGCTTTCTTTGAGGGCCAGGTTCATGGTTCCAGGCCCTATTGTATCTTATCCGGGCGGTCCTGTCACTTCGGCTTTGATGGCGTCAGGATTTAGCTTCGGCGAGGTCGCGGCGCTTGGCGAGGTTCTTGAAGCCGGGCAGGCCCATGTAGCCCATGGGGTCCACAGGATGGCCGCCGCGGCGGACTTCGTAGTGGATATGGCAGCCGGTGCTGGCCCCGGACGTGCCCATGAACGCCAGGACCTGCCCGCGCCGGACGCGCTGGCCCGGCTGGACGAGGACATGCACGTTGTGGCCGTAGTAGGTCTCGTAGCCGAATCCGTGGTCCAGGACCACCAGCATCCCGTAGGTGCCCTGCCAGTCGGCCAACTTGACGATGCCGTCCGCCGTGGCCAGGACCGGGGTTCCGGGCTCGTTGGCGATGTCCACTCCGGCGTGCAGGCGGGAACCGCGGTAGAAAGGGGAACGGCGGCGGCCGAACTTGGAGGACACATCTCCCTCCGCCGGCCAGCCCTGGGGGATGTAACGGGTGTTCTTGAATCCAAGTGTCGTGAATTGGGGGACGCGGCTGAAAAGCTCCGTCCTCTCCTCGGACTCTCCCATGATGAGCTCGGTCGGGTCGTAGAGGCCTCTGGCCCCGAATTTCCAGGACCGGACGCTCGCGGTCTTCCGCATGAAAGAACGGTCCTCGAATTCGGCCCCTCCCAGCCCATAGGTCGCTCCGGCCAGGGTCGGGGAATGGGCCTTCTTGCGGGAGGGCAGAAGCTTCCTCTTGGCCATGAAATGGACTTCCATGCCCGCGATCATGCAGACGGAGGCGAAGATCAACGTCTTAATTGCTTTACATTTCATTACGATTCCAATTGGTCAGCGCTGTCTCCAATACGCCGCAAAGTTCCTCCACCGTAACGGCGGAAGGGTTGCGGACGTCGATATAGTCCCTCATTTTCAGACCCAGCTCGCTGGTGATTTTAAGGGCCAGGCCCTTATCTCCCCGGCAGAACTTCTTTATGGCCTCGTACTCGATCCTTATGATTTCCGCTTCGCTCATGGTCATACCCCCTTCTGACGCAGAGTCGCAGGATCTAGGGGGGCCTAGACCTTGCCCTTCTTACGCTATTATTCTACCAAAGGAGGGGGTGCTTTGGCCTCAATAAACGGTAACTAAAATGTAACAATTTTTCTAACGGGCTAGAGGCAGGTTCTTGAGGGCGAGACGGAGCATGACCAGGGACTCTTCCTTGAGGAATGTTCCCCGCATCTTTTCAATCTGGCGCTCGGCCACCTGGCGGATGACGGCGTCTCTGGCCTCTTTTACGGAGAGGTGGATCTCGGGGTTGGTCCAGCCCTTTTCGTCTTCCCACAGGAGCTCGCCGGAATCGGTCCTGAAAAGCTTCAAATTGGCCTTTACGGACCTTCGCCGGGCGAACCCCAGGGGGATATCGATGAAGGTGAGCAAATCCCCGTAGAAGAGGCCGTCCACCCCCAGGGCCTTGCCCAGGTCCTCTTTGGATACGCTCCCTAACTGGCCGCCCTCGGTGATGCCGAACTCCTCCCTTAGGACGTTGTCCACCGTCTCCCCGTCCAGGGGCAGGTAGCCCCGGGACGGCAGCAATTCTATGAGGAGTTTCCTGACCGTTTCCGGACCGCCGACGTCGTTCGTCAGGTTGGAGAAAGGGAGGACGGCCACTTTGGAAGGAGGCCGGAAGTCCTTGACCAGGTATTTGGGGCCGGAGGCGCAGGCGGCCAGGAAGAGGAGCGGGAGGAGGGATGTCTTCCTAAAGAGGCATTTCATCCTGACGGGCTGTCCGGGGGGGCGGATTGGGGTAAGGGTTCATTCGGCTCCTTCTGGTACTCTTCCCTGTAGATCTTCAGAAAGGCGATCACGAGGGCCACGACCAGCGGGCCCAGGAATAAACCCATGGGGCCGTAGATCTTCACTCCGCCCAATATGCCGAAAAAGAGGAACAGGAACGGAAGGCGGGTCTTGCTCCCTATCAGGATGGGTCGGAGGAAATTGTCGGCCAAACTGATCACGAGCGTGCCCCAAAGGAGAAGGAACAGCCCCTTGCCCGACGCGCCGGCCAGGAGATAATAGAGGGACACGGGGAGCCACACGGCCGCGGCCCCCACGAGGGGGACGAGGGCCGTGATGGCCGTCAGGAAACCCAGGACGATGGGGGAAGGCACTCCCGCGGCGATGAAAGCGAATCCGGCCAGGCCTCCCTGGGTCACGGCCACGATGAAAACGCCCCGCACCACGGCCGTGACCGTGACGTAGAACAGGTCGGCCAGGTGTTCCTTGTGCTTGGTCTCCATGGGAAGGAGGTCCTTGATCTTTTTGAGCAGGGTCTGTCCGTCGCGGAAAAGGAAGAAAAGCGTCAGGACCATGACGAACAGGTTGATGGCGAGGATGAAGATATTCTTCGGAAGCCCCTTGCCCAAGGACGCCAGGAACTTCAGGACGAAATCCCCCGCCTCGATCACGGTCTCGCGCAGGTCGGTCTGCGCCAGGTTCAAGAGGGACTGAACCCGGGATTCCAGGGCCAACATCCACGGGGCTCCGGTGACGGACCCCCCCTGCCTCCAGGCCTCGAGCTGGCTCCCGAACCGCTCGACAGCGGGGTAGACGAGCTTCATCTCCTTGGTCAGGAGCCAGGTGCAGAATATGAACGGGACCACGATTAGGAGGACGGCGAGCGCGGTGGATATGGCCGCCGCCGCGCCCCGGCGCTTCGGCAGGGACCGGAACATCCTGTGCACGAGCCGGTGCATGGGGAAGAAGATGAGCGTCAGGACCACGGCCCCCAGGATGCCGGTGAAGAAGGGGGAAAGGATCAGAAGGGTCTGGTAGAGCAGGAAGACCAGCGCGGCCAGGGAGAAGTACCGGAAGAGCTGTTCCCGCTTCACGGGTTCTCCGAAACGTCGTGCTCGTCGCGGATGTCGCCCACGATGCGCTCGATCAGGTCCTCGATGGTGACCAGCCCCAGGGTCCTGCCGTTCGGGTCCTGGACGATGGCCAGGTGCAGGCGCTGTTTCTGGAAAAGCTTCAAAAGGTCCTTGGCGAGGGTGGTCTCATGGACGAAGACCGCGGGCCGGACCAGGTCCTGGAGTATGATGATGCGCCCGAGGTTGATGATGTGGATCAGGTCCTTCATGTGCAGGATCCCGATGATCCGGTCCAGGGTCCCCTGGTAGACCGGCAGGCGGGTGAAACCCTCCTCGGCCACGCGGGTCACGAGGAGCTCCCTCGGGGTGTTGACGTTGATGGCCGTGATCTGTTCGCGCGGGATCATGACTTCGCGGACCTTCAGCTCGGAAAAATCAAATATCTTCGGGATCATCTGCTGTTCGGTGGCGTCGAAGTTCCCGAGGATGCCTCCCTCCTTGATGAGGAAACGGATGTCCTCTTCCGTGGCGAACATCTCCTTGGGCATGTCCCTGCGCCCCAGGAGGAACAGGACGGACCGGGTGGAGAGCGTCAGCAGGGAGACGAGGGGGCGCGCTATCTTGGAGAGGGCGCTGATGGGCAGGGCCACGATCACGGCGATTCTTTCCCGGTAGGCAAGCGCGAGCGACTTGGGGACGAGCTCCCCCACCACGAGAGAGAGATAGGTGATGGGCAGGACCACGATCCCGATCGCGGCGATCTGGGACCATCCTCCCGAGAGGAAGGGCAGGCGGTCGAGGCGGGGCGTCAGGAACACCACGGCCGCCGCCCCGCCCACGGCGGAGGCCAGGGCGCCGACCAGGGTCACCATGATCTGCACCGTGGCCAGGAATTCTTCCGGTTCCTTGAGCCAGCCGGCGACGATGCGGGCCCCCAGCTTGCCGTCTTTTTCCAATTGGCTGACGCGGCTTCTCCGGGAAGAGACCACGGCGATCTCGGACCCTGAAAAAAATCCGTTCATCAGGATCAGGAGAAGGATGAAAAGGACTTCAATCCATACGGTTTCCATATCCCCTACGCTAATCCCCCGCGCGGGAGAGGCGGAACCGCAGCCAGAGGACGAGCGCCCCAGAGGACAATACGATCAGCCCCGAAACGATCCCCTCCATGAGATCGAACCGGCGCGCGAGCAGGACATAGGTGTCGCGCGTGAACCAGCCCAGGTACGCCAGGAAAAGGCAGCGCGGCACCGACCCCAGATAGGTCCAGAGAGTGAACTGGGAGACCGGCATGCGCAGGGCGCCGGCGGCGGCCGAGATCAGCGAAAGCGGGACGATGGGCAGGGCCCGCAGGGAGAAGATCGTCAGGCCGACCCTGCCGGCCAGGAAGCGTTCTTCCATGGCCACGATGTCCTTCCAATCGAACCCGAGGAACCTGTGGAGCCTGTCGATGAGGGGCTTCCCGCCCCAGTAGGCGACGCCGTAGGTCAGGTAGGCCCCGAGCGTCGAGGCCGCCGACCCGGGGAGGACGATCAAAAGCAGGATCGGCCCCAGGGCCCGCCAGGCCGGGATCGACGAGTCGATGAGGATGGCCCCGGCCCCCATGATGATGAGAGGGGACGGGATGGGGACGATGATGGATTCGATGATGACGCCGACGAAAACGCTGACCGCTCCGTGGTCGCGGAGGAGCTGCATGATCCATAGCGTGAGGGATTCTACCATGAGGAGATCAGATTATACAGAATTAATCGCGCGGTGGGAAGGGAGAGGGACGGGGTGAGGGGGAATGCGGGGTCAGGAGGCTTCGAAGATGGATCGGACCTTGTCGATCACCCGCTTGGGGTCGTAGGGCTTGGTGATGTAGCCCGAAGCGCCCAGCTCGTAGCATTTCTCCACTTCGTTGAGCTTGTTCAGAATGGTGCACATGAGGACCGGGATCTCCTTCACCCGGGGCCTGGATTTGAGGACGGAAAGCACTTCGGTCCCGGAGACCTTGGGGAGCATGATGTCAAGGAGGATCATGTCGGGCATTTCTTTCTCGACCATCTCGATGCCTTCGGCGCCGTCCTTGGCCCAGAGGGGATCGAAATTATGGAGCTTGAGGAGCTCCGTGAGCAGGAAACCCGTTTCGTAGTCGTCTTCGACGATGAGGATGCGCTTTTTGCCTTTCATAAGTGCCAGGGTGCCGCGCCCGCCGCACTTCAGGCGGGCGGGCGGCATTCATCATGCCAAATTCCCAGGGTTTGTGCAAGTTCAGGAGACGGGATGTTTGGTGAGGAGGGCTTTTTTTATTTTTTCCTTGAGGATGGCCTGGCTGAAGGGTTTGGGGATGAAGTCCACCGCCCCGTGAGCGTAGGCGTTGCGGATGGTGCTGGAATCCGTCAGGCAGGTGAGCATGATCACGGGGATGTCCCTGGTCCTCCGGTCCTGGCGCAGGTGCCGGCAGAGGGTGATGCCGTCCACGTCCGGGAGCATCACGTCCAGGAGCACCAGGTCCGAACCGTTCCGGGCGATCCCTTCCAGGGCCCCTTCCCCGCTCTGGGAGCTTGAGACCTTGTATTTCAGGCTTTTCAGCACCGTTTCCAGGTAATCGAGGATGATGGGATCGTCCTCGACCACGTAGATTTTCTTCGCGGGCGGTCTTTTCTTGGGCGGCATAACGCTCGAATTATAGCAGAGGAACTTCTTTTTGACAAGTTGCCGTTCCCGCCTCGCAGGCGGCGGCGCGGTTGACATCGCGGGGTGAAACCGCTATATTGATATTCGATGACACCACCCCGAGGGAAGGTCTTGTCCGCGTTCCTCATCGGCGCCTCCATCCTTTCGTTGGACCCCGCCGTTCATTCCCAGGGCAAGCAACCCGCCGAGGCGGTCCCGACGGAATCGCAGGTCGAAACGCCCTCCCGCATCGAGCCGGCGGAGGACGAATCGGCGGCGCCGGCGCCTGAACAAGGGACGGCCCCTTCCGCGCCGGAGCCGGTCCCGGAGACCGTCCAGCAGGAACTGCCGGCCGAGACCATCGTGGAGGAGAAGCCCCCGGCCGTTCCCGACGGCTCCTCCCGGCACACGGTCTGGATCTGGCAGGAGACGCGGGACAGCCTCTGGTCCCTGGCCGACCGCTTCTACGGCGACCCGTGGAAATGGAAGAAGATATACCTGGCCAACCGCAATTCCATCCTGGACCCCGACCTGATCTTCCCCAAGCAGGAGATCGTCATCCCTCCCGCCGACCCCGCGGCCCAATAGCCGGATCGCGGCGCATGGTCACGAAGCGCATCACCCTCGGGGACATCGAAGAGACGCTCCTCCTCTGCGGCGAGCAGGACACGAACCTCCGCGAGCTGGAAAAACGCCTGGGGGTCCAGATCTTCGCGCGCTCTTCCACCCTGGCGGTGCGGGGGAACGCCCGCAAGGTGGACCAGGCCATCTCCTACCTGGAGGACCTGCAGAAACGCATCCGTTCCGGCCGGTTCGCGGACGCGTCCCTTCCCCGGCGGCCCGTCCTCTACCCCGGAGCGGCGCATCCCGCCGATGACGCGTTCACCTTCAGGACCGCGGCGGGGAAGCTCATCCGCCCGCAGTCGGAACAGCAGCGCCATTACGTCGAAGTCGTCAATTCCAGCGACATGACGATGGCCGTGGGGCCCGCCGGGACCGGCAAGACTTTCCTGGCCGTGGCCTGCGCCCTGGCCCACCTCCATTCCGGGCGGGCCGGCCGGATCGTCCTGACGCGCCCGGTGGTCGAAGCGGGGGAAAAACTCGGGTTCCTGCCGGGCGATTTCTATGAGAAGGTGAACCCCTACCTGCGCCCCCTCTACGACGCGTTCTACGTCCTTTTGGGCGCGGAGCGGTTCCGCATCTACCGCGAGGACGAGACCGTCGAGATCTGTCCGCTCGCCTACATGCGCGGGCGGACGCTCGAGAACGCCTTCGTCATCCTGGACGAGGCCCAGAACACCACGCCTGAACAGATGAAGATGTTCCTGACCCGCATGGGGATGAAGTCGAAGATGGTGATCACGGGGGACGTCACCCAGATCGACCTGGAGTTCAAGCAGAAATCCGGTTTCGTGCAGTGCCTCAAGATCCTCAAGGACCAGCCCGGCATCAGCATCGTCTCCTTCTCCGAGGCGGACATCGTCCGCCACGAGCTGGTGAAGCGGATACTCAAGGCCTATGAGTCCCTCGAGTCGGGCGGGGGGGAATCCTGAACCGTTCGGCCGACTTCCTGCGCGAATCCGTCCGCAAGACGCTCCTGCGCCTCCTGATCTTCACGGAAAAGAAAGGCGAGAAGAACCCCAAGCTGTCCCGCGCGGAGCACGTCCTGCACCGGGACATCCACGTGCCGCCGGTCCTCGTGCTCCTGGTGTGCGGGGTGGCGCTCGTGGCCATCCTGCTCCTGGGCGCCGGCTGGTCCTACCGGGCCCTGGCCGGCACCCTGATATTCACCGGCCTGCTGCTTTTCCTCTTCGTGACGTACCTGGTCCGGGATTTCCCGGACCTCGTCCGCGACGACGAGGCCATGATGCTCCTGGGGACCCTCATGATATTCTTCGTGCTCCTGATCCAGTCGCTCCGGCCCTGGGCGTTCTCTTATTACCTGACCCCGATCGCCGCGGCCTCCATCCTCTCCAGCCTCCTTCTCCATCCCCGCATCTCGATCGTCCTGACCCTGGTGCTGGCCTCCCTCCTGGCGATGGCCCACGGCTTCTCATTCGACTGCTTCCTCCCGGCTTTTTTGGGCGGACTGGCCGGGACGGCCTCGGCCGGAGCCGTGCGCACGCACAGGGATTTCGTGCGCTGCGGCGTGTGGGTGGCCTTCTTCCAATTCGCCTCCCTTCTGGCCGTGACCATATTCCACGGGGAATTCTCCAACGATTTCTTCTGGGGCGTCCTGTGGACGGCCATCAACGGCCTGATCTCGGCCGTGATCGCCCTGGGCCTCCTGCCGTTCTTGGAGTCGTTCTTCTCCCGGGTGACGCCCATGAAGCTTCTGGAGCTGGCGGACTTCAACCAACCGCTCCTCAAGCGCCTCATGGTCGAGGCGCCGGGGACGTACCACCATTCCCTCATGATGGCCACCATCGCCCAGGCCGGGGCCAGGGCCGTGGGCGCCAACGAGCTCCTCTGCCGGGTGGGCGCCTACTATCACGACATCGGAAAACTGGTCAAACCGGAATACTTCATCGAGAACCAGGGGAACCTGGGTTACAATCCGCACGGGAACCTCCAGCCCGCCCTCTCCAGCCTCGTGGTGGTGTCCCACGTCAAGGAGGGGTTGTCCCTGGCGCGCGCGGCGAAGCTCCCCAAGGAGATCCTCAATTTCATTCCCATGCACCACGGCACCAGCCGCATCGAGTACTTCTACAACCAGGCCGTGGAGAACGCCGAGGAGGAATCCCTCAAGAATTACGAGGAGGGCGTCCCGGCGGACGTGTCCGTGGGAGAGGAGACCTACCGCTATCCCGGACCCAAACCTTGCTCCAAGGAGACCGCCATCCTCATGCTGGCCGATTCCGTGGAGGCCACGGCCAGGACCATCGAGGACCCCTCCCACCAGCATTTCAAGGACATGGTGGAAAAGATCGTGCGCAGGAAGTTCAGGGACGGGCAGCTCGCGGACTCCCCCCTCACGCTTTCGGACTTGAGCAAGCTCGAGGACGCTTTCGTGAGCACCCTCACCTCCGTCTACCACGCCCGGATCGAATATCCGGAGGACGAGGCGGGATAAGCGGCGCCTCCCCGCTTTGACTCTCCGCTTCTCCGGCCGGATCCATCCCGCCTTAAGGCGGCGCCTCCGCCCCTTCGCGGTCAAGCTCGTCCGCGTTCTGCGCCTCGGCTCCGCCGCCCGCGGCGGGGAGATATGCGTCGCGTTCGTTCCCGACCGCGACATCCGCCGGCTGAACCGGCGGTTCCTGCGGCACGCGGGTTCCACGGACGTCATCGCGTTCAATTATTCCCGCCCCCGCGGACGGGTCCGCGGTCCCGCCCCGTTCGGCGACGTTTACGTCTGCGTGGACGCGGCCAGGAGACAGGCCCGCTCGCGCGGCCACGCCCTGGTCCAGGAGCTGGCCCTCCTCGTCCTGCACGGTTTCCTGCATCTTCTGGGCCATGAGGATTCCACGCCGGCCCTGAAAAAGAAGATGTTCAGCAGGCAGGCCGCCGTTTTCAGAAAGGTGGACCCCCGTCTCGCCCCTCCCGACGTCTTCCTTATTTAACCACCCTTGACAATACCACGTCTATTATTTATCCTTAGACATTAATTAAGGCGGCAAAAAAATGATTGAGACCGTGCATGGGATCGTTCTGCGGGCCGAGGACTCTGGCGAGTTCGACCAGAGGCTGATATTTTACACCAGGGAAATGGGGAAGATCCGGGCCAAGATCGCGGGAGTCAAGAAGAACGCGTCGAAATTAAGGTCCCTGGCCCTTCCCTGCGCGGAGTCGCGCGTCCTTCTCTATCTCCACGGCTCGAAGCGCGCCGGTCCGAGGGACCCGGGGAAAGTGGTGGGGGGGGAAGTGCTGGACCTGCACCTGGGTCTGCGCACGGAATGGGACCGGATGCTGCAATGCGCGGCGTTCTGCGAGACCCTCGACAGGATGACCCATCCTTTCTATCCGCACCGGGAGGAATACGAGCTTTTGAGCGGCACGCTCTCGGCGATGGAGACCGCGGCCAGCCCGGTCCTGGTCCGCCTGCGGTCGACGCTGATCCTTCTGAAGAACCTCGGCTACGGTCTCCGCCATCATACCGCCTGGAAGAACCTGGGCGGGCGGAAGAGGGAGCTCCTCTTGAAGCTGGGCCGCTGGAACGGAGGCCCGGCCGATTTCTCTCCCGAGGAGACGGCCGAGATCAAGCGGGTGGTCGAGTCCTATCTGGCCGAGTACCTTCCCTCTCCGCTCAAGTCGCAGGAGTTCGAAAGAAAGCTCGAGGCCGCGCGGGCCGCTCCATGACCTTTCAGGAGATCATCATGTGTCTGGAGCGGTTCTGGACCAGGCAGGGCTGCCTGCTCTGGCAGCCCTACGATCTGGAGAAGGGCGCCGGCACGTTCAATCCGGGGACGTTCCTCATGGCTTTGGGGAAGAAGCCCTGGTCCGCGGCCTATGTCGAGCCCTGCCGCCGCCCGGCGGACGGCCGCTACGGCGAGAACCCCAACCGCCTCGGTCATTATTACCAGTACCAGGTCCTGCAGAAGCCCGCTCCCGCGGACATCCAGAAGACCTACCTCCGCTCGCTGGAAGCCATCGGGATCAAGCTCAAGGAACACGACGTCCGTTTCGTCGAGGACGACTGGGAATCGCCCACGCTCGGCGCCTGGGGGCTGGGCTGGGAGGTCTGGCTGGACGGGATGGAGATCACCCAATTCACTTATTTCCAGCAGGTGGGGGGGATGGATCTCGATCCCATATCGGTGGAGATCACCTACGGCCTGGAGCGCCTGGCGCTTTTCTCGCAGAAAAAATCCAGCGTGTTCGACGTCCTTTGGGACGAACGCCACACCTACGGAGACATCCACCTGCGCCAGGAGCGGGAATTCTCGAAGTACCATTTCGAGCTCACGGATCAAGCGGTCCTGCGCGAGAGGTTCGCCCAGGAGGAAAAGGAATGCGCCCGCCTGCTCGCCGCGGGCTGCGTCCTGCCCGCTTATGACTGCGTCATGAAGGCCTCCCACTCTTTCAATCTGCTGGACGCGCGCGGAGCGCTTTCCGCGGACGAACGGACCCGCGCGGTCGCCAGGGTCCGGGTCATGGCCGGAGCCGTGGCCGCTAAATTCGTCGAGGACCCGGATGGAAACGGACCCCGCTAGGCGGCACGAATCCCTTTTTGAGATCGGCGCGGAGGAGATCCCCGCCTCCTACCTGGTCCCGGCCCTTCTGGCGATGCGCAAATTCGCGGAGGAGACCCTCGCGGCCAAGCGCCTGCCGTTCAAGGCGGTGCGGACTTTCGGCACTCCCCGCCGCCTGACCCTCCATATCACCGGGCTCGCGCCCAGGTCCGAAGACGAGAAGGAGGAGAACCTGGGGCCTTCGCTCGCCGCGGCCAAGGGGCCCGACGGCGGCTGGACCCGGGCGGCGGAAGGGTTCGCCCGCTCCCGGAACGTGCCCCTCTCCTCCCTCCAGGTCAAGGCGACCCAGCGCGGCGATTACGTCTGCGCGGTCAAGCTGAACCCGGGCCGCAAGGCCGAGGAGGTGCTGACGGAACTCTTTACGGAGATGATCCCGTCGATCCCCTTCCCCAAGCGCATGGTCTGGAACGGGAGCGGCCTCAAATTCGCCCGGCCCATCCGCGCTCTCCTGGCCCTTTACGGGACCCGAGTTCTCCGGGTGGAGGCGGCCGGGCTCCGGGCCTCGAACAAGACCTTCGGGCTCTGCCGCGCCACGGACAAGAACGTCAGGATCGCTTCGCCGCAGAGTTACTCCGGCGCGCTCAAGAACCAGTGCGTCATAGTGGATCCGGACGCCAGGAAGGAGTCCATCCGCAAGAACGCCGCCATGCTCGCGAAAAAACACGACGGCAAGGTCCTGGCCGACGAGGACCTCCTGGAGGAGCTGACCTGGCTGGTCGAACACCCGGTGGCGATCCTGGGCAGGTTCGACCCCGGATTCCTCTCCATCCCCCAGGAGATCCTGATCCTCTGCATGAAAAAACAGCAGAAGTTCCTGCCCCTGACCGGTCCCGAAGGAAAACTCCTTCCATTCTTCGTCGGGATCCGCAACGGCATCTCCGAACACCAGGACATCGTGCGCGCCGGCTACGAGAAGGTCCTTTCCGCCCGGCTGTGCGACGCCCGTTTTTTTTACGATGAGGACCTCAAACGCTCCCTCGGCGACTGTGCCGCCCAGGCCTCCGGGATCGTGGTCGGGGAGGCCGCCGGCACCGTCGCCGACAAGATAGGGCGCATGGCCCGGATCGCCGAGGCCTTCCGGCAGGTCGCCGGCGCGGAATCCGGGGCGGACGCCGCGACGGTGGATCGGGCCATCCGGCTGTGCAAGTTCGACCTGGTGACCCGCGTGGTCTACGAATATCCGGAGCTCCAGGGGACGATCGGGGGCATCTACGCGCGGCATTTCGGCGAGGACGAGAAGGTGGCTCTGGCCGTCCGGGAGCACGTCCTGCCCCTGACCAACCAGGGCCCGATCCCCGGCTCTCCCGAGGCCTGCGTGACGGCCTTGTGCGACAAGCTGGACCATCTTGCCGGCAACTTCGCGTCGGGTCTGTCCCCGAGCGGGAGCGGCGACCCTTTCGGAATGAAGCGGCAATCCACCGGGATATTGAGGGTCCTGGTCGAAAGGTCCTGGGACGTTCCGTTAAGGCCGGCGGTGGAAAAGGCCGCGGAGCTCTTCGGCCGGCCGGAACTCCTCTCCCGGATCCTGGCTTTGATGAGCGAAAGGTTCCAGCTCCTCATGGCCGACGCCGGTTTCGCCGTCGATGAGATCCGCTCCGTCGTCCAGAACGGCGCCGACGCCGACTCGCGGGATTTAAGGGTCCACCGGCTTCTCGGGAAGATCCGGGCCCTGCACGGGGTCCGCCGGCATCCGGACTTCGACGCGGTGGCCGGCGCTTACAAGAGGGCGGGCAACATCCTCCGGCAGGCCCGGCAGAAGAACATCGCTTTTTCCGGCCGGACCTTCGATCCGGCGCTCCTCGCCGAAGCGGAAGAGAAGGACCTGGAAAAGGCCCTGTCGGCATTGTCGGAATCGACCCGCGCCCTCCTGGACGGGAAGCGGTACGAGGACGTCCTGCTCAAGTGGGTGGGCGTCCGCCCCCAACTGGACCGTTTCTTCGAAAAGGTGCTCGTGATGGACCCGGACCCCAGGGTCTGTTCCAACCGTCTCTCGCTTCTGGACAGGCTGGATTCGGAGTTCAGGCAAATGGCCGATTTTTCCTTAATTACCAACCATGCTTGACCTGACAGGGCTGAATAAGTCATGATAATAACCCTTATGAAAAAAATAGGACTCCCGGCTATCGCCGCCGCTTTCACCGCCGTCGGCCTGGTTTTCGGGGAGGGACGGTCCAAGACCCACGTGGTCGTGGACCATGATACTCTGTGGGATTTGTCCGCCAAGTATCTTGGCTCTCCATGGAAATGGAACGAGATCTGGGACCTGAACCGGGCCGGCGTTCCGAATCCGGACCTGATCTATCCCGGCCAGGAACTTGAGGTCCCTGGTCCCGGAGCGGCCGCGCCGGAGGAAGAGGAGCCGGAGCCTGCCGTCGAGCCGGAACCGGTTCCCGCGCCCGTCCCGCCGGCCGCGGCTCCGCCGGCGGAGGACTCCCGCGCTCCGGAAACGCCGGAGCCCGCGCCCCAGGCCGAACCCTGGAGGAAGGAGATCGGCCGGGCCTACCCTCACGACGGGAGCATGAAAGCGTCGGGGAAGGTCATCCGCGAGTCGGCGGGGTCCGCGTTGATGGAGGCGGGGGACAGGGTCCTGGTCCGCCTGGACCGGAGGGCGGAGGTCGGACCCGGAACGGTCCTCCTCGTCTACAGGAAGCGGAATTTCCTTTTGGACAAAAAGAAAGGCGTTGAACTGGACGGCGGGACGTATTTTGACGATATCCTGGGGGCCGTGATCCTGCGCGAACGCCGTTCGTCCACGAAATGGGCCGCGGAGATCGCGGCGGTCAACACTCCCGTGGAACCGGGCGACCTCCTTAAATTCCCCGGCCGGCCTTGAGGAACTTCTTCCTGGCGCTGGCGCTTTTCATCGGAGCCATGGTCTGGCTCCGGGACTGGGCCGCCACCGGGAAAATGGACAACTTCATCGCCGCGCGCGAGGACCCGGACGCGACCCCGGCGGTCCTGGACCTGCTGGCCAGGATGCACGACACTTTCGGCGAAGACGAGCTCGCGGTCCATTACGCCAAATGGCTCATTCGGGACTACCCCGGCTGGAAGGGCGAGGACCGGACCCGGTACCGGCTCGGGCTCAAGTACGAGGGCATGGGGCGGCGCGATCTCGCCAAGGAGCAGTTCGACGTCCTCAAGGACTCGTTCACCCATACGAATTACGGCAAGCTCGGCAGGATAAAGTCCGATTCCTACCGCTATTGACCACGCCTTCCATGAGAGCGAGAGACAGGGACTTTTCAATGTTGGTCGAGCGGCAGATGCTCGACCATTCTGTCAGCTTGAGGAAAGCGGCCAGACTCTCGGGGATGGACCCGTCCTTTTTATCGAAGGTCCTGGCGGGGAAA
>Ga0155663_176_pt8 | contig 16956 bp, 21 predicted proteins | sample RifCSPlowO2_01_FD_107320 | JGI IMG/M metagenome (GOLD analysis project Ga0155663, IMG submission 107320) | Elusimicrobia bacterium RIFCSPLOWO2_01_FULL_64_13 | reverse complement strand
GGAGACCCCGCGCCGGTCCCGGGCGGCGAGGAACAGGGCCTTGGCGTACCGGTGCGCGGCCAGGGTCTCCTTCACCGCGAGGCCCTGTCCCGGGAATCCAGGTCCTTGACGAAATCCCGGATGAACTTGTCCTGCAGCTTCTTGTCGACGGCCTGGCGCAGGAGTTTTTCGGCGATGCCCACCGACAGGTCCCCGACCTGGCTCCGCAATTCCCTCACGAGGCGCTCCTTCTCGGCTTCAAGCTGCTGGCGCGTCTTGTCCGCGATGGCGCGCGCTTCCCTCCCGGCCTCCTTGAGGACGGCTTCGCGGGACCGGGCGCCCTTCTGCTCCGCCTCGGCCAGCATCTGGCGGGTCCGGGCCTCGATCCCGGCGAGCTGTTTCTCGTAATCGGCCTTCAGGCCTTCCATCTCGAGGCGGCCTTTCCTGGCCGACTCGATCTCGCCCCGGATGGCGGCTTCCCGGTCCTCGAGGGCCTTGAGCAGGGGTCCCCAGGCGATCTTCTTGAGGATGACGACCATGATCAAAAACGTGACCAGGGTCCAGAACATGAGTCCGATGTCGGGTTTCAGCAGGTTTTCCATGATAAAGGCAGGGTCTTCGGCCCGCGGCCGGGACCGCCCCCTTACTTGTGCGCTTCGACCGCCTGGGCGGCCCCGGGGGCCGGCGTTTCCGCCGTCTTCGGCAGTCCCAGGTTCAAGGCGACCAGAAGGCAGATGACCAGGGCGAAGAAGCCGAGCCCTTCGATCAAGGCCGCCGGGATGATCATGGAAGTGCGGAGTGCTCCCGCCGCTTCCGGCTGGCGGGCCGTGCCTTCGAGGGCGGCATTGGCCAGTCTCGCGATCCCGAACGAGGCCGCCAAGAGGCAGATCCCCGCGCCGATCCCCGCGCCCAAATATCCCAATCCTAAGTAGAGCATTTTACTCCCTCCTTATCCTTGCGTTTAATGTTCCGGATGCACCGCGGCGCCGACGAAAAGCGCCGTCAGAAAAGTGAAGATGTAGGCCTGGAGCGGGATCACGATCAACAGCTCGAGGAAATACACGAACAGCGACATGGACACGCTCACGGGCGCCGTCACGATCCCCACCCACGGATGGATCGCCGAAAAGATGAAGATGAGGCAGAGGAAGGCCAGGACCACGATGTGGCCGGCGATCATGTTCATGAAAAGCCGGATGGAAAGCGCGAAGGTCTTTGTGAAGAACCCGAGGAGCTCGATGGGGAACATGAGAGGCACGAGCCATCCCGGCAGGCCGGAGGGGACGATGCTTTTGACGTAACGCGCGAGACCCTGCTCGCGCGCGCCGGCGATGTGGATGAGGAAGAACGTGCACAGGGAAAGCGCGGCCGTGACCGCGATGTTGCCCGTGGCGGTGGCCGAGCCGGGCACCAGCCCCAGGAGGTTGCAGGCCAGGATGAAAAAGAAAAGGGTGAGGAAGTAGTGCAGATATTTCCTTCCGCGCTCGCCCATGGAGGAGAGCACGATCTCGTCGCGGATGTAGAGGATGAAGACCTCGAGCAGGAGGCGCAGCCTGCCGGCGGTCGCGCCCCGGGCGGCCCGCAGGTAGACGAACATAAGGACCAGGAGCGCGCAGGCCGCCCACATGGCCAGGAGGTGCTTGGAGACCGCGAAGGAGACGCCGCCCAGGGTGAACGCGGAAGAAAAGGTGTGGTCGAGAATGTCGTGCTCCAGGATCCGCTTGAAGTTCATGGCCGGACGGCGGAGGAGCCTTCGGGAAGGTAGCCGAGTTCGAGCGCGTTCAGAAGGAAAGTGGCCGCGGCCAGGGAGACCAGGGCTCCCGCGGGGTGGAAAGCGGCATGCCCCCGGACCAGGAAGAAGACGCCGCCCAGGACCAGGATCTTCCAGAGCATGCTCCCGAAATAGGCCCCGTAGAAAAGGCGGTTCGAGCGCTTGAACGCCCAGTGGACGGCGGCGAAGCCGGCCAGGGCGTTCACGAACGAGCAGGCCAGGCCCAGAATGACCCCGTTCCGCATGGGGCCCGGCCCTTCCAGAGCGACGGTCCCGGCGAAAAGCGCCAGGGCGCAGCCCGCGATGACCGTCAGGCCGCGGGTCCTTCTATGATGGTCCTTTGTCATGGTCCTTCCTCATCAATTCGCTCCAGAGACCGTAGAAACCCGCCGCGAAGCCCATGGCCGAACCGCCCAGGGTGCCCCAGGGAAGGGTCCCGAATTTCCTGTCGAAGATATAGCCGAGATATAGACCCGCGAGAAGCGTGACCGCGAACTGCAGGCCGGTCCCCAAATAGCGGGCCGCGCCGATCGGTGGCGGAGGGGTCACGGGACAGGGTTCCGGTTCCGTCCGCGGGATTCCGCCGGATTCGAGTTGCAAATTTTACTAAAATTCGGCGCGCGATTCAATTCGGAGGGGATCAACAGGTCGTGACCGTCTTCCGCCCCGGTCCGCCCAGGCGGCGGTGTTCGCGCATCATGCAATCGTTGGAAACGACCTTGAGGCCGGCGCGGCGGGCTTCCTCTTCCGCGGCGGGATGCGCGACGCCGTCCTGAAGCCAGACCGCCTTGGCGCCGATCCGCACGGCGTCGCGGACGATCGGAAGCACCTCCTCGGAGCGGCGGAACACGTCCACCACGTACACTTTTTCCGGGATCTGGAGGAGGTTGGGATAGCATTTCTCGCCGAGGATCTCGGAGAATCCCGGATTCACCGGGATCACGCGGTAGCCAGCGTTCCTTAGATAGAGCGCCACCGCGTGGCTGGGGCGGGACTCTTTGGGAGAACAGCCGACCACGGCCACGGTGGGATAAGAGAGGATCTCCCTCAACTCCGGATCGCCGGTCATGTCCTTAATATATAATATCTCCCGACCCGATGGAATGGGGAGAAGGTGGCGGATTGACTTTGGACCATGGGTTTTATAGCATCAAAAATCTATGATCCCCGGCAAAGGATATCCCCAATCCAGGGTGGATATTGAAACTCTCGAGCGTTTGAGCGAGTTCGGCGGGAAGAAAGTCACCATCGAGATGATCCGGCTCTTCATCGCCTATACCCCGAACCGCCTGAAAGAATGCTGTGACGGCTTCTACGCCAAGAACGCGAGGGCGGTGGAGGTGGCGGCCCATTCCCTCCGGTCCACCTGCGGCCAGATGGGGGTCTTCGGCATGCAGAAGCTGGCGGAAGAGATCGAGGGCGCCGCGGAAACGAAATCCCTCGACGGGCTCGAGCCGCTCGTGACGCGGCTCGTCAAGGAATTCGACGCGGTCAAGCTCGAGCTGGAAGTCAAAAAAATGGAGCTGGAGGCGGGAGGATGACGCCCGCGCCCGGACCGCGCCTTCACCTCAAGCCCGGCCAGGCCTACCACCTCATCAACCACGGGCCCTGCAGCCTGATCACGACCGCGGCCGGAGGCGAGCGGAACGTCGCCCCCATCAACTGGACCATGCCGGTCAACAACGACCCGCCCCTCATGGCGGCGGCCGTCGAGGACGGGATCACGACCTATAAACTTTTGAAAGCGTCCGGGGAATTCGTCATCAACGTGGTGGGGGAAGGGCTGGAAGGGAAGGTCCTGGCCTGCGGCAGGTGCCACGGGGGCCAGGTCGACAAGTTCGCCAGATTCGGACTGACGCCGGCGGCGTGCCGTTCCGTGAAGGCGCCCTATCTCCTGGAATCCCTGGCCCATATCGAGTGCCGCCTGGTCGGAGAGAGGCCCTGCGACGGCGTGACCCTTTTCATAGGAGAGGTCGCTCACGCGGAGGTCCGCGAGTCCCTTTGGAACGGGAAGTCCCTCGTGATGGGGGAAGCCAGGACCCTCCACCACCTGACCGGCGGCCAATTCGTGGTCGCGGAACGCGTGGTGGAAGTCCCGAAGGACAAGATCCCCGTCTAAACTAGGAAGGGACGGGGATGCCGCGCTTGGCCAGCTCCTCCAGGTAAAGCCCTTCCAGTTTCCGCGTCACCTTCTCCGCCTCGAAATTCTCCAGCGCGCGCGCCTCCGCTTCCCGACCCATCTTCTCCTTGAGCCCGCGGTCCCCCATCAGGCGGCGCAAGAACCCGCCGTAAGCCCTCCAGTCGTGCTGGTCCGCCACGAAGCCCGTGGTCCCGACCAGCTCTTCCTGGGCGTTCCGGAGCGGGCTCCGGTGCGTGACCACCGGTTTCCCATGGATCATGGCCTCGGCGATCACGCACCCGAAGGTCTCCCCGTCGGAACGGGCGTGGCCGAGAGCGTCGATCGTGTTGTAGAAGCGGCTTAGGAAGACCTCGTCCACGGTGGGCTCCAGCCAGCGCACGCGCCGCAGACCCATGGCGCGCGCCTCCTCCACCATCTTCGGCGGGGGCGCGAGGGCGAGGAAGAGCGTCTTTTCGCTTTCGATTTCCTTATATGCGCGGAGCGATATGGGGTCGTGGATGTCGTCGGCGTTCCTGCCCACCCGGCCCACCACGAAAACGTCCCCGGGGATCCCGAGGTCCTTCCGGAGATCGTCCCGCGAACAGGGTTTTTCTATGGGGCAATAGAGCAACCCGCACCTGGGGTCCCCCTTGCCCCAGAGGGCGACCTTGTCCCGTATGAACTCGGACGGGAAAAGGACGCGCGTGACGCGCCGGCCCTGGGGGGTGGGATCCTCGAACCCGAATCCGTTGATCGTGAAGATGACCGGGACGCCGGCCACCGCCTCCGGCACGCTGATGGGCGGCTCGGACACGCCGCTGTGGTGGACGTGGAGGATGACCGGCGAGAGCGTCCGCATGATCCCGGGGAGGGAGCGGCGGCCGTAAAAGTGGACGTGGTCCTCTCCCAGGAGGCGGATGAAGTCCGGGACGCGGATCTTCGCGACCTCGTGCTGGACGCGCCTCTCGACGGATCTCCCGCGGCCGAAGGCGCTCCCGATCCTGTCCAGGAGGACCCGGTGGGGGGGAACGGGAGACCGGCGGGTGAGCGCGTGGACCTCGAAGACGTCCCTGCGGAAGTACTTGCAGAAAAGGAGCATGTCCTTTTCGGTCCCTCCCAGCCCGAGTTGATTTGAATGGTGGACGAGGACGATTTTTTTCATGGCGCGAACCCTTAATGTATTCCTTTAGGCCCATTTTGTCAAGCGGTCCTCCGACGGAGTTTTTCACGCGGAAAACGGCCCCAAAAATCGCTTGACAGCCCATCTAGATGTTCTATAATGTTAAAACTCGAAATCGGCCGCGCGCGCCTCTCCCGCTCCGCGTCCGCTCTTTCCGGGGTAAATTCATGAACAAACAGAGCCGAGCCCCCATCTTCGAGACCCTCCTCGCCCACGCCAAGCGCAAGGTGGTGTCCTTCCACACCCCCGGCCACAAGAACGGCAAGGGGATCGACCCGAAGCTCAAGCAGTTCACCGGCAAGGCGGCTTACTTTTTAGACGTGACGGTATTCCCCGAGGTGGACTCCCTGCACGATCCCGTGGGGCCCATCAAGAAGGCGCAGACCCTGATCGCCGAGGCCTACGGCGTCGAGCATTCCTTCCTCCTCATCAACGGCTCCACCATCGGCAACCAGGCCATGCTCATGTCCGCCTGCAGCCCGGGCGACTCGATCATCGTGTCCCGGAACGCGCACAAGTCCATCCTCTCCGGCATCATCCTGGCCGGCGTGTGGCCCATCTGGATCCAGCCCAAGGTCGACCAGAACCTGGACATCCTTTTCGACCCGAGCCCGGAGCAGATCGAGACCGCCCTCATCCAGTTCCCCGAGGCCAAGGCCGTCTTCGTGACGAGCCCGACCTACAACGGGGTGACGGCGGACCTCGTGAAGATCTCCGAGGTCGTGCACCGCTACGGCAAGGTCCTGCTCGTGGACGAGGCCCACGGACCGCACCTGAAGTTCCACGAGGACCTGCCCATTTCCGCCGTCGAAGCGGGCGCGGACCTGTGCGTGCAGTCCACGCACAAGATCCTCTCGGCCCTCTCCCAGGGCTCCGTCCTCCACTACAACTCCCAGGCCGTGGACCTGAACCGCGTGAAGAAAGTGGTCTCCATGCTCCAGACCACCAGCCCCAACTACCTGATCCTGGCTTCCATCGACCTGGCCCGCCGCCAGGCGGTCCAGAGCGCGGAACGCATCTTCGAGCGGGTGATCCGCATCGCCGAGGACGGCCGCAAGCGCATCAACCAGACCAAGCATTTCTTCTCGTTCACGCGCAAGGAGATCCAGGCCCGCGGCTATGACCTCGACGTCACCAAGCTCACCGTCAACGTGACCAAGACCGGTTTTTCCGGCAAGGAGATCGACGCCATCCTCTCCAAGGAATACAACATCCAGGTGGACGCGGCCGACCTCTTCAACTTCATCGCCATCCTCGGCATCGGATCCGACAAGGCCGACGTGGACCGGCTCGTGGAGGCCCTCGAGGACATCGAGACCAAGTACCACGGCCAATCCAAGAACTGGATCCTCCAGATCCCGTCGCTCTCCACCGAGATGGTGATGAACCCGCGCGAAGTGTTCTTGTCCAAGAAGACCAAGCGCGTTCCCATCTCCAAGGCCGCGGGACACATCTCCGCGCAGACCCTCACGCCGTATCCTCCGGGCATCCCGGTCCTCATCCCGGGAGAGCGCATCTCGAAGGAGATCTGCGATTACCTGCTGGACCTATCGGAAAAGGCCCTGCGCGTCAGCGGCCAGGAGACCGACACCCTGCGCACCGTTAAAGTCGTCTGTTAAAGGAGCTGTCATGAAGAAAAAGAAGCTGAAAAAGAGCGCGAAGGCGGGGGGATCCCCGGCCGGGAAGCATACGGCATCCCGCAGGAACGCGGGCGATAAATTCAAGAGGTTCCAGGATCTTTTGCTGCGCAAACGCGAAGATATCATGGGGATGGTGAAGCGCAAGGAGAACGATATCACTCTCGGGGAGATCGGCGACGAGGCGGACGTGGCCAGCCAGACCTTCGAGCGGGAGATGATGTTCGAACTGACGAACGGCGAACGCATCGTGCTCGACGACATCGAAGCGGGCCTGCGCAAGATGGAGAAAGGCGATTACGGGTCGTGCGAATCCTGCCGGAAAAAAATCTCGAGCGTGCGCCTGCGCGCCATGCCCTGGGCCCGCTACTGCATCGCCTGCCAGAGCCGGACGGAAACCCCTTCCCGGTAGGACCGTTTCCCGGAGCGCCGCGTGATCCGGCCGGTCTACTTGAAACAGCTGGAGGTGGGCCCCATGGCCAATTTCGTCTACCTCGTGGGGGACCCGGAGACCCGGGAAGTCGTCGTGGTGGACCCGGCCTGGCAGGTGGACACCATCCTCAAGACCGCGGAAAGCGAAGGGTTGAAGATCACGGGCGCGCTGATCACCCACGCCCACTACGACCACTGCAACGGATTGGACGAACTCCTCGGGAAGCTGGACGTGCCCGTCTACGTGAACGCGGAGGAAGACGCGTTCGTGAGGTCCCTGGGAAAGGGCCAGAACCTTTTCGGAAGCTTCCCGGAGAGCTCGACGCGGAAACTCCGCTCCGGCGACACGGTCCCGGCGGGAAAGGTGAGGATCGAGGCCATCCACACGCCCGGCCACACTCCGGGGTCCCAGTGCTTCCTCGCCGGCGGCAGGCTCCTGACGGGGGACACGCTTTTCGTGCGGGGCTGCGGAAGGGTGGACCTTCCCGGCGGGAACGCGAAGGACATGTACGAGTCCCTGACCGGAAAGATCGCGAAGCTCCCGGGCGACACCGAGCTCTACCCCGGCCACTTCTACGGCGAGGAGCCCCGGTCGAAGGTCTCCGAGGAAAAGGCCAAGAACCCTTATCTCCTCTGCTCGAGCCTGGACGTGTTCCTGGGAATGCTGGGCCGATGAAATCCAAGCAGAAAGACGGTGAAACCATGAAAAAACCTTATCTCGTCGTCTACGACCGCGCCAACTGCATCTCGGCCGCCAAATGCATCGGCATCCACCCGGAACTGTGGGAGGCCGACTCGGAGGCCAAGGCCGTGCTCAAAGGCGGGGCCCCGAATCCCAAGACGGGCCGTTTCGAGATCGCCATCACCGAGGCGGAACTGGCCGCGTTCAAGGAATCGGCCCTGATCTGCCCGGCCTACGTGATCGACGTGGTGGAGACCGCCACCGGGAAAAGCGTGCTGAAGATCAATCCGACCAAGGAAGCCGACAAGGACAAGGTCCCGGTCCTGCGCGCGCGCTACGACTCCCGCAAGGAATGGCGCATGGATCCCAAGGGATTCTTCACCATCAAACCCTATCCCGAGGAGCAGTTGATCCGCGTGCGTTATTACGGAGAGGACCACGCCCTGAAGATCGTGTGCGAGGGCGCGAACGCCGAAGAGATCTACAATACCATCGTCCGGGAAGAGCTGATCTCGACGTTCCAGCACGCCGCCTATCTCGGCACCGAGCTCATGAAGGCGGAGATCGCCATGAAAAAGAACCTTCCTTACGTCCAGGACGACCCCCTGCCCTGACGACGGCGGCCGCCGACATGACCCGCCCCAAAAGAATCTACACCCGCAGCGGGGACGCCATGACCACGGGCATCCTCGGCGGTTTCCGGCTGACGAAGCACTCGGCCCGCATCGAGGCCCTGGGGTCGCTGGACGAGCTGAACAGCTTCCTCGGGTTCCTGTTCGCGCTGACCCCCGCCCGGCTGCAGGGCTCGAAGATCCACGGGACGGCGCGGACCTTCGCCGGCATCATCGAAAGGATCCAGCGCGACCTTTTCGCCATGGGGGCCGAGCTTTCCCATCCTCTCATCAGGAACGGGACCATCCCGCATCCCCTGCGCCGGCATTACCCCAAGGACTCCGTCCCCAGGACCAAAAAGCTCCCCTCCATCACTCACGAGGACATCCACCGGCTTGAGGAGACCATCGACGCCCTGCAGGCCAAACTTCCGGCCCTGGACCATTTCATCCTGCCCCGGGGCAACCCGGTCGGGGCCATCTCCCAGGTGGTCCGGGCCATCTCCCGCCGGGCGGAGCGCCGGGCGGTGCAGCTGGCGATGCATTCCAAGATCAACCCGCTCACGCTCGCCTATCTGAACCGGCTGTCCGACCTCCTGTTCCTCCTGGCCCGGGCCCTGAACTTGAAAGACAAGGAGGCCGAGATCCTCTGGATCGCGGAAGACCGGCCAAACCATTGAAATTCGTTATCGCGCCGGACTCTTTTAAGGAAAGCCTGACCGCCGTCCAGGCCTGCTCGGCCATAGCGAAAGGGGCCCGGGCCGTTTTTCCGCGCGCGCGGCTCGTCCTCGCCCCCATGGCCGACGGCGGAGAAGGCACGCTCTCCGTCCTCTTGGGGAAGGGAGGGCGGCCGCGGAACGCGACGGTGTCCGGGCCGATGGGAAAAAAGACCGCCGCCAGCTACGGCATCCTCGCCGGCGGACGCACCGCCGTGGTGGAGATGGCCCAGGCCTCGGGCCTCGGGCTCATCGCTCCGAAAAAAAGAGATCCTCTGCGCGCGAGCTCCTTCGGAACGGGGGAACTCATCGCCAGGGCCTTGAGCGGCGGGGCGGAAAAGGTGATCCTGACCCTGGGCGGCGTGGCCACGAGCGACGCCGGGACCGGGATGGCCGGAGCCCTCGGCTGGAGGTTCCTGGACCGGAACGGATGGCCCATCCCGCCGGGAGCGGCCGGCCTCCTGCGCTTGGAAAAGATCCTGCCGCCGGAGGACCCGCGCGCCCTCTCCCGGGCGCGCTTCCTCGCCGCCTGCGACGTCAACAATCCCCTGCTCGGGCCCAGGGGCTCGGCCCGGGTCTACGGCCCGCAAAAGGGCGCCACCCGGGAAATGGTCCGCGCCATCGAGAGGGCTTTCGCCAGATTTTCCGGCATCGTGCGCAGGGACCTCGGAAAGAACATCGCGGCCCTGCCCGGGGCCGGCGCCGCCGGAGGAGCCGGAGCCGGAGCGGCGGCTTTCCTGAACGCGGAGCTCCGGCCCGGGATCGAGCTCGTGATCGAAATGACCGGACTGCGCGCGAAGATGGCCGGGGCCGACATCGTTCTCACGGGCGAAGGCCGGATCGACGGCCAGACCCGGTTCGGAAAAACGGCCTCGGGAGTGGCCGGGGCGGCGAAAAGACTGGGCATTCCCGTGGTGGCCTTCTGCGGCGAGGTCGGGCCCGGAGCCCGGACCGCGCGCTCCGCGGGGATACTGGCCTTCGCGCCCATCGCCCGCGGTCCCATGAGCGCGGCGGATTCGCTCCGGCTCGCGCCGCGTCTCCTGCGCGAGGCCGCCGAAGAGACCTTCCGCATGCTGCGCCCCTTCCTGCCGGGATGAAACGGTCGCGCATCTACGTCACCAAGGCCATCCCGGAGAACGGGCTGGAACTCCTGCGCCGGTCCTTCGGAAGGATCGATCTGAACCCGACGCAGAAGACCCTCCCGCGGAAAGAACTCCTGGCCGCGGTCCGGGGGCGGGAAGGGATCCTTTCCTGCCTGACGGACTCCATCGACGAAGAGGTCCTGCGCGCCGCCGGACCGGGACTCCGGGCGGTCTCCAACTACGCCGTGGGCACCGACAATATCGACGTCGCCGCCGCGACGGAACGGGGAGTGGCCGTCACGAACACTCCCGGCGTCCTGACCCTGGCCACGGCGGAGATGGCCTGGTCCCTCCTCCTGGCCGCGGCGCGGCGGGTCGCCGAAGGGGACCGGATCACGCGGTCGGGAAAATTCGCCGGATGGGGACCGACGCTCTATCTCGGCCGGGCGGTCACGGGCAAGACCCTCGGCGTCATCGGCGCCGGCAGGATCGGGACCGCCTTCGCGCGCCTGTCGAAGGGATTCCGGATGGAAGTGCTTTACCGCGCCAGGCGCCCCAACCGCGCCCTGGAAAGGGAGCTGGGCGCGCGCCGGACCTCCCTGCCGGAGATCCTGAAACGATCGGATTTTTTGAGCCTGCACGTGGACCTGAATCCCTCCACGCGCGGCATGATCGGCAGGAAGGAGTTCTCCCTCATGAAACCGTCCGCCGTCCTGGTGAACACCTCCCGCGGGCCGGTGATCGACGAGAAGGAACTGGTGCGAGCCCTCAAGTCCCGGAAGATATTCGCCGCCGGGCTCGACGTCTATGAACGGGAACCGCGCCTCGCCCCCGGACTGGCCTCCCTCGACAACGCCGTGCTCGCCCCGCACGCCGGCAGCGCCACCACGGAGGCCAGGGCGGCCATGGCGGAGCTCGCCGCGGAGAACCTCATCCTCGCCCTGTCCGGCCGGAGACCCAAGACCTGCGTCAATCCGGAGGTGTTGTGATCAACCTGATATTCGCCTTCTTCCTCCTTTTCCTGCTCGGCTGGGCGGCCAAGAAATTCTACTTTCCCACCGACATGGCGCAGCGTCCCGGACTCTACCCCGCCCGGAAAAGTCCGGCGAAGATCTCGCGCAAAGAGCTCGGCACCGTGCTTGCCCACCTCCAGAGGTGGAAGCAGGAAGGGAAGATCTCCCGGGAAGAGTACGACCACCTGACCGACCTCTGCCTGTCCGAGCTGGAGGAGGGTCGGGGCGCCGGCGCGTCTTGACCCATTGAATTTTCCCGGCTTTCCGGGTATAACCATCCTGCCCGCCAGGCCTCTTGGCGGGCCATCCGATGCTGCTCAAAATTTGGCGACGGCTTCCCATCGCGGCATGGTTCGTCCTCGGCCTGGCATTGGCGCCGGCCGCGGCGGACGACCGGGCCTTCTCAACCTGGCTCGATTTCAATCCCCAGATCGAAAGGGGGGAGAAGAAAAACTATAACCTCCTGCCTCTTTTCGTGTCCTCGCCGGAAAGGGGTCAGGGCTTCGGCCTCAAGTACGCCCAGCAGTCCCTCCTGAACCGCGAGGACGTCGTGAGGGTCCAGGCCATCCAGACCCTCCTGGGGAAATCCTCCTACGACCTGGTGTACGAGTTCCCGCCGCGGTCTTTCGGGATGGAGATGAAACTGACCTATGAGAACTTCACGAAGTTCTACTACGGCATCGGGAGCCAGTCCCGCGAAGAGGACGAAAGCGCCTACGATCCCGAACTGATCGCCGCCCGCGTTCCCCTGCTTTACGGCCTGTCCAAACACGTTTCGGCCGGAGTGAGCTTCGACTACCAGGAATGGAAGATGATCCGCGCCGACGCCAACGGCATCCTGCCCAGGGACTCCCCGCACCTGATCGGCACCGAGCAGAGCCGGCTGTACACGACCGGGCTCCTCATGCGCTGGGACAGCCGGAACTCCCGGACGAACCCCACCCATGGACTCTTCGCCGAGGGCAGCGTGGAATACGCCAAGTCGCTCGTGCGCGCGCACGGCAATTTCACCCGGGCCGCTTTCGAGACCCGCGCGTTCCATCCCTTCTGGAACCACGGCGAGCACCACGTCTTCGGACTGCGGCTCTTCCTCGATTACACGTCGGGGGACGTCCCGTTCTACCGCCTGCCGGAGCTGGGAGGCATCTTCTTCAACCGGGGGCTCCTGGAAGGGCGGTTCCGCGATTCCCTCGCCGTCACCGGCAACATCGAATATCGTTTCCGCATCACCGACCGGCTCCACTGGGCCTTCTTCACGGACGCCGGCAACGTCTATCCCCGGCTCCGCGCCGTGAACTTCAGGCGCACGAAGTTCACCGGCGGGACCGGGATGCGCTACTACGTGCCGCCCGGGAACCTGCTTTTGGCCCGCGTGGACGGCGGCTTGAGCTCCGAGGGCTTCCGGGTCTACCTGACCTTCGACCACCCGTTCTAGGTTCACCTCTCACCTATCCCCTCTCACACCTCACCTAACCCCCTAAATCATTCTCCCTCTCCCTTGAGGGAAGATGGTCTTTGTCTTTCACCCTCTCCCTTGAGGGGAGAGGGCCGGGGCGAGGGTGATTAGAGGGTGGGGTGAGGGGGTGTGTCCTACCCCGGAGATTTTTATTTTCAATCCACTTGGGTTATGTTCTAAACTTTCCAGTCAGTTCCGGGCATGCTTCGCTTCAGGTATTCATCAAACAGCGGCACCGTGAAAGCGGTATCCCCATGTGCGGGACTCCAAATCATGCCTTTGGCTATGAGTTGACTGCGTATAGGGGCAAGCGATGTCACTTCTCGATTCAATTGATTCGCGATATCTCCGGAACGATGAGGACCGGGACCGATCTCCGCCATGGCGCGTAAATATTTTTTCTCCAGGGGCGTTAATCGGTCAAATCGAACGCGAAAGAAACTGTCGTCTAATGCTACGATAGCGGTCTTGGAAGCAAGTCTAACATCGTTCAAACCGATAGGAGATGATTTTGCAGCATCCCATGTGTGCTTCCCCCATTCTTGAAGAAAATAAGGATACCCCCGTGTTTCTTTAATGATTTGTTTCAGCGCGTCATGATCTATTTTCACACCCTGGTCATTTGCAGGCTTGGCAATGGCGAGGGTTGCCGCATCGGCATTTAATGGTCCCACTTGGGGAAATTCAAAGAGGCGCTCAGCATACGACTTGGCTCTACCCATCCGACCTGGCAGCTGAGGGTGCCCCGCACCAACGAGAACAACGGGCAGTCTGCGTTGGGCCGTGCGATGCAGTGCGGTAATCAGCGCAGCCAACTCTCCCTCATCGACGTATTGAAGTTCATCAATAAACATCGCTAAAGCCGTTCCCGCTTCTTTTGCTGCTGCGCCAACCACCTCAAGCAATGCTTGTAGATCATGCTCCAGATCGCCATTATCGGCAAGCCCAGGCTCTGGATCAAAGTCGAATCCCACTTCAATGTCTTGATATTTCACTTTTAACGCCTTTGCAAAGCCAGCCAGGCCGCGAAGAGCCCGTTGCGCCATGTTTTTTGCTTTTTCATTTCGAGAAAGCCGCAACAAGGCCTGACGCAATTGCGGTGCGAGGATGGCTGGAAGGGACCGATTCTCAGGTGATTCTATACGAATAGTGTGGATACCAGTCCCTTCAGCATCTTCACGTAAGCGATCCAGTAGCACCGTTTTCCCAACTCCTCGGAGTCCAATTAGTAAGACGCTTTTTGTCGGACGACCTGCTCGAACTCTTGCCAATGCGATTCGAACAGTCTCTCTCAAATCATCCCGTCCAGCTAATTCAGGGGGTGGCGTTCCAGCACCTGGGGCGTAAGGATTTTTTATAGGATCCATTGATTTATTTATAGCAATTTATTGCCGATTTATCAATATTTAATAAACTATATAAACTACCTATAAATAACATTAATACAATCGTCCAAATATGTAAGGGGGCATGGGACTTGAGAACCCCCTCACCCTGACCCTCTCCCACCAGGGGAGAGGGAACTAAGTGCCGGCCACCAGAAATTGAACCACCCGCCTCGAATGTGGTAAAATGACCTGCCCGCCATGAAAGTCTTCATACACACCTACGGCTGCCAGATGAACGTCGCCGATTCCCAGGAGATGGGACGGCACTTCTCCGGCATGGGTTTCGAGCACGCGCGCGCCCGGGCGGAAGCCGACGTCATGGTGCTGAACACCTGCACGGTCCGCCAGCACGCCGAAGACAAGGCCCTCTCCGCCATCGGCCGGCTGAAGGGCTGGAAACGGGACCGGGAGGGACGGGTGCTGGTCGTGGCGGGCTGCGCCGCGGAACGCCTGGAAACGACCCTGAAAAGGAGGTTCCCGCACGTGGACCTCGTCATCGGAGCCAAGGACATGGACCGCTTCGGCGAGATCGTGGGCGGCTACCTCCGGTCCCGGGCCGGGGATTTCGACTGGTTCGAAGAGAGCGGGTCCGGATTCATGGATTCGGCCCGCGGCGAAGGCGGGACCTTCCGCCTCGGCGGCTCGGACGACACGTCCTTCGTCACCATCATGCGCGGGTGCAACTATTCCTGCTCCTACTGCATCGTGCCCGCCGTCCGGGGCCGCGAATCCTACCGGACTCCGGGATCCATCCTCGCCGAGGTCCGGGAGGGCGCCGCCCGGGGGCTGGGCCGCGTGATGCTTCTCGGACAGACCGTCAATTCCTACCCGGATTTTTCGGACCTACTGGATGAAGTCCGCCGGGTCCCGGAAGTGGCGGAGATCCTGTTCATGAGCCCGCACCCGCATTACCTGAACGACAAGATGATCCGGACGCTGGCGTCCTCCCCCATATTCTCCGATGAGATCCACCTGCCCGTCCAGTCCGGCTCCGACCGGATCCTCCGGGCCATGAAACGCAACTACACCCGCGGGGAGTACCTCTCCAAGATCGAACGCCTTCGTTCCGCCAAGCCGGGCCTCGTGCTGGGAACGGACTTCATCGTCGGCTTCCCGGGCGAGACCGAGGAGGATTTCCTCCGGACCCTCTCCCTCTGGGACGAGGCCGGGTTCGACCGCGCCTACTGCTTCAAGTATTCCCACCGCCCGGGAACGGAAGCGGCGGGATCCGCGGACTCCGTCACCGACGAGGTCAAGGAGGAGCGGCTTTCCCGGCTCCTGGCCCGGATCGAATCGCGGAGAACGGGGCCGGCGTCCCGGACCGAAGCGAAGCCGTGACCCTGACCCGCAAGGTCGTTCTGGCCTTTTCCGCGTCCGCCGCCCTCTACTTCCTTTGGGACGCCACGCGCGGCATCCGCGCCATCGAATCCCTCGTCCGGCCCGTGATACATAAGGAGCTCGTCAACCGCTACGCCGGAATCTATAAGGAAGACCCTCTTTTCGTCACGGCGCTCATCAAGGTGGAATCGAACTTCATCAGGAAAGCCAAATCCAGCCGCGGGGCGGTGGGCCTCATGCAGATCATGCCCATGACCGGCTCCGAGATCGCGGCCGAGCTCAAAGTGCCGGGTTACGGGCCCGGGGACCTGGAGCGCCCGGAGGTGAACATCCGCTTCGGGTTCCATTACCTCTCCAAGCTCCGCAAGGAGTTCGGAGAGGACGACGTGGCGGTGCTCGCCGCCTACAACGCCGGCCCCAAGAACGCCAGGGAATGGATCTCCCAGTCGAGATCCGTGCGGCTGGCCTTCTCCGGCATCCCTTTTCCGGAGACGCGCCGGTTCGCGGAGGACGTCCTCTCCACCTACGGCTGGCTGAAGCGCCTGCGGGCCTGGCGCAGCGCGTTCATGGAACGGCCGTGACCGAACCCCTCACCCCGCTCATGAAGCAGTACGAGGAGCTGAAATCCGCCCACCCGTCGGAGATCGTGCTCTTCCGCCTGGGCGACTTCTACGAGATATTCGGAGAGGACGCCCGCATCGCCGCGCCCATCCTGGAAGTGGTGCTGACCCAGCGCCAGAACGTCCCCATGTGCGGCATCCCCCACCACGCCATGGGCCGCTACGTCTCCAAGCTCTTGAGGAGGAATTTACGCCTGGCCGTGGCCGAGCAGATGGAGGACCCGGCCGCGGCGCAGGGCCTCGTCAAAAGGGAGGTGGTCCGGGTGATCTCGCCCGGAACGGTGACGGAGGAGCACCTTCTCGACGAGAAATCGAACAACTTCATCGCGGCCCTGGCCTTCGACCCGGAGCGCCGGCGCGCGGGCATCGCCGCGGCGGACATCACGACCGGGCGGTTCCTCGTGTCGGAAGCCTGCGACGGGCCCGGATTCTCCAGTCTCTCGAGCGAGCTGGCCAGGTTGAACCCGGCCGAGATATTGCTGGTCCGGGGCCGGACGCCCGACTCCCCGTTCCTGGAAGGGGCGCCCGCGCATTGGCTGGATCCGGAGGACGCCGCCTCCGGCGACTCCGGGCGCCTGCGCGGCGTGGCGGACCCCCTGGCGCGCGAGGCGGCGGAAATGGTCCTGGCCGCCGTGCGCAGGACCCACCCCGGGACCCTGGGGATGCTGGGAGAGCCGGAACGGATCGGGCCGGAGTCCTTCATGGCTCTCGACCGCGAGACCCTCGAGAGCCTCGAGGTCCTCCGCAACCGGGACGACGGCTCCGAGCGCGGGACCCTGCTCGAATTTTTGGACCGGACCCTGACGCCGATGGGCGGGCGCCTCCTCAAGCAATGGCTTTCCCGCCCTCTGAACCGGATCGAACCCATCGCCCTGCGGCTCGAATCCGTCAGCTTCCTCCTGCGCGATCCCGGCCTGCGGGCGGCGGCGCGC
>Ga0155663_177_pt1 | contig 16968 bp, 16 predicted proteins | sample RifCSPlowO2_01_FD_107320 | JGI IMG/M metagenome (GOLD analysis project Ga0155663, IMG submission 107320) | Elusimicrobia bacterium RIFCSPLOWO2_01_FULL_64_13 | reverse complement strand
GCCCGTCGCGGCCACGTTCAGCACCCGCCCGCCGTCGGTCAGGAGGCGGCCGCCTTCGCGGACCGTGCCGGCGTGGAAGACGTAGACCCCGTCCTTCCCTTGGGGCAGGTCCTCCAGTCCGGTGATGACCTTCTTTTTCTGGAACGGTCCCGGGTACCCTCCGCTGGCCAGGACCACGCCGGCGCAGGCCCCCTCGAAGCGCGGCGGGGCCGCTTCGTCCAGAGAACCGTCCGCGGCCGCCCGAAAGAGCTCGAAAAGGTCCCCGTGGATCAGGGGCAGGATGACCTGGGTCTCCGGGTCCCCGAAACGGACGTTGAATTCCAGGACTTTCGGGCCGGATGGCGTCAGCATGAGGCCGAAATAGATCGCGCCGCGGTAATCGACGCCGTCGGCCTCTATCCCTTTGAGGAACCTCCGGACGATCAGATCATCGATCTCTTTCGCCGCCTTATCCGGAGGAGGACACGGGGAGACGGCGCCCATGCCTCCCGTGTTCGCTCCCCGGTTGCCGTCGAAGACCCTTTTGTAGTCCTTGGCGTAGGGCAGAGGCAGGATGGTCTTGCCGTCGCAGAGCGCGATGAGGGAGAACTCTTCCCCTTCGAGCCGCTCCTCCACGAGGACGCGCTCGCCCGCGCGGCCGAAATCCTTGCGGACCATCATGCCTTCCACGGCCTTCAGGGCCTCTTCCGCGACGTCGCAGACCGCCACGCCTTTGCCGGCCGCCAGTCCGTCCGCTTTGACCACGCACCCTTTTTTCAATCCCCTGACGTGGGCCGCGGCCAGGGACGGGTCGTCGAATACGGCGAACCCGGCCGTGGGGATGCCGTGCCTTCTCATGAAATCCTTGGCGTGGGCTTTGGAACCTTCCAGGCGGGCGCCGGCGGCTCCCGGTCCGAAGACGCGGAGCCCTCTTTTCCGGAGGACATCGGCCAATCCGCCCGCGAGAGGGACCTCCGGCCCGACCACGGTGAGGTCGATGGAGCGCGCGAAGACGAAATCGGCGTAGGAGTTCCAGTCATTCTCCGCGCAGGCGGGGACCGAAACGGCTGCCTCGGCGGTCCCCCCGTTGCCCGGAGAGCAGAAGAGCTTCTTGACCCGGGGGCTTTGGGAGAGTTTCCAGACCAGGGCGTGTTCCCTCGCCCCCCCTCCGATCACCAGAACGTTCATGGCACGGGAATCTCCTCTGTCCCTCATCATGTAAAGCTGGCGAGAGGACTTGAACCTCCAGCCTGCCGCTTACAAAGCGGCTGCTCTACCATTGAGCTACGCCAGCGATTCGGGACGGTACGCGGCCATGGAGCCGGGGTGGCGTTTTCGAGGTGATTTTAACATTTAGGCGGGACCCGGTCAAACCGGCCCCGGGCAGGGTCCCTTACGCGACGTCCCCCGCCAGGTGACGGATGAGCCGGCCGTCGTCCGTCCTCTGGACCAGGGCGCCGTCCCGGTCGAACCGCACGAAACGCCCCTTCGTCCCGGCGTCGCCGTCCCTTATCGTGACCCTGTCTCCGGGACGGAGATGGGACCTCCGGCGGTAGGACGCGTGGAATCCATTCCGTTCGCCCGCCAGGAAGGAAAAATAGGCCTTTTCAAAATTGGACAAGAACCTCTGCAGGAATTCCGTCCGCGGCACGGGCTTCCCCGAGACGCTTTTGAGGGAAGCCGCCGTCCGAGCCAGTCCCGCCGGCAGGGGATTGTTGGCGTTCACGCCGAGCCCCAGGACCAGCCAATGGATCCTCTCCGATTCGGAAGACATCTCCGCCAGGACCCCGGCGAGCTTTCGGCCGTTCCGGGCCAGGACGTCGTTCGGCCATTTGACGAGGGAGCGGACTCCGGCCACGGCCTCCGCCGCCTCGGCGAGACCCAGGCAGGCGATCTGGCCTATGAGAGGGGCGTCTTGGGGCCCGACGGGAGGCCGTAGGATCAGGGAAGCCCATATCCCGCCGCGCGGGGAGACCCAGGACCTTCCGTGGCGGCCCCGGCCCCTGGTCTGGACTTCGCCGAGCACGAGCGTTCCTTCGGGGGCCCCGCCGGCGGCGAGGGCCTTGGCCTCCTCCTGGGTGGACTCCACCGATTCAAAGCATATCGGGTTCCTTCCCAGGACTTTCGTCCGGAGCCCGCGGAGGATGTCCTCCCGGACCCATCCTTCCGGCCGGGAGACGAGACGGTAGCCCGCCCGGGGACGGCCCTCGATCCCGTAACCCCTCCCGCGCAGGGACTCGACGCGCTTATGCATGGCCTGGCGCGAAACGCCCAGTTTCCGCGACAGGGCCTCCCCCGATATGGTCCCTTGCTCCAGAAGCGCCAGGAGTTTTATCGAACGCCGGCCTGCGGAGCGGCTCGCGGGCGTCATGGACCCACCCGTTCGATGTCCATGCTGAAATCGAGGGCCCGGGCCGAATGGGTGAGGGCCCCGACCGAGATCCTGTCCACGCCGCTCCGGGCGATCGCCCTGGCCGCGGAAAGCTTGATCCTTCCCGACACTTCGATCTCCGGCCGGCCGGACCCTTTCGCTCCGCTCCGGATGATCTTGCGCACGGCGGCCTTCAATCGTCCGGGAGTCATGTTGTCCAGAAGGACGATGTCCGCCCGCGACGACAAGGCCAGGTCCAACTCCTCGCTGTTTTTCGCCTCGACCACGAGGCGCGTTCCGCGCGGGAGCCGGGATTTCAGGGTCAGGAGGCGCTCCTTGTCCCCCCGGATCGCCTCGAGATGGTTGTCCTTCACCATGGCCATGCTGGAAAGGTCGGGACGGTGGTTCAGCCCTCCCCCGCAAAGAACGGCGTATTTCTGCGCGTAGCGCAGGCCGGGGATCGTCTTGCGCGTGTCGAGGATCTTGGCCCCGGTGTGCCGGACGGCCCGGACGTAGCGGCGCGTGAGCGTGGCGACGCCGGAAAGATGCCCGAGGAAATTCAACGCGGTCCTTTCCGCGGAGAGGAGGCGCGCCAGCCTTCCCCTCACCTCGAGGACCTTCCGCCCGGGCGACACCCACATGCCGTCCCTTGAGAGGATGCTGATCCGGCAGGAAGGGTCGGCGAGGCGGAAAGCCCGGGCCGCGTACTCCAGGCCGCACACGACGCCGCGGCCCCCGGCCACCAGGGCCGCCTGGCCCCTGCGGTTCGCGGGCAGGAGGACGCGGCTGGTCACGTCGCGCCCGGCCGAGTCTTCCCGGAGGGCCCGGCGCACCAGGTTCGCCCGCCAGCGCGCGTTCACGAGCGCAGACCCGCCCGCGCGGCCCCGCCGCGCTTCTTCTGCGCCGACATTTCCCTCGCTTCGAAAAGCTGGTCGCGCAAGGTCGCGGCCGTCTCGAAATCCAGGCAGTCTGCCGCCTCCTTCATCCGCGACTCAAGCTCATTCAGGAGCGCCGGCAGGTTCCTGGGCGACACCCGTTTGAGGGACGCCGCCCCGAACAGCTTGAGGCCCTCTTCTTTCGCGGTCACCCGGAATTCCTCAAGCTCCCGGACCGCCTTGACGATCGATCTGGGCGTGACGCGGTGGGTCCGGTTATAGGCGAGCTGCTTTTCCCTGCGCCGGGACATTTCCGAAAGGGCGCGGCGCATGGAGCCCGTCACCCGGTCGGCGTAGAGGATCACCTTGCCGTTCACGTTCCTGGCGGCCCGTCCGCAGATCTGGATGAGGGTGGTCTCGGAGCGGAGGAAACCCTCCTTGTCGGCGTCGAGGACCGCCACCAGCCCCACTTCGGGGATATCCAGGCCTTCGCGCAGGAGGTTGATTCCGACGAGGACGTCGAAATCGCCCAGCCGGAGCTCCCGCAGGATCTTGATGCGTTCGAGAGCGTCGATCTCGGAATGGAGGTAGCGCACTTTCATGCCTTTTTCGCTGAAAAAGGCGGTCAGGTCCTCCGCCAGGCGCTTGGTGAGCGTGGTGACGAGGACCCGCTCCTTCTTTTTGACCCGGAGCCCGATCTCTTTGAGAAGGTCGGGTATCTGGCCGTCGATCGGGCGCACGTCCACGCCGGGGTCCACGAGTCCCGTCGGGCGGATCACCTGCTCGATGAATTCGCCCTTGGTCTTCCCCAGCTCGTACGGACCCGGCGTGGCGGAAAGATAAACGGTCTGGGGCACGAGGGCTCCGAATTCATGGAATTTCAAGGGACGGTTGTCCAGGGCGCAGGGGAGGCGGAACCCGTAATCCACGAGGACTTCCTTGCGCGCGCGGTCGCCCTCGTACATGCCGCCGATCTGGGGGATGGTCACGTGGCTTTCGTCGATGAACACGAGGAGGTCTTCGGGGAAATAGTCCAGGAGGCAGGCGGGCCGCTCGCCGGGCTTCCTGCCGGACAGGGGCCGGGAATAGTTCTCGATGCCGTGGCAGAACCCGGTCTCGCGCATCATCTCCAGATCGAAGCGCGTCCTCTGTTCCAGGCGCTGGGCCTCCAGGAGCTTTCCGCGGGAGCGGAAAAATTCCAGCCGCCCGGCGAGCTCGGCCTCGATCTCGGCCAGGGCGGAGCGGAGGCCGTCCTCCGTGGTGACGAAATGCCGGGCCGGATAGATGAACGTCCGTTCCTTTTCGCGGAGGGCCTCCGCGGTGGCCGGGCGCGTCTCGATGATCTTCTCCACCCGGTCTCCGTCGAAGACCACGCGCAGCGCCGTTTCCAGGTACGCCGGGAAGACCTCCACCGTCTCCCCGCGGACGCGGAACTTCCCCCGGGAAAAATCGATCTCGTTGCGCTCGTAATGGACGCGCACCAGGTCCGCCAAAAAAGCGTCGCGGGGGACGTTCTCCCCTTTGCGGAGCTCGACGCCCAGCTCCCGGTACTCCTTTGGAGAGCCCAGTCCGTAGATGCAGGAGACGCTCGCCACGATCACCGCGTCGCGGCGTTCCATGAGGGAGCTGGTGGCCTTGAGGCGCAGGCGGTCGATGTGGTCGTTGATGTCGGCGTCCTTTTCGATGTAGGTGTCCGATTGGGGCACGTAGGCCTCCGGCTGGTAGAAGTCATAGTAGGAGATGAAATATTCGACGGCGTTCTCCGGAAAGAACGCCTTGAGCTCCGCGTAGAGCTGGGCCGCCAGGGTCTTGTTCGGGGAGATGACCAGCGCCGGGCGGTTCGCGCGCTCGATCACCGAAGCCATGGTGAAGGTCTTGCCGGACCCGGTCACTCCCAAAAGCACCTGGTGGGACCGCCCCGCTTCCAGGCCCCGGGAGAGGGCGCGGATGGCTTCGGGCTGGTCGCCCGAGGGTTTGAAGTCGGATACGAGTTTGAATCGGTCCACGGTTTATCCTATAATACCAAATCAGGCGCCCCGGCGCTCCGCCGTCGTCAGTGAAGGCGGGAAGCGCGGCGCATCCCAAGGAGGTCGCATGAGGCATTCACGCGCGTTGTTGACGGCCCTTTTTTCGCTCTCCCTCGCGTCGCCGGCCCTCGCCGAGCGCTACGAGATCGATCCCAACCATTCCGACGTCAGCTTCAAGGTCAGGCACATGGTCGTTTCCAAGGTGCAGGGCCGGTTCGACAAGTTCACCGGCGCCTTCGAATACGACGAGAAAACGCCGGAAAAATGGTCCGCCGAGGCCCGGATCGACGCGGCCAGCGTCAACACGGCGAACGCGGACCGGGACAACCACCTCCGCCAGGCGGACTTCCTGGACACGGCGAACCACCCCGCCATGGAATTCAAGAGCGCCGGCGTGACGGACGTGACCGGGGGCGGGGCCAAGCTCCAGGGGAACCTCTCCATCCGGGGAGTGGAAAGGCCCGTCGCGCTGGACCTCGTCTTTGGAGGCACCGTGACCGACCCCCGGGGAGACAAGCGGGCCGGGTTCGAGGCCGCCACGACCATCAACCGCCAGGATTTCGGGGTGAGTTTCAACAAGCTCCTGGAGGCGGGAGGGCTCGTCGTCGGCAACGACGTGGAGATCACGATCCACGTGGAAGGCGTCGCCAGGAAGGAACCGAAGGAACAGCCGGCCAAAAAGAAGAAATAATCCCCCGCCTCTTTAAGACGCGAAACCCGTCCGCCTGGCGTGTGGCGGACGGGTTTCGTCTTATAGGGGTTGCCCCTACGCTATTTGAAGAAGATCTCGGCGAAGCGCAGCCATTCCCTGGGGACGGTCTTCAGCTTCGCGGTCGCTTCCTCCAGGGAGACCGCCACGCAGTCGTTGCCGCGGAGGGCGGCCATCTGGCCGAATTTCTTCGACTCCACCATGTCGGCCGCGGTCACTCCCATCCGGGAACCGAGGATCCGGTCGAAGATCGTGGGCGGGCCCCCGCGCTGGATATGGCCGATGACGGAGACGCGCGTCTCGATCCGAGTCTCCTTCTCGATGATCTCGGCGATGCGGTCCCCCACGCCGCGCTCCTTGAGCAGCATGTGGCCGAAATCGTCCAGCGCCTCCTTGCCGATCTTTTCCCCCGGGATGGTGATGGCCTCGGAAACGATGACCAGGGCGGTCTTTTTCAGGGTGTGGGCCTTTTTCAGGTGGGAGCACATCCGTTCGATGTCCACGGGCTCTTCGGGCACGCAGACCCAGTCGGCCGCGCTGGCGATCGCGGTCGTGAGCGCCACCCAGCCGGCGTGGCGGCCCATCACCTCCAGCACCATGATCCTCCGGTGGCTGCGGCCGGTGTCGCGCATGCGCTCGGCGGCGTCCACGGCGATGGTGACGGCCGTGTCGTAGCCGAAAGTGAAGTCGGTGGCGGAAAGGTCGTTGTCCATGGTCTTGGGGACCCCGACCACGGGCAGTTTGAATTCCTTATATAGGCGCGCCGCCACCCCGAGGGTGTCCTCCCCCCCCATGGCCACCAGGGCGTCCAACCCCAGCTTTTTGAAGTTCTCGGCGCATTTCTTCGCCTCGTCGTCCTTCTTAAACGGGTTGGTCCGGCTCGTGCCCAGGATGGTCCCGCCCTTGTTGATGATGTCGAAGACGTCCGCGACGCCCAAGGGGACGGTCTCCGCGTTCACCAGGCCCCGCCAGCCGTCCTGGATGCCAACGCAGTTAGTGCCGTGGTCCTTGGCGCGCATCACGCAGCCGCGGATCGCGGGGTTGAGCCCGGGGCAGTCCCCTCCCCCGGTCAATATGCCGATCAGCTTTTCCATGAACGGGCCTTAATACTCGCCCTGGACTCCCGAGCCGGACGCCACGGCGCCCTTCTCGTACCAGTCCGGGGCGACGGCGTCCAGGAGGTCCGGGGAGGCGACGCCGGCGCGCTTCGCCCAGGGGGTCGCGTATTTGTCCACGAGTCCGGAGAGCTTCTTCATGCGGTCGACGCCGGTGGTCTCGAGGAACTTCTTTTGCGAGGCGCGGTCGGCGTGGTCGAAGTATTCCTGGAAAATCGCGCGGCCGGCCATGATGCCGCTCGCGCCCGACTTCATGGCGAGCTCCGCCTGCTTCTCGAAGAGGTCGAACTTCACTCCCGCGGACAGGAGCACCCACGGCCGGACGCATTTCGAGTTCAAGTCCTCCAGGTTCTTTTGGACGGTCTTCGCGTCGTCGGCCTTCATGTCGGCCGGGAACTCGAGCTTCAAGATGTCGGTGTAGGGCCCGATGAGCTCGGCGGACTTGAAGATGTTCCGCGGCTTGCGGGCGTTATAAGCGGGAGAGGACTTGTCCTCGCCCTTGCGCGGGTAGGAGAGCTCCTCCGTCATGAGGAGGATGTCCTCGGCGGCGCATTCGCCCGACACGCGGCGGACGAAGTCCATCTGGGCCTTCGCGGCGGCCTGGTCCTCCACGTCCATGTAGACCAGGAGCTTGACGGCCGTGCCTCCCATGAGCTTGATCTTTTTCACCGACCAGCCGGGCTCGTACTCGCCGGCGATGCCGGGGTCTTTGGAGGCCTCCAGCCGCACGATGAGTCCGACCCTGGGAGCCAGGGCGCCGGAATTGAGGGCCTGGCGGGCGCCGTAGTTCACGTCCAGGAGCACCGCGGTCGAGTGGGGAGAGAGGACCTCCGTGATCTCGAGCTTGGCGTCGCGGACGTCCTCGTAGGCCGGCTCCCGCTTCCTGCCCTGCTTCTCATAGAGGGCGCGCAGGAACTTCTTGAATGAATTCGACTGGTCCAGGGCCAGCACCTTCAATCTTCCGGCCGCGTCCGCCACGTTCCTGATCCCGGTCATTTTTCCCGGCGAAAGCTGGGTGAAATGCTTTTTCGGGTCCGTTCCCGTCCTATCCTCTTGTGCGACTGCCATGGTTCCTTCCTCCTCTTGGTTGGCGGTGATTCTTCGCCGGTTAGTTGAAAGCGTTTTGGCAAGCCGGGGTCAGGCGGATTTGGTTCTGGCCTTTCGGGAGCGCTTGCTGCCGTTCCTGCCCGCGGAATGGGCCGCTTCGAGGCCCTTGCGCTTGTCTTCCGACCAGACCCCCATGCGGCGGTATTTCCGGTAGCGGGATTCCAACAGGTCCCGGGGAGGCGTTCCGGACAGGTCCTTGAGATGGGAGAGGAGCGACTGCCGGAGGGTCCGGACGACGGCGGGCAGGTCGCGGTGGGCGCCGCCGTGCGGCTCGGGGACGATCTCGTCGATGATGCCCATGGATTTGAGGTCGCCGGCCGTCAGCTTGATCACGCTGGCCGCGTCCGCGGCCCGCGCCGCGTCCCGGAAAAGGATGGCCGCGCAGCCCTCGGGAGAGATCACGGAATACCAGGAATTCTCAAGCATGAGAATGCGGTCGGTGATGCCGATGCCCAGGGCTCCGCCGCTCCCCCCCTCTCCGATCACCACGCTGATGACGGGGACCGCCAGCGCGGCCATCTCCTGCAGGTTGATCGCGATGGCCTGGGCCTGGCCGCGTTCCTCGGCCCCGATGCCGGGATAGGCGCCGGGGGTGTCGATGAAGGTGATCACCGGCCGGCTGAATTTTTCTCCCAGCTTCATGAGCCGGAGGGCCTTGCGGTAGCCCTCGGGATGCATCATGCCGAAGTTGCGGTTCATGCATTCCTCGATCGTGCGGCCTTTCTGGTGGCCGAGGACCACGACGGGCGTGGATTCAAAGAACGCGACGCCGCCCACCAGGGCCGCGTCGTCGGCGAAGCAGCGGTCGCCGTGCAGCTCCGTGAAATCGGTGAAGAGCTCCCGGATGTAATCGAGCGTGTGCGGCCGCTTGGGGTGACGGGCCAGCTGGACCCTCTGCCAGGGCGTCAGCTGGGAGAAGATCTCGCTGATCAGCTCCCTCTTCTTCTCCTCGAGGGACTCGATCTCCCGGGTGAGGTTCACGGTCTCGGCCGTGTTCAGGCCGCGGATCTCCGCGATCTTGCTCTCCAGCTGGAGGATGGGCTGTTCAAAATCCAAGGCGCCCGCTTCTTCTTGCATGGCGGGTCCCGGCCTAGAAATTCCCCACGTAATTGATCCTGACGATCCGCTCCTTCTCCCTGTTGGAGGCGATGCGGCGGAATCCAAAATCGATCCCCAGGGACGGGATGGGAAAGACCCGGACGGCGGCGTTCCAGCGGTTGTCGCGCGCGACGCGGATATTGTCGTACTCGGTGATGAGGGCGACCTTCTGTTCGATGGTGTAGGACGCCCCGACCGTGCCCAGGAATTTGGACCCTTTGAAATCCGCGATATTGGCGCCCCCGTAGAACTCGAGTTTGGGCAGCAAGAGCTCGCGCCCGAACACGACGTACAGCCCCCTTTCCCTTTCGTCGTATTCGTCCTTGGCGTCGTTGAAGAAGCGGCCCTGGCCGTCGTAGCCGACGGCCACGGACGGCAGGCGCATGCCTCCGTCGTAGACGCGGAACTTGGCGTTCAGGGTCGGGGGATTCGTGGAAGGGCTTTTGGACCCGATCAGGTCCTCCAAGTCCCAGGATGCCCCGATATTCAAGCGCTGGAAGACGCCGAAGGAAAGGTGGGAGAGGATGCCGCCGGCGGAATAGAAGCGGAAATTGGCGCGGTAGCCCCCGTAGTCGACGATGTTGGTGGTCTGGGCGTCCACCAGGTCCACCATGCCTTCGGGGTTCAGTTCCTCGAAAGCGTCCGCGCGCGCCTTGGCGCCGGGCCTGGACGGAAGGGAACGGCCCCGGGAACGTCCCAGGAAGTACTCCTTCCAGCTTCTCTTGGGTTTGAGGGTCCCCGCGTCCTCGGCTCCAAGGAAAGGAACGGCGAAAAGACCCAGCCAAAAAAGGACGAGGAACGCCCCGAGGGTCTTTCTTCCCTTCCCGGTCGGGAAGGATCCGGACGGCGCGGGATGGGGGATCATTTCTTGTTTTTCGTCTTTGGGGCCGGCGTGAATCTGCGCGAAAGCTTCTCGAACGCGGCGATCATCGCCTGCTTGGCCGCGGGATCGGGGTCGCTCTTGCCCATTTCCAGCGATTCCAGGTCGGACTTTTTGCCGAACTCTCCCAGGACCTCGGCGCAAAGGCGCCTCTGCCCGGGCTGCGCGCCGGAGAGGCCGGAGCGCGCGGTCTGCGCACCGGAATCGTCTCCCATAAGATAGAGGCTATGCGCGCACTGGATCCGGACGCCGGGGTCGGGGTCGGCCAGGTAAGGTTTCAGGTCCTTGGCGACCGATGGATCGCGCTTGTGGCCCAGGGTCTGGAGGATGCTCACTCCGACGGCGGGGTCCAGGAGGGCCGGGTCCTTGCTGGTCTCCGACGACCTGGAGCTTTTCAGGGCTTCGAGGAGAGTGGGGATGGATCCTTTCTCTCCCATGTTGCTCAAAGCGAAGGCCGCGGACTGGCGCATGCGGGGATCGGCGGTTTTGAGTTTCTCGCTCAAGGCCGAGGCGGCGGAGGCGTCCCGCAGGATGCCGAGACTGTTCACGCAGGCGAAACGGGTGGCTTCGTGGGAGTCGTTCAGTCCCTGGATCAGGGCGGGGATGGTCTCCCGGTCCCCGATATAGCCCAAGGAGATGGCGGCGGTCTGGCGGACGGAAGGTTCGGGATCGTTCCGGAGGAGGTCCGCGATGTCCCTGGCCGCCTCGCGCGAACGCATGGTCCCCAGGGCGTCGCAGGCGGCGACCCGCACCGCCGGCACCTTGTCCTTCAAAAGATTGAGGAGGGGTTGGAAGGCGGCGGGGTTCCTCATGACCCGGAGCTGCTCCACGCCCTGCCGCCTTTTGACCGAGTCCTTGTCCTTGAGGAGCTTGACGGCGTCGGAGAAGGGGTCGGCGGGTTTGGCCGCCAGGGCGGCGGTCCCGGAAAAGCCGAGCATGACGGTCAAAACGGCCGTGAGAATTCTACTGTACATTTTTGAGATTTTACATCATTCCGGGCCGGTAGTCAAACCGGGCCCCGCCTTGCGGGCGGGGCATTCAGGCGCCAGATGAGGTGGATGCCCTGGAGAGTGAGGTTGGGCTCGATGGAGGTCTTCGTTATCCTGCGGGACGCCCCCGCCGCCAGGCCCGCCAGCCCCCCGCAGGCCACGATCCTCGTGGACCGCCCCAATTCCCGGACCAGCCGGTCGAGGATCCCGTCCACCTGGGCGGCCAGGCCGTAATAGAGTCCGGAGCGGATGCATTCGACCGTGTTCCTGCCGATCAGGCGGGACGGCCTGGCGATGGGGACGCGGGGCAGCTTGGCCGTCCGCAGGGACAGGCTTTCCGATGCCAGTTCCGGACCCGGAAGGATGAGGCCTCCGATGTATTCCCCTTGCTGCGTGACGCAGTCGAAGGTCGTCGCGGTGCCGAAATCCACCACCACGCAGGGACCGCCGAAACGCTCCCAGGAGGCCGCGGCGTTGGCGAGCCGGTCCGCGCCGACCTCTTCGGGACGGTCGGCCAGGTTGTGCAACGGAAGCTCCGCGGCGCCGTTGACGAAAAATGCCTCCCGGCGGAAGGACCTGCGGGCGAGCTCGCGGAACGCGGGGTCAAGGGACGGGACCACGCTGGCCACGGCCACGGCGCTGACCGCCCCGCGGCCGTAGGGGGACGACTTGAGGAGCCGGACTATATTTTTTCCATAGGACGCGCCGGAGGTCTTGGGAACGGTGGGGATCCTCCAGGCGGCCGCCGGGGAAGGGGTCCGGCTGCGCGACGTCTCCTGGAAAATACCGCAATGGACGCTCGTGTTGCCGACGTCCAGCGCGAGGATCATGGGATCAGGTCTTGGCGATCCCGGCCGACATCACCATCTTGAAGGCGGTCTCGGGAGGGATGTTCAGGAACCTGACGCTCGCCTTCGGGACCACGATCATCTCCCCGGAGATCTGGAAGGAATGAGGCATGTAGACCACGATCTTCTCCTCTTCCCCGTCGGTGAAAGTCACGGGGTCCTGGGTCACGAAACCCACGCGCTTGTATCCCAGTTTCGGAAGGTCGACGAGGACCGCCTGGGAGAGGATCTTCTTCTTGCCGAACACGGAATGCACCGTCTCGCGGATGAGTCCGTACATCCCCCGGACGATGGGGCTCCTGGCGAACTGCCTTTCCACCCAGTCGAAGAGCGCCGCGCCGAGCCAGTGGGAAGAGATGGTCCCCACCAGTATGATGAACCCCACCGTGCCCAGGAATCCGAACCCGGTGCGGAGGGCGCCTTCCGGCACCCATTGGGCCAGGACCACCTGCCCGATCGCGTCCACTTTCTGGAACACGATCACCAGCAGGTAGATCGTGATCGTGATGGGCAGGAGGAGGAGGACGCCCTGGAAGAAGTACCGGGTGAGGGCCCTCACGGCTTCGCTCCCGGGATCCCCGGCTCGGTGAGCGCCTTGGGGTCCAGGACCTTGGTCATTTCCTCGGCGGTGAGGAGCTTTTCCTCCAGGACGACCTGGGAGATGGTCTTTTTCTCCTTGAGGGCCTTCTTCACGACCTCGGCGGCGCGGGCGTACCCGAGGCGGGCGTTCAGGGCCGTGGCCAAAGAAGGGCTGATCTCCGCGTAATGCCGGCAGCGGTCCGCGTCCGCCGTGACGCCCTTCACGCAGCGCTCGGTGAATTCGCGGACGGCGTTCTTGAAGATCTCGATCGAGGTGTTCAGGTTATGGGCCATCACGGGCATCATGACGTTGAGCTCGAGCTGGCCGGCCTGCGCCGCGAGAGAAACGGTGAGCTCGTTGCCGATGACCTGGAAGCAGACCATGTTCAGCATCTCCGCCATGGACGGGTTCACCTTCCCCGGCATGATGGAAGAGCCCGGCTGGACGGCGGGCAGGGTGATCTCGGCCAATCCGGTCAGGGGGCCGGAGCAGAGGAGGCGGAAATCGTTGGCGATGCGGCCCAGTTCCAGGGCGGTGAGCTTGAGCACGGCCGCCGTGGTGGAGACGGGGAAGTTGGACTGCATGGCTTCGCGCATGTCGGGAGCGCAGCGGAACGGGACGGCGGTCCATTTCGCGAGATGCCCGCAGACCCTGGCGCGGTAATCCGGATGGGTGTTCATGCCCGTGCCGGCGGCGCTGCCGCCGATGCCGAGCTCCTCCAGGAGCGCGGCCACGGCCCGGACGCGGTCGCGGCATTTCCCGACCGTGGCCGCGTAGGCGGCGAATTCCTGCCCGAGGCGTATGGGCACCGCGTCCTGCAGGTGCGTCCGCGCGGATTTCAATATGGGATCGAACTCCCCCGCTTTGGCGGCCAGGGCCTTTTCCAGCCCGGCGAGGACGGGGATGAATTCCTCCAGGAGCAGGCGCCCGCATACCCGCATGGCGGTGGGGAAGGCGTCGTTCGTGGATTGGCCCATGTTCACGTGGTCGTTCGGGTTGCAGAGGGCGTAGTCCCCGCGCTTCCCCCCCAGGAGCTCCGCGGCGCGGTTGGCCAGGACCTCGTTGACGTTCATGTGGAAGGAGGTGCCCGCGCCCATCTGGTAGACGTCCACCACGAACTGGTCGCGCAGTTTCCCTCCCAGGATCTCGTCGGCCGCCCGCGTGACGGCCTGCCCCGTCTCTTTTTTAAGCAGGCCCAGCTCCATGTTGGCCAGGGCGGCGGCTTTCTTCACCATCACGAAGGATTCCGTGAATCTCGGATGGGGACGGATCCCCGATATGGGGAAGTTCTCGACGGCCCTCTGGGTCTGGATGCCCCAATAGGCCTCTTCCGGCACCTCTTTGGTCCCCAGGGAATCCTTTTCCGTCCTTGTCTTGGCCATGGCGTCCACCGGTCCCGGCCTAGCCCGCGATCTTCTGGCGGCGCAGCGCTTCCACCAGTTCCTTGACCGCGTCCGCCGACTTCTGCAGGGCGATCCTCTCTTCCACGGTCAGGTTGAGCTGGATGATCTGCTCGATCCCGCGCTCGCCCAGTTTCACCGGCACCCCCACGAAGAGGTCCTGGATGCCGTACTCGCCCTGGAGGTAGGCGGCGCAGGGCAGGACGCGCTTTTTGTCCTTCAAGATGGATTCCACCATGGCCGCCACGGACGCGGACGGGGCGTAGTAGGCCGAACCGGTCTTAAGGAGTTTCACGATCTCCGCCCCGCCTTCGGCCGTGCGCTTGAGGATGGCGTCCACCTGCTCCTTCTTGAGGATCTCGGTGATGGGGACCCCGGCGACCGTGCAATAGCGCGGCAGCGGCACCATGGTGTCCCCGTGGCCCCCCAGCACCAGGGTCCGGACGTCCTCGACCGAGGTCTGCGTCGCCTCGGCGATGAAGCTCGCCATCCGCGCCGAGTCCAGCACTCCGGCCATGCCGATCACGCGGTGCTTGGGGAATCCGGAGGTCTTGAGCGCCACATGGCACATGGCGTCGAGAGGGTTCGAGACCACGATCAAAACGGCGTTGGGCGAGAACTTGGCCGTCTGTTCGGTCACGTTCTTGACGATGCCGGCGTTCGTGTTCAGGAGGTCGTCGCGGCTCATGCCGGGTTTGCGCGGCAGTCCGGCCGTGATGACGGCCAGGTCCGATCCGGCCGTGTCCTCGTAGGCGGTGGTCCCGGTCACCCGGACATCGACGCCGTAGACTGGAGCGGACTCGAGGATGTCGAGGGCCTTGCCTTTGGGCATGCCTTCGGTCTGGGGGATGTCGAGCATGACGACGTCGGCCAGCTCCAGTTCCGCGAGCCGCTGCGCCAATGTGGCCCCGACGTTTCCGGCTCCGATGACGCTGATCTTCTTTCTGGGCATGATGTTAGACCTCCTGGGGATTCATGAAAATGTTCCCGCGGGCTCCGGCGCTCCGTCCGGGGCCGGGCCGGACCAAGACCGGACGGCGTCGGCGATCCGCGTCGCCGCCAGTATCATCCGGACGGCCGCCGCGGCGCCGTTGATGGACGTCACGCCCAACGGGATGAAATGCGCCGCCGCGGCGCGGACCTGGATCCAAAGGGACCAAAGCGTGATCCCCATCACGAAGACCATGGGGGCCAGGGTGAACCAGTAGCGTTTCCCGGCGCGTTTGAGCCAGACCGTTATCCCGAGGAGCGTCAGGGCCGCCAGGAGCTGGTTGGAAGCTCCGAAGAGCGTCCAGAAAAGCCTGTAGGACCCCGTCCGGCCCGCCAGGAGAAGCGCCAGGGGGACGCCGACGGTGAGTCCCGTGGCCGCCGCCGCTCCCGCCCGCCCGGTCCAGCCGAAAAGTTCCTGGAGGATGTACCGGCCCAGGCGGGTGGCCACGTCCAGGGTATCGAAGATGAAAGTGGAAAAGGCCATGGCCCCGAACGTCACGGCGAAAAGGAGGTGCTCCTCTCCGATCAGGACGGTGAGGAACCGTCCCATCCCGTCCCCATAGATCTTTCCCGGCCCGCCCGATCGAGGAGCTCCCGCGACGATCATGACCGTGGCCAGGGCGATCACCGCCACGAATCCTTCCAGGAGCATGCCCCCGTAGCCCACCATCCGGCAGTCGGATTCGCGCGCGACCTGCTTGGAAGTGGTCCCGGAACAGACCAGGCCGTGGAATCCGGAGCAGGCCCCGCAGGCGATGGTCACGAAGAGGAAGGGAAAGAGCGCGTCGGCCGGGTCCGGGCCGTTCCAGGACTTGAAGGCGGGCTGCCGGATCTCGAATCCGCCGAAGAATATGCCGGCCAACCCCACGGCGAGGGCCATGTAAAGCACGAACCCTCCGAGGTATCCTCTCGGCTGGAGCAGGAGCCATAAGGGCAGAAGGGACGCGGCGAAACAGTAGGCCAGGATGCCCATGGTCCAGGCCCCGTGGGAAAAAATGAGCAGGGTGGAGAACTTCGTGCCCAGCCACACCGCCGCCAGGGTCGCCGGAACGAAAACGGCGGTCATGAGCCACAGAGGCGGGTCCCACTTCTTCTGCATCGTCCCCATCGCCAGGGCCAGCCCCAGGTAGAGGACGCTGGCGGCGGCCACGGCGCCGCCGGGGTTGAATGAAAAGCTCCCCCCTTCGAACTCCTCCGTGATCCCCGTGAAGGTCGCGGCGGTGATGTCGGTGAAGGCGATGATGACGTAGAGGAGAGCAATCCAGATGAAGAGCATCATGGCGGACCAGGAGCGCTCTCCCAGGTTCCGCCGGACGATCTCCGCGATGGACATGGCCTTGTGGCGCACGGAAGCGATCAGCGACGAGAAGTCGTGCACCGCGCCGATGAAGACGACCCCGAGGACGATCCAGAGCAGGCAGGGCAGCCAGCCGAACGCCTGGCAGGCGATGATGGGTCCGGCGATGGGGCCGGCGGCCGCGATCGCCGAAAAATGCTGGCCCAGAAGATAAAAGGGGCGGGCCGGCACGAAGTCCGCCCCGTCGTTCATGGCCACGGCCGGGGTGGCGGAGCCGTCGTTCAGGGAATATTGGGACGCGATGAAGCGCCCGTAAAGACCGTAGCCGGCGATGAGACACGCGATGACCGCGAGCGTCAGGAGCGGGAGGCTCATACGGCTATGGTTCGTCGGGACCGGGGAGGGTGATGCCGATGCCTATGGCGGCGTAGCCGCCCAGGAGGAGGAAGGGTGACAGGGTCGAGGCCCAGTTCCGGCCGGCGGGGTCCGTGAGGGAAAGGACGTAGAAGCCGGCAATGACGGTCAGGACCCCGCCCCCGATGACCTTCCAGCCGCGGAGGGAGATCCCCCAGCGCGTGAATCCGGAGGATTGCGGCTTTTTGGCCTGGAGCTTGTCTTTCTTCTTCGCCATGGGATGAAGTTATATTCTCCAAAATAGGCAGGTCACTGTCAAACCGCCCGGAGAGGTCTAGAACTGCGGGCC
>Ga0155663_171_pt2 | contig 17550 bp, 9 predicted proteins | sample RifCSPlowO2_01_FD_107320 | JGI IMG/M metagenome (GOLD analysis project Ga0155663, IMG submission 107320) | Elusimicrobia bacterium RIFCSPLOWO2_01_FULL_64_13 | reverse complement strand
GGACGCGCCTCGTCCGGGAGATCCTGGAGGGCGTCCGCGCCGCGGCCGGGAAGAGCTGCGCCGTCAGCGTGCGGGTCAGCGGGCACGAGCACGTGCCCGGCGGCCTGACTCCCGGAGATTTCAGGGAGATCATCCCCATCCTGGAAGAGGCGGGCATGGATTTTTTGAACGTCTCCGCCGGAGTGTACGAGTCGCTCGAGACGATCGTGCCCAAGCCGGCCCTGGGGGAGACCCCCCACCTCTCCATCGCGAGGGAGCTCAAATCCTATTCCAATAAACCCGTCTGCGCGGTCGGCTCGATCCGGACCCTGGAGAAAGCCGAAGCCATCGTGGCCGGGAAGGATGCGGATTTCGTGGCCATGGCCCGGGCCCACATCGCGGACCCTTCCATCGTGAAAAAATCGAGGGAAGGCGACCTCGACGGCATCAGGAAATGCACCTCGTGCAACCGCTGCGCCTTCTGGTCCACGGGCGACCCCCACATGGTCTGTTCGGTCAACCCCTTCTTCAGCCCCGCGGCCGCGCTCCCGGAAGACATGCCCTGCCGCCTGTTCGAGGCCATCACCTCGATCGACATCCTTTCGCCGCCCAAGACCTACATCCAGAAACTGCTGCGGACGGTCTGCGAGCGCCTGGAATACCATTTCGGCTCCGTCATCAAGGTCGAAAACGGCGGGCAGGCGACGATGGTGAGCGCCTACAACCTTCCGGACGACTACATCGAGCAGGCGTGGAAAGCCGCCCCCCTCCTCTCCAGCCCGATCCGGGAGGCGATGGAGACGCGCCGGACCGTCGTCCTGCAGGACCCCCTGGACGACCCGCGCATGGCTCCCTGGCGCTGGTTCCTCATGCCCCGGGGAGTCCGGCTCATGCTCTGGGTCCCGCTCTTGAGCGGGACCACGGCTTTCGGGGCCTACGTTCTCTACGGCAAACACCCCCGGCAGGTCCCCAAGAACGAGCTGGACATCCTCGAACAGATGGCGCGGCTCATCTCCATCGCGATCGTCAGCAACCACTACCTGGACGCTCTGGTGAAAAAGACGGACGAGCTGAAACGGGCCAACGAGGAGCTCCGCTCCGCCCAGAAACGTCTGGTCCAGTCGGAAAAGATGTCGGCCGTCGGGCAATTGGCCGCCGGCGTGGCCCACGAGATCAACAATCCCCTGGGGATCATATTGGGCTTCTCCCAGGCGGCGGGGCAGAGGGTGCGGCCGGGAGACCCCCTGGAATTCCCGTTGAAATCCATACAAAGGGAGGCGGTCCGGTGCAAGGACCTCGTCCAGAACCTCCTGACATTCTCCCGGACGGGAAGCCCGGAGTTCCATCCGATATCGCTCGACCAGGCGGTCGAAGGGGCGCTGGGCCTGATCCAGGCCAAGGCCAGGATGAATTCCGTGGAAATCCAGATCGGCTTGTCCGGCGATCCCTCGCTCATCATGGGAGACCGCACCCAGCTCCAGCAGATCGTGGTCAATCTGGCCTCGAACGCCATCGACGCCATGCCCAAGGGCGGGACGCTCCAGATCCGGACGGAGATCCTCGAGGAGAGCCCTCACCCGTGGATCTGCCTCAAGGTCGCCGACACCGGGACCGGGATCCCGCCCGAGATCCAGTCCAAGATCTTCGAACCGTTCTTCACGACCAAATCGGTCGGAGAAGGGACGGGGCTGGGCTTGAGCCTGGTCTATGAGATCGTGAGGAAACACTCGGGCACCCTCGAGCTGAACAGCCGGCCCGGCCTGACCGAATTCCGCGTCAAGTTCCCCATCCAAACAGCGTAGAAGTCATCCCCCGCCCGTTTGTAACCCTCCCGTCATTTTAGTAAAATTCCGAGGGAGACATTGAATGAACATCATCGAACCCGCCGATAGGCAGCGCGTCGCCGAAGCCATACAGCGCCGCATCCGCGGCAAGGACGCCGCGGGCGTCCGCGATCTGCTCGGCTCCCTCCACATCGTCGACGCTTCCGCCGTCGTCTCTTCCCTCCCTCCGAAGGAACAGAAGTCCCTGTTCGCGCTCCTCCCGGCCCGGGAGATCGCGGACCTGATCGAGCTCATGCGCACCGACGACCAGGTCGCCGCGGTCAGCGAGATGCCCAACGAGACCGCCGCCAAGATCATCGAAGAGATGGCCCCGGACGAGGCGGCGGACGTCCTCGCCGGCATCCCCGAGAAGCGCTCGCGCGAGATCCTCTCCAACATGAAGCCGGAGGACGCCCAGGAGGCCAAGCTCCTCCTTTCCTATCCCGAGGACAGCGCCGGCGCGCTCATGTCTCCCGACGCCGTCGCTCTCCCGGAGGAGAACACCATCGAGGAGACCATCCGCGCCATCCGCAAGTCCGCCATGGCCCAGGACCCCCAGAGGTCCAACTACGTCTACGTGACCAGCGCGGAAAGGAAGCTGGTGGGGGTGCTCCAGCTCCGGGACCTGGTCACCCACGACCCCAAGATCAGGATCCGGGAGATCATGCGCACGGGCGTCGTGCAGGTGGCCGCGACGACGGAGCGGCATGAAGTGGCCCGCATCTTCCGGCAGTACAACCTCGCCGCCCTGCCCGTGACCAACACCCAGGGCACGTTCCTGGGGATCATCACGGCCGACGACGCCGCCGAACTGATCCACGAGATCGCCACGGAGGAGATGCTCAAGCTCGAGGGGATCTCCCTGGACGAATCCCGGGACATGCCCTGGTGGAAGATCTCCCGCCGGCGCGTGGGCTGGCTGAGCCTGAACATCCTCCTGAACGTGATCGCCGCCAGCGTCATCGCCTTTTACCAGGACACGCTCCGGGCCGTGATCGCGATCGCCGTTTTTTTGCCCATCATCTCCGACATGAGCGGCTGTTCCGGCATGCAGGCCGTGGCCGTGAGCATCCGCGACCTGGCCTTGGAGAAGATATTCCCGAAGGATTTTTTAAAGGTGCTGGCCAAGGAACTGGCGGTCGGCTTCGTCAACGGCATGGTCCTCGGGATCGAGATCGGCTTCGTGGCGTATTTCTGGAAAGGGATCCCGTTCCTGGGCCTTGTGGTGGCGGCCGGCCTCTGGATCAATACGATCCTTTCGGTGTGCATCGGAGGCGTCGTCCCCCTGCTTCTGAAACGTTTTCGGGTGGACCCGGCCGTCGCTTCCGGTCCCATCCTCACCACGGTCACGGACATGATGGGCTTTTTCATCGTCCTGTCCCTGACGAGCCGGTTCATCGACTACCTTGTCTAGGATGACCGGAGTCCCGGCTTCCACCTACCGGCTCCAGCTGAAACCCGGCTTCACCTTCCGCGACGCCATGAAGGTCCTGCCGTACCTGAAGCGGCTGGGCATCGGCGCGCTTTACACCTCGCCCATATTCCAGACGGCCCCCGGCAGCGACCACGGATACAACGTCACCGATCCGACCCGGATCAACGCCGAGCTCGGGTCCGAGGAGGATTTCCGGTCTTTTCGCGAGGCCCTGCGGGACAACGGCCTGGGCTGGATCCTGGACGTGGTCCCCAACCACATGGGCCTCTCGGGGAACAACAACCCCTGGTGGCGGGACGTTCTGGAGAACGGGCCGAGCTCCGCCTACGCCAAGTTCTTCGACATCGACTGGGAACCGGTGACCAAGGAGCTCACGAACAAGATCCTGATCCCCATCCTGGGGGACCATTACGGGGCCGTCCTCGAGAAGGGCGAGCTCCGGCTCGAATTCTCGGACGGGGCCTTCTCCGTCCGCACCCATGACCACCTTTTCCCCATCGCTCCCGAGACCTACCCCGCGGTCCTGGAAAACGGGATCGGGGAGCTCCGGGAATCCCTGGGGGAAGCCGGAAAGGATTTCCAGACCTACTTGAGCGTGCTCACCGCGTTCCGCAATCTGCCGCCCCGCACGACGCGGGACCCGGACAAGCTTGCCGAGCGCCGGCGCGAAAAGGAGGTGGCCAAGGGCCGCCTGGCGGAACTCTGCCGGAGCTCCGGGGCCGTCGCGTCCTTCGTCCGGGGGCGCGTGCGTCTCTATAACGGCGGCGCGGGCGACCCCAGGAGCTACGACCCCCTGCACGCGCTCCTCGACGCGCAGGCCTACCGCCTGGCGTTCTGGCAGGTGGCCTCCGAAGCCATCAACTACCGCAGGTTCTTCGACATCAACGACCTGGCCGCCATCCGCATCGAGGACGAGGAGGTTTTCGACGTGCACCACCGCCTGGCCTTCGAGCTGATCCGCGACGGTTCCGTCCAGGGCCTGCGCGTCGACCACCCGGACGGCCTCTACGACCCGCCGGAATATTTCCGCCGGCTGCAGGACCGGTACGCCTCCCTGGACGCCGGGCGCGCCGCTTCGAGCCCTCTTTACGTCGTCGTGGAGAAGATCCTCGACCGGAAGGAGTCCCTTCCCGGGGACTGGAAAGTCAGCGGCACGGTCGGATACGAATTCCTGAACGCCTTGAACGGCCTTTTCGTCCCGCAGGACCGGGAGGCGGATTTCGACAGGATCTACAAGCGGTTCACGGGATCCCGCATCGATTTCGACACCCTGCTTTACGAGAAGAAGAAATTCTACGCCCTCATCCACATGTCGAGCGAGATCAACACGCTGGGCCACCGCCTGGACGTGATCAGCGAGCAGGACCGGCACACGCGGGATTTCACCTGGAACAACCTGACGCTCGCCATCCGCGAGGTCGCCGCCTGCTTCCCCGTCTACCGCACCTATATCCGTCCCGGAGCTTCCGAGATCTCCGAGCGCGACCGGCGCTACATCCATCTGGCCATCGAAAAGGCCAAGGTGCGCACGCCGGCCCTGAACCCCGCCCTATACGACTTTCTCCGGGACATCCTCACCCTCGCCTTCCCGGCGGGGATGGAGGAGCCCGTGCGGGATCTCCTGCGGGACTTCATCCTCCGTTTCCAGCAGATCTCCCCTCCCATCATGGCCAAGGGCCTGGAGGACACGGCGTTCTACATCCACAGCCGGTTGTTGTCCCTGAACGAGGTCGGCGGCGATCCGACGCTCTTCGGCCGCTCCGCGGCGGAATTCCACAGGCAGAACCAGGACAGGAACGCCTCCCGGCCCGCGGGCCTGACGGCGGGTTCGACCCACGACACCAAGCGCAGCGAGGACGTCCGGATGCGCATCAACGTCTTGAGCGAGATCCCGGAGGAATGGAGCCGGCACCTCCGGCGCTGGGCCCTGTCCAACAAGAAGCACAAGACGCCGTTCCGGACCGGGCTGGAACCCGGACGCAACACGGAATATTACCTCTACCAGACCCTCCTGGGGGTCTGGCCGGACGAGCCCCTCACCGAGGCCTCCCGGCGGTCCCTGGAGGAACGCGTATGGCAATATATGCTAAAATCCATCCGCGAGGCCAAGACCATGACCAACTGGGTCAATCCGAATCCGGCCTACGAGGAAGCGGTGCGGAAGTTCGTCCTGGAGCTCTTGAGTCCCCGGAAGAACAATTTTTTCATGCGGACGTTCATCCCGTTCCAGAAGAAGGTCTCCGAATACGGCAAACTGAATTCTCTTTCGGCCCAGGCGCTCCGGCTGGGGTCTCCGGGGGTCTTCGACCTCTACCAGGGGAACGAGGTCTGGGACTATTCCCTGGTGGACCCGGACAACCGCCGGCCGGTGGATTTCGGCCTGCGCGAACGCCTTCTGTCGAACATCGAGGCCCCGGCCGGACCCGGAACGCCCGCGACCTTTTCCCCGGAGAGGAAGCTCCGTCTTCTCCGGACGGGCCTGGCGCTGCGGGCAAAGAACAGGGACCTGTTCGTGGGCGGAGACTATATCCCCCTGGAAGCCGGGGGGAAGCGTTCGCGGAACATCGTGGCGTTCGCCAGGCGGCGGGGGGACGACTTCGCCATCTTCGCCGCCGGAAGATTTTTCACGGAGATATTCCCGGACCCGGCACGGCCGCGGGCCCCCGAGGAAGCCTGGCGGGACACGGCCCTGGCGCTCCCGGCGGAATTGCGGAACAGGCCGTTGAAGAACCTCCTCACCGGCAAGCTCCTCCGGGCCCCGGGCGGCCCCGCGGCGTTCCCGGTCAGGACGATATTCGACACATGGACCGCGGCGATCCTCATCCCCGCGGACGGAAAGGACTGACATGAGCGAGACCCAGGAGAAAGTGCAGAATCCCGAACGGGAGGCCGTGGCGCGGAAACCCCGCACCTGCCTTTGCCTCCACGGACACTTCTACCAGCCCCCGAGGGAGAACCCCTGGCTGGAATCCATCGAGGTCCAGGAAAGCGCCGCCCCGTTCCACGACTGGAACGACCGCATCCACCGCGAGTGCTACCAGCCCAACAGCCGCGCCCGGATCCTGGATTCCCAAGGGCACATCCTCAACATCGTCAACAACTACGAGCGCATCAGCTTCAACTTCGGCCCCACGCTCCTCTCCTGGATCGAGAAGAACGACCCCGGCGCCTACCTCGCCATCCTTGACGCCGACCAAAAAAGCTCCGCGGCCCGCCACGGCCACGGCAACGCCATCGCCCAGGTCTATAACCACGTCATCCTGCCCCTGGCCAGCCGCAGGGACAAGGTGACCCAGGTGCGCTGGGGGATCGAGGATTTCCGGCACCGGTTCGGACGGATGCCCGAGTCGGTCTGGCTGGCGGAGACCGCCTGCAACGAGGAAACTCTCGAGGTGCTCATCGACGCCGGGATGAAGTACGTCATCCTGGCCCCCTCCCAGGCGCTGTCGGTACGGGAGCTCGGAACGGAGGCCTGGCGCGACGTCTCCCAAAACCAGATCGACCCCAAGATCACCTACCGGTGTTTCCCGCGGAGCCAGCCCGACAGATCCATCGACGTCTTTTTCTACGACGGCCCCATCTCCAAGGCCGTGGGCTTCGAAGACGTGGTCTTCGACGCCAAGCGGTTCATGGACCGGGTCGGGGCCGCCAAGGTGGAGGACTTCCCCGTCCCCCAGCTGATCCACATCGCCACGGACGGCGAGACCTACGGCCACCACAAGCCGTTCGGGGACCGCGTGCTGGCCTACGTGACCTATTCCGAGGCCGCCAACCGCGGTTTCACCGTCACCAACTACGGGGAGTTCCTGGAGATGAACCCCCCCCGCCACGAGGTCCGGCTCAAGGACGGCGAGAACGGGGAGGGGACGTCCTGGAGCTGCGCCCACGGGGTCCGGCGCTGGAAGGACCATTGCGGCTGCCGGGGAGGCGGACCCGCCGAATGGAAACAGCATTGGAGGAAACCCCTCCGGGAGGCGCTGGATTGGCTGCGGGACGAACTCGCCGGCATATTCGAGACCCACGGCTCGAAATGGCTCAAGGACCCGTGGCTCGCGCGGGACGAATACATCGAGGTCGTCCTGGACCGGACGGAGCCGGCGGTCCGGCGTTTCCTCGAGAGCCGCGCCCACTCCGCCCTCAACCACGAGGATACGATCAACTGCCTCAAGCTCCTGGAAATGCAGAGGAACGCCATGCTCATGTACACGAGCTGCGGCTGGTTCTTCTCCGACATCTCCGGGATCGAGACGATCCAGATCCTCCAGTACGCCTCCCGCGCGCTCCAGCTCGCCTTCGAGGTCGGCGGGCATTCTTTGGAGAAGGAATTCCTCAACCGCCTGGCCCTGGCCAAGAGCAACATCGCCCGCGTGGGGGACGGGCGGGGCGTCTACGAGGCCTACGTCCGGCCGGCGATCGTCACGCCGCACAAGGTCGCCGCCCATTTCGCCATCTCCTCCATCTTCGAGAAGTTCCCGGAACGCTTCAGCATCGCCTCCTATGACCTCGAGATCTTGAGCCAGCGCATGGAATCCTACGGCACCCTGACCCTGAACATGGGCCGCATCAAGATCAAGTCCAAGGTCACCTTGAAAGAGAACGACCTGGTCTTCATCGTCCTCCAGTTCGAAACGTACGATTTCCGCTGCTCGGTCAAGACCTGCGACGACGAGGTCCCGCTTTCCGAGCTCGAGGAGGATTTCTTCAACGAACTGCACTCCATCCACCTCGTCGAGCTCCTGCGAAAGATCGACGACCATTTCGGAAAGGAATATTTCGCCTTGAAGGACATCTTCCTGGAAGAGAGGATCAAGATCATCTCGATCCTGACGCGCGGCTCCATCGAGAAGATCAACGCGACCTACGAGAACCTCTACGAGGAGACCCGGCGCATGAACGAGGTCTACCGGTCCATCAACCTGCCGGTGCCCCGGGAGATCTCCTACGCCATCCAGCACACCCTCATGCGCAAGTTCGAGAAGGCGCTCCTGGATCTGGCGGAGGAGCGGTTCGATCCCGCCAGGGAGAACTCGGTCACCCGCATCCTGGAGGTCGGCCTGATCTTCGGCGTGCAGCTCGCGACCGAGCGGGCCGCGGAGTTCCTGACGAGCGAGCTGGCGCGGCGCACGGAGGGCCTGGCGGAATCAATCAACCAGGAGACCGTCGAGGAATGCTTCCACATCCACCGTCTGGCCGGGAAGATCGGCGCGAAGCTGAACCACGGGGCCTCCCAGGAGCATCTTTTCTACCTCATCCGCCGCTGGAGGCGCTATCCGGAGATGCTCGAACACATCCCGGCGGAGATCCGGGACGGGATCTACCAGCTGGCGCGGATGCTCCAGGTGAATCCGGACGGGCCCAGGAACGAATTCGACCGGGCGGCCGAGGCGAAATGACCTGGCGCCTGCCTTTCGGGGCCGATCTCGAGCAGGACGGGACGGCCCGGTTCCGGGTCTGGGCCCCGCGGGCGGAAAAGGCGCAGTTGACCCTCCGGGACAGGGATTCGCGCAAGACCGTCCCGATGGAGCGGAACGGGGACGGGTTCTTCTCCGCCTCCGCGCGGGGCTGGCGGCCCGGGTCCCTGTACACCTTCCTCCTCGACGGGAAGAAGGAGCGGTCCGACCCCGCCTCGCGTTTCCAGCCGGAGGGCGTGCACGGACCCTCCTGCCTCGTGGACCCGTCGCGCTTCGAATGGCGCGACGAAAAATGGAAGGGGCTGCCCGCAGAAGATCTCATTTTTTATGAGGCCCACATCGGCACCTTCACGCCCGAAGGGACGTTCGAATCGGCGATATCGAAGCTGCCTTACCTCAAGAAACTCGGCGTCACCTGCCTGGAGATCATGCCGGTCGCCCAGTTCCCCGGGGCGCGCAACTGGGGTTACGACGGCGTGTGCCTCTACGCCGCCCAGAACACCTACGGGGGCCCGGGCGGCCTGAAAAAGCTCGTGGACGCCTGCCACGCCGAGGGGCTCGCCGTGTGCCTGGATGTGGTCTACAACCACCTCGGTCCGGAGGGAAATTATCTCGCCGACTTCGGGCCCTATTTCACGGACCGCTACCGCACGCCCTGGGGCCCGGCGGTGAATTACGACGGGCCGGGGTCCGACCGCGTCCGGGATTTCGTGATCCAGAACGCCCTCTACTGGGTCCACGAGTATCACGTCGACGCCCTGCGCCTGGACGCGGTCCACGGCATCTATGATTTCGGGGCCAGGCACATCCTCGAGGAGCTGAACGGCGCCGTTCAGGCGGGGGCGAGGGGCCTGGGGCGGTCCGTGGCCGTGATCGCGGAGAGCGACCTGAACGATGCCCGCCTCCTCCGCCCGCCCAAACAGGGCGGTTACGGTCTCCGGGCGCAGTGGAGCGACGACTTCCACCACGCGCTCCACGTGTCCCTGACCAGGGAGACGGGGGGATACTACCGCGATTTCACCGGCCCGGCGGACTGGGCCAAGGCCCTGCGGGACACGTTCGTTTACGACGGGCGCCATTCTTCCTACCGGGACCGCAGGCACGGCAATAACGCCCGGGACCTTCCGGGGGACCGGTTCGTGGTCTGCATCCAGAACCACGACCAGGTCGGCAACCGCGCCTTCGGGGACCGCTTGAGCACCATGACGGACTTTTCCGGGCAGAAGCTCGCCGCGGCGGCGCTCCTCCTTTCGCCCTTCCTGCCGCTCCTGTTCATGGGCCAGGAATACGGGGAAAAAAATCCTTTCCAGTATTTCGTCTCGCATTCGGACCCGGACCTCGTGGAGGAGGTGCGGCGCGGCCGCAAGAACGAATTCCTCTCCTTCGGCTGGAAGGACATCCCCGACCCCAAAAGCGAGGAGACGTTCGAGCGCAGCCGGCTGGACTGGACCCTGCCCGGAACGAGGGAGCACCGGAAGATCCTGGCGCTGCACCGCGACCTGATCGCGCTTAGAAAATCCCTCCGTTACTCCGGGCGGATGGACAAGAGATCTTTTCGGGTGCATGCCGATCCGGGGAACGGCTGGATCGCCTGGGAAAGCCGCCCGGCGGGGCGGACTTCCGCCGCGGCCGTCGCCGCCGTCTTTTCCTTCAGCGACGGCGGCCATTCGATCCGCCTGCCGTTCCGGACCCGCTCCTTCACCGAGATACTCAACACCGAAGCCCCCAAATACGGCGGGTCGGCCGGACCCGTCCGGACCGGACGCGAAGGGGTGATCCCCTTCACGGGACGGGGAGCGGTGATCGGGAAGATCGCGTGACGGCCTATCCCGAATTTCTGACCTCCCGCTGCGCGGAGCAATGGAGGCGCATCGGCCCGGTCCGGCGCGCGGGGGCGGCCGTGCCTTTGTTCTCGATCCATTCCAAACGCAGCGCGGGCATCGGCGAGATCCCCGATCTCAAGCTCCTGATCGATTGGTGCCGGAGCGCGGACTTGAGCGTCATCCAGCTTCTGCCCATGAACGACGTGGGCTTCACGTTCCAGCCCTACGACGCCCAGAGCTGTTTCGCGCTGGACCCCATGTACCTATCCCTGGAAGACCTCGCGGGGATCGACCCGGGAGAATTTTCCGCGGAACTTTCGGCCTTGAGGTCGAGATACCCCGCCGGCCGGGGGCGGGTCGATTACGCGGTGAAGGGCGCCAAGCTCGAACTCCTCTGGCGCGCGTTCCGGAGCCGGGATTGGAGCCGGGAACCGGATCTTGGGGAATTCATACGGGCGCAGGAATCATGGCTCAAGGACTATTGCCTCTACAAGGTCCTGAAGGAAATTCACCATGAAAAACACTGGCTGGACTGGGAGGAAGGCGAACGGCGGAAGACCCCCGAGGCGATGGAACGGGTCTCGCGCGAACGGCTCCAATCCGTCCGGCTCCACGAGTGGCTGCAATGGCAGCTCTTCGAGCAGTTCCGCCGCGTCAAGGCCGAGGCGGAGGCCGCGGGGGTCCTGCTCATGGGGGACCTGCCTTTCCTGGTCTCCCGGGACAGCGCCGACGTCTGGTCGAACCAGTCCTATTTCAAACTGGACCTCGCCAGCGGCGCCCCTCCCGACCTCTACTTCGCCAACGGCCAGAAGTGGGGCATGCCTCCCTACGACTGGGACCGGATCGCCCGGGACGGGTACCGCTACCTTAAAGATAAGCTCGCTTACGCGCAGAACTTCTACGATTTTTTCCGGGTGGACCACGCCGTGGGGGTCTTCCGGATCTGGGTCACCCCGAACGAAGGGACTCCGGCCGGCGGCCCCATTCCGGGGAAGTTCGATCCCGAGGACCCCGGCCTTTGGGAGGAGCACGGGCGGCGCCTCCTGGGAGTGATGTCGGAGAGCACCCGCATGCTGGCCTGCGCCGAGGACCTGGGGACGGTGCCTCCCTGCTCCGGGAAGGTCCTCCGGGAATTCTCCATCCCCGGCATGGACGTGCAGAGGTGGTTCAAGGACTGGACGAAGACTTTCGACTATCTGCCCCCGGAACGCTACCGCAAGAACTCCGTGGCCGTGATCTCCACGCACGACACGACGACCCTGCGGGGATGGTGGCGGTGGGAAGCCGGGACGGTGGACGAGCTCCTGATGCGGAACAAGATCGAATCCCGCGGGATGGACTGGGGCGAAGTCCGGGCGAGACTCTTCGACGCGGAGAAGTCCGGCCACGGGCGCCTGCGCTGGAAAAACGCGCTCAAAAAGCCCGAGGACCTGCTCCGCGCTCTGGGGCTCAAGGCGGAGGAAGCCAAGGACCTGATCGAGCTCTTTTCAGGGACGTTTGACGAGAAGAAGAAGTTCTGGAAATACCTCGGCCTGCCGGGGGCGGTCCGGGACGGCGGCGATCCCCATTTCATCCGGCGTTCCTTGGAGAAGGCCTGCGAGGCCTCGTCGATCTTGAGCATCCAGATGATAACGGACTGGCTTTCGCTTGAGGAATCATTCTCGGAGGACCCGTGGGAATTCCGGATCAATTTTCCCGGAACGACCGCGGACCGCAACTGGACGGTCACCCTGCCTTGGTCCCTGGAGGAGATGCTCACTCTGGGTTCGACCGCCGTGATCCGCTCCATCGTGGAGAAATCGGGGAGGCGCGGATGAAAATGATCGAAATCGTGAAAGAAATCGGAGTGCCGGGATTCCTGGACATCGCGTTCGTTTCCATCCTCACCTACGCGGTCTTCATCTGGTTCAAGAAGACCAAGTCCGCCCTGGTCCTGGTGGGCATCTTCATCGTGGGGACGATCTACCTCCTCGCCGACCATTTCAACATGGTCCTCACGACCTCCATCTTCCAGGGGTTCTTCGCCGTGATCCTGGTGGCGCTCGTGGTCATCTTCCAGGAGGAGCTGCGGCACTTTTTCGAGCTGGTGGCGGTCTGGAGCCTGGACCGCCGGCTCATGAGAAAGAAGGTGATCAGCTCTTTTTCCAAGGAGGTGCAGGTCCTGGCCCGGACCCTCACCGACCTCGCCAAGGACCACATCGGGGCGCTGGTGGTGATCCGGGGCACGGACCTCATCGTCCGGCACCTGCACGGCGGCACCGCCTTGAACGGGGATTTGAGCGAACCCGTGCTGAAGAGTCTTTTCGATCCCAATTCTCCCGGGCACGACGGCGCCGTGGTCATAGAGAAGAACAGGATCGTGCAGTTCTCCTGCCATCTGCCCCTGTCCAAGGACCTGAAGAAACTGGGGCAGGGGAGCACGCGCCACGCCGCGGCCCTGGGCCTCTCCGAGCTGACGGACGCCCTGTGCCTGGTGGTCTCGGAAGAGCGCGGGGTCATTTCCGTGGCCCGCTCGGGCGATATCGAGGAGGTCCCGGATCCGGAAAAGTTGAGCCTCATCCTCCAGCGCTTCTATAACGAGATCCTTCCCCCGCAGGAGGCGCGGCCTTGGGAGTCGTTCTTCAAGACGCATTTCAGGGAAAAAGCGCTGGCGGTCCTGGTGGCGATGGTGCTCTGGTTCTTCGTGGGTTACGCGTCGCGCGTCACCTACCGGACCTACCATCTCCCGCTCCGATACGGGAACCTGCCGGAGAATCTGGAAGTGGTCTCCCTGTCGCAGGACAGCGTGGAAGCGACCTTTTCCGCTCCGCACCGGAACTTCTACTTCCTGAACCCGAGCAAGATCCGGGTGCGCGTGAACCTTTTCAACGCGCGGGAGGGGTCCTTCCAGCGGGTGCTGGTGAAGTCCGACCTGCATTATCCCGAAGGTCTCGAGTTCGAGAGCGTGGAGCCGAACGTGGTCGAGATCCGGGTGAAGGCGAAGGCGCTCCCGGCCTCCGTTCCTTAAGATTTCCGGGCGGTTAGCTCAGCGGTAGAGCGCTCGCCTTACACGCGAGATGCCGCAGGTTCGAACCCTGCACCGCCCATGCATAAATCCTTATATTAACGATATTAGGATTTATGCATGGCACCATTCCTTATAGAAAAAAGGGGGTCATCCGATTTTACGGTGGGTCATTTCAGTTTTTTCCCTCTCCCCTTGGGGGAGAGGGAAGGGTGAGGGGTGTCCATGCAGGGTGATCGGATCACCCTCACCCCGGCCCTCTCCCCTCCAGGGAGAGGGTGAACATTCCAAGACATTCACTATTCTGTCGTGAACCAGGTTTTTAATGAGCTTGCACCGTCAACAAATCAATAAAAATGACCCATACTAAACCCAGAAGACCCTAAGAAAGGGGTGCCTCAACTGTTAACCCGGAAATCGTTTGACTTCCCGCCGCGGAGTTTGTATGCTTTAGCCACATTGGGCGGCTCATGCGAGCCGACAAGGGAAAGACGGTGAGAAACCGTCACGGGACCGCCGCTGTAATCAGGGACGAACGCCGCAAGATGCCACTGCCGGGAACGGCGGGAAGGCGCGGCAAGTAGAGCGATCTGAGAGTCAGAACACCTGCCCAGAAATGCGCTGGACCTTACCCTCGGAACACAGGGAGGCCCGCGCCGTAAGACGCGAGGGGTTGAACACGTAATCCCAAACCTATCGGATATAGGTTTGGGAATTTTTATTTAAAGGAGGCGCCGGAGAGAACGGCCGGACAAGAGAAAGGAAAGCAGTCCGGTTTCGGATTGAACGGGAAGGGAGTGGAAAGCTTCCGCCGTCCAGCGACTGTGATCGGGACGAAAGCTCGAAAGAAGGTCACTGCCCATCCGGGCGGGAAGACCGGAGCGAGTAGGATGAACGAGAGCCAGGAGACCGGGTCCGAAACCCCATCAAACTCTTCCTCTAAGGAAGGCAAGGAGCATACCGATGAACCTCAATAAAGTCCTGATCGTCTCTATCGCCGCGGGCGTCCTGTCCGCGGGGGGAAATGCCCGGACGGAAACCATGGAAGGAGGCAGGATCTTCGTGGCCGAGCCGCTCGTGGTCACCGCCAACAGGCTGGCAACGCCGCCGGAGGAAGTCGCCAGTTCCTTTTACGTGATCACGCGGGAGGAGATCGAAGCCAAGCAGAAGTCCTCCGTCCTGGAGCTCCTGCGCGGGGCGCCGGCCCTGGACGTGGTGCAATCGGGAGGGGCGGGCAAGACCACCTCGATCTTCATCCGCGGCGCCAACTCGGAGCACACGCTGGTGATGCTCGACGGGGTGGAGATGAACGATCCCATGTCGGCCGGGCGCTCCTACGACTTCGCCCACCTGGGCACGGAGAACATCGATAGGATCGAGATCATCCGCGGGCCGCAGAGCACCCTCTACGGCTCCGACGCGCTGGGCGGCGTGATCAACATCATCACGCGCAGGGGAGAAAATAAGATCGGCATCACCGCCGTGGCGGAAGGCGGATCATTCGAGACCTACCGCCAGCAGGTGGACGCGAACGGCGGCAATCCCCGGCTGAACTATTCCCTGGGAGTCTCCCGCGTCAAGACGAGCGGGATCTCTTCCGCCCTGGCGGGCGGGAGCGCAAGCTTCGAGAAGGACGGCTACGAGAATACGTCCCTCTCCACGCGCTTCGGCCTGACCCCCTCCGAATCCTTCGACTTCGAGACCGTCTTCAAGTTCTTCGACGCCAAGGCGGACATCGACAACGGCGCCGCCCAGGACGACCCCAATCACCGGAGCAACGCGCGGGAGGTTCTCTTCAAGTCGCAGGCCGGCCTCAAGCTCTTCGATGAGGCATGGAAGCAGAAGCTCTCCTTCTCCCTCTCCGACCATCACCAGGACGTGGACAACGGGTTCGACGCGGACCATCCCAACGACCGCTCCAGCACCGTCTTCGACTCCCGCCTCTACCGCGTGGACTGGCAGAACGACCTCCAACTGCACGAGGCCAATACCCTCACCCTGGGTCTCGAAGCGCAGGAAGAAAGAGGCGAGTCCGACTCCTTCTTCGAGAGTTCCTTCGGGACCTTCACGAGCAACTTCGGCCGGGAGAAGGCCCGCACGAACGGCCTCTACGTTCAGGACCAGCTGAAACTGTGGGATTCCTTCTTCGCCACCCTGGGCGGGCGCGTGGACGACCACGAACGGTTCGGGTCGAAGACGACCTACCGCTTCGGCTCGGCCTACGTCTTCCAGCCGACCTCCGGCAAGGTCAAGGGGACCTATGGCACCGGGTTCAAGGCGCCGTCCCTTTTCCAGCTGCACTCCGCCTTTGGAGACAAAGACCTGCGGCCGGAAGAAAGCATAGGTTGGGACGTGGGGCTGGAGCAACCCTTCTTCGACGAGCGGGCCTCGTTGGGCGCCGCCTACTTCCGCAACGACTTCAAGGACCTGATCGACTTCGACCCGGCGGCCTCCAGGTACGCGAACACCGTGAACGCGCGCAGCAGCGGCGTGGAGGCGTTCGCCCAGGCGAGGCCCTTCGGGCCCTTGAGGGTCCGCCTGGACTACACGCACACGTCCACGGAGAACAAGTCCACCGGCCAGGAGCTCCTGCGCCGGCCGCGGAACAAGTTCGGGGCCAGCTCCCAGTACAACTTCCCGAAGCGGCAGGCCTACGTCAACCTGGGCGTGGTTTTTGTCGGCCGCAGGGACGACCTCGACTTCGATACCGGGGAGCGCGTCCGGCTGAAGGACTACACCCTCGTGAACCTGGCCGGCGGGTTTGAGACGGTGAAGAATTTCAAGCTCTTCGGCCGCATCGAGAACCTGCTCGACCAGAAGTACGAGGAGGTCGCCGGGTTCGGCACGCCCGGGATTTCCGGCTTCGCGGGAGTGAAATGGACCTACTGAATTGAAAAGGGAACTGCTGTTCCTCGCCGCCGCCTGGGCGCTTTGTCTCGCTCCGGCGTCGGGAGGGGACCCTCCCCGGGCCGCCTCCGCGCCGCGGCGCATCATTCCCCTCTCGCCCAGCGTCACCGAGATCGTCTACGCCCTCGGGCTGGGAGACCGGATCGTCGGGGTCACGCGCTACTGCGAGTATCCTCCCGAGGTCTCGGAGAAGGAGCTCGTGGGCGGGTACTATGATCCCAGCTATGAGGCCATCGTGCGTCTTGAGCCGGACCTCGTGATCGCCCTTCCCGAACAGGAAGCCGCGGCCGGCCACCTGTCCCGGTTAGGGCTCAAGGTGATGAGGACGGACCACCGCACGATCGCCGGCATCCTCGCCTCCATCCGCGATATTGGCGCTGCCTGCGGCGCGGCGGAAGAGGCTGAAAGGATCGCCTCGGGCCTGGAGGATAGGATCGCCAGGGTCAAGGAAAGGACCGCCCGCTCCCGCAGGCCGAGGGTCCTCATCTCGCTGGGGCGGATGGCGGCGGAAGGGCCGGTGGGCCGGATCTTCGTCCCGGGAAGAAAGAGCTTTTACGGAGAGATCCTGGAAATGGCGGGCGGGGCCAACGCTTATGACCGTGCGGACGCGGACTTCGTGACCCTTTCCTCGGAAGGGATCCTGGCCGTCGACCCGGAGGTCGTGCTCGACATGATCCCCGACATGGATGAAAGGCGGCTCACGCGCGAGTCCGTCCTGGCGGAGTGGGCCCGGCTCTTCCATCTCGGCGCGGGCAGGAACCGTGAAATCCACGTGATGGGAGGGACCTACATCCTGATCCCCGGACCCCGCTTCATCCTGCTCCTGGAGGACATGGCGCGGCGCATCCATCCGGAGGCGGACTGGGACACATGAACGCCATCGAAGTCCGCCGCTTTTCGTACGGGGTGAACGGCACGCGCATCCTCAAGGACGTCTCGTTCGCCGTGGGACCCGGAGACACCCTCGCCATCGTGGGACCCAACGGGGCGGGAAAGTCCACCCTCCTCAAGTGCCTGAACGGGATCCTGAAGGGCGGCGAGGGCGATATCCTCATCCACGGCAGGCGCGTGGAGACCTGCTCCTCCCGGCAGCTGGCGCGGTGGGTCTGCACCGTGCCGCAGGCGGATTTTCCCAACGCCCCTTACACGGCCGGGGAATTCATCCTGA
>Ga0155663_168_pt1 | contig 18059 bp, 12 predicted proteins | sample RifCSPlowO2_01_FD_107320 | JGI IMG/M metagenome (GOLD analysis project Ga0155663, IMG submission 107320) | Elusimicrobia bacterium RIFCSPLOWO2_01_FULL_64_13 | reverse complement strand
CCCCGCAGGGTGACGTTGGAGGCGTTCTGGGTGTAGGGGTTCCCGGAAGCGGCACTTTCGATGATGGGCTTGGCGCTCGCGGCGGAATCTTTCATGTCGGCCGCGGCCTGGGCGATCTGGGCGGCGGAGAGTCCCTGGCTCTGGCCGGCGTTGACGAGGGCGTTGGCGAGCTCCTGGGAGTTGGTGATGCCTCCCGCCGCCAGGCCCGCCGCTCCCACGAGGTCCTGCAGGTTGCCGTAGCCCACCGTGTCGATGGCGGCCTGGGCGTCGTTCCGCGCCGCCAGGAGGGCCGCGTCCGCCGGGTCGGCGGTATCGGCCCCGGAGAAGCTGACGCCGCTCGCGCCGCTTGCCTGCCCCAATCCGATATTGGCCGTGTCCACGAAGGGCACGCCGCCCGCGGACGTGAAGTTATTGACCGAGAGGGCCAAGCGCATGATCCGCAGTCCCAGCCCCCCCTGGGCTTCGAGCAGGATCCCCTTGCCGGGGTCGTCCAGGCGGTCGAGGGTCTTGACCGTGGTGAAGAGGGAGGACATCTCCTCGACGTCGAGGCCGGTCCCGTTGGTCTGCGCGTCCTTCACCTTGGAGAAGGAATCGGCCAGGTCCCCCACCGTGTTGATGTCCTGGAGGATGCCGCCCGTCAGCTCCGCGCGGAGGTTCACGGGGGTCTCGAGGTCGAACATTTTCTGGCCGGCGATCCCGGCCGGGTTCCAGTATTGCGCGAGGGAGTCCTCGGCCACGGCGACGAAGGCCCCGCCCATGCCCAGAGGCCGGGCCCCCAGGATCTTGAAGGATTCCGCCCGGAGGGAGGAAAGGAACGAAACGCCGAGGGCGAGAGGAACGAAGGGAAATGCTCTAAGCAGCGGCTTGAGCGGCCGTCGGTTTGGACCCATGGAGGCCCTCCTATAAGTTCTAAGTGCCTTCCTGCCAGCTGGAGAGGTATTTCTCCTGTTCCGGAGTGAGCTTGTCGATGGAGACGCCCATGCTCTGGAGCTTGAGGCGCGCGATCTCCCTATCGATGTCCTTCGGGACCGGGTAGACCTTGCGCTGCAAAGGCTCGGTCCGGATCTTTCCGGAGCGGCTTTTGACCACGTATTCGGCCGAGAGGGACTGGTTCGCGAACGACATGTCCATGACGCTGGCTGGGTGGCCTTCCGCGGCGGAGAGGTTCACCAGGCGGCCGTCGGCGAGCAGGTGGACGCGCCGCCCGCTTCTCAAGACATATTCGCGCACGAAATTGCGGACTTCGCGGGTCGATTTGCTCAAGGACTTGAGCGCCGGGATGTCGATCTCGACGTTGAAGTGGCCGGAGTTGCACACGATGGCGCCGTCCTTCATCTTGAGGAAATGTTCGCGCCGGAGGACCGATGTGTCCCCCGTGACCGTCACGAAGATGTCTCCGACGGAGCTGGCGCGCGCCATGGCCATGACCTGGAAACCGTCCATGGCCGCTTCCAGGGCCCGGGTGGGGTCGATCTCGGTCACGATGACGTGGGCGCCCATGCCCTTGGCCCGGTTGGCCACGCCCCGGCCGCACCAGCCGTAGCCGGCCACGACCACGTTCTTGCCGGCCAGGAGCACGTTCGTGGCGCGGATGATGCCGTCGATGGTGGATTGTCCCGTCCCGTAGCGGTTGTCGAAAAGGTGCTTGGTGTCGGCGTCGTTCACGGAGATGATGGGGTAGCCGAGCACCCCGTCGGACTCCATGGCGCGCAGGCGGATCACGCCGGTGGTGGTCTCCTCCGTGCCGCCGATGATCTCGGGCAGGCGGTCCGGGTACTCCTTGTGGAGGATGCCCACCACGTCCGCTCCGTCGTCCATCGTGAGCTGGGGGCGGGCGGCAATCACGGACTGGATGTGGTCGTAGTAGGTCTTGTTGTCCTCGCCCTTGATGGCGAAGACGGGGATGCCGTGGTGGCGGACGAGCGACGCCGCCACGTCGTCCTGGGTGGAGAGGGGGTTCGACGCGCACAGGGTGACCTGGGCCCCGCCCGCCTTGAGCGTGATCATGAGGTTCGCCGTCTCCGTCGTGACGTGGAGGCAGCAGCCGGCGCGCACCCCCCGGAGGGGTTTCTCTTTAAGGAAACGGCGGCGGATCAGCCGCAGGACCGGCATCTCCCGCTCGGCCCATTCGATGCGCCTCTTGCCTTCTTCCGCCTGCCGGATGTCCTTGACGTGGTATTTCATGCGATCTTCTCGACCTGCCGGCGCAGCTCGGCGGCTTTGTCGGTCTTTTCCCAGGTGAATTCCGGCTCCGTCCTGCCGAAATGGCCGTAGGCGGCGGTCTGCCGGTATATGGGCCGCCGGAGCCGCAGGAAGTCGATGATGCCTTTGGGGGTGAGGGAGAACACTTTCCGCACTCCCTGGGTGATGCGCTCGGGATCGACGATGCCCGTGCCGTGGGTGTCCACCATGATGCTGACGGGTTCGGCGACCCCGATGGCGTAGGCGAGCTGGACCGTGCATTGGCCGGCCAGCTTGGCCGCGACCACGTTCTTGGCGATGCAGCGCGCCATGTAAGTGGCGGAGCGGTCCACCTTCGTGGGGTCCTTGCCGGAGAAAGCGCCGCCCCCGTGGGGAGCCCAGCCGCCGTAGGTGTCCACGATGATCTTCCGCCCCGTCATGCCGGTATCGGACTGCGGGCCGCCCACGACGAACTTGCCCGTGGGATTGACGTGGAAATTGGTCTTCGAATCCAGCATCTTCTTCGGCACGACCGGCCTGATGACCGCCTCGATGATCTGCTGGCGGGCCTTCTCCGTGATCTTCCTGCCGGTCTTGTCCAGGATGTCGGCCGTGTGCTGGGAACTGACCACGACGGTGTCCACGCGGATGGGCTCGTTGTCCTGGTACTCGACGGTCACCTGGGACTTGCCGTCCGGGCCGAGATACGGGAGGACGTTCTTCTTGCGGACCGTCGCCAGCCGGCGGGTGATGCGGTGGGCGAGGGTGATGGGCAGGGGCATCATTTCCTCGGTCTCGTTGGAGGCGTAGCCGACCATCAGCCCCTGGTCTCCGGCCCCGCCGGTGTCCACGCCCTGGGAGATGTCCGGGGATTGGCGTCCGATGGCGTTCAGGACGGCGCAGGTCTCGTAGTTGAAGCCGTACTTGACGTGGGTATAGCCGATGTCCTTGACCACTTTGCGGACGAGGTCGCCGACTTCGACGTAACCCTTGGTGGTGATCTCTCCTCCCACGATCACCAGCCCCACCGTGATGAAGGATTCGCAGGCCACCCGCCCGGTCGGGTCCTGCCTCAAGACTTCGTCCAGGACCGCGTCAGAAATCTGGTCGCAAACCTTGTCGGGATGGCCTTCCGTCACCGATTCCGACGTGAAAAAATATCTTCCTTTACCCATGGAAACGCCTCCTTGAATGATGCGCAACCTGCTCTTGTCGGTTTTGATGTGGCTTGTCTCGCGGATTGGCTATCGGGCGCAGGCCTGGCCGACCGGCAATCGTCCGGATATTATAAAGAAGTTTACGTCAATGTGCAAGTCATTTTTTGGAGACGGCCTCAAAGACGGAGCATCCCCCCCGCTCGTACACCTCGCGATACCCCGAGCCCGGCCGGGTCAGCCGGTCGCGCCGGTAGGGAGCGCCGTAGACCGGCGGCGATCTTTTGCCCGCGTAGACGTGGGTGGCGGGGTTCTCCCTCCTCCAGGCCGCCAGGTCCTCCCCGTGCCAGATATCCATGCCGTGCAGGTTCCAGATCCTCCGTTCCCCGATCGACGCGATCAGGGGCCCCGAATCCCCGGCGTTCGTCAGAAAGACCGCTCCCGTGCTCGTGTGCCGCCGGATCCAGGCGAAGGCATCCATGTCCTCCGGGGTGACGGAAGCGTTCACGTCGTCCAGAGAGTAGGCGTAGAAGTTCCCCAGGGCGAGGTCCCGAAGGAGGAAGCGCGCGGCTCCCCCGCCGTTCTTGAATTCCGTGTAATGGGAGGAGAACCCTCTGGTCCGCGCTTCCAGGAAACCCCATCCCGCGGCCGCCGCAGCGGACAAAGCGACGGCGGCGGCCAGCGCGGTCCGCTTCGGGGTCCTGCCCGCTTCTTGCGCGGCCGCGGCCAGGCACATGGCGCCGGGGATGAGCAGGAAATAATGGATCCTTTCCATCTGGAAAAGGTGGTAGAAACCCACGGCTTCCGTCCGGAAGACCGCCAGGGCGGCGGCGAATACGAGGAGCCCTCCGGCGAATTCCAGGGCGAGGTCCTTCCGGTCCCCTCTCCAGGCCGCGCGGAATCCCGAAAGGACCATGGAAAGTCCGAACCATGGACCGAAAACGAAAAGGAAGACGATGGAACCTCCTAAAGCGGACCCCAGGAACGGGATCCGGGAGATGCCGCGGAAATCATAGATCCTCGCCAGGCTGTCCTGGTGTCCGTGGACCAGGGCGGCCCGCGAAACACGGTAAACGTCGAAATTGAAGTTCCAGAGGAAGGGCGCGATGAGCAGCGCCGCCAGAGCCAGGGCCTTCCAGTTCCGCTTGAAAAAGTCCGATAGGCCCGCCGGGCTCCCTCCGGTCCGGACCAGGAGGCGCGCGGAGTAGTAGGCGGCGAATCCCACCGGCGGGATGAGGTGCGACAGGACTCCCGCCGCCAGGACCAGACCCGCCGCCAGCCGCTCCTGCGGACGCTCATCGTCGAGGAAGTCGTAGGCGAAGAAGAGGAACATCGCGGACAGCGCCGTCGGCCCCGAACCCCATTGGTTGAGGAATTGGGGATAATGGGAGAGGAAAAGGGACAGGGACGCGGCGGCCAACGACAGGGTCTTCGAGAAACGGCGCCGGAGGAGGCCGTACAGCGCCAGGTTCATGAGGACAAACGCCGCGCAGGACACGAAATTCGTCGCGCGCCAATAGGGCATGCAGCCCAGGAGGTCCAGGAAGGCCGAGAGGGTGTGGAACCCGAGCGGATATTCGCCGAAATGAGGGAAGGGCATGACCGGGTCGTAGGTGGGAGAGAAACCGTTGTGCGATACGATGACCCGGGTCATGGCGTTGTGCTGGGTCATGTCGCCCACGGACCCCGTGATCCGGCAGAAGAACGGCGCGAACCTGGCCGCGATCACCAATCCCATCACCGCCAGGAGCGCCGGGAGTCCCTTTTCCCGGATGGATACCGGCCCGGGCCGGCGGCCCCAGCGCAGGGAGAAATCAAGGATGAAAACGGAATTCAGGAAATAGAAGAGGCCCGTCAGCGTCGCGGGGACCGCCATGGTGGCCCAGAAGCTCACGACCCAGAAGGCGAGGGAGGCGGCGGCGCCGCGGGCGGCGGCTTTAAGGAAGTCGGACTCATCCCGGGCTGAAGGCCGGCCGTCGGGGCGCGAGGCAAGGAGGAGGTTCGCGCCGGGGAAGATCAGGAGGAGCGGCGCGGGAAAGAACGCCAGGAGCGCCGAGAAAAATACTATGGCGGACAGGACCGGCACTAGACGCGCGAGAACGCGGTCACGCGCGAGCGGGGGCCCAGGACGGTGAACGGGCGGACCCTGACCGCGTCCCCGAGGACGCTTCCCGGGCCGATCATGGCGCCTTCGACCACCGAATCCTTCCCCGCCGTGACCCGCCGCAAGAGCACCGACCGCCGGACTTCGGCGCCGGCGCCGACGCGGCAGAAGGGCCCCACAACCGCGTCGGGGCCGACGCGCGCCAGGGGGTGGATGGAGGCCGACGGCGAGATCCGCCGGAGCGACCCGGCCGGGACGATCTTTTTCAGGCGGCCCGAGAGGACGTCGAGGTTGGCCTGGAGGTATTTTTCCGGCGTGCCGATGTCCAGCCAGTAAGTCCCGCGCGGGACGGCGTAACCGAAGACCGGCAACCCGTCCCTGACGCAGCCGGGGAAAAGCTCCCTCTCCACGGAGGAGTTCCGGCCCGCGGGGACGCGGTCGAGGACGGCCCGGTCCATGAGGTAGATCCCCCCGTTGATCAGGACCCCCTTCGCGGAGGCGCTCCGGCCTGAAGGCGGTTTCTCGATGAATGCGCGGACCCTGCCCCGCGGACCCGTCCGCACCAGACCATAGTGCTTCGGGTCCGGCACCGGGACGAGGGCGATCGTGATCCGGGCGCGCCGTTCCCTGTGGAAGCGCAGCATGGCGGTCAGGTCGAGATCCGTGAGGATGTCCCCGTTGAAGGCGAAGAGGGTCTCCCCCTGCGCGAGCCGCTCCGCGTTCTTCATGGCCCCGGCGGTGCCGAGCTCGCGGGTCTCGCGCGAGCAGAGAACGGAAGTGCCCAGTTTTTTTTGGGCGGAGACGAAAGGGCGGTAGGGGGCGAGCTCATCCGAGACGCAGAGGACGGCGTCGCGGCATCCGTGCTTCCTTAAGAGCGCCAGAGGGAACCCCAGGGAAGGGGCGTTGACGAGAGGCAGGAGGGGTTTGGGAGTGCCCAGGGTCAGGGGGCGCAGGCGCGTGCCCTTCCCCCCGGAAAGGATGAGGGCGGCGGGACCTCTCACGTCAATAGGCTCCCCGTCCCCCGAGGATCACCGGCAGGGTCTTGAGCAGGATCTTCAGGTCCAGGCCGGGAGACCATTCCTCGAGGTAGTAGATGTCCAGTCGCATCATGTCCTCGTACTCGAGGTCGGCGCGGCCGCTGACCTGCCAGAGCCCCGTGATCCCGGGAAGGACGCGGTAGCGCTTCCGGGCCCAGTCGGGATTGCCCTCGGCCTCCTTCAACACCTGGGGACGCGGACCGATCAGGCTCATCTCGCCCTTGAGCACGTTCCAGATCTGGGGCAGCTCGTCCAGACTGAAGCGCCGGAGCCACCGGCCCACGCGGGTGATCCGGGGATCGTCCCTCATCTTGAAAGCCGGACCGCCGCGGAAGCTGGGGAGGTCCATCTTCTTCAGCAGCTCTTCGGCGTCGCGGCGCATGGTCCTGAACTTGAGGCAGAAGAACCTCTTTTCCTTGAATCCCACCCGTTCCTGGCGGAAGAACACCGGGCCCCTGGAATCGAGGACGATCAGGAGGCAGACGGCCAAAAAAGGCAGGAAAAGAACGGTCACGATGATGATGGAGACCGACACGTCGAAAAATCTCTTGGACGCGTACCGCAGGCCGTGCAGGCTCAAGGGCTTGAGGTGGAGGATCGGTATCCGGAGGGAGTCGTCCACCGAGATCTCTCCCATCCGCATCTCGAGGAAATCGGGAAGGATCTTGATCTCGATGCCGCGGTCCTCGGCCTCGTCCAGGAGGGCCTGGACCCGGTCGTTCCCGAGCAGGTTGCCCGCGATGAAGATCTCGCGGACGGCCTCCCCTTCCCCGAGGGCGGACCGGGCCGCCTCGACCTCCCGCGACGGGAAGGCCCGGGGTTGGATGTGCGGTTCCTTGCCCAATTGCCTGACCACGGTCTCGATGCCGCGGCCTTCGCCGAGGATGAACACTTTCTCCCTGGAGATCATCTTCCCGAAGAGGAACCCGGCCGCGAGTTTCCACGACTCCCGCGAGAGGAACAGGAGCGCGATGGAAAAGAAGAAGCTCGCCGCCATCACGAGCCGGGAATATTCGTAATGGCGGTAGAGGAACGTGGCCGCGATGATGAGGGTGGTCCCCAGGATCACGCCTTTCGCGACGGCCATGAACTCGTCGGCGGCGTCGTGGAAGCGCTTCCGGTAGAGATTCCCGAAAAGCGCGAACACCAGCACCCACAGGGGAACGACGATCTGAAGGGCGTCGTGGTAAAAATGCCAGGGAGGAACGCCTTTGGTGATCGGGAAGACGCGCGTGAAGGGCTCGTAATGGAACCGGAGCTGGAAAGCGAGCCAGAACGAGGCGTAGACCACGGCGGCGTCGCTCAAGGCCGATATCAGGGGGATCGCGCGGCGCGGAGAGAAATTCATAGATTTAAGATACTACTTTTTCCGGACCGTTGCCACCTACGCGTCGGGGGGCAGGGCCCCGGGGGCGGCTTTCCTTATATAGGAGGATATCTCCTGGATGAACGTCCCTTTGCTGAACAGCAAGGCCTGTTTTCTTATGATTTCCCTGTCCCATTTTCCCCTTTCAAACGCTTTAACGGCCTCTTCCAGGGACTGCGCGGAAGGTTCAGAAAAGAAAAGGCCCGTCACGCCCTCGACGACGGTCTCAAGGGCGCCCCCTTCGCGGAAAGCCACGACGGGGGTCCCGCAGGCCATGGCCTCCACCGGGACGATCCCGAAATCCTCGATCCCGGGGAATATCAGGGCCCGGCAGGACCGGTAGGCGGAGAGGATGTCCTCGTCGGACCGCCAGCCCAGGAACTCGATATTGGGTCCGGCCAGGGCCCGGAGCGCCGGCCGGGATTGGCCGGTCCCTATGATCTTCAGTTTCCTGCCGGAGAGGTTGAAGGCATCCACGGCGAGCTCGATCCTCTTGTAGGGGGCCAGGGCGGACACGATGAGGTAAAAATCCTCCCTGGGACCCTCGCCCGGCGCGGGCCTGTAAAATTCCGTGTCCGCGGGCGGGTAGATGACGGCGGAAGGCCTGCCGTAGTGGCGGCGGATGCGGGCTTCGACGTGGCGGGAGTCCGCGATGAAGTGATGGACGCGGGCGGAGCTCTTGATGTCCCAATCCTGAAGGGCCGGCCGGAGAAGGTTCATCGCGGCTCGGACCGGCCAGGAGGCGGCGCGGGGTCCGAAATAATGGCCGAACTGGTCCCAGATGTAGCGCATGGGAGTGAAGCAGTAGCAGATATGCACGGCCTTCGGGTCCGGCCGGCAGCCCTTGGCGACGCAATGGCTCAAAGAGATCACGAGTTCGTATCCGGCCAGGTCCAGGGATTCCGCGGCCAGGGGAAGGACGGGCAGGGCGTAGCGGTAGAACCTGCCCGCTCCCGGCAGGCGGCCGAGCCAGGATGAAAAGATCCTGTGCCTCTCGATCGCCGGCGAGACGGAGCCGGGAACGTGGACGAGGGTATGGATGTCGGCGCCGGGGAAAAGACCGGAGATGATCTCGAGGACCTTCTCTCCCCCCCGCATGCCGGTCAGCCAGTCGTGGACGAGGGCGACCCTCATTCGCGGTACACCTTGAGGATCTCTTCCGCCGTTCTCTCCCACGTGAAATGTTCGACGCGGGAGCGTCCTTTTTTGACGAGGTCCTCGCGGAGCCCCGCGTCGTTCCAGAGGACGGCGATCTTCTCCGCCAGCTCCCCGGAGTTCCCGGGATCGAAAAGGAGGGCGGCGTCCCCGACCGCTTCCGGAAGGGAGGCGGCGTTGGAGGAGATGACGGGAGTCCCGGAGGCCATGGCTTCGAGAGGCGGCAGGCCGAATCCCTCGTAAAGGGACGGGAACACGAAGAGCCGGGCGTTCCTGTAGAGTCCGGGCAGGGAGGACGGAGGCACTTCTCCCAGGAACCGGATGTCCTCCCGGCTCGAATAGGGCCGCGTGGCTTCCTCCATGGTGTTCTTCCCCGCTATCACCAGACGGCATTCGCCGAGCCGCGGCTTCGCGCGGAGGAAGGCCTCGATGAGGGTCATCACGTTCTTGGCGGGGCGGACATTGCCCACATAAAGAATGTAGGGCGGGGCATCGGGGTCGGGCGGCGGCGCGCTTGCGGAGAACAGGGCCGCGTCCACTCCCGGGGATATGACCCGGATCTTCTTCTCCGGGACACCGATGACGGCGGTCAGGTCCCGCAGGGTGTTCCAGGAGTCCGTGATCACGACCCGGGCCTTGCGGCTGACGGCCTCGATCATCCCGCGGGCGTAAAGATAGGCCGGCCGGGACGGCGGGAAGCGGAGGTGGATGAGGTCGTGGATCGTGACGATGAGCCTCCCGGGGCAGCCGAGCGGCGCGTTATAGTGGGGAGAATGGAACAGGTCGGGCCGGTCCCGGCGGAGCAGGACCGGAAAAAAGATCTGTTCCCGCAGGGAATAGATGGGAAAGGGAGCCAGGACCTTGCGAGCGGAATAATCGGCGAGCCTTCCCAGGTCGCCGTAAAGCGTCACGTCCAGGCCGTCCTCCTTGAGGATGCGCGGGAGGACCGAACGGATGTACGTCCCGATCCCGGAGTGGCGGATCATCCTGGCGTCGAATCCGAGCCGGATCATCCGTCCCTTAGAAGCGGCAGCGCAGCAGGGTCCAGAGGTAAGCCCAACCGTCCCGCCAGGTGATCTTCTTGCCTTCGGCGTAGGTGCGGCCGCTGTAGGAGATGGGCGTCTCGTAGATGCGCAGATGCCGTTTGCAGACGCCGGCGGTCACTTCCGGCTCGAAGCCGAAGCCGTCGGCCTTGAGAGGGATGGAGCGGAGGACGTCGGCGCGGAAGGCCTTGTAGCAGCTTCCCATGTCGGTCAGGTTGATGTTGTAGAGGACGTTGGTCAGGAGAGTGAAGAGACGATTGGCCGCGTAATGCCAGAAGAAGAGGACGCGGTGCGGGCCTCCCAGGAAGCGGGACCCGTAGACCACGTCCGCCCTTCCGTCCAGGATGGGGGCCAGCAGGGCGGGATAGTCCGCCGGGTCGTATTCGAGGTCGGCGTCCTGGATGAGGATGATGTCGCCGGACGCGCGGCCCAGGGCGGTGCGGACCGCGGCTCCTTTGCCGAGGTTCCGCGGGTGGGAGAGCGCGAGGACGCCCGGGCCCTCGAGTTTTTTGACCAGAGCCGCGGTGGAATCGGTGGAGCCGTCGTCCACGATCAGTATCTCGTCGGGGACGCCCGTTTTCCGGACGCGCCGGACGATCTCCTCGATCGTACCTTCCTCGTTGTAGACGGGGATGACGACCGAAATCCTAGGCATGGCTCCCGATCCCGGCCTTTTCCATCATGTCCCGGGCGGAACAGTCGATGGGCAGGGTGGATACCCTCTCTCCCCACGGGCCCCATTGCCGGACGGGCTCGGCGTCGTTGAATATCACCACGGTCCTCGCCCCGAGCCCGGCGGCCAGGTGGGAGAAGAACGTGTCGATGGTCAGGCAGAGTTCCGCTCTCCGGATCAGGCCGGAGAGGACCGCGAGGGATGTCTTCCCCGCGACGTTCTTCGCCCCGGTCCCCGCTGCGAGCTCCTCCACGAGAGGCGCGTCGTCGGCGTCGCCCGTGCACAGGACCGTCCGGCCCGATTCAAGGATCCCGCGGACCACTTTTTTCCATTCCTCCGTTCTCCAATGCTTCATCCCGCTCAAAAAGGACCTCCGGCAGAAAGCGTGGACCAGGACGAGCCGCCCGCCGCCCGCCGCGCCGATGGAATCCAGGAACGCCTCGCACGCCGGCGCGTCCTCGAGATAGCCGAGTCCCGGGTCCTCGCGGTCCTGGGCCCGGCCTTCCGGGGACACGGTCCCGAGAAGGTCGAAGAAATGTTCCGTCTCGTGCACGCCTTCGCGCCAGGCGGCCGCGCGGTCGAGCAGGAACCCGAATCCGCCCGTGGGGAAGCCGGCGAGGCACCGGGGGCTCCCGAGCGCGAGGAGCGGCAAGCCATTAGGATAGTAACTTCTAAAATCCAAGGCAAGGTCGTACCTCTCCCGGAGCATGGCGCGAAGGAGCGCGGCGGCGTCGCGGGCCGACCGGACGAGGCGCGTCCACAATCCTCCGCTCCGGACCAGACGGAAATCATCGTAGAAGAAGACCCGGTCGATCCGGGGGTTGCCGGCGACCAGGTCCCGCGCCCATCTCCCGCAGACGAAATGGACGCGCGCGTTGGGGAAGTCCCTTTTCAGGGCGGGCAGGGCGTGCAGGCTCATGAGCACGTCGCCCAGGTGGTCGATCTTCGCGACGAGGATCCTGCGGGTATCCGCCGGCGGCCCCCGTTTTTTCTTGAGGGAAAAAAGGGCCGCCCCCAGCCCGTCCACGATCCTCAAGAGAAGGATCGCCCGGGGATTGGTGAGCAGATAGCCCCGGTTGAGCTTTTTCATCCCTTTCCTCCCGCGCTCCGGAACGGCTCCGGGTTTTTTCCCAGGACGGCCAGGGAAAGGAACTGGAGGAACCCCTTCCACAGATAGGGGATGGACTCCGGCCTCTTGCGCAGATAGACCGCCAGGTCCCGCAGGGCGAGGGCCGGAAAGAAGATGAAATACAGGAAGAGCTTCCGCGGAAGGCGCGCGTGCTTGGAGAAAACGAGCAGGCGGTTGCGCCAGCGGTAGAAGGACTGGAACGGGCCGTATTGGTCTCCCGCGGTCGCGGACCCCTTGTGGAAGACGACGGATTCCGGACGGTAGAGGAGCTTCCAGCCGGCTTTCCTCGCCCGCAGGCAGAGGTCCAGGTCCTCGGCGTAGGCGAAGAAGCGTTCGTCGAAGAACCCGAGGGAGCGGCCGGCCTCCGCCCGGATCATCAGGGCGCAGCCGGAGAGGAATGCCATCTCTTCGGCGCGGTCGTAGAGCCCCGTGTCCTTTTGGTCCCGGCCCCGGTTGCGCGCGAAAAGCTTCCAGCCGGCGACTTCCCCCCCGGCGGCCCAGATCCTCCCATCTTCGCCGGAAAGGATCTTCGGGGCCGCCAGGCCGGCCTTGGAGTCGGTCCGGAGGGCCGAGGCCAGGGCCGCGAGCGAGTCCTTTCCGACCCTGGCGTCGTTATTCAGGAAAAAAAAGAAATCGGGATCCAGACGGCGGCCGGCGTCGCGCGCTCCCAGGTTGCAGGCCGCCGCGAACCCCTCGTTCCGCGGGAGCCGGATGAAGGCGACCAGAGGGAACAGCGGCTGGAGCCTTTCCTGGTTCTCCCTGGTCCCGTTCTCGACCACGGTCACGGTCCCGGGCGGGACGCCGTCCTCCGCGAGGGATTTCAGGCATGCGAGGGTCTCTTCCGGCCGCCCCAGGCAGGGGATGATCGTGGCGATCTTCATCGGCTAGCCGGCATCCGGCGAGAAATCAAAATATTCGCGCGTAAGGTTGGGGTTGTAATAGAAATCGGGCCGGGAAAGAGCTTCAGGCCATTTCTCCCGGAGGCGGCGCTCCGACTCATCCAGGCCTTCGGGCCGGGCCATGTTCCCGGCTCCGTTGGAAGCGACGCGCAGGACGCAGAACGGGGTCCAGACGACGTACCGGCCGGCTTTGCGGAGGGCCAGGCCGAGATCCAGGTCCTTGTGCGGGCTCAAGAGGCGCTCGTCGAAACCTCCGGCGAGCTCGAAGGATCTCCGGTCCACCGCCATGCACCACGAGCTGACCGCGATGGCGTTGCGGATGAGCCGGTGGGGCTGATTGTAGATCACGGCGTCATCCGGGACTCCCGCGAAGGCGCTGCCCAGGAAGCCGCCCAGGCCCAGGACGTACCCGCCGTGGAGGATGGTCCCGTCCGGGCCGAGGATCTTGGGCCCGACGGCCCCGACCCCTTTTCTTTGCGCCGGCTCCAGCAGGGCCTCGATCCATCCGTTCGGCGGCGGTTCGAAATCACGGGTGACGAAGACCAGGGTCCGGCCGCGGCTCTCCCGCGCCAGCCGGTTCAGGACCGCCGGGCTTCCGGCCGGACCGTCGTCCGCCACGATCCTGGCGCCGGCGGATTCGGCCGCCCGCAGGGCCCGCTCATCCGGGGGTCCGCGGAAATGGACCAGGACCTCCCGGTCCGCGGCGGCGGCGTGGGCGATGGTCTTTCTCAAGCTCCCCGTTCCGGAGGACCCGTCCAGGGACAACAGCAGACTCACGTCGGAAGGATCGCGGACCGCGAACCGGCAGCGGTAGAGGCCCTGCTCATCCGTCACCTCGACCGTTCCTTCCATGCCCCGGCGGCGGAACGCGCTCTCGAGGGACTTCAGGCCGGACTCGTAGGCGTATCTTTTCGCTCCGGGGCTCGAAGCCGTGGAACCGGGCGTCTTGCGCCAGCTGTAGAGGACGTAGGGGAGGTGGGCGATCCGGTCCGTCCTTTCCTCGGCCCGGAGGAGGATCTCGAAATCCTGGGCCCCGTCGAAACCCGGCAGGAACCCTCCGATGTCGTCGAAAAGCTTCTTGCGCATCACGGTCAGGTGCCCGATGTAGTTGTGGCAGAGGATCTCGTCCGGAGAGTATTCCGGCTTGAAATAGACCTCGCAATGCGTTTCATTCAGGTCGACCTTGTCGTTGTCCGAATAGAGGATGTCCCAGGACGGGTCGTCGTTCAACCTTTCCGCCGCGCGGTAGAGGGCGTCCGGAGAGAGCAGGTCGTCCTGGTCCATGAAGGCGATGAAATCCCCCTGGGCGAGGGCGGCCGCCTTCTGCGAGGCCGAGCTGATCCCCCCGTTCTTCTCCTCGAAGGCGCAGATGATCCGCGCGTCCCCGGCGGCTTCCTCCTCCAGGAGCTCCCGCGACGCGGGGTCGTTCGAGCCGTCGTCGCAGACGCAGAGCTGCCACTTGGGGTAGCATTGCTCCCGCACGCTCCGGATCGCCCGGCGCAAAAAAGGGAGGCCGGGCCGGTAAACGGGGATCACGATGCTGATGAGCGGCTGGTAGGAAAGCTTGCGCGACTTCTCCCGCATTTCGTCGAGATCGGAATCACTCATGCGGCGGGCTTCCCGCCAGAGGCGGTAGATCCGGTCGGGCTGCCGGGACTTTCCCTGGAAGTATTTCTCCCGGACGATGAACTTCCCGCTGCGGACGCGGTAGAACAATTTTTGGGCGGTCGTTTCCATCCCGTCCTGCCAGAGGGACAGGAAAAGCCGGTAGGCGCTGTAGCCGATCTTGCGCGGGAGGTCGAGGCAAGGAACGGAGGATTTCATAAGCGGACCTCTCTTCGAGAGTATAACAAAATCCCCGCCAGGCAGGCCGCCTCGGCCGCCAGGACCCCCGGGACCGCCCGGACCGGGAGCCCGTTCAATTGCGAGATCCTGCGCAGGGATTCCGCCAGGCCCCTTCCCGGCGGCATGCCGGTGTAATGGGGCAGGAGAACGGCGAGCCCTCCCCACAGGGACAAGGCCCATGCCCCCAGCACCAGGGCCCGGAGGCCGGTCTCGAAGAAATTCCGGAGCAGGAACCGGAGAGAGAACGCGGCGATCGCGGCGTTGCAGGGGAAGAGGGCGCTCCAATACCAGCCGCCCATCGTGTCGAAGTTGCCTGCCAGGACGTTCTGGACCTGGTGCGCGGCCATGGCCGCGGAAAAGAACGCGGGGAAGAGAAGGAGGAACGCCGCGCCCGTCCAATCTTCCTCTTCTTTTTTCATGCGGGCGAGGGCCGGAGGCAGGGCCAGGATGACGAGGATCAGCGCGTATCCGAACCAGCGGTAGGCCGCTCCCGGGAGAGGGACGAAGGACCAGTTGCCGGCCCAAAGGAGCCCGATGAGATTGGAAGCGGCGAAGCTTTTCCAGTCCACCTCTTTCGCCGCGGCGAATTTATCCGCCCAGCCGGCCTCCCGGGCGACCACGGCGTGGACCGTGGCGTTCCAGGTCCCGTAGGTCCGGAGATTATGGTGGAACCAGGGGGCGGAGATCGCGCAGGCCGCCGCGGCGCAGAGCGCCAGACCGAGGACGGCTCTCCGCTTCCGGTCGGGAAAACGCCCGATCTGCCGGAACCCCGCGGCGAGATAGGCGGGAACGCAGACCAGGACGTAAATCTTCGTGACGATTCCCAACCCCAGGACCGCTCCCCCCAGGATCCAGAGCCGTATCCCGGGCTCCCCGCTGAAAAGGCGGACGGCGATGAGGACGGCGAACGTCATGAGCGGCAGGGCCAGGACGTCGTTCGTCACGTGGCCGAAGAGGATGAACGTGGCCGGGAAAGCGCCGAAAAGAGCCAGGGCGAGGATGGACTCCCTCTCCGTGAAGTGATCGCGCAGGAGGTTGAACATCGGGAAAAGGGCGAGGGAGGCGATCAGGACTCCCAGGAACCGGAGCGCGAGCACGCCGGACCGGAGAGGGGTTCCTTCCAGGAGCTTCCAGACGGGCGAGAGAACGGCGTAGAAGACGGGCGGATGCTGGGCCTGCCAGCTTCCCAGAACAAAGGGGGACGACGGGTCCAATGCGATCCCGCGGAGACCGGCGAGGACCTCTTCGCGCCGGGATTCCGGACTCTTCCAAAATTCGGAGTAGGTCGGCTGGCCCCGGTCGTAAGCGTCCGCCGGCATGAGGGCGAGGGACCGGGCGATGTCTTCCGGGATGGACGGGGTCCCCTGAACGGGGATGGAGCCGGTCCGGGAGAGATAGGCGGCGTAGCCCGCGTGGAGCCACTCGTCGAAACCTCCCCAGAGGGGAAGGATCATGGCGGCCTCCGCGCCGCGCAGGAGGAAGAACATCCAGACCAGGATCAGGCGCCTGGCCGAGGCGCTCATGGCCGGGTCTCGAGAGAGAGCAGGGCTTCCGGCACGGAGGTCTTTGGACCGGCCTCGGGCACGAGGGCGTAGACCGCGACTGTCCCGTTCGAGTAAACGGGCGCCAGGCGGCCGCTCCAGAATCCGGCGAGGGAACCGATGCCGCGCCGGTCCAATCGGAACATGGGATAGCCGCGGGTCCTTTCGAACTCGGACGCGTTGAAAAGGATGTGGGTGAACCCGGAGGAGAGGAGGCGCCGGTAGAGGCCGTCCGGGTCCTCCCCCTCGTTCACAAGGCGGGAAAGGAGATGTTCGTTGTGCACGGATGGAGCGGTCAGAGGGCGGGGGTAAAGGCGTCCCCGGGTCTCGCCGACGAGAAGGAGCCTGCAGTCCCGCGGCAGGTTCGCGTCCATCCAGACGGCGGCGTCGTAGGTCCCGGGCGAATAGAGGAGCCGCGTTTTTTCTTCGGAAAGGCCGGCCAGCGCGGTCCGGCCGTAGGCCGCGCGTTCGAGGGCCGGCAGCCATCCGGCCCCGCAGAGCAGGATCCCCGCCGCCAGGAGGAGACCGTAGGTCCGCCGGAAGAACCCTTCGGGCGCGGCGGCCGCGCTCCCGGCCAGGGCCAGGGAAAGGACGGGAAGGACCGGCAGGAAGAAGTAGCGCGCCAGAGAGGTCCGCGAAGCCCCGAACAAGGCGAACGCGCAGCACCAGAGCAAAGCCGCGCGCATCTTCTTCTCCTCCAGGCCGAAAAGGAGGGCCGCCGGCAGCGCCGCCAGCCACACCGGGCCGATGAAATTCATGGACGGATATTCGTGCCCGGAGAACGTCTGGCGCCAGAAGGTCAGGGCCAGGTCGCTCCAGCGGAACGCGCCGGCGGAGAACTGGGACTGTTCGGCGCGGAACACGGCCCAATTTTCCGGGCGCATGTAGCGGAATCCGGACAGTTCCTGGAAAAAGGGATAGAGCGGGTTCCCGAAGACGAGGATGTTCCTGACGAGCCACGGCAGGACGGGCAACAATGCGAGTCCCGCGAAGAGCGCGAGGGTCCGGACCCTCTCCCGCGCGGGCAGCGCGCGGCTGCGGACGAAAAGCGCGGCCCAGAGGCCGGCGGCGAACACGGCGCCCGTGTATTTCGTCGCAACGGCGAGCCCGGCGAAGATCGCGGCCGGCGCCGCCCGGCGGAGCGGGGAGCCCGGCTCCCAATCTTCGAGGGCGAGATAAGCGAGAGTGACCCAGAGGGCGAGGAAGAGGTCGCTCTTGGCGAACCGCAGATTCTCCATCACGATGGGAGCCGAGAACCAGATGGCCGCCGCGAGCGCTCCCGTTCTCCGGCCCGCGGACCCGCCCCGGTGGAGGAGCGCGGCGATCACGGCCGCTCCTCCCGCCAGCTGGAGGAGGAGAGGCAGGGCGTCGCTCTTCCCCAATCCCATCCCCAGGGCATAGAGCATCTCCGCCGTTTGGGGAAAGGCGGAATGGACATTGTCCGGGACGGGGACGAGCTTTCCCGCCGCAAGGTAGGTCTGCGGAAGGGCGAGATGGTAGGAGAGGGAATCATAGAAGGGATCCGGTATGAACGCTCCCATGAGAAGGACGGGAAAGCCGGCGAACAGCGCCCAGGCCGCCGGTCCCGAGGGAAGGGGAGGAAGGGTCCTCCTCCATTCCTTCAGCCACGGTTCCCCGGAGCGGAAGGCGAAAAATCCGGCGAGGAGGAGCAGTCCCGCGAGGGCCGCGAAATTCAGGACCCCGGCCGCCGCGACGGCCAGGACGCCCGCGGCCAGGACCCCCAGTCCCAGGCCGGCGCAGGCCCCGGCCCGTCCGGCCGTGTCCGCCAACCCGAGCCGCGGCAGGAGCCGCCTGCCCAAGAATACGGACAGGACCGCGATCCAGCCGGCCAGGGCGGCGCGGGCGAGGTTGCGGAAGAATTCGAGCGGCCGGTTTTTTGGAAGGGTTCTTTGCGCGGAAGGAGCAGGCGGG
>Ga0155663_159_pt3 | contig 22044 bp, 17 predicted proteins | sample RifCSPlowO2_01_FD_107320 | JGI IMG/M metagenome (GOLD analysis project Ga0155663, IMG submission 107320) | Elusimicrobia bacterium RIFCSPLOWO2_01_FULL_64_13 | reverse complement strand
CGGAAAGGCCCTCAAGATCGCGGGAAGCGTGGGGCTGGTCGCCGGAGTGGCCGCCTTCGACGGCAGGATCCATCGGAACATGCCTTTCTTCCGGTCCGGCCGGACCGGCCGGGCCGTCGGCGCGGAGGATATCGGCAGGCGCGGAACGTTCTTCGAGGTGCTGTGCCGCCCGGAAGGCGCCCTGGGGACCGCGGGAGCGTTCTACCTGGGGGGATGGGCGGGGGACTCGGAACGCGCCAGGAAGACCGGGGTGATGGCCGCGGAGGCCTGGGCGGTGAACGGGGTCCTGGTCACGGGCCTGAAGGCCCTGATCGGCAGGAAGCGCCCCGACGCGGAGAACGACCCGGGACAGTTCAGGCCGGCGAGCCGGTGGAACTCCTTCCCGTCCGGGCACGCGTCCTCGGCCTTCGCCGTGGCCGCGGTGGTCTCGGAGAACTACGATTCTTTCTGGGTCAGCGCGGCCGCCTACGCTCTGGCCGGCCTGGGGGGCGCGGGCAGGGTCCTCCAGGACGATCACTGGGCGAGCGACGCGGTCGGCGGGGCCCTTCTCGGCTACGGGTCCGCGAAAATGGTCCTCGCCCTGGAGAAGCGCAAGGGCTGGAGCCGCGGACTTTACGTCACGCCCGGCGGGATAAGGATCGTGCGGAAATTTTAAGCGCAGATGAGTTCTTCCGGCCCGCCGCCCGGCCAGTACCCGACCGAGATCTCCTTGGAGGTCTTCTCCAGGCACAACTGGACGAATTCCGCCATGACGATCAGGCCTCCGGTTACCGGCGCGGGTTTTTTTCGAGAATCTCCGTATCGTTTCCATGATTGTATCATAATACCGGCCGCCGGCCAAGCCGTCCGGATGACGCCGTTTGAATTCATGGACGGTTTTTGCTAGTTTCTTCGAATGAAGCGCTGGAAGCTCCCGATATTGTTTTTTCTGACGGCGCTCCCGGCCTCCGCGCGGCCGGAGGGCGCGTTAGACAAGCTCGTCATCGGCACCATCGGCGGGGATTTTAAGGAAGCGGTCGAGGAGCTGTCCCCCCTGTCGAAATATCTCGGGGACCGGCTCGGCCCTCTCGGGGTCGCGGAGACTTCCGTCAAGGTGGCCGGCACGGTCGAAGAGATGGCCCGGCTCCTGCGCGATCGGGAAGTCGACCTCTACATCGGCGGCCCTTTCCCCAGCCGCCTGGTCGCCAGGGCCTCGGGAGCCCAGCGGGTGCTTCGCGCGGTCCATGAGGGCCGCGACGCCTCCCGCAGCGTGATCGTGGTCAGGAAGGATTCCCACATCCGCGGCCTGAACGATCTGCCGGGGAAAGAGATCGCCTTCGACCACCCCTATTCCAGCTTCGGCTTCTACGTCCCCAAGGGCATGCTCGCCGGCCACGGCCTGCGCGTGAAGGAATTGGTCCGCGCCGCGGAGAGACCGGCGGCCAACGTGGTCGGTTACCGGTTCGCCCGGCACGACCAGAACACCGCGGTCTGGGTCGCCGTCGCCAAGACCCAGGCCGGCGCGATGAGCGAGGACTCCTTCGAGGGCCTCCCGGCCGAAAGGAAGGAAAACCTGCGCGTGCTGGCCCGCTCGCCGGAATTTTCGCGGCGGTTCGTTTCCTGCCGCAGGGACCTGGACCCGCGGCTACTCAAGGAGATCAAGGCCGCCCTCCTGACGATGGCCGGGTCCGGCCCGGGCCGGGCCGCCCTGGAATCCCTCCGGAAGACCTCCGGCTTCGAGGAGTTTCCCAAGAATTCCGATCCGTACGGGCGGGTGGACGAATGGCTCGGCATGGCGGATTCCGGGCACAGGAACCCGCGGTCCGCCAGGAACGCGCGGAGCGCCCTCATCCTCGGGCAGGTCTCGAGCGATCCCGAACGCCACTACCGCCAGCTGAAGCCCCTGGCGGACTACGTCGCGGAACGGATGCGGGACCTGGGAGTGGAGGAAGGCAGCGTCCGTCTGGCCAAGGACAACGGGGAAATGGCGGCCCTCCTGAAGTCGGGCGAAGTGGATTGGGTGGGCGAGACGCCTTTTTCGGCCGTGCTCTATGAAAGGGAGGCCGGTTCCCAGATGATCCTCCTTTCCTGGAAGGACGGGGTCCCGAGCTACAACTGCGTCTTCATCACGCGCAAGGACTCCCCCATCCGCTCGCTCACGGACCTGAAGGGAAAAAAGATCGCCTTCGTCGACGCGGGGTCGAGCATGGGCTACCACGTGCCCGGCCTCATCCTGAAGCGCCTGGGGATCCGGACGGTCCCTCTGGACAACCCCAGGGACGAACCGCCCAAAGACGCCGCGGGCACCGTATTTTCCGGAAGCGGGATCAACACCACGACCTGGGTGTTCAAGGGCCTGGTGGACGTGGGCGTCTACAGCAATATCGACTGGGAGAACCCGGAGGAGGCCCCCCCGGCCATGTCCCGCGAGCTCCGGATCCTGCACGAAACCCGTCCCTTCCCCAGATCCGTCGAGATCGTCCGCCCCGGCCTGGACCCCGCGGTCAAGAACAAGCTCGTCTCCATCCTCCTCAAGGCCGGGAAAGACCCCCAGGCCAAGGCGGCCCTGGAGGCCTATGACCGCACGGCGAAATTCGAGAGGATGGACGGCCTGGTCTTGGAGAACATGAAGGAGGTGCGGTGGCTCCTGCGTTAAGGCGGCCCCGTCCCTCATGAGACTCGGCCTCCGCCAAAAATACGCCCTGACGATCCTGGGGTCCCTGCTCCTGGTCATATTCGCGCTTTCCGGGATCCTGGTCCTGGAAGCCCGGCGTTCCGCCCGCCGTCTGGCCGAATCCGGCGCCGAAGTGGCCGGCTCGAACCTCCTCGAGGCCTACAAGAAGCGCGGCGAAGGCCTCATCAAATTCCTGGCCCAGGACCTGACCAACCCTCTGTATCATTACGACATGCAGTCCATCCTGGCCGTGACCAGCATCGTGCGCGGCCAGGAGGGCATACTCTACGTCTACGTTTACGACCCGGAGGGCCGGATCGTCCATGACGGCACGAGGGAAATATCCTCCCTGAACCGGATCCTCGACGACGAGATCAGCAGGAAAGCGGCCGGCTCGAGGCAGATGCTGGTCCAGACCGCCGCCAACGTCCTCGACGTCTCCGCCCCCATCCGGCTGGCCGACCAATTCCTGGGAGGGGTCCGGATCGGCATCTCCCTGGACAGCATCCACAGCGACATCTCCAAGATGTCGGAACTTTTGGACGATATCCGCTCCCGCAGCGTCAGGAAGAACGCGGTCATCATCGCCGGCTTCAGCCTGGCGATCCTGATCCTGGCCGTGCCGGTCACCATCCTCATCGGGCGGAACCTTTCCAACCCCATCGAGCTCCTGTCGCGTCTGGCCCGCCAGATCGGGGCGGGCGACTACCAGACGCGGATCTCCCTCAAACGGACGGACGAGCTGGGCGAGCTGGCCGGCGCCTTCAACGTCATGGCCCAGAACCTGCGGGAGACCACCGTCAGCAAGCAGTACATGGACGACATCCTCCGGGCCATGACGGACGTCCTCATCGTGACCGACGCGCGTCTCACGATCCTCTCCGTCAACCGCGCGACGTCGGAGCTCCTCGGCTACCCGGAGGAGGCCCTCGCCGGCCAGCCTTTCAGCCGCGTCCTGCCCGGGGACGCCCGCCTGACCCAGGAGGACCTCGCCGCGGCTCTGCGGAAAGCCCCCATCCTGGGACTGGAGATGGAACTGCAAAGCAGGAACGGGAAACGGTTCCCCGTCCTTTTTTCCGCGCAGGCCATGCAGACGGGAGACGGCGGCGCGCGGAATTTCGTCTGCGTGGCCCGGGACATCACGGAGCGCAAAAACCTCGAAGGCATGGTGCTCCAGTCGGAAAAGATGTCGGCGGTGGGGCAATTGGCCGCGGGCGTGGCGCACGAGATCAACAACCCCCTCGGGGCGATCCTCGGCTTCGCCCAGGGGATGGCCCGGCGCACCCCGCCGGGTGACCCGAACGAGTTCTCGGTCAAGTCCATTGAGCGCGAGGCCATCCGCTGCAAGAACCTGGTCCAGAACCTCCTCGCCTACTCCCGCGCTTCCAAGGAGCCCCCGGCCCCCATCAGCCTGAACCAATGCGTCCTCCGGGCGTTGAGTCTGGTGGAATCGCAGGCGAACCTGACCGGCGTGACAATCGTCCAGGACCTCGCCGAGGACCTGCCGGGGATCCTGGGGGTCGCCAACCATATCGAGCAGGTCGTGGTGAACCTGGCCGGCAACTCCCTCGACGCCATGCCGGGCGGAGGCGCCCTGAAGGTGAGCACGCTCCTGGAGTCCCCGGAGGGGAACGGGCAGGTGCGGCTGGACGTGGAGGACACCGGGTCGGGGATCCCGCCGGACATCCTCAACCGGGTCTTCGAGCCTTTCTTCACCACCAAGGACCCGGGAAAGGGAACGGGCCTGGGGCTGGCCATGATCTATGAGATCGTGCAGAAGCACCAGGGGACCATCGACGTCAGGAGCGATCCGGGAAAGTCGACGGTATTCACTCTCCGTTTCCCCGCCCTGCCTCCCTCCTGAACCGGATGACGGGGCGCTTGACAAAACCCCGGTTGCCTGGTATAGAAATGCTGTGTTTCCTTATAATATCTGCCAATAAGATGATCTGACGTGGCCATACCCATCTCGCTCCGCAAAGACGTCAAGATCCTCGTCATCGATGATGAAAAGGGATTGCGCGACATGCTCCGCCAGGAGCTTGGCGCCGAGGGCTATTCCGTGACTTCCGTTGAGAGCGGGACGGAGGCCCTCGACCTCCTTAAACAGAGCCGTTTCGACCTGGTGATCTCCGATATAAAAATGGCCAACATGGACGGCCTGCAGGTGCTGGAGGCGATCAAGCAGGTCGACCCGGGGATCGAGGTCATCATGGTCACGGGCTACGGCACCATCGAAAGCGCCGTCGCCGCCATGAAGAAGGGCGCCTACGACTTCGTCCAAAAACCCTTCACCTTGGATGAGATGCTCAACCTCGTGGAAAAAGCCCTGGAAAAGGCGGAGCTCAAGGCCCTGGTCAGTCTTTACGAGACGAGCAAGGCCATATTTTCCGCCCTGAAGGCCCATGACCTCCTGCCCATGCTGGTGGAGAACGCCCGGCGCTTCCTCAAGGCGGACGACGTCGCCATCATGCTCCGGGATGACCGGGGGAAACTGCGCCTCCGGGCCTCGATCGGGCTGGAAGGATCCAAGGCGGAGTCGGCCCGGCTCGAACTCGCGGAAAAGGCGGTCGCCAAGGCCGAAGAGACGGGGGAAAGGACCCTGGCCGGGCTGGAACTCGATGAGACGATCCAACCCCTCATCGCCGAAGAAAGGATCCATCCTCCGATCCTCTCTCCCCTCCCGTCCAAATCCGGGATCCTCGGGATCCTCTGCGCGGCGAGGAAAGCCGGTTCCGATCCCTTCACCGGAACGGAACAATGGCATGCCTGCGTCTTCGCCTCGCAGGTATCGCAGGCGATCGACAACGCCCGGCTTTACGAGGAGCTGGAGCGGAAGCTTGAAGATCTCAAGGAGGCCTACGCCAAGCTTTCCATCACGCAGAATGAGCTCATCCGGTCCGAGAAGCTCGCCGGCATCGGGCGGCTGGCCTCGGAGGTCGCCCACGAGCTGAACAATCCCCTGACCGTGATCATCGGGTTGATCGAGCTTCTCCTCAACCCCGCCTACAGGTCCGAGGACCATCCGGGGGACCTGAACACCATCCGTGAACAGTCCCTGCGCTGCCGCAGGATCGTGGAGAATCTCCTGGAATTCGCCCACAGCCGGCCGGGAGAGAAAACGCCCGTCCAGCCCAACGTGATCCTGGACAAGACCCTGGAGCTGGTGGAATACGATCTGAAGGCCTCGGGAGTCCGCGTGGTCAAGGACTATGATTCCGGACTGCCCCTGGTCCGGGCCGATCCCGTCCAGCTTCAGCAGGTCTTTCTCAACCTCATCAACAACGTCCGCGACGCCCTGGATGGGATCGCGGAACCATCCCTGATCTTAAGGACCCGGTCCCAGGAGGGAGCGGTGCGCATCCTTTTCGCCGACAACGGCCGCGGCATCCCGAAGCAGCTCCTCGGCAGGATCTTCGACCCTTTCTTCACCACCAAGGAAGTGGGCCAGGGTCCCGGGCTGGGGTTGAGCGTCTCCTACGGCATCGTCAGGGACCACGGAGGCGAGATCCGCGTTGAGAACGGTTCGGAAAAGGGAAGCATCTTTTGCGTTCAACTGCCCGCGCTATCCGCGTGACCCCGGCCCCAACGAACCTCTTCTAAACCGCCGGACCTCCATCCTTCGGCGCTCGCCCCAATAACCGGGCCATCCTTCCGCGCGCCCACCGCATCGTCTCGTCCAGCACCAGGTAGAACATGGGGATGAAGAACATCGTGATGGGCGTGGCGAAGGCCAGGCCCCAGGCCAGGGCGAGCGACATGGGCTGGACGAACGGCTCCTTGCCGCCCCACCCGTACGCCGTCGGGAAAAGGGCGACCAGGGTGGTGATGGAGCTGGCCCAGATGGGCCGCAGGCGCCGGACCCCCGCCTCGACCACCGCTTCGCGCAGGGAAACTCCCTTGGCCCGCTCGTGGTTGATGAAATCCACCAGGAGAACGGCGTTATTCACCACCACGCCCGTCATGGCCACCGTGCCCAGGAGCGCCATGAAGCTGGCGGGCTCGCGGTGGACGATGAGGGCCCAGGCCACCCCCACCAGACCTATGGGGATGGTCTGCATGATGATGAAGGGCTGGACATAGGACGAAAAGAGTCCCGCCAGGATGACGAAATTCAAGAGCAAAGCCACGATCAGCCCCCGCCGCAGGGAAAGCATGGATTCCCTGGTATGCTCTTCCTCCCCTCCGAATATCAGCTCATAGCCCGGACGCTCCTTGGAAAGGCCCTTGAATTTTTCGGCCAGGGCCTGGTTGGCCTGGTAGGAGGTGAGCCGGACGTTGTCCACATCCGCGAACACCGTGAGACTGCGCCTGAAATTGTAGTGCTCGATGTAGGCCGGGCCGCCGCGCCTCGAGGTTTGGACCGCGGACCCGAGGCGGATCTCCCGGCCCTGGGGATTCAGGACCCTCAATCTTTCTATCAGGTCCGGCCTCCTCTCGTCTTCCGGACGCAGCTTGACCCGGACCTTGATCTCGTCGTCGCCCCTCTGGATCTCGGTGGCTTCGGACCCGTCGAAGGCGAAGAGGAGTTCCCTGGCGATCCGGGTCGCGTCGAGCCCGGAATAGGCGGCCTCCTCGGGGTTCAGGCGGACCTGGACCTCGTCCTTGCCGCCTTCGAGACTGTCGCGGATGTCGAAGGTTCCCGGCAGGCGCGCCAGCTCCTCCTGGATCTCCTCTGAAATCTTCTTAAGGACCTCGAGGTCCCTGCCCCGGACCCTCACCTGCACCGCCCGCCCGGTCGGCGGCCCGGGCCGGAGTTTTTCCACGGTCAGCTTCGCGATCCCCGGTATCCGCTCGAGCTGGGGACGGAGCCAGGCCAGGATCTCGTCCGTCCGGCGCTCCCGGCTCTCCTGGGGGGTGAGGAAGACGCGCTCCTGGGCCAGGTGCGTGCCCCGCCTCACGCCCTCCTCGTAGCCGGTGAGCCCCACCGTGCCCGTGATCTCTTCCAGCTCGCTTTTGGGCAGGGTCAGGAGGACCTTCTCCACCTTGTCGAGCGCCTCTTTCGTGGTCTCGAGGGACGTTCCCCGGGGCGTCTCGATCTGGACGAAGAACTGGTCGATCAGCCCTTCTGGGAACATCACGATCTTGATCCGCGCCATGCCGATCAGGATGGTGACGGCCCCGAGGATCACGGCGAACGCCATGAACTTGTAGCGGTGGTCGATGCACCAGTTGAGCGACCGCCGGTAATATTTCACCACCGCCTGGAACCAGAGGCCGGCGTCCTGCCTGGCCTTCCCTCCGAGCCGCATGAGACCGAGAGCGTGGGAAGGGAGGACCCAGAATGCCTCGAGCATGCTGGCCAGGAGGCAGAGGATGACGGTCACGGGGATCATGAATATGAATTTGCCCATGATCCCGCTCACCATCCCGAAAGGCACGAATGCGGCCATGGTGGTGGTGACGGCGCCCAGGACCGGCAGGATGACCTCCTTCGTTCCCCGATAGGCCGCCTCGTCCGGCGGTTCGCCCCTCTCCATGTGGTTCTGGATGTTCTCCGCCACGACCACGGCGTCGTCGTTCAGCATGCCCAGCACGATGATGAGGGCGAGCAAGGTGAGGAGGTTCAGGGTGAAGCCGAGAGGGATGGCGATGGTCATGGCCGCCAGGAAGGCCAAAGGCACGCCCCAGGCCGCGGCCACCGCCACCCGCCAGTCCACGAAGAGGAAGAGGGCCACGAGGATGAAGACCCCGCCGATCATCATGTTGTTCCGCATGACCTTGAGCCGCCGGGTGATGAAATAGGAGATGTCGTCCGACTCGATGAGCTCAAGCCCCAGGGCGCGGGCGCTCGGCTCCATCTCGCGCCGGAGCGCCTTCACCCTCTCCGCGATGTGGATGGTGTCCCCTTTCTTCTTTTTAAAGACCTGGAGGTGTATGGCCGGCTTTCCGTTGGCGCGGGGCTCGAGCTTCTCGTCCTCGAAGGTCTCGCGGACCGCGGCCACGTTTCTGACGCGCAGGAAGCTCCTCTCGTCGTTCCCGCGCAGGATCACGCCCGAGACGTCCTTCGCCGTTTCCAGCTCCCCCACGGTCCGCACCATGAGCTCCCGGGTCCGGTCCGGGGCGGTTCCCGCCGAGAGGTTCAAGTTGCGCTCCCGCAGGATCCGGGCGACCTCTCCCAGGGTGACGCGGTGCTCGAGGAGCTTGTCCAGGGACGCCTCGACCCATATTTCCTTGGGAGAGTCCCCGGTCCCGACCACGCGCGACACGCCGGGAACGTCCTCGAGAGCGTCCTCGAACTCCTCGGCGAAGCCGTCCCGGGTCGCGGGATCGGCCCCGGCCACGCTCACCGTGATGAGCGGCCGGTCGCTCGTCATCTCCTCCACCAGTGGGTCCTCGGCCTCGTCGGGCAGGTCCTTGACCCGGGCGACCGCCTGCTGGATGTCGGAAACGACGCGGCTGACCCGGCCGTCGGACAGCTCCTCGTCCAGGCGCGCCAGGATGAAGCTCCGGCCTTCGAGGGAATAGGACTCGAGCTTGTCGATCTCGTCGATGGCGCGGAGCTCGTCCTCGATGGGGTTGGTCACGAGGCGCTCCACGTCCTCGGGCGAGGCGGCCGGATAGATGGTGGTCACGGTCACCATGTCGAACGTGACCTCGGGGAAGGCCTCCCTCCGGACCGTGACGAAGAGAGTCCCCCCCACGATGACGAAAAAGGCCGTCAGGAGGTTGATGATGACGTTCCGGTGCAGGAGGAACTTGATCACGGGCGACTCCCGCCTTCCACCCAGTCGAGGAGGATCCCGGAAGCTTCGGCGAGCTCGGCCGAGGCCAGGCGGTGGTCGAGCTCGGCCCCGAGGCGGCGGATCCTGGCCTGGCGCACGTCGGTCATGAAGCGCAGGACCAGGTCCGTGTTCGACCGGCCCCGCGCGAAGTCCTTTTTCTCCGCCTCGAGCTTCTCCTCCTCGAGCTGGACGAGGCGGTCCACGGCCTCCAGGCGGCCGGCGGATTCGCGCTTCTTCTCGAGGGCCCGGCGGACCTCGAGCTTGAGACCCCGCGCCAGGGTCTCCAGGTCGCGCCTGGCGGCGGCCAGGCGTTTCTCCGCCTCCTCGATCCGGATCTTCTCCTTCCGCGAACCCAAGGGCACGTTGAGGAACAATCCTCCGGAAAGGACCCGGTGGTCGAAGCTTCCCATGTCCGACATGGCCGGGCCGGCGCTCCGGTCGAGGCCCGCCGCCGCGTAGGAACCCACCAGACTCAAGTCCGGGAGTCTTTCCAGCCGGCTCACCTTGAGCCCCCATTCCAGACGCTCGACTTCGGACCGCAGGGCGGAGAGGTCCCCGCGCCGGGACCCGGCCAAAGCCAGGGCGGCCTCTTCCGTTCCCGGCAAGGCGGCGTCGGGAGGGTCCTCGAGGTCACCGCCGGCCTCCTCCACGCCCATGGCGTATTTCAAGGCGTCGCGGGCCAGGTTCAACCGGGAGCGCGCCAATTCCGTTTCTATGGACCGGGCTTCCACGGAGGCCCTGGCCTGAAGGAGGTCGGTCTCTTCGACCAGGCCGTAAGGGCGCTTTTCGGCATAGGTCTTGAGAAGAGCGCGGGAGTCCTCTTCTTCCATTTCAAAAATGCGGAGCTCGTCCAAAGCCGTCCGGACGCGGAGATAGGCCTGGACGGTCCCGGACGCGACCCGTTCGCGGACGCGGTCCAGGGCCCTTTCCGCGGAGCGGACCTGGGCCCGGAACTGGCTTCGCTTGGCCTTGTCGGGCCGGCCCCAAAAGCGTTTGAGGAGGGGCTGGCGGACCTCGAACGTCAATCGGGAGTCGACGGTCGGGTCCAAAAGCCGGAAAATGGCCGGATTTTCAACCCTTTCATTCGTGAAGGAGAGCTTCGCCTCGGTCCCGGTCAGGAGGGTCTCCGAAAGGGCCGCGGAATAGGTCCGGGACTTGGTGAAGGAGCCCTGGAAGGCCGGCGCGGCCCTGGGAGAGCGGTCATCTAAGAGGGACGCGCCCGCGGAGAATTCCGGGTCCGTCTCCGCCAGGAGGCCCGGCTCGGCCAGACGGGCCAGGCCGAGCTCTTCCATCGCCCGGGCGGCCTCGGGGCTGTTGTCCAGGGATATCCTCACCGCTTCCCGCAGGCCCAGGACCGGTGATTCCGCGCCGGCCGCGGAAACGGCCAAGGACGCGGTCGCGCAAAGAAGGATCCATTTCCCCGTCATCGGATTTATTATAGTGTTTACCTTGCGCATTATCAACGAGAGAGCGCGGGCCGCTTGAATCCCCGGCCGCGGTAAAAAAATATCTCCGCTTGAATTTTTTCCTGATGTGTGGTAGGGTCTAGTTATTAAGGAAGAATGCCGCACATGAGAAATCGCGATGTCGAACGGTGAATCGAAAAAAAACCTGAAGTTCCTGTGCGTTTCGCGCCTCGGCTGCGTGGGCGACCTCTGCATCCGCCTGCAGGAGGAAGGCCACAAGGCGCGCTACTATATCGACGACAAGGAGGAGAAGGACATCTCCGACGGGTTCGTCGAGAAGGCGGAGCGCTGGGAGGATTTCAAGGACTGGGCCGACGTCATCGTCTTCGACGACGCGGATTTCGGCGGGACCGCCGAGGCCCTGCGCAAGGAGGGCAAGGCCGTGATCGGCGGCTCGACCTACACCGACCGGCTGGAAATGGACCGCGAGTTCGGCCAGCAGGAGATGAAGTCGGCGGGGCTCTCGATCCTTCCTTCCTGGAGCTTCACCACTTTCGACGAAGCCGTCAAGTTCGTCAAGGAGAATCCCGAGCGCTACGTCGTCAAGCCGAACGGCAGCGCCCAGAACGACAAGGTGCTCTCCTTCATCGGACAGGAGGAGGACGGCCTGGACATCCAGACCATCCTCGAGCGCTACAAGAAGGGCTGGTCGAACAAGATCAAGAGCTTCCAGATCCAGAAATTCGCCCCCGGCGTCGAGGTCGCCGTCGGAGGGTTCTTCAACGGGAGCGATTTTTTATTGCCCATCTGCGTGAATTTCGAGCACAAGCGACTCTTCAACGGCGACATCGGCCCGACCACGGGGGAGATGGGCACCTCCATGTTCTGGAACGACGGCGGGATGCTGTACGAGGAGACCCTGCTCAAGATGAAGGACCGCCTGGCGCAGGCCGGCTATATCGGTTATTTCGACATCAACTGCATCGCCAACGGGCGCGGCATCTACCCCCTGGAATGCACCTCCCGCTTCGGCATGCCGACCTTGAGCATCCAGATGGAAGGGATGCTCTCGTCGATGGGAGAATTCCTGCACGCCCTCGCCAACCGCCAATCGCCCGCGCTCAAAGTGAAGAAGGGCTTCCAGATCGGCGTGGTGATCGCCGTGCCTCCGTTCCCTTTCGAGGACCTCAAGACCTTCAAGAGATATTCCGAGGACAGCGTGGTCATCTTCAAGAAGCCGATGAAGGAAGGCCTCTGGCCCGCGGACGTGAAGCTCGTGGACGGCGACTGGCGCCTGACCGGCAGTTCCGGCTACGTCATGGTGGTCACGGGCTCGGGCGCCACCATGGAAGACGCCCGGACCCAGGTCTATAACCGCGTCCGGAACATCGTCATCCCCAACATGTTCTACCGCACCGACATCGGCGAGCGCTGGAACCGGGACGGAGACCTCCTCCGGACCTGGGGCTATGTGACGTAACCCGTCCTACCGCGGGCCTCCAGAATTTACTACAATAAAGCCGGGTCCCCCTGAACCCAGTGAACCGTATGCCCCCAAAACCTGAAACCGACGGCGGACGTTCCGGATTTTCCCCGGACATCTTCTGCGGGACGGACGCGAAATCCATGAAGGCCTCCTTCCAGAACCACCTCCGCTATTCCCTGGTCAAGGACGAGTACAGCGCGACCCGGCGCGATTGTTTCGAAAGCATGGTGCGCGCCGTGCGCGACCGCCTCGTGGACCGCTGGACGGAGACCCAGCAGACCTACTACCGCCGGGACGCCAAAAGGGTCTACTACCTGTCCCTCGAGTTCCTCATGGGCCGGGCCCTCCGCAACGCCTTGCTCAACCTGGACTTGGAGACCAGCACCTCCCGGGCCCTGGCGGAGATGGGGACCGACCTCTCGCAGCTGGAAGACATCGAATTCGACGCGGCCCTGGGCAACGGCGGACTGGGACGCCTGGCGGCGTGCTTCCTGGACTCCATGGCGACGCTGGAACTGCCGGCCTACGGCTACGGGATCCGCTATGAATTCGGGATATTCTTCCAGAGGATCCGCGACGGCTACCAGGTGGAGACCCCCGACAACTGGCTGCGCTACGGCAACCCCTGGGAGATCGAGCGCCCGGAATACCTCTATCCCGTCAAATTCTACGGACGGGTGAACCGCTATCACGACCGGGACGGGACCCTCCGCTGCGAATGGGTGGACGCCGAAGAGGTGATGGCCATGGCCTACGACACGCCCGTTCCCGGCTTCCGCAACAATACCGTCAACAACCTGCGGCTGTGGGCGGCGAAATCGACCCGGGAATTCGACCTGCGCTATTTCAACGACGGCGATTATGAAAAGGCCGTTTCCGACAAGGCCCTCTCCGAGACCATCTCGAAGGTCCTTTACCCCAACGACAACGCCCTCCAGGGCAAGGAGCTCCGGCTCAAGCAGGAATATTTCTTCGTCTCCGCGACCCTCCAGGACATCCTCCGGCGCTACAAAAAGAGCCATCCCGAAAGTCTCGACGCTTTCCCCGACGCCGTGGCCATCCAGCTGAACGACACGCACCCCGCCGTGGCGATCCCCGAACTCATGCGCCTTTTCCTGGACGCCGAGGGCCTGGGCTGGGGCAAGGCCTGGGACCTGACCGTGAAGACCTTCGGATACACCAACCACACCGTCCTGCCCGAGGCGCTTGAGAAATGGCCGGTGGACCTGTTCGGGCGCCTTCTGCCCAGGCACCTGGAGATCATCTATGAGATCAACCAGAGATTCCTGGATGAGATCAGGAAAAAAGGGCCCCCGCTTTCGGAACAGATCGCGGACCTGTCCATCATCGAGGAGGACGGAGGGAAGAAGGTCCGGATGTCCCACCTCGCCATCGTGGGCAGCCATTCCGTGAACGGGGTCTCGGCGCTGCACACCGACATCCTGAAGAACGTGATCTTCAGCCGGTTCCAGCCGATCTTCCCGGAGCGGTTCAACAATAAGACCAACGGGATCACCCCGCGGCGCTGGCTGGCGCTGTGCAACCCGGGCCTCGCCAAGCTGATCACCCGCCGCATCGGCGACGGCTGGCTGACCGACCTATCGCGCCTGCGCGAGATCGAGGGGTTCGCGGCGGACGGGTCCTTCCGGGAGGAATGGCGGGATGTCAAGGACTCCAACAAGGCGCGGCTGGCCGACCTCATCAAGAGCGAGACCCGGACCGTCGTCGACCCCAAAGCGATCGTCTATTGCCAGGTCAAGCGCATGCACGAATACAAGCGCCAGCTTTTGAGCGTCATGCACCTGATCGCGCTCTACAACCGCCTGAAAGCCGACCCGCAATCCTCCCCGGTCCCGAAGACCTTCGTCTTTTCCGGAAAGGCCGCCCCGGGGTACTTCATGGCCAAACTCATCATCAAGCTCATCCACTCCGTCGCGGACTGCGTCAACCACGACAGGTCCCTGGGGGACCGGTTGAAGGTGGCGTTCCTGCCGAACTACGGCGTTTCCCTCGCGGAGAAGATCATCCCCGGGGCCGACGTTTCTCTGCAGATCTCGACCGCCGGCACGGAGGCCTCGGGCACGGGCAACATGAAATTCGCCCTGAACGGCGCCGTGACCGTCGGGACGCTGGACGGGGCCAACGTCGAGATCCGCGAAGAGGTGGGCGACGGGAACATCTTCATCTTCGGCTTGACCGCCCGGGAGACCTCCTCCCTGCGCTCCGCCGGATATTCCCCCCTCTCGTTCTATGAGGGACATCCCGAGCTGCGGCAGGTGCTCGACATGATCGCGGATGGATTCTTTTCCGCCTCCCAGCCCGACCTCTTCCGTCCCTTGACGGACTCCCTCCTGGGCGGCGACCCCTATTTTCTACTGGCCGATTTTCCCGCCTACGCCCTCTGCCACGAGGCGGTGGAGGCCGCTTATAGGGACAGGGAGAGATGGACGCGGATGTCCATCGCCAACGTGGCCCGGTCCGGAAAATTCTCCAGCGACCGGACCGTGCGGGAGTACGCCAAGGATATCTGGAACGCGGAACCGGTCCCGATCCGCCTTCCCGTGAAAAAATGAGGCCGTTCCATCGCATGCCCTGAAGGAGTCCCAACATGATGAGAAGCTCAAATCCAGCCCTGAATTCCAAGACGTTCGCCGGGTTCGACAGGTCGGTCCCGGGAGGGGAGGTCATGACCCTGGAGGGGACCGTCAACAAGACCGGGATCCTTCTTCTCTTGGCGCTCGTCTCCGCCAGCTGGACCTGGGGATTATTCTTCACCCAGAGGAATCCCGCGGCCGTGGCCCCATGGATGGTCCTGGGAGCGATCGGCGGCTTCGTCGTCGCCATGGTGACCGTGTTTAAAAAGGAATGGTCCGGGATCACCGCCCCGGCCTACGCCCTCCTCGAAGGGCTCCTTCTGGGAGGCCTGTCCTCTCTCTTCGAGGCCCGCTACCCCGGGATCGTCATCCAGGCCGTGGGGCTCACGTTCGGGACGCTCTTCGCGCTCCTGGTCGCATATAAATCGCGGCTGATCCGGGTGACCCAGAACTTCCGTCTCGGCGTGGCGGCCGCCACGGGCGGGATCGCCCTCTTTTACCTGGCGAGCATGGTCATGGGTTTCTTCGGCTGGCGCATGCCCTTCATCCATGAGACCGGGATCCTGGGCATCGGGTTCAGCCTGTTCGTGGTCGGGATCGCGGCGCTCAACCTCGTGATGGACTTCGATTTCATCGAGAACGGCGCGGCCGCGGGCGCGCCCAAGTTCATGGAGTGGTACGGGGCTTTCGGATTGATCGTGACCCTGGTGTGGCTGTATCTCGAGATCCTGCGTCTCCTGGCCAAGCTCCGGGACAGGAAATGATCCGGAGGCAGGACGTCTCGCCATGAAGACCGTCCTTGGAGCGGCGTTACTCCTGGTCCTATCCGGCCTGCGCCAGGGCGCTCTCGCCCTCACGGCCGACGTGGACCGGTACGACGACCAGCAATACGCCCAGGTCAGCGCCACGGCGAACGTGGTCTACCTCCACGAATGCGCCCGCAAGAAGCTCCAGAGCTACCACTGGAAGATCTGGGTGGGGAACTACGGCCTGAAATCCTTCGTTCAGCCCGTGGCCACGATCACCGTCAAACGCGAGCCGGAAGAGGCCATCCAGACGCCCACCCAGCTCTACTTGCAGAAGGCCCTGGAGGCCTCGGCCGGCATCGGAGGGAACATCCTCTGCTTCATCACCCTCAACCAGAACCCCTACGTGCCCGGAGCCGATTCCATCATTTTCAGGTCCTACAAACAGATATTCCTCTCCAGCCACGACGGCCTCGTGGACTACTACAACGAGCGCGTCATGGAAGGCCATCCTCTCACCCGGGACGACTTGAAAGAGGCCGGGAAAAAATCGGAGACCGGCCGGTGAATCGAAGGCCCCTCGCCCTCCTGGCCGCCTTCATCCTCCTCGCCGCCCTGGGCGGCTGCGGCCGCGCCAGCGATGAGCTGGAAAAGATGACCCGGGAAGCCCGGCCCGCATTCACCCTCTCCGGCGAGGAGCTCTTCCGCGATTATTCCGACCGCGACGCCGGGGACAAAAAATACAAGGAAAAGATCCTCCAGGTGAGCGGTCCGGTAGTCCGGATCAGGTCCAACGTCGCCAACGATCGGGTCCTCCTTCTCCGGGGCGCGGAACATGCGGGCGACATCCAGTGCCATTTCTTTGACAGCTATTCGGAACAGGTCTCGAAACTCCGTCCGGGGGACAAACTGACCGTCCGCGGGAAATGCACCGGGAAGATCATCAACGTGATCCTCGATCCGTGCGTCATCATCCCTTGACCGCCAATCCCCCCCACCAGTCCCATTCCATTTAAAAAAACCGTTCTCCCTGCCGTCCTCGTTTTGAGCGCGACCGGACTGATGTTCTGGCACGCCGGCCGCGCCTCTTTCACCTACGACGAGACCGGCCACGTCCAATGCGGCTTCTACATGCTGCGCCACGGCGATTTCGAGCGCGGGTTGGAACATCCGCCCCTGATCAGGATTTTGGCCGGATTGCCGGTCGCTTTCCTTCCCCTGACGGATCCCGAAACCCGATACCCTCAATTCCAAAAGAAACCGATCTCCGTGTCCCAGGAACAGCTCTACGGGACGCTCCTCATCCACCGAAGCCCCAAAGTCGGCCCGGCGACCGTGCGCATCCTGTCGCGAAGCGTGATGATCGGAGCGACGGCCCTGCTCCTGCTCCTGGCCTGGGCCTGGTCGCGCCGCCTTTACGGCGACGCGGGCGGGCTATTGACCCTGGGGCTCCTGTCCCTGACGCCGGCCCTCCTCGGGCACGGGTCCCTGGTGAACACGGACGCGGGCGGGGCCCTCGGCGCCCTCGCGGCCCTGGCGGCCCTGACAGCGGCCTGCCGACGCCCTTCCGCCGGGAACCTGGCCCTGGCGGGGCTGGCTCTCGGACTCGCCCAGGTCTGCAAGCTTTCCAACCTGTTCCTTTACCCGGTCTTCGCTTTCTGCATGGCTTTCTATCCCGGGCTGGAAGGAAAAAGCTCCCGTTTCAGGATCCTGGCTTTCATTGGAGCAACGGCTCTTTCCGGTCTCGTCATCAACGCCGCCTACGGATTCCAAAATTTCCTTCCGCCCCACCTGCTTCATCCCAAGGACCTCGAGGCCTACGGCTGGCCGAAAATCGTCGCATGGGCCTATCGCTGGGCGCCCCTGCCCGATTTCTATCTCATGAGCGCCGGGTTCATGAGCTACCATGTCCGCGAGGGATATCCCGCGTTCCTTCTGGGGCGGATCCACCCGCACGGCGTCTGGTATTACTTCCCCGTCAACTTCATCTTAAGGACTCCCGTATCGGCCTTGCTCGCGATCCTCCTCGCCGCCGGGTCGTTCCGAAAACTTCCAATGAAAAAGGAGGAATTCCCCCTCGCGCTCGCCGCCGGGTCGTACCTCGCCATCCTGTGCCTGTCCCGGCTGGACCTGGGGATCCGTCACATGCTGCTGCTTTATCCCCTGGCCGCCGTCCTCGCCGGCAGGCTCGCCTCGCCGGAGATTTTCTGGGGTTTGAAGCGATGGATCCCGGCCGTCCTGGTCCTGGGGCAGCTGGCCGAGGCGGCATGGTCCGCGCCTCACTTCCTTTCCTTCTACAACTTCGCCGTCGGCGGACCGGGAGCCGGCATCCGCTACTCGAGCGACCTGGACTACGGCCAGGGGCTCAAAGACCTGGGCCGGTTCATGCGGGAGAGGCCCGGAGCGGAACTGGTGCTCTCCTATTGCGGGACGGACCTGCCGGAGGCCTACGGTCTGGACCCGCAGGAGCTCATGCCTATGGGGACGCTCCTCCATTCGGAAAAGATCAATTCCGATTCTCCCCGCGCGGAATTCCTGGCCGTGAGCGCGTCCCGGCTGCAAGGCGCCATGGACGGCGAGAACTCGTTCTCCTGGCTGAAGTCCCGCGAGCCGATGGATGTCCCGGGCTTCTCCATCCGCGTCTACGATATCACCGTGGACCCGGAAAGCCACGAGCGGCTCGCGGCCCTGTATGAGAGGCTCGGCCAAAAGGAAAAGTCCCGGAGGCATCAAGCGCGGGCCGTCGCCTTGAAAACGGGCAAAATCCCGCTATAATTGGGGGGATGGGCCCTCGGAGATATTTCGCAGCGGCCGCCGTGGCGATCGGGACGGCAGGCGCTCTCGCCGGACCGGCGCAGGCGGGGCATGCCTGGCTTAGATTCGCGGAATCGGACCGGTGGACCTCCAGGGAAATCCTGAAGACCCCGGCCATCGACCCCGCCACGAAGAGGATAGGAGTCAAAGAGACGGAATCGTCCAAGGACATGGCCGTGCTCAAGGTCTTCAAGGATGGAACGGCCCTCCTCCAAATCGCTTCTTCAAGCGCTCCGGACGGCAAATCCTACCTTCTGGTCACTCCGGATGGAAAGATTTACCGGCCCCAAAGCTCCCAGGATTCCTCCGAAAAAAAGACCATCATGATGGAAATGGGCACGCGGGACGACCTGACGGTCCTCTTGGAGACCGCCGGTCCGGAGGAGTGGCTGGACCGGGCGCCCGAACCCGTCCCGATCGACGACTATAAATTGCCGCCCAAACCCATCCGGACCGGAAGAAAGGTTGAACGGATGATTTTTGGCGAGGTCTGGACCATCGAAAGACTGCCGGACGAGAAGGTCCGCGGGACGCCCTGCCGGAAATTCCGGGCCGTTGCCGTCCGGGGCGGGACCGAAACCACTGAAACCCTCTGGCTGGACGCCGACAAAGGCGCGGTCCTCCAGAGGACCATAGAACAAAGCGGACCCAGCCCCTACGCGGTCCTGCAGACCCGGGAAGACCCATGACGCCCGGCGGCATTTGCCGGAAGCTTCCAATTCTGGCCTGGGGGGGCCGGAAATAGTATAATGGCTCGGATTCACGGGCGGGGGCGGTCTTTGTTTTTTTAAGGACGGGTGGCCGCACCTTTTTCTTATTCCTTTAAAATTAAGGAAAAGGCACAGGCCACCTGATCTTATGATGTTTTTTAAGGACGGGTGGCCGAGCGGTTAATGGCACAGGTCTGTAAAACCTGCGGGCTTTCGCCCTACAGAGGTTCGAATCCTCTCCCGTCCAAACATCCTTATAAAGATTTCATAAGGCTTTTGGACTGTGCCGTTTCCTAAAAAAAGAAGGAATAAGAAGAGGTGCCGCCACTGCAAATTTATCATCGAATTAGGTGTTTGGGGCTGTCCCCTCCGCTTCGCTGCGGGGACTGCCCCCTTAAGAAGTTTTTTTAGGAAAGGGGCTGTAGCTCAGCTGGGAGAGCGCGTCGTTCGCAACGACGAGGTCGAGGGTTCGATCCCCTTCAGCTCCATAGATTTCGATTGGGAGAGCGCCTCGTTCGCAACGAGGAGGCCGTGGGTTCGGGCGCAACGCGCCCGTCCCATCATCTCCACCAATTTAGATGACAGAAGGTTGCAAGAGAGTGCATAGAATTTGAGTCCCACGGTATTCAAACACAAGAGCTATCGTTTCTTCTTCTTTTCGAGAGAAGAAAGGCGGATCCACGTCCACGTCTCGTGCCCTGACGGGGAAGCCAAGTTTTGGCTTGCGCCTAACGTATCGTTAAGCCATAACTACGGTCTGTCCGCGCGTAAGATTAGAGAGCTGAAGAATATCGTTGAGGAGAGAAAACATGAAATCATCGAAGCGTGGAAAAAGCATTTCCGTTGAGGTCCAGGGCATCCAGAAGCACGGGGTCTGGATTTTCGTCAAGGGTAATGAGTATTTCCTTCCATATCGATCCTACCCGTGGTTCAAGAATTCCCAGACGTCAGAGATCTTCAATGTAAAATTGGTCAATAACAAGTACCTCCATTGGCCAACTTTGGATATTGATCTTGAAATGAAATCTATCATGAAACCGCATCAATATCCTTTAATTTACCGATAGGGTCTCTTTGATACTTATCGGGACTTTATGTCCTATCTCATTCTAGCCCGCAAGTACCGGCCAACGACAATTAAGATTATCGAGTCGTTTGTCACCTACTTGACAAATGACGGAACATTTGTTATAAATAATCATCATCCCTATAAGATCCCGTATCTTGTAGGCCCCAGATCCGCATGGGTCTGGGTTTCTTGTTTTATAGGCCTGTCGTGAATCGTGTCGAATTCTTCGTTGACGGGTTCAACCTCTACCATGCCCTCATTGACAATCACTACAACAGATACAAGTGGCTGGACCTGCTAAAATTGGCAAAATGCTTTATTAAACCCCAGGATCAAGTTATCGGCATAAATTACTTTACCTCGTACGTTGTTTGGGACCCTCAAAAGGTTTCCAGACATCAAGTCTATACATCGGCTTTGCAGTCCGTTGGCGTCAAGATTGTCTTCGGAAGCTTCAAAGCGAAAGACAGGAAGTGCCGTAACTGCAATGCGGTGTACAAAACATTCGAGGAAAAACAAACAGACGTAAACATCGCCATAAAATTATTCCAGTCAGCTATCAATAACGTGTTTGACACGGCGATCATCGTTTCAGGGGACAGTGACCTCGTGCCAGCGATAGAGGCCGTGAAAACCACATTCCCAGCCAAATCGGTTGGGGTTGTAATTCCGATCGGGAGGCGAGCGGAATCTCTAAAAAATGCGACTGACTTCCACATGAAGATGAAGGAAAAGCACTTGTCCACCTGTCAGTTTCCCGACGCAATTACACTCCCCGGAGGCAGGCAATTATGCCGCCCCGTTCAATGGAAGTGATGAAATGTCCTATCTCATTCTAGCCCGCAAGTACCGGCCTGGGAGATTCTCCGACCTGACCGGCCAGGAGACCACGGCGAAGATCCTCCAGGCCGCCATAGAGAAAAACCGCGTGGCCCATGCCTACCTCTTCTCCGGGCCCCGGGGCACGGGGAAAACCACCACGGCGCGCATCTTCGCCAAGGCCCTCAATTGCCGGGAACCCAGGAATTCGGAACCCTGCAACGCCTGCTCCTCCTGCGCGGAGATCGACAGGTCGTCCTCCATCGACGTCCTGGAGCTGGACGCCGCCAGCCACACCAAGGTGGAGGAGACCAGGGAGGCCGTCATCGACACCGTGGCCTATTCCCCCGTCCGCGACCGCAACAAGGTCTTCATCATCGACGAAGTCCACATGCTTTCCTCCCACAGCTTCAACGCCCTCTTGAAGACCCTGGAGGAACCTCCGCCCCGCGTCGTATTCATCCTGGCCACGACCGAATTCCACAAGATCCCGGCCACCATCTCCTCCCGCTGCCAGCGCTTCCGCTTCCTGCCCCTGACGCGGGCGCAGATCTTTTCCACATTGAAGCGCGTCGCCCAGGCGGAAAAGATCCCCGTTCCCGACGACGCCCTTTCGCTCCTGGCGCGCGCCGCCCAGGGATCCATGCGCGACGCCCTCTCCCTTTTCGACCAGGCCATCTCCCACGCTTCCAGAGAGGGCGGGGAAGGGACGGATCTCGCCCTGGGGACGGTGGAGGATGTCCTGGGGTTGGTCCGGGAGGACACCCTCGCGGAGATCGCGAACAAGATCGCCGACAAGGACGCCAAAGGCGTCCTGGAACTCGCGGGACGCCTGCAGAGGGAAGGCCAGGACCTGTCCTATTTCCTGCGGGAACTCCGGGAAGGATTCAGGGAGATGCTGATCGAAAAGTGCGGGTACCGTGATCCCGACGACTTTGACGCGGGGAACGCCGTCAAGAGGGACCTCCCGGCGGGACGCTTCACCCTGGAGGAACTCCTGCGCGCGACCCAGGTTCTCTGCA
>Ga0155663_112_pt2 | contig 27128 bp, 26 predicted proteins | sample RifCSPlowO2_01_FD_107320 | JGI IMG/M metagenome (GOLD analysis project Ga0155663, IMG submission 107320) | Elusimicrobia bacterium RIFCSPLOWO2_01_FULL_64_13 | reverse complement strand
GCGGGATAGCCGAAGCTGTAGCGGGACCCGCGGTACTTCTGCCGGAAAAGCGATTCCGCGTCCGGGCCGTCCTCCCCGGCAAAACCCAGGTCCCGCCGGATCATCTGATGGACGAGCTCGGCCAGGGCCTCGGCGCTCTCGACGGATATCCCGTGGAGATAGAGGTAATCCGTGTATCGGTCGGAGTTGAAATACTCCTGTTCGATCTTCGACGCCCGCGGGCCCACCGTCGCGACCTGGAAGGCCGCCACGTCCTTTTCCCCGGAGTCCTTCCCCCGGAAGAAATCCGCGATGCAGAGGAAGGGCGGCTCCTTCTGGCGCGGGAAGGCGAAGCGCGCCGCCTCCTTCTTCCCCCCCTCGTCGAAGACCACGAGATCGTCCCCTTCCGAATGGCAGGGAAAATACCCGTAGATGACCTTGGGCTCCAGGATTTTCTCCCGGACGCAGCGGGAGGTGACCTCCTCGTAGAGGGGCCGGACCTTTCCCCGGAGGATCTTTTCGTACTCGGCGTCGGAAAGGCCGGACTTTTTGAACTGCCACTGTCCTTTGAAAAGCGCGGTCTGGTTGATGAAAGGGAACACCTGCGCGGGCTGGAGGTTCTTGATGACGCGGTAACCCCAGAAGGGGGGCCGGGGCACGGAATTGTCCCGGGCGACGTTGGAGCGTTCCGGGACGGGGGGCTTTTTCTTTTCGCTCCGCGCGCTTTCCGGTGACTTCCGCGGCGCTTTGGGCGCCGGGCCGGCGGCGGACGGTCTCGATTTCAGCTCCTCCATGACCTTGAGGGCCGAGAAAGCGTCCTGGCCGTAGAAGACGGGGCCCCGGTAGGCCCGGGACAGGTCCTCCTCGACGTACTTGCGGTTCAGGGCCGCGCCGCCGCAGATGACGGGGATCCGCAGGCCCTGCCGGTCCATCTCCTCCAGGTCCTCCTTCATCACCAGGGTGGACTTGACCAGGAGCCCCGAAAGCCCTATGGCGTCCGCTTTCACGTCCATCGCGGTCTTCAGGATCTGCTCGATGGGCTGCTTGATGCCCAGATTATGGACCTTGTAGCCGTTATTGGTGAGGATGATGTCCACGAGGTTCTTGCCGATGTCGTGCACGTCCCCCTTGACGGTCGCCAGCACCATCCTGCCTTTCTCGGTCCCCTCGGTCTTCTCCATGAACCGCTCAAGGTACCCCACCGCGCGCTTCATGACCTCCGCGGACTGGAGCACGAAGGGAAGCTGCATCTTCCCGGAGCCGAAGAGGTCCCCCACGACCTTCATGCCGTCCATGAGGAACGTGTTGATGATCTCGAGGGGCGGATATTTTTTGAGCGCCTGGTCCAGTTCCGCCTCCAGCTCCTCCCGGGAACCGTCGATCACCTTCTGCTTGAGCGATTCCTCCAGGGAGGCGGCGCGGACCTTCTTCTTCGGCCCGGCGGCGGCGCCTTTCCGCTTCTCGAAGTGCTCGATGAATTCGGACAGGACGTTCGCCCCGCCTTTGGACTCGTTGAACACCAGCCGGCGGGCGAGCTCGCGGGAGGCCTCGTCGATCTTGTGCAGGGGCAGGATGCGGGCGGCGTGGACGATGGCCGCGTCCAGGCCCGCTTCGATGGCGTGGTGGAGGAAGACGCTGTTGAGGACCGCGCGCGATCCGGGGTCGAGCCCGAAGGAGATGTTGCTGACTCCCAGGATCGTCTTCACTCCGGGGAGATTCTTCTTGATGAGCCGGATGGCCTCCAGGGTCTCGATCCCGGCGGAGCGGAACTCTTCGTCGCCGCTCCCCAAAGTGAAGGTCAGGGTGTCGAAGAAAAGGTCCTCGCCCCGGACGCCGTATTTGCGCGTGGCCAGGTCATGGATGCGCTCGGCGATCCCGAGCTTGGAGGAGCGGTCCTTGGCCATGCCCTTCTCGTCGATGGTGAGGGCGATCAGGCCCGCGCCGTAGCGCTTGGCGAGGGGGCAGACCTTCCGCATCCTCTCCTCGCCGTCCTCGAGATTGATGGAATTGATGACGGGTTTGCCGCTCACGAGCCGCAAGGCGGCCTCGAGGACCGGCGGCTCGGTCGAGTCGAGCACGAGGGGGACGGTGACCTGCTGGTTCAGCCGCGAGACCACTTCGACCGTGTCGCGGACCTCGTCGCGCCCGACGTAGGCGCAGCAGACGTCCAGGAAGTGCGAGCCCTCCCCCACGGATTCCCTGGCCATGGCCACGATGCCGTCGTAGTCCTCGCGTTCGAGGAGCCGGCGGAATTTTTTCGAGCCGTTGGCGTTGGTGCGCTCCCCCACGAGAAGAGGCGCCGGCTCCTGGAGGTAAGGCACCGATTGGTAGAGGCAGGACGCGCTCGGGACCGGCTTCGGCTCCCTTTTCCTGGGAGCGGCCCCGCCCACCTTCCGGGCCACTTCGGCGAGGTGCTCGGGGGTCGTGCCGCAGCACCCGCCCACGATATTGACCCCGAATTCCTTGACGAAACGCTCCAGATGCTCGGCCAGGTCTTTCGGGCTCAAGCGGTAATGCGCGCGGCCGCCGACGTTCTCCGGAAGCCCCGCGTTGGGCAGGACCGACACCGGGAAGCGCGAGTCCCGCGCGAGGGTCCGGACGTTCTCCGCCATCTCCCTGGGCCCCGTGGCGCAGTTCATCCCTATGACGTCGATGGGGAGCATCTCGAGGGTGGTCAGGGCGGCGGAAATCTCGGTGCCCAGGAGCATGGTCCCGGCCGCCTCCGCCGTCACCTGGACGAGGATGGGCACGCGGAGCCCGAGCGTTCTCATGGCGTCGTCCGCGGCGATGGCGCCGATCTTGGCCTGGAGGATGTCCTGGCAGGTCTCGACGAGTATCGCGTCCGCTCCGCCCCGGAGGAGCCCGGTGATCTGTTCGATGAAGACGGCGCGCATCTCCTCGAAACCCACGTGGCCGAGCGTCGGGAGCTTGGTGGTGGGCCCCACGGAGCCGACCACGAAACGCGGCCGCCCGGGCTTGGAGAATTTATCCGCCGCCGCCCGCGCGAGGCGCACGGCCTTCTCGTTTATCTCCTGGACCCGGTCCTCGAGGCCGTATTCCGCCAGGACGATGCGGTTGGCGCCGAAAGTGTCCGTTTCGACCGCGTCGCAGCCCACGGCGAAGAAACTCTCGTGCACCTTGGCGACGGCTCCGGGCCTGGTGAGCACGAGGACCTCGTTGCAGCCGTCCTTGCCGCCGAAATCCTCCGCGGTCAGGTTCTGGTTCTGGAGGTTCGTCCCCATGGCGCCGTCGAAGACCAGGACCCGCTCGGAAAGCGCCTGAAGGAATTTCGAGCCCGCCACGTCAGGGCTCCGGGACGCCGGCGGATCTGCGTTGGAAGTAGAGGAGCCCGGCCGCCCCGACGCAGATGGCCGCGTCGGCCAGGTTGAAGGCCGGCCAATGGCGCGCGCCCCAGAAAAAATCCAGGAAATCGATCACGCTTCCGTAGGAGATGCGGTCGTAGAGGTTGCCCAGCGCCCCGCCGATCACCAGGCCCAGGCCCGCGCGCAGGCCCGGCCGGCCCGGGCCCATCCGCCGCTCGACGGCCAAGAGGACGACCAGGATCGCCGCCGACAGGACGATGAGCGCCGTGTTCCGGCCCTGGCCGATGCTGAAGGCCGCTCCCGTGTTCTCGAGGTAAGTGAGCCGGAAAAAAGGCAGGAGGGGACGGACCTCCCCGTAGGAGAAATGTTCCATGACCCAGAGTTTGGAGAGCCGGTCCGCCAGGAAGACCCCGATGACGGCGAGAGGGGTGAACAGTCTCGATCTCACAGCGCGCCCACGCAGCGGCCGCAGAGCTTGGGATGGCCCGCGTCCCGCCCGACCGTGACGTCGTAGCGCCAGCAGCGGGAGCACTTCTCCCCGTCGGCTTTACAAACTTCTATTTCCAGCGGTCCTGTGCCATTTTTAAACTCCACCTGCGAAACTATCAACACGGAAGCTAAATCATCACCAATTTGGTCTAAAGATTTTTTGTCATTTTGGCTGCCGATATAAATTACTTTCGCTTCAAGAGAACTCCCTATAAACCCAGATTTTCTTTTCGCTTCCAAACTAAGATTAGTCTGGTTACGAAGTAACCACACTTTTTGCCATATATCATCCAATGTTTTGTCTTCCCATTTTGGATCTGGATTGGGAAAATCAGAAAGTAAAACGCTTGACTCATTCCAGAACTTATCTTTAAATCCTAAACTCCAAGCTTCCTCTGTAGTAAAGGGGAGAATGGGAGCAAGAACACGAAGAAGAGAAGAAAGAATCTTATATAGCGCCGTTTGAGCGCTCCGACGCTCAAGTGAGGATACGTTAAAAGTATAGAGTCTATCCTTCAAGACATCAAAATAAAACGAAGAACACTCAAGAATGCAAAAGCCAGAAACTGATACGACTACACGATGAAAATCATAAGAGTCGTAAGATTTTCGAGATGTTTCAATCATGTCCGCGAGACAATGCAGTATCCAACGGTCTACAGGAAGCATGGAGTTATAAGAAACTTCATCTTTAGCTGGATCAAAGCCATGCAGGTTCCCAAGCAGATAGCGAATTGTATTGCGAATTTTACGATAACTTTCTGCAACACCTTTCAAAATGTCCTTTGAAATCCGAATATCTTCTCTGTAGTCCGAAGCCGCCACCCATAGGCGCAGGATGTCGGCGCCGTAGTCCTTGAGGATCTCCTCGGGAGCGATCACGTTGCCCTGGGACTTGGACATTTTCCTGCCTTCTCCGTCCACCACGAACCCGTGCGTGAGCACGCTCCGGTAGGGCGCTTTCCCGCGCAGAGCGACGGCGGGGATGAGGGAGCTTTGGAACCAGCCCCGGTGCTGGTCGGAGCCCTCCAGGTACATGCCGGCCGGCCATTCCAGGGATTTGTCCCCGCGCAGGACCGCCTCCCATGAGACCCCTGAATCGAACCAGACGTCCAATATGTCCTTGCCCTTTTCGAAATCCGCGCCCCCGCATTTTTCGCATTTGAACGGCGAGACGTGGTCCAGGAAATATTCCGGCTTCTCCCGGAACCAGGCGTCGGAGCCGTCCGCTTCCAGCCCGACTTTTTCCTCCACCATGTTGATGGCGCCCGAATTGGCCAGGGGCTCGCCGCAGGCCTTGCAGTAGAAGATGGGAAGAGGAGTGCCCCAGAGGCGCTGGCGAGACAGGCACCAGTCCGGCCTCTGCTCGATCATGCCCTTGATGCGGTTCCTGCCGTGGGCGGGAATCCACCGGACGTTCTCGATTTCGGAAAGCAATTTGGAGCGCAGGGATTCGTGATCCACGTTGAGGAACCACTGGTGGGTGGCCCGGAATATGACGGGTTTCTTGCAGCGCCAGCAATGGGGATAGGAATGCTTGATCTTCTCCTGGTGCACCAGCCGGTCGCCCAGCATTTCCAGGACCTTCTGGTTGCCTTTGGAGAGCACGAAGAGACCCTTGAGCCCGTCATACCCGACATCCTCCGCATACTTGCCGGAATCGTTCACCGGCGAGAGGACCGGCAGGCCATGGTTCACGTGCCCCACGGCATAGTCGATCTCCCCGTGTCCGGGGGCGATGTGGACGACCCCCGTCCCGTCCTCTTCGGACACGCCGGGATCCAATAGGCATGGACTCCACGGCATTCCGCCCGTATCCGGAAAGATTCGTTTTGCCTTCCAACCGCCGAATTCCGAACCCGCTCTCGTTTCCATGACTTCATAATCGGAAGCGGCCAGCCGCAGTTTGTTCTCCAGAAGATCGCGGCACAATGATTCGGCGATGATCCAGTCCTCGTTCCGTTTTTTCACGCGCACCACGGCGTATTTCAGGTTTGGATGCAGCATCAGCCCGACATTAGCCGGCAAGGTCCAGGGCGTGGTGGTCCAGATGACCATGTACAGGTTGCGCGGCGGCTTTTTTTCCAACACCATTTCGAACTTCACGTAAATCGCGGGGGATTCCTTTTCTTCGTATTCCACTTCGGCGTCGGCCAGGGCCGTCTCGCAGGAGGCGCACCACTGCACCGGTTTCATGCTCCGGCTGATGAATCCTTTCTCGAAAAGCTCCCTGAAGGACTTCAAAATAGCTGTTTCATAGTTCGGGGTGAGAGTTAAATAAGGGTTTTCCCAGTCCCCAAAGACGCCCAGTCGCTTGAACTCCTCCTTCTGGACCTCGACCCATTTCAACGCGAATTCCGCCGCCTTTTTGCGGAACTCGAGGACGTCCACGTTGTGCTTGTCCTTTTTCAGGTCCTTCATGAGCTGGTGCTCTATGGGGAGCCCGTGGCAGTCCCAGCCCGGCACGTAGGGGGAATCCTCCCCCAGGAGGGTGCGGTACTTGACGATCACGTCCTTCAATATCTTGTTCAGGGCGTGGCCCATGTGGATGCGGCCGTTGGCGTAGGGCGGGCCGTCGTGCAGGACGAATTTAGGCCGGCCGGCCCTTTGCCGGCGGATCTTCTCGTAGATCCTTTCCTTCTCCCAGAATTCGAGGATGGCCGGCTCCCGCTTGGGCAGGTCGGCTCTCATGGGAAAAGGGGTCTGGGGCAGGTGGACGGTGTGCGAGTAACTCATCGCCGGCCTTAGATCGACAGGGAGCGGGAGGGGACCCGCGCTTCGCCGTTGAGGAGGGCCGGAACGGTCTTCGAGTTGGGCGGCCGGGCGATCCCCTTCTCGGTGATGATGGCGCCCACCAGTTCATGCGGAGTGACGTCGAAGGCCGGATGGCGGGCCTTGACGCCGGCGGGGGCGATGGCGAACCCTTGGATGTGGGTGACCTCCCGCGCCGAGCGCTCCTCGATGGGGATGCGGCCGCCGTCGGAAATATCGAGGTCGATCGTGGACACGGGGGCGGCTACAAAGAAGGGGATGCCGTGGTGCCGGCATTGCACGGCCAGGCCGTAGGTGCCGATCTTGTTGGCCACGTCGCCGTTCCGCGAGATCCTGTCCGAACCCACGATCACGGCGTCCACCCTCTCCGTCTTCATGAAGTGGGCGGCCATGTTGTCGGTGATGAGCTCGCAGGGGATGCCGTCCCTGTGGAGCTCCCAGGCGGTGAGGCGCGCGCCCTGGAGGTAGGGCCTGGTCTCGTCCACGAGGACTTTCCTGACCTTGCCCTTCTGGTAGGCCGCGCGGATGACTCCGAGAGCGGTCCCCCACCCTGAAGTGGCCAGGGAGCCGGCGTTGCAGTGGGTGAGAACGACGGAATCCTTTTTGAGGAGGGAAGCTCCCAGCTCCCCCATCCTGTGGTTGGCCGCAAGGTCCTCCGCGAATATCCTGTCCGCCTCGGTCTCAAGGACCTTGCGGACCTGCTCGACGGCCCGGGGTCCCGCGTCCCGGCCGGAGAGGATCTTGCGCGCGGCCCCGAGCATGCGCTCCAGGGCCCAGAAGAGGTTCACCGCCGTGGGACGGGTGGCGGCCAGGGTCCTGGCGGCGGAATCCAGATGGGTCCGGAGGGCCCGGGGTCCGGAAAATGACCTCTCGAACGCGGCCAGGGCGAGGCCGTAGGCCGCCACGCAGCCGATGGCCGGGGCGCCCCGGACGTTCATGTCCTTGATGCAGCGCGCCACCTGCACGTGGCGGGAGCAGGCGATCCACTTTTCCCTGCCGGGGAGGAGTATCTGGTCCAGGATATCGAGGGTTTTCTTTCCCCGCTTCCTCCACCGGAAAGGCCGGACGTCGTCCCGCAGCTTCATGGCCCGGGTCTTAGGGGATGGACTCCATCACGGACTTGAGCTCTTCCTCGGTCCTGCCTTCGATCTCGACCGTTTTTTCGCGGCCTTTTTCGCCGCGGACGATCTTCACGCTTCTCGGCCGGACCTCGAAGAAATCAGCGAGGAAACGGCACAACTCGATATTGGCCTTGCCGTCGATCGCCGGCGCCGCCACTTTGAGGCGGACCGTGCTGCCGATCCGTCCGACGACGTCGCTTTCTTTGGCATTGGGAATGACCCGTACTCGGATTATCATACGATCCTCCAACCGTCATGCTTCATGGGATGACTTCGACCCTTACCTGAAATTCATTCAGCCCCGGGAGATCTCCCGGGAACGGTCCCGGGCCTTGCGGACCGCCCGGACCAGGTCCTCCGTCCAGCCGGACTTGGCCAGTTGGCGGACGGCGGCCTCCGTGGTCCCTCCGGGGGAAGTGACCTGCCGGCGGAGCTCCGCGGGAAGCCCGCCCCGGGCGAGCATGGTCCCTGCCCCAAAAATCGTCTGGCGTACGAGATCCGCCGCCTCGGAGGCGGGAAGCCCCAATACTTCCGCGGCCCGCCCGAGGGCTTCCGCCAGATAAAAGACGTAGGCCGGACCGGACCCCGACACCGCGGTCACGGCGTCGAAATGACGTTCCGCCAGGACCACCGCCGTCCCGACCGACCCGAAAAAATCCTTTACGAACCGGACCTGCGCCGGACTGGCGAAGCGGCCGCCGCAGACAGCGGCCGCGCCCTGGCCGACCAGGGCGGGGCTGTTGGGCATCACCCTCACCACGGCCATCCGCCTGCCCGGAAAATGCTTCTCGATCCTGTCCGTGGGTACGCCGGCGGCGATGGAGACGAGGCATTGGCCCCGCTCCAGGGTTCCGGAGATATCGCCCAGGACCTGGGCGACCTGGCCGGGCTTCACGCACAAAAAGACGTATCCGGCGCCCCGGACGGCCCGGACCGCGGAGGCGGCCGGGCGGATCCCCGTGTCCCCGGCCAAACGGGAGAGAGCCCGCTTTTGAACGTCGAACGCAGAGAGGTCCTTCGCGGAAACGGCCCCGGACCGGACGGCGCCCCGGATGAGGGCCCCGCCCATGTTCCCCGTCCCCAAAAAAGCGCACCGCGTTCTTTTCATATGGGTCCTATGGGCCTTTCTCCGAATATGGCCCGGCCGACGCGGACCATGGTGCTTCCCTCCTGAATGGCCGCTTCGAGATCGTGCGACATCCCCATGGAGAGGATGGGCCGGGTGAAATGGGAGACCTGCTTCGAGAAAAGCTCGCGCACCGCCCGGAAGACCGGCCGGGACCCTTCGGGGTCCTCTTCGTAGGGCGGGATGGCCATCAGACCACGGAGCCGCAGGTTTTCCAGGTCCCGGCAGGACTCGATGAAGGCCTCGAAGTCCTCCGCCGGCACCCCCCCCTTGGCGGCCTCCGGGGAGGCCTTGACCTCTATGAGGCAATCCAGGACCTTCCCGAGTTCCTTCGCCCTCCGGTCCAGGGCCTGGGCGCAGCGCGCGGATTCCAGGGACTGGACGCAGTCGAAGATCTCGGCCGCGCGGCCGGCCTTGTTCCTCTGCAGCCGGCCGATCAAATGCCGGCGCACCTGGGCGCGGCCGGCGAGGGACTGAAATTTTTCCTGGGATTCCTGGACACGGCTCTCGCCGATGTCCGTGACGCCGCACCGGACCGCTTCCAATATCCGGTCGACGGGGACCGTCTTGGTCACCGCGACCAGCTGGACCTCCCTTCCCTGCCTTCCGGCGCGCTGGCATGCCTTCTCTATCCTATCCATCACCCGCAAGAGGTTGTCGCGAATCATGGAGGCCTCCATTATAGCATTTTCGAGGGAAAAGAGAAACCCCGCCCAAGAACGGCCGAGGCCGTTTTGAGCGGGGTTCCCTGATGTCTTTAGCGGATGATTATCGGCCTATTTTCAGTATTCCGGTGTCGGCATCGCCGGCATCCTGTCCTTCTTTTCGGGGATGTCGGTGATCAGGACCTCGGTCGTGAGCATGAGGCTCGCGATGGAGGCCGCGTTCTGCAGCGCCGTCCGGGTGACCTTGACGGGGTCGATGATCCCGGCTTTGACGAGGTCGGTGTATTCGCCCGTGTCGGCGTTCAGGCCGAAGTTGGGGTCGGAGCTGTGGCGGACCTTGTCCACGACGATCGAGCCGTCGAGTCCGGCGTTCTCGGCGATGATGCGGATGGGCTCTTCCAGGGACCTCTGGATGATGCGGATCCCGGTCTGTTCGTCGGGGTCCTCGGCCTTGAGCTTTTTGAGGACGTCGGCCGCGTGCAGGAGGGCGACTCCGCCCCCGACCACGATGCCTTCCTCCACGCCCGCGCGGGTGGCGTGCATGGCGTCCTCGACCTTGAATTTCTTGGTCTTCATCTCGGTCTCGGTGGCCGCTCCCACTTCGATCACGGCGACGCCTCCGGAAAGCTTGGCCAGCCTTTCCTGGAGCTTCTCCTTGTCGTAGTCGGAGGTGGTCTCCTCGATCTGGCGGCGGATGAGGCCGATCCTGGCCTCGATGTCCTTCTTCTTGCCCTCGCCGCTGACGATGGTCGTGTTCTCCTTGTCGACCACGATCCGTTTGGCCTTGCCCAACATGTCCAGAGCGGCCTTCTCCAGCTTCATGCCCACTTCCTCGGATATGACCTGCCCGCCCGTGAGGGTGGCGATGTCCTGGAGCATCTCCTTCCTCCGGTCGCCGAACCCGGGCGCCTTGACGGCCGCGCAGCGCAGCCGGCCCTGCAGCCGGTTGACCACGAGCGTGGCCAGGGCCTCTCCTTCCACCTCTTCCCCGATGAGGAGGAAAGGTTTCCCCGCCTCCACGATCTTCTGGAGGAGGGGCAGGAGGTCGGGCATGGCCGAGACCTTCTTGTCGGTCACGACGACGTAGGCGTCCTCGAGGATGACCTCCATCCGCTCCGCGTCCGTCACGAAATACGGGGAGACGAAACCGCGGTCGAACTGCATGCCTTCCACGACGTCCATGGTGGTCTCGGCGGACTTGCCTTCCTCGACCGTGATGACCCCGTCCTTGCCCACCTTGAGGATGGCGTCGGCGATGAGGTTGCCGATCACCCGGTCGTTGGCGGAGATGGTCGCGATCTGCGAGATCTCATCCTTGGCCTTTTCCTTGGCGTTTAAGTTGACCGTGGTGCGCATCCTCTTGAGCTCGTCCACGACCGCCGCCACGGCCTTGTCGATGCCGCGCTTGATGTGCATGGCGTTGGCCCCCGCGGTGATGTTGCGGTAGCCCTCGCCGATGATGGCCTGGGCCAGCACGCAGGCGGTGGTGGTGCCGTCCCCCGTGACGTCGTTCGTCTTGGAGGCGACCTCCTTGACGAGTTGAGCACCCATGTTCTCGAACGGGTCCTCCAGCTCGATCTCCTTGGCGATGGTGACGCCGTCGTTGGTGACGGTCGGCGAGCCGAACTTCTTGTCGAGCACGACGAACCGCCCCTTCGGCCCCAGGGTCGCCTTCACGGCGTTGGCGAGCTTGTCCACCCCCGCCTTGGCCAGCTTTCTAGCTTCGTCCGCATAACTGATCTGTTTTGCCATGTTTGACTTCCTCCTTAAAAGATGTCCCGAATCTTAGAGAATGCCCAGGATGTCGTCCTGGTGCATGATGAGGTACTCTTCGTCCTCGATCTTGATCTCGGTCCCTGAATATTTCCCGTAGAGGATCTTGTCCCCCGCCTTGACGTCCATGGGGATGAGCTTGCCGGAATCGTCCCGTTTGCCGGGGCCGGCGGCGATGACTTCTCCCTCCTGCGGTTTTTCCTTGGCGGTGTCCGGAATGATGATCCCGCCCTTCTTCTCCTCCTGCTTCTCCAATGGCTTGACCAGAACGCGGTCGGCCAAAGGCTTGATCTTCTTGATGGTCGCGACTGCCATGGTGACTTCCTCCTTATGTTGGTGCTTTGAAAGTTAGCACTTGGTCGTGCGGAGTGCCAATATACGGGCCAAAAAAATAGGCGCCACGATGTTGGCACTCTATCGTCTTGAGTGCTATTATACTCAATGCCTTGGGGCCCTGTCAAGGGTTTTTTTAAGCGGATGGCCCGCGGTCATTTTTTAAGGCGGGAAGGAGTTTGATATAATGGCGGGGTGAAAAAATGGTCGCGGAACGAGGACCTGAACGCCGGGGCCGCCGAACCCGGGCTCGCGGCCGTGGTGGCGGCCTACAACCGCCCCCGGGAGCTCCGCCTCGCCCTGGAAGGGTACCGCCGGCAGAGTTTTTTCAGGAACCACCACCAGGAGTTCCAGCTCATCCTCGCCGACGACGGGTCCGGGCCGGAAGTGGAGCGGACCTTCTCCGAATTCTCCGACCAGGTGTCCTTCCCGACTCTCTACCTCCGCCAGGAGGACCGCGGCTGGGGCAAGCTGCGCATGCTCAACCGGGCGGTGCTGGAATGCCGCGCGGACCGCGTCGTTTTCGCGGACGCGGACTGTATCCCCCACCGGCATTTCCTGCTCTCGCATTTCCAGGACTGCGGCGAGGACGCCGTCGCCTGCGGCCGGAGAGTGGACCTGACGGAATCCGTCTCCAGGGCTCTCACGGCGGAGGACGTCCGCGGCGGCGCCGTCGAGTCCTGGACCTGGCTCGCGCGGAACGCCCTGAAAAGGTCCGTGGATTACGGCGAGCAGGGTTTTTACCTTCCCCGGCCCATCGCCCGGGCGCTGAACGCTTTCTCCCGCAACCGGAAGCCCACGCTCATCGGGTCGAATTTTTCCATCTCGCGGAAGCGGCTATGGGAGCTGAACGGTTTCGACGAGACCTTCACCATGCCCGGCTTCGGAGAGGACACGGACCTGGAACGCAGGATCGGACAGACGGGGTTGAAGATCGAGTGGATCACCTACCGGGCGATCCAGTTCCACCTCTGGCATCCCCTGACGCCGGTGGGCGACGACGCCCTGCGCCTTGCGGAAGACCTGAAGAGGAAGGGCAACGGCGCCGCGCTGAAAGGCCTGCGCGAGCTGGAAAAAGAGATCGCCGGCGAGCCGGCGGACCGGCGGGTTTAAGCCCGGACCTTCCTTCTCCCCGTGCGGCAGGCCCGCTGGAGCGGGCATGTCCAGCAAAGAGGCCGCGGCCTGCAGAGATTCTTGCCCAGCTCTACAAGCAGAGCGTGGTACTCGCCGAAAAGCCCCGCCCGCTCCTTCAGGGGGACCCCTTCCAGGGCCGTTTCAAAATAAGCCCGCGCCTTCTCGTAATCTTCCGTCCGGAAAAGCCCGACGCGGCCTCCTATCCTGCGGGTATAGGCGTCCACGACGAATATAGGCCGCGCTCCGGCGTAGAGGAGGATCGAGTCCGCCGTCTCCGGCCCGATCCCGTGGACCTTCAAGAGTTCGGACCGGGCTTGGGAAAGAGGCCGGCTCAAAAGCTCCTTCATCCTGCCGCCGTGCCTGTCTTGCAGGAACCGGGAAAAGACCTTCAGTTTCTTCGCCTTCTGCCTGAAATAACCCGAAGGCCTCACGGCCTTGGCCAGGGAGGAGAAAGGGGCCCGGAGCAATCTTTCCGGCGACATGAGCCGCCTGCGGTTCAATTCCATGAGGGCTTTGCGGACGTTGGCCCAGGCGGTGTTCTGGGTAAGGATGGCGCCGACGGCGATCTCGAAGGCGCCGCCTTCGTCGGGTGGACGGAAAGTTTTCCGGCGGGGATGGTAGGCGGGCTCAAGGGCTCCGGGAGGCGTGACGGGCCACCAGCCCCGGGGCCCGAAGCGCTCGAGCAGGAGATTATAAATCCTGAAGGCCGGACCCTGTCTCACGAAAACTTAGAAAACGCGGCGGGAGGTCTTGCGGTGGGACTCGCTTAAGGCGAGATACTCCCGGGCGTTCCAGCGGATATGCTCGAGCTCCTCCGGCTTCAAGGGCCGCGCCACCCGGGCGGGGACGCCCAGGGCCATGGACCCCTTCGGGATCCGGGTCCGGGGAGAGACCACGGCGCCGGCCCCCACGATGCAGTCCTCCTCCACCACCGCCCCGTCGAGAACGATCGCCCCCATGCCGATGATGGCGTGGCCCTGGAGGGTGCAGCCGTGGAGCACCGCGGAATGTCCGACGGAGATCCCGGGACCCAGGATCGCCGGTTGTCCCGGATTGGCGTGGATGACGGTATTGTCCTGGATGTTGGTGCCCTCGCCGATGACGATGCCGGCCACGTCGCCCCGGAGGACGGCGTAAGGCCAGACGGAGGCGTCCTTCTCCAACGTCACCTGGCCGATGACCTCGGCGGATTCATGCACGAAGGCGCCGGGATGGATCCTGGGACGATGGCCCTGCCATTCCCGGATCATTTCTTCCCGCGGCGATGGTAGCGGACGACCAGGGAGGCGATCTTTTTGACCTCGGATTCCTTCAGCTCGGGGAATATGGGCAGGGACAGGATCTCCTCCGCCATCTTCTCCGCCACGGGAAAATCTCCCTTGTTGTATCCGTAGGCGGCGAAGGCCTTCTGCATGTGGAGAGGGACGGGATAATGGACCCCGGTGGCCACGCCGTTTTCCTTAAGGAAAGAGGCCAGGCCGTCCCGGTCCGGAACGCGGACGGCGTAGACGTGGCGGACCGGCTCGGTATAGTCGCGGGTCTTGAACGTGCGCAACCCGGCCTTGCCCAGGAGACGGTCGTAGAGCTCCCCGTTCCTCCTGCGGAGGCGGTTCCAGGAATCGAGATGTTTGAGCTTGACCCGGAGTATGGCGGCCTGGAGGGTGTCCAGCCTTTTGTTGTAGCCCAGGATGGAGTGTTCGTACTTGCCGGTCCGGCCGTAGTCCCGCAGGAGCCGGAGCCGGGCCGCGTGGGCGTCGCTTTGCGTCACGACCATCCCTCCGTCTCCATAGGCCCCGAGGTTCTTGCCGGGATAAAAGCTGAAGCAGCCCATCTCTCCGACGGAGCCGGCGGCCTTCCAGTCGGAGCCGCCTATGCGGACCTTGGCGCCGTGCGCCTGGGCCGAGTCCTCGATCAAAGCGATGTTCCTTTCCTGCGCTATGGCGGCGATCTCGCTCAAATTCGCCGGCTGGCCGAAAAGGTGCACGGGAATGACCGCCTTCGTCCGGGGCGTGACGGCGGCCTCGAGTTTTTCCGGGTCCAGGTTGCCCGTGTCGTCCTCCACGTCCACGAAGACGGGCCTGGCCCCCACGGTGGCCACGGCCGAGGCCGTGGCGTAGAAAGTGAAGACGGGCACGATGACCTCGTGCCCGGGACCGATGCCTTTGGCGTGGAGAGCCAATTCCAGGGCGCCCGTGCCCGAGTCCACGCCGACGGCGTGCTTGCTCTCGCAGAATCGGGCGAATTCCTCTTCGAACGCGCGGAGCTCCGCCCCGAGTATGAAGTCCGTGTTCTCTATGACCCCGAATATCGCCTTGCGGACGTCCTTCCGGATGGTTTTATATTGTCTTTTCAGGTCGACGAGCCGTATCATTTCCGGCCATTATATCAGAATATATTTTTACCGGCAACCTGATGGAGGGGTGAGGGATCTTCCCGAGCAGGACCTAGCGGCGCCAAACACTAGCTCAAGGTTTGGCGCCGCGAGAGCGATGCTCTAGCCGAGCGATCCAGCGAGGGAAGTCCCGAACCCCTCAACAAACGGAGCGGAGAAAGGGGAGGGTTGATTGGCGATTCCCGCTTTAGTATGATTCTCATCATGAACCCGAAGAAAGTGGTCCTGGCCTATTCCGGCGGCCTGGACACGTCCGTCATCATCCGTTGGCTCATCGAAAAGTACGGCTGCGAGGTGATCGCCTGCTGCGTGGACCTGGGCTCCCTCGAAGGCGGGGCGGCCTCCTTCGCCGCCGTCCGCAAAAAGGCCCTGGCCACCGGCGCCAAGAAGTGCCATATCGTGGACGCCAAGCGCGAGTTCGCCCGGGATTTCGTCTTCCCCGCCCTCAAGGCGCGCGCCGTCTACGAAGGCAAGTACCTCCTCGCCACGGCCCTGGCCCGCCCCCTCATCGCCAGGGAAGTCGCCCGGGTCGCCCGGAAAGAGAAGGCGGACGCCGTCTCCCACGGGGCCACGGGGAAAGGCAACGACCAGGTCCGCTTTGAGATCGCTTTCCGCACCCTCCTGCCGGGGGCCCGCGTCATCGCCCCCTGGCGGGAATGGAACATCCGTTCCCGCGAGGACGCCGTCGCCTACGCCAGGCGCTTCGGCATCCCCGTGCCCGTGACCAAGGCCAAGCCCTATTCCTCCGACGCGAACCTCTGGCACATCTCCTACGAAGGCGGCATATTGGAGAACCTCGGGTCCGACTATCCCGAGGACATATTCCAGATCACGGTCTCCCCCCGCCGCGCCCCGAACCGGCCCGAGCGGGTCCGGCTCGATTTCAGCAAAGGCGTTCCCGTCGGCTTGAACGGCAGGCGGCTTTCCCCGGTGAACCTCATCCTCCATTTGAACCGGATCGCGGGCCGCAACGGCGTGGGACGCATCGACATCGTGGAGAACCGGCTGGTGGGCATGAAGTCCAGGGGCATATACGAATGCCCGGCCGCCGTGGTCTGCTATGCCGCCCACCGGGAGCTGGAATCCCTCGCGCTCGACCGGGAGACGTTCCACTACAAGCTCGGCCTGTCGGAAAAGCTGGGCGAGCTCATCTATAACGGGCTCTGGTTCAGCACCCTGCGCAAATCCTTGTCCGCGTTCGTGGACCGCACCCAGGAATTCGTCACGGGCTCCGTGACCCTCGAGCTCTACAAGGGCGCGATGAAGATCGTCTCGCGCAAGTCGCCGCATTCCCTTTATTGGGAGAAGCTTTCCACTTTCGGCTATTCGGGCGAGGCCGTCTACGACCACAAGGACTCCGAAGGGTTCATCAAGCTCTTCGGCCTGCCGCACACGGTCGAGGCCGCCTTGAGAAGGCGCCGGTGAGCCCGCCGTGAACCCCGAAGAATTCATCTCCTCTTTTTCGTTCGACAAGCGCCTCGCACCCTACGACATCCGGGGCTCCATCGCCCACGCGACCATGCTCGCCCGGAAACGCATCATCTCTCCGGCCGAATCCAAACGCATCATCCGGGGGCTGCTCTCCATCCAAAAGGACATCGAGAGGGGCAAGGCCATCCCCCCCGCCGAGGACATCCACTACGCCGTCGAGCGGGAGCTCATCCGCCGGATAGGAAAGACCGCCAAGAAGATGCACACGGCCAGGAGCCGGAACGACCAGGTCGTCACCGACCTCAAGCTCTTCGTGCGCGACGCCGGCGGCCATATCCTCGAAGCGATCCGCGCTTTCCAGGAGGCGGTCCTCATGCGGGCGGAAGCCCATCCCCGCGCGATCCTGCCCGGATTCACCCACCTCCAGCACGGCCAGCCCGTCTTCTTCGCCCACCACATCCTCGCCTACGCCTGGATGCTCGAGCGGGACAAGGGCCGCGTCCGGGACGCTCTCAAACGCGCCGACGAGTGCCCCCTGGGCGTCTGCGCCCTGGCCGGGACCACTTTCCCCATCGACCGGTCCCTCACGGCCCGGCTGTTGGGATTCTCCCGCGTGAGCGAGAACTCCATCGACACCGTTTCCGACAGGGACTTCGCGGCCGAATTCATATTCGCCTGCGCCATGATCGGGGTCCATCTCTCCCGGCTGGGGGAAGAGCTGGTCATCTGGTCCAGCACGGAATTCGGGTTCGTCAGTCTCTCCGACCCATTCACTTCCGGGTCCTCCATCATGCCCCAAAAAAGGAACCCGGACACGGCGGAGCTCCTCCGGGGAAAATCCGCGCGCGCCATCGGGGGCCTCGCCCAGATCCTCTCCCTCCTCAAGGGCCAACCCCTGTCCTACAACCGGGACCTGCAGGAGGACAAGCCGCCTCTCTTCGACGCCGCCGACACGGCCCTGGCCTCCCTGGATCTGGCCCGCCAGATCCTGGACGGCCTCCGGGTCAACGAAAAGACCATGGAGGCCTCCTGCCACGGAGGGTATCTCCTGGCCACGGAGCTGGCCGACTACCTCGCCCGCAAGGGCCTGCCTTTCCGCGAAGCCCACGGCATCGTTTCGGACATGGTGCGGGAGCTGCGGGAAGGGCCGGAAGGGGGAGGCAACCTCGAGGACTATACCCTCGAAGAGCTCAAGTCCTTCTCCCCCCTGTTCGGGCCCGACGTCGCCCGCGTCTTCTCCATCCGCCGCGTAGCCGAGGACCGCAACTCCTACGGCGGCACGGGAAAGAAGGCCCTGGCCCGCCAGATCCGCAAGCTCAAAACCCTCCTCAAACGCTGACCCCCCCGCCCTGGAAGGCGGGGTCCGAAAATGGTATATTACCCTATTATGTTCCACGTCAGGAACCGCTCCCTTTACGTCGAAAGAGTGCCGGTCGGGAAGCTCGCCGGCCTCTGCGGCACCCCCCTCTACATCTACAGCCAGGCCCAACTTCTAAGGAATTTCAACGAATTCGAGAGGGCTTTCAAGGACGTGCCGCACGTCATCTGCTACGCCCTGAAAGCCAATTCGAACCTTTCCGTCGCCCGGACATTCAGCCAGGCGGGGGCCGGGGCGGACATCGTCTCGGCCGGCGAGCTCTACCGGGCCGCCCTGGCCGGGTTCCCCCCGGAAAAGATCGTCTTCTCCGGGGTGGGGAAGACCGCCGACGAGATGCGCTACGCCCTGGATTCCGGCATCCTCATGTTCAACGTCGAATCCATGGAGGAGCTCGCCGCCCTGAACCGGGTGGCCCGTTCCCTCGGCCGGAAGGCCCCGGTGGCCATACGGGTCAATCCCGACGTCGAGGCCGGCAGCCACCGCCACATCAGCACGGGCACCGCGGAGAACAAGTTCGGCATCCAAAAACGCTCCATCCTCGAGGCCTACAGGACCGCCCGCTCGCTCGGCCATATCGAGGTCCTGGGCATCCAGGCCCACATCGGCTCCCAGATCACTTCCGCCCGGCCTTTCCTCGCCCTGCTCCTGGTCCTGCTCCGCCTTGTGGACGAACTTTCGCGCGAAGGAATCCGGCTGCGGGTCGTCGACGTGGGCGGAGGCATCGGGATCACCTATCACCGCGAGTCCCCCCCCTCGCCGTCCGAGATCGCCCGGAGCTTCATTCCCCTTCTCCGCGGGAGGAATTTGAAGCTCCTCTTCGAGCCGGGGCGGTTCCTGGTGGGGAACGCGGGGATCCTGGCCACCCGGGTCCTCTACCGCAAGCATTCCGGCCGGAAACGCTTCGTCATCGTGGACGCGGCCATGAACGACCTGGCCCGCCCCGCCCTTTACGACGCCTATCACCGCATCACGCCTGCCCGGAGCCGTCCGGGGCGGAGGGAGGCGGTGGACGTGGTGGGGCCGGTCTGCGAATCCGGGGACTATTTCGCCCGCGGAAGGAAGATGGTCCTCCCCGGGCCGGGGGAGGTCCTCGCCATCGAGAACGCCGGCGCCTACGGTTTCGCCATGAGCTCCCAGTACAATTCCCGCCCGCGCGCCGCGGAGATCCTGGTGAACGGCCGCCGCTGGGACGTGGTCCGGGAACGGGAGACCTTGAAGGACCTGGTCCATGGCGAAAAATAGGCGCATCCCCTTCATGAAGATGTCGGGCGGCGGCAATGATTTCGTCGTGCTGGACAACCGCTCCGGGACCCTGCCGTCCGACACCGGCGCCCTGGCCGGCCGGCTCTGCCGGAGGAAGTTCTCCATCGGGGCGGACGGCCTCCTCGTCCTGGAAAAGGACGCGGAGGCGGACTTCCGCATGATTTACTATAATTCCGATGGAAGCCGCGCCGGGATGTGCGGGAACGGCGCGCGCTGCCTCGCCCGGTTCGCCGCGTTGAAGGGAATGGCGGGGAACAAGCTGCGGTTCCGGTCCGACGCCGGGATGCACGAGGCCAGCGTGGACGGGGAGATGGTCCGGCTTTCCATGAGCCAGCCCAGGGACCCGAGGATCGACCTGAACCTGGCCCTGGACGAGGAAAACGTCCTGTGCGTCTCCACCATCCACACCGGCGTCCCCCACGCCGTGATGGTCGTGGACCACGTCGACAAGATCGACGTGCCCGGCCTCGGCGGCAAGATCCGCACCCACAAGGACTTCGCCCCCCACGGGACGAACGTGAATTTCGTGCAGAAACAAGACGAGCACCGCCTCCTGGTCCGCACCTACGAAAGGGGTGTGGAGGACGAGACCCTCGCCTGCGGAACGGGGGTCACGGCCTCGGTCCTGATCTGCGCCCTGAAGAACATCGTGAGTTCGCCCGTGTCCTGCCTGACGAAGGGCGGCGGGACCCTCGTCGTCCATTTCCGTCTGGACAAGGACCAAAAGAGGTCGAGGTTCGGGGAGGTCATCCTCGAAGGGCCGGCCACGGTCTCTTTCGAAGGAGAAGTGGAGGTGCCGGAAAATGTTTAGCGGTTCCAGCGTAGCCATCATCACGCCGTTCCGCAACGGCTCCGTGGACGAGGAGGCCTTCGGCGAACTGATCGAGTATCAAATCCGGAACCGCACCCGGGGCATCGTTCCCTGCGGTTCCACGGGCGAATCGGCCACGCTCTCCTACCGGGAGCACGAAAGGGTGATCGAGCTGGCCGTGCGGCGGGCCCGGGGCCGGGTCCCCGTCATCGCGGGCACGGGCTCCAATTCCACGGCGGAAGCCATCTCGCTCACCCGCCACGCCAGGCAGGCGGGAGCGGACGCGGCCCTCGTCATCGTGCCCTACTACAACAAGCCCACCCAGCGGGGACTTTACGGGCATTTCAGCGCCGTGGCCAGGAGCGTCCCCATCCCCATGATCCTCTACAACATTCCCTCGAGGACCGGGGTGAACCTCGAGCCGGAGACCCTGGTCCGCCTCGCCACGCGCCACAAGAACATCGTCGGGGTGAAGGAGTCCTCGGGCGACCTGGAGCAGGCCGGCGAGATCGTCCGGTCCCTGCGCGGCCGCAGGGACTTCGCCGTCATCTCCGGGGACGATTCCCTCACTCTGCCCATCCTCTCCGTGGGCGGGAAGGGCGTGATCTCGGTTCTCGCCAACATCGCGCCCAGGGACGTGGCCGGGCTTTGCTCCTCGTTCCGAAAGAAGGACTTCGCCCGGGCGCTGCGTCTGCACCAGAAGGCGCTGCCTCTCCTCAAGACTCTCTTCGCGGAGACCAACCCCGCCCCCATCAAGGCGGCGATGGAGATGCTGGGCTTCTGCTCTTCGGAAGTCCGCCCGCCCCTTTGCGGGCTGGAATCCGGCCACCGGCGTTCCCTCGCCCGGGAGCTCCGGAGCTACGGGCTCCGGAGGCGCGGATGATCCGCATAGCCGTTTCCGGGGCCCTGGGCCGGATGGGAGAGAGGATCCTCGCCCTGGCCGCGGGCGATGTCCGGCTCCGGATCGCGGGTGCGCTTGAATCGCCCGGCCATCCCGGGCTCGGCCGGAAGATGCTCGACGGCCGGGTCACAGTCGCCTCGGACCTTTCGGCTCTCAAAGGCCTGGCCGACGTCCTCATCGATTTCAGTTCGCCCCACGCCACCCTGGAGCGCCTGGAGACCCTGTCCAGGTGGAGAGGAGCGGCGGCCGTGGTCGGAACCACCGGCCTCTCCCCGGCCCAGTCCGCCAGGCTGAAAAGACTCGCCCATAAGACCGCGATCGTTTTTTCCCCCAACATGAGCCGTGGAGTGAACGTGCTCCTCGAGCTCGTCCGTTCCGCGGCCCGAGGCCTGCCGGGCTACGACGTCGAGATCGTCGAGACCCACCACAGCCAAAAAAAGGACGCCCCCAGCGGCACCGCCCTCGCCCTGGCCGGCGAGATCGCTTCCGAGCTCGGCCGGAACCCCCGCAAGGACTTCATCTACGGCCGCAAAGGCCGGCCGGGAGAAAGGACGCCGGATGAGATCGGCATCCACGCCGTGCGCGCCGGCGACAACCCGGGAGAACACACGGTCATCTTCGCCTCCCGCGGAGAGAAGCTGGAGCTCACCCACCGGGCCGGCTCGCGGGACGCTTTCGCCGCCGGCGCCCTGGCGGCGGCGCTCTGGGTCGCGGGCAGGGCCCCGGGTTTGTATTCCATGCGGGACGTCCTCCGCTCGAAGCGATGATCTTCTGCCGCTTCAGCCGCGACGGCGACCCATCCTTCGGGGTCGTCGAAGACCACGCCGTCGCGGCGATCGCCCCGGACCCGTTCCAGGCTTATGAGACGGTCTCCGACCCGGTCCCGCTCTCCGAAGTCCGGCTTCTCGCCCCGGTCCTGCCGTCCAAGATCGTGGCCGTGGGGCTCAATTACCGGGACCACGCCGGGGAAATGGGCATGGAAGTCCCGACGGAGCCGGTCCTCTTTTTAAAGCCGCCCTCTTCCGTGATCGGTCCGGAAGAACCCATCCGCCTCCCGAAGCTCTCCCGGCGGGTCGAGTTCGAAGGGGAGCTGGCGGTGGTCATCAAAAAAAAGGCCAGGAACCTCGCTCCCGCGGAGGCCATGGACGCGGTGCTGGGATTCACCTGCTTCAACGACGTCACGGCCCGCGATCTGCAGAAGAAGGACGGCCAATGGAGCCGGGCGAAGGGGTTTGACACCTTCGCCCCCATCGGACCCTGGATCGTGGCGGACCTGGGCGGCGGCCCCCTGGCCATCGAGACCTTTTTGAACGGCGAGCGCCGGCAGAGAGGATCCACGGCAGACCTCATCTTCAACGTCCCCGAGCTCGTCTCCCGCGTCTCCCATGTGATGACGCTCGAGCCGGGAGACGTCATATCCACGGGGACCCCGTCCGGGGTCGGGCCCTTGAGCCCGGGGGATCTCGTGGACGTCAAGATCGAGGGGATCGGCACCCTGCGCAACCCCGTCGAAAGCGGGGCATGACGATGATCAGGAAGCTCTGGGACGGACTGACCGGATTTTTTTCGGACGACGCGGACCCGGATGAACCGGTCTACGATCCCCTGCATTTCGCCGGCATGATCGTGACCGTGGTCTTCGCCGTCGGCCTGCTCTTCTGGCTGTTGTGGACGCTCCTCGTTTACGAGGGGGGCCTCTTCGGCAAGATCGTCCCGGCCCTGCGGGTGCTGTTCACGGACAAGACCCTGGAGGACTTCGGCTGGGTGGGGGCTCCCTACGAGATGGGGATATTTTCGGGGTACGCCGCCAATCTCATCGCGCTGGCCCTGGCGCTGGCGCTCGTCTTCGGGATCTGGCGGCTCTTCCTATGAACATCGAACCAAGCCGCAGGCTCGCCGGACTGCCTCCCTACCCCTTCGCGGAGATCGACAAAAAAAAGAAGGCCGCGATCGCCCAGGGCAAGGACGTGATTTCCCTCGGGGTCGGGGACCCGGACCTTCCCACTCCCGCGCACATCGTCGCGGCGGCGCGGGAAGCCGTCGCCGACCCAAAAAAGCACCATTACCCTTTCGAGGCGGGGACGATCCAGTTCCGCGAGGCCGTGGCCGGATTTTACTCCAGACGTTTCGGCGTGAGCCTGGACCCGCAAAGCGAGGTCCGCGCCACCCTCGGCTCCAAGGACGGCCTGGCCCACTGCCACTTCGCCTTCGTGAATCCCGGAGACGCCGTGCTCGTCCCCGATCCCGGGTATCCCGTGTACGGGACCGGGACCCGGTTCGCCGACGGCGAGCCGGTGCTCCTCCCCCTCACCAGGGAAAAGTCGTTCCTCCCGGACCTGGACGCCGTCCCCGCGACCGTCCTCTCGCGCGCCAGGCTCCTTTTCGTCAATTCGCCCAACAACCCCACCGCGGCGGTGGCGGACGCGGCCTTCTTTGAAAAAGCGATACGCCTCGCCAAAAAATACGGGTTCATCATCGCCCACGACGCCGCTTATTCCGAGATTTACTTCGACCGGCCCCCCATATCCTTCCTGTCCGTTCCGGGAGCGAAGGACGTCGGCGTGGAATTCCACAGCTGCTCGAAGACCTACAACATGACGGGCTGGCGGATCGGCTGGTTCTGCGGGAACGCGGAGATCGTCGGGACCCTGGGCAGGCTGAAGGACAACTTCGACTCGGGCGTCTTCGAGGCGATCCAGGCCGCCGGAGTCGCCGCCCTCGCGGGTCCGCAGGACTGCGTCGCCGAATCGAGGAGCGTCTACAGGGAACGGAGGGACGTCCTGGTCGGGGGCCTGAAGCGCCTGGGCTGGAGCCTGGACGTTCCGCAGGCGTCCTTTTACGTCTGGGTCAGGAACCCGCCCGGCTACACCTCCGCCGCCGCCGTCGAACGGCTCATCGAAGAGGCCGCGATCGTGGCCGTGCCCGGCAGCGGGTTCGGCCGGCACGGGGAAGGTTACCTGCGCTTCGCCCTGACCGTGCCCAAGGACAGGATCGAGGCCGCCCTGGAACGCCTGGTCAAGATCCGCTGGTAGCCGCTACTCGTAGATCAGGGCGGACTTCCTCGCCTCCGTGAACGCGGCCGCCTTCTCGTCCGTCAGAAAGATGACCCCCTCCGCCGTCTGCCCCTGGGCCATGGATCTTTCCAGAAGATCGGACCCGGTCACGTAAGGGATCTCCTTCCAGCGCGGGACGAAACGGTCCGGATATTTTTCCGCGAGGATGAAAAAGGCCTGGAGGAAAAGCTCCACCGGCCTGGCGCGGTCGCGGTCCGTGACCGCGATCCGGACTCCCCGGCAGACTTCCCCCGCGTACAGGTCGCTCGACGGCTTGAACTTCGCCGGCCGGATCTTCATGCCGGGCAGTCCCGCGAAATCCAGCCGCTCCGCCAGGTCCTCCCCGTCGATCCAGGGCGCTCCCAGGAATTCGAACGGATGCCGCGTCCCCCGCCCCACGGAAACGTTCGTCGCCTCGAAAGCCCCGACGCCGGGATAGAGGAGCGCGGCCCGCAGGTCGCGGATATTGGGAGAGGTCGCCCGGAACGGGATGCCGGTCTCGTCCCACCACATATCGCGGCGCCATCCTTCCATTTTGACCACGGTCAGATCCGCCCCGAGACCCGCCGTCTCGTTGTACCAGCGGGCGAGCTCCCCGACGGTCATGCCGTGCCGGACCGGGACCTCGAGATAGGCCGTGAAATGGCGGAACCGGGGATCGAGCGTCTCCCCTTCCACGATGCTCCCCGTGATGGGATTGGGGCGGTCCAGGACGATCATCTCGATCCCGGCTTTCGCCGCCTCCTCCAGAGCCATGGCCAGGGTGGTGATATAGGTATAGAAGCGCGTTCCCGCGTCCTGGATGTCGAAGACCAGCGCATCGAGATTTTCCAGCATTCCCGGCTCCGGCCTCTTCGTCTTCCCATAAAGACTGTATATCTTGATCCCGGTCTTGGGATCCACGCCGCCGGCCACGGCCTCTCCGTGGGACCGGTCGCCGCGCGGCCCATGCTCCGGGCTGAAGAGCGCCGCGAGCTTGACGCCGGGGGCCCTGGCCAGGAGGTCGATGGTCGAGCGGCCGCGCGCGTCGCGGCCGGTGTGATTGGTGATGAGGCCCACCGTCTTGCCTTGGAGTTGGGCGAAACCCGATTCGCGCAGGACGTCGATGCCCAGCTTCACCCTGGCGGCGCCCGGCCCCGCGGCGCCCAGAAGGACGGACAGGCAGGCTAACGCCGAAAAGACCCGTCGCGGCCGCACGGCCTTACTGCCTTCCCCGGCGCCGGGCCGGAGTGATCTTCCCCAGGACCAGCGCCTCGCGCGCTCCCGTCGCGGCCGGCAGGTGGTTGACACGTCCATGGACGGCCCGCCAGGCGAAGAAAGCGAACGCCAGGGGCTCCTTGGCCTGGGGATGCATGCCGAACCTTTCGATCGAGAGAACGGGGACGGGGCTGAAGAGGTCCCGGAGGTGCGCCATGAGGACCGGGTTCAGTGCGCCGCCTCCGCTGACGACGACTTCTTCGGGAAAGGCGGTCCCGCGCAGAAAGCGCCGGTAGCTGTCGCGGATGGCGAAGGCCGTCAGGTACGTGAGGGTGGCCAGGACGTCCTCCGGATTTTTTTTGAGCCCGGCCCGGAGCCCGGGGGACAGCCAGGATCCGTTGAAGATCTCCCGCCCGGCTGATTTCGGCGGCGGGAGGGTGAAATAACCCCGCTTCGCGGCGGAGCGGACCCAGGCGAAGTCGATCCTCCCTTTCTTCGCCAGCCGGCCGGAGACGTCGCAGCGGAGGGCGCCTCCGGAGACCTTGCGCGCCGCCCAGTCCATCAGGCAGTTGCCCGGACCGTTATCGAACGCGATGGGCCGGGCGAGCTCCTTTCCCACCACGGCGACGTTGGATATTCCGCCGATGTTCTGCAGGGCCCGGACGGGTCCGCCTCCGAAAAAGAACTCGTCGAAAAAAGGCAGGAGCGGCGCGCCCTGGCCTCCAGCGGCCACGTCCGCCGAGCGGAAATCGGAAACGACGTCCGCCCCCAGGGCGGCGGCCAGGAACGAGGTCTCCCCCGCCTGGAAAGTGGACGGGACCCGGTCCCGGGGCCCATGGTAGAAGGTATGCCCGTGGCAGCCGACCACGCGCAGGCGTGAAGTCCGGACCCGCCGCTCCGCCAGGAACCGGACGGCGGCCCGGGCGAAGTCCCGGCCGAGCTCGAAATGAAGCGAGGACGCCTCCGCAACGCGCAAAGCGGGAAGGTCCTGGAGGCGGTCCGCCAATTTTCGAGGATAGGGATAGGTCGCGTGACCGAGCAGACGGAACCCCCTTCCGGGGAAACTCGCCAGGGCCAGGGACGCTCCGTCTCCGGACGTGCCGGACATGAGTCCGAGGGCCAGGTCCCGCACTATATCCCGATGCCGGCCAGGAGCCGGCAGATGCGGTCGACGGTCTCCACGAGCTTCGGGTGGGACGCTTCGAACCCGCGCGCGGAACCCGCGAGCCCTTCCAGCGAGACATCGCGCAAGGGAGCGGCGGGCGCGGTCCGGGTGGCCTCGTGGGCCGCGGCCTGGGCGAAGTTCACGATGCTCCGGGCCTCGTCCACGTGCGTCTCGGAGAGGGTCTCGACCTCGGACCGGAGGTCTCCCAGGAGCCGGAGCAGTTCTTTCTTCTTCGCCGGATCCACCGCGCCCGCATTCGCGATGAGCTGATCGATCTTTTCCAAAGTTTCTTTAATCATGACTTCCTCCTTGGTCCCGCAGGGCCCGGGAGAGGAGCCCTCCCGCGGACCTCAATATCTTTCCGGCCCGGGCGGAGGACGTTCCGCGCCGCGCCATGATGACCGCGGTCTTCACGTTCCCTCCCGAAGCGGCGAAAAGCCGCCCGGCCTCCCCGCGGGGAAGGCCGGCGATCCGCCCCACGAGCCGGATGCCGCGCTCGACGAGCTTTTTCGACCCCGGCCGGAGGTCCACCATCAGGTTCCCGTGGACCTTCCCCAGCCGGACCATGGCCGCGGTGGTGAGCATGTTCAGGACCATCTTCGTCGCCGTGCCGGACTTGAGGCGGGTGGAACCGGCGATCACTTCGGGTCCGACGTCCGGCGCGATCACGACCCGGGCCAGGGACTTGAGAGCGGACCCGGCGTTGCAGGTGACCAGGATCGTCCCGGCGCCCTTCTTCCGGGCGGTCTCGAGCGCCGCGCGCGCGTAGGGCGTCACGCCGCTGGCGGCGATGCCGATGAGCGTGTCCCGCTTTTTCAGCCT
>Ga0155663_137_pt3 | contig 27590 bp, 27 predicted proteins | sample RifCSPlowO2_01_FD_107320 | JGI IMG/M metagenome (GOLD analysis project Ga0155663, IMG submission 107320) | Elusimicrobia bacterium RIFCSPLOWO2_01_FULL_64_13 | reverse complement strand
GCGGGCCTTCTGCCTGCGGACGCGCTCCATTTCCTTCAGGCGGGCGGAGGTGCCGGGAGAGGTCCGCATCTCGATTCGGTCGACCAGCTCGCGCAGGGCCAAAAACCGGTTGAGGGACCTTTGCCTCTCCCTCTGCGTCCGGACCACGAGCCCCAGGGGGGCATAGGAAAGGACGACCCGGTTGGAGGTCTTGTTGATCTTCTGCCCTCCGCGGCCGCCCCCTCGGGTGAAAGTCTCTTCGATGTCCGCCGCGCGGACGCCCAGCCGCCGCATGCGCTCGCAGAGGGCCGCCGCCTTGGCCGGAGTCACGGGAAATCTTTCGTTCAGGTTCATGGCGTCAGACGGCGATGAGATCGAAGTCGAACGGAACGGCGTTGGCCACCAGGTTGAAGCTCCTTTCCGAGACCTCCCCGTAGACCTCGACGGAATCGTCGAGGATGCCCGCCCATTCCCGGATCCGCCCTTCCGGGAAGGCCAGGATCTCCACGCGTCCGGCGTCCGTGACCTCGTTCTTTTCGAGGGCGCGGCGCAGGTTATGGGCCTCCCGCTCCGTTCCCTTGAGGACCACGATGCGGGCCTGGCGGTTGCGGCGGATGATCTTGTCGAGTTTGTGCGTGGTCACGTTCCCGCATTCGATCCAGAGGAATATCTCCCCGGCGGAATTGAACGCGGCCAGGTCCGGCCTGAATTCCTGGCCGTTCAAGGCCGGATGCTTCGGGCTGATCTCCACCACGGGGTCCCAGCCGAAGAAGAGAACGAATCCCGCGAGCTTGAGGGCCAGGTGTTCAAGAGTCTCGTTGTCCTGGCCGGTCAGGATGAGTTTTTTGCGGTCGTTCCCGAACTGGACCGCGCAGCGGGACTGCATGGGTCAAGGGAGCTTCTTGAGGGCCGATCCGGCCGCTTCCGCCACCGGCCGTTTTTTCGTCATCCCGCCGTCCGGACCCGGGCCCAGGACCACCGCGTCGTCGGAGAGGGCTTGCCGCAGAGGTCCGGCCGCGCGCCGGTCGCCCGTTTCTCCCAAAAGGACCGCCGCTTTTTCCCTCAAGTAGCTGTCGGGATCCGATCCCAGGGCCTCGATCAGGAGGTCCAATAATCCGGGATCCTTCGAACCGGCCAGGCGCCCCAGGGCGGACCAGCGTTCTTCGGGAGGGCGTCCGCGGTCCCGGACCGCGGCGGAGAGCTCCTCGAACGAATCTCCGGGACCCGGCGGGGCCGCCAGGTCCGATAGGGCGGCGGAGAACTTGACCTTGACCCGGTCCGAAAAGGAGCCCAGGAGGACGAGGAGCAGGACCCCGCCCGCCGCGGTCCCGACCGCCAGGACCCCGGTCCAAAGGAAAGAGGAGGTCTCGCGCCGGGCCAGGGAGAACGCGCTTTTCAATCCAGCGCCGTCTCCGGCCGCGGCTATGGAAAAAGCGGCCCGGGTCCATGCCGCGATGACGACGGCCCCGGCCGCTCCCAGGAGCCCGAGACCGATCATCGCCAGATATTCGTAGCCGGGGATCGTCATGGAAAGGGCCGCGCCCGCGCTCAAGGACAGGACCGGAAAGAGAATGAAGAGAAGGCCGCCGGAAAGGACCACTCCGGCCAGGGTCAGGACTTTGTGCGGGGAGACGATGCCCGTCCGGCCGCACTTATAGCACTCGACCGCCCGCCCGGCGTGCCCGTCGGAAACCTCGTAGAGGGTCCCGCAGGGGCAGCGATAATCGATCATGGACGGCCTACGGCTGCTTTTTTTTCGGCGGCTGGGTCCCGAACAGGGCGTGGGTTTTGTCGATGAATTTCTTGATGTCGACGGGTTTGGTCCAGAACTCCCGGACGTTGGCTTCGGCGCGGATGAGCTGGACGGTCCCGGAATCGAGGACGCGCGCCGTCACGACGAAGATGGGGACGGCGGCGTGGCGCGTGGGCTTCAGTTCCTTCAAGACCTCGTAACCGCCGTAGCCCGGCATCATCAAGTCCAGGATGATGAGGTCGATGCCGCCCGCGGCTTCCGCCGCCAGGAGGTCCAGGGCGCTTTTGCCGTCGTAGGCGACGGCGACCTTGAAACCCTGGCGTTCGAGGATGCCTTCGAAGAAAGCGCAGGTCTCCCGGTCGTCGTCTATGACTAAAATATTCCTGGGCTTCGGTTCGTTCTCCATAGGCGCAATCTCCTTGGGTCCCATTATACCAAAACCGCCGTCATCCCTCCATATAGACCTTCTCCAGCCGCCATTCCAGGGTCTTCTGGTTCAAGCGGAGCTCGTAGACGTTGCACCCGTCGCTCACCGCGAAAAAGAGGAGAGGGGCCTCCCCTTCGCGGGAACGCCAGACGTGCTCCACCTTGGTGACGGCGCGCTTGCGCTTTCCCCAGAAGAACCAGCGGGGGAAGACGCCGTCCCCGTCGAAGACGGCCGCGACCTTGATTTTTTCGTTGACCTCGCTGATCTTCACGGGGGAAAGTCCCTCCTACAATCTGCGGATGACCGCGATGACCCTGCCCGCGATGCCGGCGCCGTCTCCGTCCTCTCCCTTGCGGAGCTGGACCGGCTGGTAGCGCGGGTTGGCCGGCACGAGCCAGACGCCGTCTTCCCGGCGTTTGAGGAATTTTACCGTCGTTTCGTCCCCGGCCCTGGCCACGACGACCGCGCCGTTCTCCGCCGTCGCCTGGACCCGGACGACGGCGATGTCCCCGTCCAATATCCCCGCGTCCTTCATGCTGTCTCCCTTCACCCGCAGGGCGAAGGTCCCGGCCCCGCCCGGTATCGCCCAGGAGGGGTCGACGCCGCTCCATTCCTCCCGGTCCTCCGCGGCCAGGTTCGGAGGGCCCGCCGGCACGCTGCCGAGAAGGGGGATCCCCGTTCCGGAGCCGGCCAGCTCCACCGCGCGGAAGCGGTTCTTATGACAGCGGAGCCAGCCCTTGCTTTCGAGTTTTTCAAGGTAATAATCGATGGTGTTGGGGGACTTCACCCCGACCATTTTCGCCAGCTCCCTCTGGGAGGGCGCGTAGCCCCTTTCCCTTATAAAGCGGGACAGCTCTCCCAGGACCTTCTTTTCGCGTTCTTTCAGGGGTCTCATGCCTTTTCTATTTTATAGGACAATTGTCCTAAAGTCAAGCTTTTGCTTCTTTCACGCAAACTTGCTACAATTTTTTATCTGATTCCATCGGAAGAGCGGAGGAGATGAAGCATTGTCCGGTCATAGATCGTCCAAAGCCGTTCTTTACCTGGGACTGGCCGCCTGCGTCCTGACCCTGGATTCCTGCGCCCTCCTGAAGTTCGGCAGGAAGGGGGAGAGCAAGCGGGGATTCCCCAGAAGGATCGCCGTTCTGCCCACGGCCAACCTGACCAACGACGTGGGCGCCGGAGTCATTCTCCGCTATTTCCTGGAAAGGGGGCTGGCGGGAAAAGGGTTCGTGCTCACCGCCGATTCCAATGACGTCGACCGCCGCCTCCGGCAGATCGGGATCACGGACGGCACCCAGCTCTCCCAGGGCAACATCCAGTACGCCGGCCAGACCCTTGAGGCCGACGGGGTCGTGCAGTCCACCTTGCGCAGATTCTCCCAGCAGCCCGGGGAATCCCGAAAGGCGCTGCAAGCCGATTTCACTTTCATCCTGACGCAGACCGGGCGGATCCTCTGGAGCGAGACCGTGGAGGTGGAAGGGAAAGGCGAGGTCAAGATCCCCATCCGCGGCTCCGCGTCGATGGAGTGGTCCGAAAAATTCGTGCGCTCCATCGCCAGGGGCCAGGCGGGAGCCCTGCCCCGAAAAGCCGTCAAGGAAGCCCTCGGGAGCCTGCGCCCTTGACCCGGACCAGGGTCCGGCTGGCGTACCTGGTCTGCGCCGGACTGTTGTGCCGGCCCGCGCCGGTTTGGGCCGTCGAGGGGGACAAGAAGATCGTCAATGAGCTTCTGGACAAGGCGTTCGAGGCCTACGTCGATGAGAACTTCGACCGGGCCATCGAGAATTTCCAGAAAGTCCTGCAGATCGACCCGAAGGACAAGACCGCCCAGCAGGGCCTCAAGCACGCGCAGAAAAAGGTTGAAAATGAAAGGAAGCTCATGGCCGAGCGCGAAGAGAAGAACCTCAAGAAGGTCAAGGGCTTCGTCCGCAGGGAAAAATGGCTGGACGCCATGGACGTCTTGAACGAGATCCTGGGCAGGGCCCCGAACGAGTTCGAGGCCCTGAAGATCCAAAAGGAACTGCGCGAGCTCTTCACCAGGAAAATGTCCGTCACACCCGCCCCGCCGGGCACCCGCCAGGCCTACCAGGGGCTCCTCCTGTACATGGAAAAGCGCTACGACGAAGCGGCCGACCTATGGAAGGAATCCCTCACCCTCCGTCCGGACGATTTCAAACTTTCCATCTACGCGGAGCGGGCCGACCAGCTTTTCAGGGAGAGCCGCCGCTACGACGTGCTCGTCGTGGGCCGCACCCGGGCCCGCGCCGCCAGCGCGGCCGGCAATTATGAGGAGGCCGTCTCGCTCTGGAAAAGCATCCTCGATTTCGACCCGTCCGATGAGGAATCCCGCCGGGAGCTGACCCGGGCCGAAGAGATGCTGGAGCGGCAGAACCGGAAGAGCCGGATCGGCGAGCATTATGACCGCGGGCTCTCGCTCTTCAATGAAGGCAGGTTCGCGGAGTCCCTGGCGGAGTGGCAGAGCATCATCTCCATCGATCCCGAGAACGAGGTCGCCCTGGACTACGTCGAAAAGATCCGGGAGAAGGGCGTGAACGTCCCTCCCGCGCCCGGGGCCGCCCCGGCCCCGGAGCAAGCGGCGCCGCCGGAACCGGCGGTGGTTGAGGGACCGGAGGCGGTCAAGGGACCGGAGCCGGCGGTCCTGCCCGGAGCCGGTCAGGAAACGCCCGTTCCCGCCCCGGAGCCGGAGTCCGATCCCAACGAAGAAGGGATCGCGGCTTTCAACCGGGGGGATATCCGGTCCGCCGTGGAATTCTTCCTCAACCGGGCGGAGCGGTCCCCCGGCGACGCGGCCGCGGGGGAATGGCTGGCCAAGGTCCGCGATGAACAGAAGCGCCTGGCTTCGGAGCGTTATCAGTCCGGCACCGTGGCCTATTCCCAGGGGAAGATGGTCGAAGCCATCCGGGAATGGCAGAAGGCCCTCGAGATCGATCCCAACCATGTGCCCGCGATGCGCGCCCTGAACAAGGTCGCGGAGAAAAAAGGAGCCGCATCCGATGCGCCATAGATCCTGGCCGGTCCTGGCCGCCGCCCTCGCCCTGTCCCAATTCTCTCCGTCTTCCGTTCTGGCCGCGCCCAACCAGATAGAGAACGTCGCCCTTACGGAAGACGCCTCCGGGAACTCCGCCGTTCTCGTGATCGAAGCGGCCCGGAAGCTCAAACATTCCGTCCCGGACTCCGGCGATCCCTCGATCCTGACCCTGCGCATGGAGGAGGACGTGGCCTGCCCCCGGGCGGCCCTTCCCAAGGCCGGCAGGAACGTGGTGGGGAATATCAGCTATGACTGCGGCGGTCAGGAGCCGGACCGGAAACTGCGGTCCATCTCTCTGGCCCTCGGCGAAGGGTTCACCTACAACCTGTCCCAGAACGACTGGATCATATCCATCGACCTGAAAAAATCCGTCCAGCTCAAGGCCGCCGCCGATGCCGCCGGAGCCGCGAGACCGGGCGGAGGAACCTCCGCGGGGCTTGCCGTTCCCTACTCGGTCTCCTCCCAGGGCGGGCCGGCCCGCCGGAGCCTTTCCGCCGATCCCGTTTTGGAGGAGTTCGTCCAGGTCGGATTGTCCAACCACGAGCCGCTCGAGATCGCCCGGATGGAGCTGGACCTGGCCGAACACAAGCTCTTCGAGTCCCGGAGGAACTTCTTTCCCGCCGTCGCCGGAAGGGTCACCCGCTCCCGCGGAGCGACCTTGAGCGACCCGAACGACCCTTCCACGCGCGCGGATTTCGAAAGGAAGGAGCTGGGCATCGAGCTCGGCCAACCCATATTCCAAAGCGGGCGGCTCCTGTACGCGGACAAGCAGGCCAAGGCCCAAAAATCCATCGCCGAGCTCCAGATCTCCCGCCTGACGCAGGAGACCACCTTCGACATCATCGAAGCCGTCTATAACCTCGTCCAGGCCGGGGAATCGCTGGAATTGAGGAAGAAACTGTCCGCCGAAAGCGATAAGATCATGGAGACGACCCGGAGGAAAAAGGAGATCGGCGTCGCGTCCGAATCGGAATACCTGGGGGTCCTGTCAGGGGGGAACCAGATCGCCTACAAGACCCTCTCCCAGGAGAAGGACCTCGAACTGGCGCGCACGTCCCTCATGGGGAAGCTGAACGTGGAGACGATCCCCGGCACGGTCAATATCGACCTGGCCCGGGAGCTCGCCCGCAGACAGCCCCGCGAGAAGCTTTCCCTCGACAACCTCCTGAACGCGGCCCTGGCCAACCGGCCCGAGATCAAGATCGCCCGCCTCACGAGCCAGTTCCGGGAATACGGCCGCAAGGTGGCGCGGGCCGAATATCTTTTCAAAGTGGACGCTTCGGGGTTCCTGGGCCAGTCCGGCGCCGCCTTCAGGAACGAGACCCTGACCATGAAGGACAGCTATTCCCTGGGAGTGAAGGGGGTCCTGTATTTCGGCGGCAGTTCCGTCAGCCCCACCCTGTCCCAGGAAAAGACCGCGCCGGACCTCGGCTCCACCAGCCGCACCGAGACCAGGGCGGAATCCATCACCGCCGGGTTCCTGGATTCCCTGGCGGCGCGTTCCGCCTTCTACCAGGCCAGGATCGATGAGGCCAAGGCGGGGGAGGAAGAAAGGAAGGCCGTCAAGGACGTCGCGTTGGAGCTGAAAAAGGCCTTCTTCAACTACGAGAAGGCCAAGGTCCAGATCGAGTCCGCAAAAAAAGAGCTCGTTTACCGGGAAAAGGAGGCCGCCATCGCCACCGTCAAGGACCGTCTCCACCAGGTCGAGGCGCCGCAATACCTCCAGACCATCGCCGGCCTCACCGAGGCCCGGACAGGGGTCAAAGAGGCCACCGCTTTCTATCTCATCTCCCTGGCCGCGCTTGAAAAAGCCGTGGGCCTCTCCCTCGTTCGATAAGCCATCCATAAATAAAAAACCCCCTCTGGAAGCCGGGGGTGGCGCGCCGCGACAAGCCGTCCGGGTCTAGCGGGGCGGGGCGACCTGGCGCTGGAGTTCCTGGTTGGCGCGGTTCATGCGGTTGATCTCCTGGATGGCGCGCAGGGTCCTTTGCGTGTCGTTCACGGACTGCATGGATGCGCGCTGGATCTGCTGGGCGATGGCCTGCTGTTCGGCGAGGGTCCTGGCTATCTTTTCCTGCTGGTCCTGGAGCTTTTCCATCCGGAGGCCGGACTCCGCGTTCCCCTCCCCGCTTTGAGATTTCCCTGCGATGCCACGGATCATTTTGACCTTGGAAGGCAGGACCTTCCCAAAGAGGGAGAAGATCGCGGATTTATGCTGAAGGCCGATATAAGACAGGAACGCGCATAGGGCTATGCCGCCAATGGCCAGGACTGTTTTATTAGCCAAGGTTCATCCTGTCTTTCGCTGACCCCGACGGCGGGTTGGATGGAGCGGGGTCAGTCCGGCATCGAGCCCAGGCCCTTCTTTCTCGTGTTCAGGTCGATGTTGGTCAGGAGCCGCAGGATCTCCGCGATGAAGTAGAAGAACACGAAGTAGAACAAGCCCAGCGCCAAGGCCAGCAGGGAGGTCAATCTCGGGGCTTCCGGGGTTCCGCCGCCGATCAGGATGATGAAGAAGAAGACGACCCCAAATCCCGCGGAGATCCAGGCGAATATCCGAAAGACGAGTTTCAGCTTGCCGCCTATTTTGTCTGTATCTTCCATGCTCTAGGTTCCTCCCTTTGTATTTTTGGCTGACCGCTTACAAAATCCGTGCCAATCGCCTTTGGTTCGTGAGTATAGCACCAATCCGCAGATTTGTCAACCTTTCCATTTTTTGCGAACTTTGGAGCTCCGCACTGGTAAAAACGCCATTTATCAGCTATATTTTCACTGGTATGCTCCTCCGGACCAAACTGATCCTTTTCGCCGCCCTTTGCGCTTTCCTGCCCACGATGTTATCCACCTACTGGTCCGCCAGGACCATCTCCGAATCCATCGAAACGGAATTGAGCGGGAAGGGGTTGGGCATCCTCGACCAGGTCGGCAAGCTGACCGAGGAACGCATCGAATCCATCTTCTCCTACTCTTTCCTCGTGATGGGGAACCCGGCCCTGCCTCTCGCCATAGAAAAGAAGAGCCCGGAGCTCATCGCCTCCGTCGCCGGCTCCATTGAAAAGGGCCTGAATCTGGACCTCCTCGAGATCGCGGATTCCAGGGGAGGGCTTCTTTACAGCGCGGAAGGGCGCCGGGGGATCCCTTCGCCGATCGTCGGGAAGGCGTTCGGCCAGGCCGCGGCCAGCGGACGGCGGTCGCTCCTCGGCCTGGAGATCATGGAAGGGAAGGTGGCCGTTGAAGTTGCCACGCTCCTGCCCAGCCTCCGCGGCCCCTTTTCCGGCGTCGTGGTCATGGGATTCTACCTGGACGACAAATTTTTCGGCGATATTAAGGAAGTCATGCGGTCGGACTTCTGTCTTTTCTCCAAAGGCCTGATCGTCGCGCAGACCCTGGAGGCGGACCGGGAAGAAGTCGCCCGCGCGCTCTCCAATCCCCTGGTGCGGCTGGAGAACGCCTCCGGCCGTCCCCTCGCGGAGAGGACCCGTATCGGCGGGGAGCCCTACGTCCTGGCTCTTAAGGACATGGGGATCGCCGGCGCGGACCTCAAGCTCGCCGCTTTGCTGTCGTCCCGGAACGCGGCGGCGGCGAAAAGGAAGGCCACGGTCTCGATCGCCCTGGCGGGACTCGCCGGTTTCGGGATCGCGGCGCTCCTCGCTCTTCTCCTCTCCAGCCGCCTCATGGCGCCGGTCCGGACGCTCACGCGGGCCGCCGAAGAGGTCGGCAATGGGAATCTCGAGACCCGCGTCCCGGTCGCTTCCCGCGACGAGATCGGCTTCCTCTCGCACGCCTTCAACGCCATGGCGGTCCGGCTCAAGGAGGACCAGGAACGCCTCGTCCGCTCGGAGCGGCTGGCCGCCATCGGGCAGATGGCTTCGGGAGTGGGCCATGAGCTCCGCAACCCCCTGGCCGCGATCCGGAACGCCATCTATTTCGTGAAAGGCAAGCTCATGAAAGACCCCGCCCGGGACCCCGCCGTGAGGGAAATGCTGGACATCGCCGAAAAAGAGATCGGCTCGACCGTGAAGATCTCGAACGACCTGCTCGAGTTCTCCCGCGCCGTCCGCATCAATCCCAGCGTGCAGGACGTCAATTCCATTCTGACGTACGTCTTCAACACCGTGTCCACTCCGCAGAACGTCCATCTCGTCAAGCGCCTGGGCGAGGGCCTCCCTCCCGTCAATATCGACCCGGAGCGCATGCGCCAGGTCTTCATGAACCTCCTGAACAACGCTTTCGAGGCCATGACGGCTGGGGGAGAAGTTCTGGTGGAATCATGTTATAATGAGACCAGCCGCGTCACGGTCCGGGTGAAGGACAACGGGCCCGGGATCCCGGAAAAAGACCGCGAGCGGATATTCGAACCGCTCTACAGCACCAAGGCCAAGGGGACCGGCCTGGGATTGAGCATCGTGCGCACCATCGTGGAGACCCATCTTGGGACCATCACGCTCCGGACCGAACTGGGCCGGGGCGCGGAATTCACGGTCTCCCTGCCGGTCGCGGCAAAGGCGGGCGTTGAATGAATCTGGACCAGAAGCTGATCTATCTGGTGGACGACGAGGAGGGCGTGCGGAGATCCCTCGAGACCATCCTCCGCGACGAGGGTTACACCGTCCATGGATTCCCCAACGGCAGGGAAATAGTCGCCTTTACCGAGAAAGAGGCGCCGCGATCCCGCCCCATCCTGGCCCTCGTGGACCTGCGCCTCCCGGACATCGACGGGGTGGAAGTCATGCACAAGATCAAGGCGGTCTCTCCCGAGACCGAGATCCTCATGCTGACCGGCAACCCGGACATGACCAGCGCCATCGAATCCGTGAACGCCGGCGCCTACGCCTATCTCCTCAAGCCCTACCAGTTCGACGACATCAAGCGCACCATCCGCCGCCTGACCGAAAAGCAGAAGCTGATCGAGGAGAACCGGGAGCTGACCGAGAAGCTCAAAAAATGGAACGAGAAGCTGGAGGACGAGGTCTTCCGCCGCACGGTGGCCCTGCGGGATTCCTACCGGAAGCTCGAGACGCTCTACCAGATGCGTTCCCAGTTCGTGTCCATCATGTCCCATGAGCTCCGCACCCCGACCACGGCCCTCGTCGGTTTCGCGGAGACGCTCCGCACCGGCTGGGACCACCTCTCCAAGGAGAAGATCCAGGATTACCTCAACATCATCAGCGTCGAGTCCAGCCGCATGGTCACGCTCATGTCGGAGATCTTCGAGATCTCCAGGATCCACGAAGGGAAGCTGGAGCTGCACCCGGAGAGCGCGGACCTGGGCGGACTGGTGAAGGAGGTGGTGGACGATTTTCGCGGACGGCATCCCAAGATATCATTCGGATTCCACCTCCGTTCCGACTCCATGGCCGCCCGGGTGGATCCCGGCTACTTCAAGACGATGCTCGACCATATCCTTTCCAACGCCGTCAAGTACACTCCGCCCGAAGGCCATATCCTCATATTCGCGGAGCGGACGGGAGACCGATGCGCCATACGCGTCGAGGATGACGGTCCGGGCATCCCCAGGGAACTCCAGGAGAAGGTCTTCGAGCCGTTCTTCAGGTCCATGGACAACGTCAACCGGAAGAACCCCGGCGCGGGGCTGGGGCTCACCATCTCCCGCGGCATCGTCAATAACATGGGCGGCGACATCCAGCTGGCCCAGAAGATCACCGGACGGTCCGGCTGCGCGGTGGTGGTCACCGTGCCCTTCCAGACCCCGGCAAAGGAGTGACGATTGGAAACCGGCGCCATTGACAGGAAAAAGATCCTCGTCCTCATCGCCGACGATGAGGTCAATCTCCTGACCCTCCTCAAGGACAATCTGGAGGAGCAGGGGTTCCGCGTGAGCGCCGCCGTGGACGGGGAGGACGCCCTGGAGAAGTGCATGAAGGAAAAACCGGACGTGGTGGTCCTGGACGTGGAAATGCCCAAACTGAACGGGTGGAGGGTCTGTCAGGAGATCCGGCGGAACACGGACACGAGCAGGATGCCCGTGATATTGATGCTGTCGGCCTACGCCCAGCCGGAAGACATCAAGAAAGGCCTGGGCCTAGGGGCCAAAAAATACATGACCAAACCTTTCAAGATGCAGGAATTGGTGGAGACCATCCTCGCGCTTTATTTGCAAAAACAGGAGAAACCCTGACCCGTCAGGATTTCTCCCCCTCGGGACTGTAGCGGTAGCCCACCTTCCCCACCGTCTGGATCACCCAGTGATACTTCCCCAGTTTCTTCCTTAACCTGCCGATATGCACGTCGATGGTGCGGGACGTGTCCAGGTTCTCCCGCTCCCAGATGTGGGTGGACATCACGTCCCGGCTGATCACTTTTTCCCGCGATTTCAGGAAGAAGACCAGGAGAGTGAATTCCTTGGGGGTCAGTTTCAGCTTGCGGCCTTTGAGAGCGGCTTCATGGTTGTCCAGGTCCAGGACGAAGAATCCGTCGCTGAGCTGGGGGGGAACGGGGGCTGATTCCGCCTGACGGGACCGGCGCAGGACCGCGTTCACCCGGGCGAGCAGTTCGCCGGGATTGAACGGTTTGGTGATGAAGTCGTCCGCGCCCGATTCCAGGCCGATGATCTTATGGATGTCGGAGGACTGCACGCTCACCAGGATGAGGGGGATATCCTTGGAGCGGGGGTCCTCGCGGATCTTCCGGCAGCATTCCAGGCCGTCCATGTTGGGCAATTGGATGTCCAGGAGGATGAGCGCGGGTTTGAGGTTCGGGATCTTCTTCAGCCCGGACTCGGCGGAATCGGCGCCGACGGTGACGTAGCCGTTCTTCGACAGGACGGTCTCGATGAGGCTCCTGATGTTGGGCTCATCCTCGATGATCAGGACGGTCGGCTTGTCGGCCATGGCAACATGTTACAAAATATTTACAAAAAGTTGAAGATTTATTTAAGTCTTCCCCTGTATCATGAAAGCAAAGCTCCCGGATCCTCTGCCCATCCGGGATTTATTGCGCCTTGAAAATAAAATGCGAAAACCGCTAAAAATGCTTGGCAAGACCGTATCCGATATTTTAAAAAGAGTGAAATTGACTCTATGGCCTCAATATAATAAAATGGCGTGGGCTCCGGCGCATGGCCGGCCCATGACGATGAAAAAGATACTGGTGGTCGAGGACGAGCTGTCCATCGCGAACTTCATCACCGACATGATCCAGATGCTGGGTTATGACTCCAAGGTCCTGACCAGCGGGACACACGTGCTCTCCACGGCCAAGGAATGGCGGCCCGACCTGATCACGCTCGACATCATGATGCCTTCCCCCGACGGTCTCGAAGTGCTCCAGCTCCTCAAGAACGACCCCGACACCGCCCACATCCCCATCTTCATCATATCGGTCATCGCCTCCAACAAGGAGGTTGCGGAGAAGCTCAAGCAGGCCCAGGGGGTCTTCAAGAAGCCCCTGGACACCAAACATTTCATACGGGAGGTCCGCAAGACCTTCGGCCAGGAGTAAAGGGCAGGCCTCCGCTTCCCACAATGACTCGATCGCCAAGTAGTCCGATGCTCTTCGATTGATTCCGGAAATTCGTCCGTCTCCAGTAGCGTTGCTCTTAGGTGATCCCGGCGGCTCTCACTTCCGTAACTGCATTTAGACCTTTAAACCCCGTTATTTCATACAATTCAACTTTTTCCATTTTACCCCTGATAGTCACAGGAGAGATTTTGTTCAGGTTGATTTTGTCCGCAACTTTATCAGCTACTCTTCGAGTCGTTAAAATTTGGTTTGAAGCGGCCAAGGACTGCAACCTGGCGGCAAGGTTGACCGGGTCCCCGATGACGGTGTATTCCATGCGTTTGTCCGATCCGATGTTGCCGGAAATGACGTCCCCTGCCGTTAGAGCGATTCCTATCTCCAAAGGCACCAATCCTCTGTCCAGTCTCCTCTTGTTGGATTTTCTCACTGCTTCCATCATCTCCAAGGCGCACTTAGAGGCATTGTACTCATGATTCTCCAACGGCACCGGTGCACCGAAAACCACCAAAATGCCGTCGCCCATGAACTTATCAACCGTACCGCCGTTAGAGATCGCGATCTCTACCATCTCGGTGAGATATTCGTTCAGCCACTGAACCACATCCTCGGGGTCGTTATTGACGGATATCGATGAAAATCCGCGGATGTCCGTGATGAGAATGCTTACATGACGGCGGTCGCCCTTCCAGGTTTGCGCATGATTGACACGCCGAAGGATCTCATCGGCAACAGTTGGGCTAAGGTATTTTTGGAGCTGTCGGTTCAGCAGATTCCCTTCGGCCACCTTGTTTTGCCAAACGGCGAGGAGATCAAGACTCTCGAGGACTCGCACGATATGCCGCGTCAATGTATGGAGCGTTCGATAATCCTCCGAGGCATAAGGGATGCCAGACTCCTTGTTTCCAAGGACGAGAAAACCCAAAAGGCGGCCGTTTCTGATGGGCATGCACAGAGCCGCATCAAGTTCCAACATGGACAATATCAGATCACGGTATGACCCTGATATGCTCTGTACGTCCCGTCTGATGTCGTTAAAATCGATCAGATTCAATTGAGAAAGTGATGCGGGGATAGGATGTTTATCGGATAGTCGCATTAAGTGTTGCATTCGACGGTCGCTCGACCATCCTGACGCGGCAGTCATCATGTAGACTTTTTCTTTTTCATCCCAGATAAAAACAGCGCCATGGGTGATATTGAATGCGCTAAATAGGCTCTCCAAAACCACACGATTAAACTCGTCAAGGTTGCGAGAGGAGAGGATCTCCTGCTCGATACTAATTAATTTTTCCTTTCTTTCGTGGTACTCTTGGAAGAATTTTTCGTCAAGCCGCTCCTTGACGGTTCTGAAAATCGGCGGGATACATAACCCTCCGGCGACTGAAAAGATGGTTAAACCCCATTCATTGCTTAAGAGCGAACCCAACGGAGTATGGATGGACAGAGTATATGCGCCCCCCGCCAAAATCGCAATCGTGGCGAGCGCCACCGAGACAATCAAAATCCTTCGTGATAGAAATGAGAAATCCGTCAGGATTCTTAATCGCGTGATGGAAACGCTTGCAATAATCGCCCAATACAGGGCGCAAATATACGAAAAAGGGTACATGGGCAAGCCGGATTTTGCGACAGCGTCTACGGCGCCCACGGCGCCTCCGCAAAACGCGAAGAAAATATACTTGGTCTGATTATAAAGAAGAAAATCCCTGTTCATCTTGAGTTGCGTCATGTGTTTATACAGAAGAACTAATCCGTAAACCCATATACAGCTGCAGTATATGATGAATAACGGATAGAGGACGCCAGCCATCGGGTAGTATCCCCAGAAAAACCTCCTGACGTGACTGTAGAGTAGGTCAGTTTGTCCGAAAGCGGCGAATGCGGCCGAAGCGATGCAGGTAGATAAAAGGATCCAGTTTTTATCTCTCTTCTTGAGCAGCTTGAGGATGAAAAGGAAACCAGCGAAAGGAATGAATGCGACCGCCGAAAAACCGACGCGAGCCCATCGGTACGCCACGGCCGCATCTGGGGCGTTGTACATGATGGTGAAGGAAAGAAGCCAGAACGAAAGGTTAAGGCAGAAAACTGTCAGGGACTTGTGGATAGGGGACCTGTGGTTTATCGTAAGGACATAGATCCCCAACCCCAATATAATCAGGGCGGACATAAAAGGCAGGAGGGAAAATAGATTTATTGTCAACATTCCGTCGTTCCTTACATAACACGACCAGGTTAAACATTTCTTAAACTTTTTGTAACAAAAATGTAAATATCATTCATTCTAGACATCTTCTTCCTTCCGCATAGCTAGACACACCAGCACCATCAGCCACAGGGCCAGGTTCATCCTCAAGCTTTCGTGGACCCGCGCGGCCATGGGGTTTTCCGTCAGAGAAAGCATGAAGAACGCCGCCAGGCCCGCCAGGGCCGCCCGGCTCCATTGCCGGCCTTCAGGAGGCGCTCCGCCGGGACCTCCCGCCAGAAGAAGCCGCGCGACGCGGAACCAAAGATAGACGCAGGCCGCCAGACCCACGAACCCCGTCTCGCTCAAGACGTGGAGGAGCAGGTTGTGGGCGCTCCAGCCGCCGCGGAAATATCTGCGGCCGGACGCCTCGTCGTTGACCGTGCGGTAACGCGTGTAGGCCAGGTCGTCATACGTCCCCAGGCCTATGCCGAAAATAGGCCGGTCCCGGATCATGCCCAGAGTCTCCTTCCAGATGCTGACCCGGCGGATGAATCCCAAGTCCTCGTAAAAGCGGCCCGTCGTCCGCGCCACGTACCCGGTCATGAACCGGCTCTTCGCCGCGACCCCCAGGACCAGGATGACGGACAAAGCCGCCGGCCAGACCCACCGCCTCCAGTCCCTGGCGCGGAATATCAAAATCGCGGCCGTCCCGGCGGCGAATGCGGTTATCCCGGCCCTGGAGAACAGTATGAAGACCGCCCCGGCCGCCGCCGCCCAGGCCAGACCCGCTCCCCAGCGCCATGGCCGGTCCCCGGACCCGAGGGACGCCGTGAAAACGATCGGGGCGAAGAGATTGAGCGCCCAGGAGATCTGGAGCTTGCCGACCCAGGAATTGTTCATCACGTGGTAGGCGCCCACGTCCAGGCCCTCGCCCCACCGCCAGGCCATGACCCGCGCGGCCAAGAAGAACACGGCGGCGATCACCGCCCGGACGCATCTCCGCGGCATCCCGTCGTCGTCAAGGAAGACGGAGAACGCGAATATAAAGAAAAGGATCTCCGCGAAATACAGGAATCCCGCCAGGGCCAGGACCCTTCGATCGGAAAACAAGGCGGACAAGAGGAACGCCGCGGCGACGATCCCGAATGGAACGTAGAGAGGCCTGGCGAGAGTGAGCCGGGAGAGATCGGCGCCGCGGGTCATCAACCGGAGCAGGAGGGCCGAGCAAACGCAGACCATGTAGAGTTTGGGCCATGAGAAGACGAGCAGAACGAGCTTCCTCTCCGCTACGCCGAACGGAAAGCGGGGGAAATCACCCGACACGAGCAGGAATACGCCGAAAAGAAAAAGCCAGCGGCCCGCGGAATCCGCGTCCGGCAGGGACCGGGCAAGGCGCCTCATGGTCACGCCTTGCGGAGCCAGAAAGCGGCCTGGTCTCCTTCCTTCCGGCGGTTCAGCTCTTCCGCTTCCCGGAGGAAGCGGCCCCTGTCTTCCTTGGAGAAGAGATCGCTGCCGGGATCCACGAACAGCGACCTTTGGTCCGTCAAGGGGATGCCCCGGACATACTGCTCGCTGCCCCAGAACTGAAAATCATCCGAATCATGGACGACGTCCTCCAGGACCAGGCCGGAATCCCGGGCGAGCCGTTCCATGCTTTCGACGGTGTGGAGGTAGAGGTGCCTGGGAGGGTCCAGCTGGACCCAGTTCACGCCGTATTTCCGCCAGGCGTGGGAAGAAGCCACCGGTATCCGGATCATGGCGGCCCGGCCCGGACGGAGCAGCCGCCGGACCTGTCCGAGAGTGGCGGCGGGGTCCGGCATGTGCTCGAAAGCGTGGTTCATCATGATGAAATCAAATCCGCCCTCCAGCCGCGACATGTCGGATTTCAGGACCTTGACCCCGCTCGCGTAGAGGAGGTCCTTTTCGATGAACGGGTCCGCCCCCGTCAGGTCGGAAAAACCCTCCCGGCGCAGGACCTCGAGCAGGCGGCCCGTGCCGCAGCCGGCGTCCAGTATCCTGGAATCGAAGCCCACTCCGGACCGGCGCAGCCAGGCGTAATAATCCGGCACGCCGAGCTTCAGGGCCAGGAAACGCCCGAGCCAACCCCTGCCTGTCAGGCAATAGTCCGCCCGCAGGCGCCTGGCGAGAGAGCGGACCCGGTTCTCCCATAGGCCGGGAAAATTCCGCAGGGAATAATATCCCTCGGGATAATGCCTGGAGAGGTCTCCCGGGATGGGCTCGATCTGGACGCAGCCGCACCCGCCGCACTCGACGTAGTTGAACTCCTCCCGGGTGCCGAACATCATCTCCCGGGCCGAGTGGGTCCTGTTCCCGTCGTCGTTGCCGCAGATCCTGCAGGACATCGTTCGAGGGCTATTCGCCTTCGGGGAGGAGGGGGACGGAGAACCAGAACGTGCTGCCGCGGCCCGGTCCTTCGCTGTGGACGCCGATCTCGCCCTGGTGGGCGACGATGATCTCCTTCGTGATGGTCAGCCCGAGACCCAGGCCCTGGCGCCGCGTGGGGGAGGTCTCCACCTGGAAGAACTGCTCGAAGAGCCGGGGAAGGTGCTCCGCCGAAATGCCTTCCCCGCTGTCCGCGACCTCGGTCAGGACCGCGCGGATGGATCCCGGACCGCCGGGGTCGGACTTGTCCTTAAGGAACACCCGGTCCTTGACCGTCACGCCGATCCGGCCGCCTTCGGGAGTGTGCTTGAAGGCGTTCGTGATGAAATTCGTGAGGACCTGCGCCAGGCGGCTGGAGTCGCCCATCACCGGGATGGGACCCTGGGGCACGGTCCATTCGAGCTTGACCTTGTTCTGGGCCGCGACGGGTGCGAAGGTCTCGCGGATCTCCTCGCAGAGAGCGCGATAGTCGAGCGGGGCCATCTCCACGCGGAGCTTCCCGGCCTCGATGCTGACCATGTCCAGCAGGTTGGCGATCAGGCCGTTCATGCGGTCCACGGACCGGTCGATGGCGCCGTGGCATTTCTCCCTGTCCGCCTTGGAAATGTCCTGGGAAAGCTTGAGCATCTCGCTGTAGCCGCGGATGCTGGTGAGGGGGGTGCGCAGGTCGTGGGTGACGATGGACAGGAATTTGGATTTCATCCGGTTCAGCCGATCCAGGGAATCGTTGCTTTCTTTAAGGAAGCTGATCAGGCGTTTGTTCTCCTCGGTCAGGGACCTCTTCTCCACCGCCTTGGCGATGCTGCGCAGGAGGTGGCTGCGGTCGATGGGCTTGGCGATGAAGTCATAGATGTCGTTCTGGATGGCCTTGACGGCCAGGTCGAGCGACGCGTAGGCCGTCATGAGGATCACGGGCAGGTCGGGATCGATGGAGCGGAACGTGTCGGCCAGCTCCAGCCCGGTGACGCTGCCCAGCTTGAAATCCACGAGCGCCACGGTGGGTTTGAAGGACTTCATGAGCTCCACGGCCCGGCCGCCGTCCGGCGCGAAGGCCGTCTCGAAATCGTATTCGCCCAGGATGTCCTCGAGCATGCCTCCCAGGTTGACCTCGTCGTCAACGATGAGGACCTTGCTCCTGGGCTTGGGGGACCCCTGTCCCTCGGCCGGGGGTTCGCTGGAGGATTGACTTTTCATGTTTTGACCGTTATACTAACTATAGAATAGATGGAATGCCAATTCAAATCTCGCAGCATGACCCTGTCGGAAACATCCAAAAAATCAAGGCGTCCGCTTTCATTTTAAGGATCCCATGTTCCTAAGGAAGATAAAGATATTCTGGATGGTCAACAAGGCCGCCATTCTGATCACGGTCACGACCATCCTCGTGCTGATCCTGATGGTCATCGGGCTGGCCTCGCTTGAATCCTTCTACAGGAACATCACCCTCGCCCAGATCCCGCTCCAGATATTCCTCACGGCCTTGAGCGCGCTCATCTTCGTCTATTTCTACATGACGGTATTCCGCGGCGGGTTCGCCTCCATGAAGAAGGGCCGCATCAAGGCCCAGGACGTGAACGTCCGATTCCGCGACGTGGTGGGCCTGGAGGACGCGAAAAAGGAGGCCTGGGAGGTGGTCCAGCTCCTGCGGGACCGCGCCCGCCTCAAGCGCATCGGGGGGAAGGTCATCAAGGGCGTGCTCATGGTCGGGCCGCCCGGCTGCGGGAAGACCCTGCTGGCCAAGGCCATCGCCTGCGAGTCCGGCATCCCCTTCCTCTCCATGGCGGGCAGCGAATTCGTGGAGATATTCGTGGGCGTGGGCGCTTCCAGGGTGCGCAAGCTTTTCCAGAAGGCCCGGCAGGAGGCCTACGCCAACGGCGCCTGCATCATCTTCATCGACGAGCTGGACGTGGTGGGCCGCGGGCGCACCTTCTCTTTCATGGGCGGCGGCGAGGAGACCAACAGCACCCAGAACCAGCTCCTCGTGGAGATGGACGGCCTGGGCGACCGGCCCGAGAACGTGGTGGTCATCGGAGCCACGAACGCCGATGAGAACGTCCTGGACAAGGCCCTCCTGCGGCCCGGCCGGTTCGACCGCAAGATCTACATCGGCCGCCCGAACCTGAAGGAACGGGAGGCCCTCTTCCATTACTACCTCTCCAAGGTCAAGGTCGATCCCTCCATCGACGTGGGCCGCCTCGCGCGCAAGGCGGTGATGAAAACGCCCGCCGACATCGAAAATATCGTCAAGGAGGCCGCCCTCATCGCCGCGCGGAATGAGACGGAACAGGTCGGGTTCGACCACATCTCCCAGGCCATGGACCGCATCGACCTGGGCATCGCCCACCGCCTGTCCATGTCCGACAGGGAGAAGGAGCTCATCGCCTATCACGAGTCCGGGCACCTCATCATCCTCTATTTCCTCCATCCCACCGACGACGTCTTCAAGGCCTCCATCATATCGCGGGGGGGAGCGCTCGGCATGGTCCACCACCAGCCCCGGGAGGAGTACCACACCATCGACCGGGAAAAGATACTGGCTGACATCAAGGTGGCCCTCGCCGGCTACGTTTCCGAGAAGATGAAGTACGGCGTCACCACCAGCGGCGTGGCTTCGGATTTCCAGAAAGCGACCCAGATGGCGCACGAGATGGTCTGGCGGCTGGGCATGGGGACCGACGGCCACATCGGGGATTTTTCGGCCATCCCCGACAATGAGCTTTCCGAGGACATCAAGGCCTCCCTGAACCGGCAGACCCAGGAGCTCCTCCGGACCTGCATGACGGACGTCGAGGGGACCCTTAAAAAGGAATGGCCCCTCCTTGAGGAATTCGCGCGGGTCCTCCTTAAGAAGGAGGAAATGGAATACGATGAGATCGACCAATTTTTCCGCGAACACGGCAAAGTCAGGCTCTTCCAGCCGCCCGGGGCGTGAGGGAGCCAGAAACTCTGGCGCGCGCCCTGACCGCGGCGGCCTTCATCGCCATCCTGGCCGGCTGCGGACCCTCCTATCCCAAAAAGGACCTGGAGGGGTCCATCCGCGAATTGTTCCGCAAGGAGTTGGGGGCGGAAGTCCGGACCGGACTCGTGGGGAAGACCCTGTACGTCTCTCTCGATATAGACAACATGGTGTCCCCCGACCTGGACCTGCCCAAGGACGCCTTGAAAAAGCTGGAAGACGCCATGCTCTCCATTTCCAGGATATCCCTGTCCACCGACGCCGAGATCGACTACACCGTGATCGAGGCCCGGGACCCCGTCTGGGGAGTGGAGACGCGGATCGTCCGGAAGATGCAGGACTTGAAGGACCTGTTCTATTGGAGGATATCCAAACCCGATTTCGATGAACGCCTGGTCCTCGAGATGCGCAAGGTCCCTCCCGGGAGCGCGCTCTCCGGGGACGACTGGCGGGACCTTTCCCTGCAGGAATACCTGGGCCGGTGGATGGCCTCGCGCATCAACATGGGCGCGCGGGCCAATCCCTTCCTCGGGGTCCTCCTGGGGATAGGCGAGGTTGAGCCGGATTACGACCAGGAGCGGAAGACGCTCTCCCTCACCGTGAGCGGAGCGGGATACGCGGCGGGCGTCTCCACTGTGACGGCGGTCTCGGGGCTCCTGCGCGAATCCATCGTCGAGCAGGCGGCCCTGGCGGAAAAAAAGTACGGCCGCTTCATGCCGGAGGGGACCCCCTGGGCCGAGGCGGTGGACTTGAAAAATCCCGAAGGACAAGTTATCCTTCGTATCGACCGGGCGGACTGGACAACCCCGGACCGGAAAAACAAGGAGACGACAAAATGAAAGGCAAGATCCTCATAGTGGACGACGACCCCAAGATCTGCGACCTCCTGACCGACATACTGCGGAACGACCATTTCCGGGTCTCGACCGCCAAGACCACGGAGGACGCCTGGGAGAAAGTGCTGTCCATCCGGCCGGACCTGATCCTCCTGGACGTGGAGCTTCCCTTGAAGGGGGGCCTCGAGTTCTGCAGGGAGATCAAGGAAAAGGAGCCCACGCAGCAGATCCCCATCATATTCGTCACGGTCCGGGACCAGGAGATCGACAAGGTCTCCGGGCTGAACCTGGGCGCGGACGACTTCATCACCAAGCCCTTCCGGCCGAAGGAGCTCATCGCCCGGGTCAACGTGGTCCTGCGGCGCTACGCCGCCATGCAGCATCCGACGTTCAACGTGGTCAAGAGCCCCATCCTGACCATAGACTTCGGCAGACGCGTCGTGCAGGCCGACCAGAAGGACGTCCACCTGACTCCCAAGGAATTCGAGATACTGGAGCTTCTTTTCAAGAACCGGAGGCGGGTCTTGAGCGACAAATTGATATTCGACCACGTCTGGGGAGCCAACTGCAATTCCCTCATATCGACCGTCTACACTCATATCGACCGCCTGCGCAAGAAACTGTTTCCCTACGGCGTCAAGATCAAGAGCGTTCCCGGCGTGGGCTACCGCTTCGACCAAAGGAAATGACCCGCGGCGCCCGCGCTCCCTGGGGCTATTGGACCGGGGGGGCGTTTTGTCTCCTGGGGCTTCTGGCACTGTCAGTGGGCCTCGTTCCCCTGGCGGCCAGTTTCTTCAACCGGCCGGCGGCGTTCGAGGTCCCCGGACAGACCTCTCTCGACCTCCGCCTTCCCGGGACCTACGTCGCCGTGCACAACCCCGCGGGCGTCGAACCGGCGGACCTGAAGAAGCTCTCCTCCATCTCCTATTACCTTTCAGACGCGGAAGAGAAGGAATATTTCAAGGTCGCCAAGTTCCCTCCCCGCTCCTATTATTCGGATTCCGCCGGGACCCAGGAACCCATCTTCGAATTCATCGTCGACAAAAAAGGCAGATACATCCTCTCCGCTGATTATCCCATCGGGGTCGAAGGCCCGAAGGCCGCCGTCGTCCTTTTCCACGCCGACGCTTCCTACGTCCGCACGGAGCTCGTGGTCGGGCTGATCGTCTTCCTCCTGTTCGCAGGGCTGGGCGGCGCGCTCATCTGGAAATCCTACCGCTTGGAGCACCCGGTCCAAAAAAAAGCGCCGTTCTCGCGGAAAACCCCCCTCCCATAACAAAAATCTTCAGGACTGACCTTCCTTACATTAGCGCGTCTTGACAATAACTGTCCTATTTTTATAGGATAGCGATGACGCGGAATTGTCTCATTTCTTAGTCGTTTTGCGGGGGTGCTTGGATCAACCGGGGCAGCGAAGACAAAAGGTCCTCAAAAAGAACCGCGATGAATCTCGCGGTCAGATGCCACCCTCTGGGTTCCGTGGATCCGCACGAACACGACGTCCGCCTCCGGACGAGCGACATCCATTCCGGCGGGGTCGGCCTGGAATGGACGTTCTCTTCCCTGTCCCAGGAATGTCCCGTATGCCGGTCCCTCGTTCGCGACCTTTCCTGCTCCGACCCCGCCTGTCCCTACAGAAAATTACATAACGTCCTCCTCAATTCCGGCTGGGTGCAGATACAGGGGTTGGACCACGTTCCCGGCTGGGAGAAGGAAAGCAACGTCTTCGGCAAGGTCGTCTGGTTCAAGATGGCCGACGAAGGCATCCATTTCCAGTTCGGCGTCAAATTCAACCGCGAAAGGCCCCCCGTCGTATCCGCCCCGCGCGACGCTTCCATCCCCAAGGCCAGGGAGACCGGGCCCCTTCCCGGCGAGGTCTCCGAGTGGGACTCGGCGAGATGGAAGGAGACCCTCGAGCAGTCCAACCGCAAGGAAAACCAGACCGAAGACCCGGAATAATGGCGGAACCCGCGGACTGGCCCGGCCGATCAAAGGAGTCCGGCGAGTTATCCACAAGAGGAAAAATTGTTACAAAGACTTTACAATTTGTTGAAGCGTTCCGTCGTTCTTTCTGGTTTAATGGAGCAGACAAGCGCCACGCCCCCGGGCGCGCGGCTCAACCTTGATGAGGCAAAATAGAGAAAACGGCCGGGATCGCGAAGATCCAATCGTATCGTCCCATCGTAGCGCGGCATGGCTTTCGGCGGCCGCCGCCTCTCTCTTCCTGTCAGTCCAATTGCTTCCCGCCCAGACCCTCGTAGTCGCCGACTTCAACAGCGGAGCCATTCCCTTAAGCATCGGCTCCGGCGGCCTTCTCACAACGGTCAATAATATCACGTCATCTTTTAAAACCCATCTATCTTCAGAAACAGCAGTTGGCAATCGGGGATATTCCTTAAGAATCAATCACCCGGATACCGCTAACGCCTTCTTACTTTTTGAATTTACCGCAGCTGACATCCGCGGCATGCGCGGCCTGTCATTTTGGGTGCGGGGCGCGGCCGGAGGGGAATCTTTCGCCCTTACCCTACGTTCGGTGATAGTGCCAGGGCAACAACCCTCCACGCGGCCCAATGTCAAAGAATTCATGGTCTCGGGAATCACGACGGATTGGCAGAAAGTGAATATTCCCATCAAGACATTATTCCGGGAATTTCTCGTTGAGCATTATGAATCCTTATCAAGTATCGACGGTATCGTCCTCAACTTTACCTCTGAAACTGGTTCTTCCCAGATACAGACCCTATATCTGGATGACGTCATGTTCACGTCCGAGCCGGGGAACGTGATGATATCCAACTTTGAGCTGGGGATATCATCGGCCTACGGGGATAATCCTTTTGATTTCTTAATCGGAGGTACGAACGCCGGTTTTCTGCGCGGTTTGGACAGCGCCAATCCTTTCGGCGGAAGCGCGCAATCCTACAGGGTGTTCTGGGGCACAGGCACGACCCTGCCGTCCGCCGCGGTCACAGGCATACAAATCGATTCGCAGACCACGGGTGTCGAAGGGGGGGTCGGGATAGGCGTGGATGTCACGGGAACGGACAAGCTCACATTCCAACTGAAGGGAGACGCCAACGTGGACGTCACGGCTGAAACGGAGATCATAGGCATCGGCCTGGACGATGAGGTCAGTTCGGACAAGATCAGCGCCAGCTCCATCACATTGACCACATCTTACCAGGAAATCTCCATATCCACGGGCGCGTTCGCCGTCGCGATGTCCAGTCTTTCCAAAGTCAATTTTTGGATGATAAACGATTCGACGGGAAGAGGGCCGCCCATCGACCTGGCCACGCCCGTCACCTTCTACGTCGATAACATCCGATTCGTGGACTCGAGCACCCCGTCCGCGCCCACGTCCCTCCTTAAAGGAAGCATCTCCCTGGCCTCCGGCATGTCCCTCTCATCCACGGACACTCTGAACGTGACCGCCTTCGCATCCCAGGCGGACGGCACCATCGAGCGCGTCTCATTCGAGCACGACGGCCTCTCCGGCGGCGCCAACTGGTTTATCCTGGGGGTGGACACGGACACGGCGGACGGCGCCTACACGTCCGAGCTGGAGAACTTCAACACCCTGACGCCGGGAAGCTCCTACCAGATCCGCGCCGTGGCGGAGGATTTCGCCGGCAACAAGGGCGTGATGAGCGCCATCACCGGCGTCATCATGACCCTCATCACGCCGGCCACGGGCTTCGCCGGGGCCGCCGTCTCCACCGGCTCCATCCAATGGAACTGGTTCGACAACTCCTCCAACGAGGCCGGCTTCCGGGTCTATTCCTCGACCACGGGCAAGGTATCTCCGGACCTGGCGGCGGACACCACGTTCTGGATCGAGACCGGCCTCTCCCCCAACACCCAATACGGGCGCTTCGTGCGTCCGTTCAAGACCCCTCTCGAATTCGCCGACTCCGCCACGGTCGCCCGCTACACCCTCTCGCTTCCCGTCCCTTCCATGACCCTGTCCGGCAGGACCACAAGCACCCTGACGGTCGCCTGGAGCACCGCGACCGGCGGCAACGGACAGTTCGTCCTCAAGCGCGCCCCCGAGGTCTCGGCCGCCTCCGGCACGTTCGTCGTCGTCTCCACGTTGACCGGCAACACGTTCACCTATGAGGACACCGGCCTCCAGGGCAACACATCCTATTGGTACCTGGTCGTGGGCTATAACGGCGACCTGGTCGCCGCGGACCCATCCCCGTCCTTCAGGTTCGTCACGAGCGACGACCCCGAGATCGTCCACACGGCCCTGACCTCCATCGGCTTCCTCGGCAACGACATCGTGCTCTCGGCCGTGGTCTCGAGCATCAGGACCCTCCAATCCGTGACGCTCCGCTATAGGAAGATCGGAGAATCGGCCTTCACCGGCGCGGACTTCTCGCCCGCGGTCTCCGGCACGAGCTATTCCGGCTCCGGGACGGTCCCCTCCGCCTTCGTGACGGACAGCGCCTCCGCCGGCGGGTTCGAATACGTCATCAGGGCCTACGACGGCCAGAGGACGTCCTCCAGCCCCGCCACGGGCGTCCACACGGTGACGGTCAGCGAAACGACCACATCGCCCGAGATCGGCCCCGGCGGAGGCACCGTGACCGTGAACGACGGCGACCCGTCCGACGGGGAGACCTCTCTGGTGATCCCGGCCGGCGCCGTGGCGGGAGGCGTCCAGGTGACGGCCCGCTCCGTTTCCCCCGCGGCCGCTCCCAAGAATGGGAACGACTCGCCCGCCGCGGCGTACGAGTTCGGCCCGACCGGCCTCACTTTCGCCAAGCCGGTCACTTTGACCATGGTCTATCCCGACAAGGACCAGGACGGGCTCGTGGACGGCGCCTCGATCGACGAGACGACCCTGAAGCTCTTCTGGCACGACGGTTTCGCCTGGAGGAACCTCGGAGGAACGGTCAACGCTTCCGTCAATACCGTGAGCGGGACCATAGCCCATTTCAGCACGTTCGGCCTCTTCTCCGGAGGACTGCCCGCCGAAGCGGACGTCCGCCCCCGGGAGAAGATCATCACTCCCAATGGGGACAGGATCAACGATTTCGCCCAGTTCGGCATCACGGGGGATTTCGAGATATTCATTTTCGACATCAGGGGGCGCCGGATCCGCAAGCTCGTCAACCTCAACATCTGGGACGGCAGGCGCGACGACGGCCAGGTCGCGGAGAACGGAGTCTACGTCTATAACGTGAAATCGGGCCGGCTGAACGTTTCCGGGACCATCGGGGTGGCGAAGTGACCCGTTCCCGCGCGCTTCTCTGCCTTCTTTTCCTGGCCGCCGCCCTGCCCTCGAAAGCCCGGAGCGCGTTCCTGGACCCCTACTGGTCGGCCAGGGTCGCGGCCCTGGGCGGCGCGTTCACGGCCCTCTCCGACGATCCCGCCGGGACGCTTTACAACGCGGCGGCCACCGTCAAGGTCAAGAGGCCCAAGGTCCATTTCACTTACGCCCGGCTTTTCCAGGGCCTGGACGAGGCGACCCTCTCATTGAGCCAATTCGGCTACGTCCATCCCGTCAGCGCCAAGGCCGCCTTCGGCCTGGCCTGGGCCAGTTTCGAGACCAAGGACCTCTACAGGGAGGACACTGGCGTCCTCACCTACGCCAGGCGCCTGGAGGACTGGCTCGCCGGCTTCGGCTACAAGGGAGAGTTCTCCCTGGGCGTTTCCGTGCGGTATCTGACGCAGGCCTTCCATCTGGACGAGCGGACCAGGAGGGACCCGGTATTCATCAACGGCGGCAGGAACCAGGCCTACACGGTGGACGCCCACATCTACGCCGCGCCGGACCCGGAGCAACTGGAAGGCCTGTCCCTGGGGCTGTCCCTGCGGTCCCTGAACCAGCCCAACCTCGGCTACAGGCAGACGGAGCGCCTGCCCAAGGAAGTGGCGGCTGGCCTCCTCTACCGCTGGGACCGCTACGCCCTTCCCGTGGACGTGACCCTGCGAGCCAATGAGATCACCCCGCACATGGGCCTGGAAGCGGAATTCCTCGACAAGAGCTTCAAGGCCAGGGTGGGCAGCGACCTCGACCAGGTCGGGACCGGGTTCGGCATCGGCTTCCCGATCACAAGAAGGATCGCCGTGGCCGTCGATTACGGCTTCCTCTGGCCCTTGAAGATCGAAAAGACCGCCGGGTCGCACCGGGCCACGGTCGGTCTGGAGTTCTGATGATGAGATCCAAGAGCGCGTCCGTCCTTCTCGCCGTCCTCCTCTTCGCGCCTTGGGGAAAGGCCCGGGCCCTCGTTCTGGACGCCTATTCCTCCACGTTCACCATGACCATCTCCACGGACGCCGGCTCCACCGCTCTCCTGCAGTCCGTCGCCGGGACCGAAGGCAACGCGGTCGAGATGCTCTACAACATCGATACCGGGAACTTCGCGCAGTTCATCAAGGATTACAGCCAGATCAACCTCGCGGCAGAAGGAGGGAACGCCCTCCGCTTCCGCTACAAGGCGACGGGCAACTCGAACACCCTCGAGATCAAGTTCACCGACTCCGACTCGACCCGCACGGCCGTCAG